>Ga0134125_10005723_pt1 | contig 14093 bp, 9 predicted proteins | sample KB31751_FD_96464 | JGI IMG/M metagenome (GOLD analysis project Ga0134125, IMG submission 96464) | Terrestrial soil microbial communities with excess Nitrogen fertilizer from Kellogg Biological Station, Michigan, USA - KB3-175-1 | ecosystem: Environmental > Terrestrial > Soil > Unclassified ... | reverse complement strand
TCGGCCGAATTGTCGACGTGCCCTTCGACGTCACGCCCGGACGGCCGGGCTGGAACCAGAACGTCACGTCGACGTCCCACGTCCCGGCCAACGCCGTCAACCGCGCATGCTCCGGGCCTGTCTGAAGCACAAAGATCATCGCAATCGCTGAGGCGTGCGCGCGCAGTTTCATGAGAATCGTCAGTCTCCAATGATCTTGATCAACACCCGCTTGTCGCGCCGGCCATCGAACTCGCCGTAGAAGATCTGCTCCCACGGGCCGAAATCGAGCTTGCCGTTTGTGATCGCGACTACGACTTCGCGTCCCATGATCTGCCGTTTCATGTGCGCGTCGGCGTTATCTTCGCCCGTGCGGTTATGGGCGTAGCGCTGCGGCGAAGGATCAAACGGTGCGAGCCCTTCCAGCCACTTCTTATAGTCTTCGTGCAGCCCTGATTCGTCGTCGTTGATGAACACCGACGCGGTGATGTGCATCGCGTTGCAGAGGAGCAGCCCCTCGCGAACGCCTGATTTGCGGACCGCCTCCCGGCATTGGTCCGTAATGTTCACGAACCCGACCCGCGCGGGCAGGTTGAAGGTGAGGTATTCGGTGTGCGACTTCATGCCGCGAAGGTTATGTCTCTGTCGCGGCGGCTACAAATCTCATTCGCTTCGGCTATGCGAGCTGATCCATCGTGCCAGCGGCCTGGCGCAAATGATCGACGCGACCGTCCCGCAAAACGCGATTCCCGCCACCATCATAAACCCGACGCCGTTAATCCATGCCACGACCATTTGAACCTCCGAATCAACTTCAACTCAACTGCAAACAGGATGCCGTGACGTTCTCAAGCGGGGCACACCCTTTGCGAACACATTCGTCGGTTTTAACAAGGAGTCCAGGATGGCGATTGAAGATCAAGTGGCTGGAAAGGTGAAACAAGTCAAAGGCAAGGCCAACGACGTAATGGGCGCCGCCAAGGGCGACACGGGCCAACAGATCAAAGGCAAAATCGAAAAGGGCGTTGGCAAAGTCCAGGAGGCGTTCGGCAAAGCAGACAGCCAGGCGAACCAGCCGAAGGAATAACCCTCCGGCGCCAAGTGCGAGGCAGAAACTGAAAGCCTGTCGGCCGCGCCAGTCGCGGTTGACAGGCTTTTTGCTCATTTTGGATCAGGCCCATCTACAATCCTGGCATGTCGCTCAACCAGGACCTGTCGCAGATCTTCAAGACCATGTCGGCCGTCATGGAAATCAAGGGGGAGAGCCCGTTCAAGGCCATTGCGTTTTCGAAAGTCAGCCGCATTCTGAAGGACGCCACGTTTGACGTGCGCAAGCTGTGCGCCGATGGGACGCTGTCACAGGTCGAGGGCTTGGGCGCCTCCAGTTGCAAGGTCATCAACGAATTTGTGAACACGGGCCGCAGCACCGACTTCGAGGAACTGGCCGCGAGCGTTCCCGCCGGCCTGCTGCCGTTGCTGGAAATCCCCGGCCTGGGGCCCAAAACCATCTCACTGCTCTGGAAGCAGCGGGGTGTCACGAGCCTGGAAGGATTGATCAAGGCAATCGACGGCGGCGCACTGGCCGGGTTGAAAGGGATTGGCGAGAAGAAGATCGCGGCCATCAAGGAGGGGATTGCCCTGCGCGCCCAGGCGGCCCAGCGGATGGGCATCGTCGACGCGCTGCCGATTGCCCAGAGTCTTGTCGAGCGGCTTCGATCGCTCCCGCAGGTGAGACAGGCAGAAGTCGCCGGGAGTCTGCGGCGGCGCAGGGAAACGATCGGCGATGTGGATCTGATTTGCTCGCTGAGGAACGATTCATCGGGCGGCGACGTTTCGGCTGCTTTCGTGAAGTTCCCCGAAGTGCAGAAGGTTCTGGGGCAGGGGAACACCAAGGCCAGCGTTCTCACGGCGGGCGGGCTTCAGGTCGATCTGCGAATCGTCCCGATCGAAAACTTCGGTGCCGCGCTGCTCTATTTCACCGGCTCCAAGGAACACAACGTCAAGCTCCGCGGACGCGCGCAGACGATGGGGCTGACGCTCAACGAGTGGGGGCTGTACAAGCTGGACGAGTACGACAAGGCGGCCAAGAAGACGGGCGAAGCGCCTGCGGTGAAGCCCGCGGCGAGCAAGACCGAAGCGGATGTTTACTCGAAGCTGGGGCTGAGCTTCATTGAACCGGAGATGCGCGAAGACCGCGGCGAGATCGACGCCGCCGTGTCAAAGAAGTTGCCGGCGCTGATCGCCCGCGCCGACATCCGTGGCGACCTGCACACCCACACCACCGCCTCCGACGGCACGGCCAGCATCGAGGAAATGGCCGAGGCGGCCAAGGCGCTCGGGTATGAATATCTGGCGATCACCGATCATTCCAAGAGCCAGGTGATCGCCAACGGCCTGACCGCCGAGCGGCTGCTCAAGCACGTGAAGGCGATCCATCAGGCCGGCAGCCGGATCAAGGGAATCACGCTGCTGGCCGGCTGCGAGGTGGACATCCTTGCCGACGGGCGGCTCGATTTCGAAGATTCGATCCTGGCGGAACTCGACATCGTTGTCGCCTCGCCTCACGTCGCGCTCAAGCAGGATGAGGCCAAGGCGACGGATCGTCTGCTCCGAGCGATCGAGAACCGGTACGTCAACATCATCGGCCATCCGACCGGGCGGCTGATCAACCGGCGGGAAGGTCTGCCGCTGAACTTCCCGAAGGTTTTCACCGCCGCTGCGGCCAGCGGAACGGCGCTCGAAATCAACGCGGGCTATCCGCGGCTCGATCTGAACGACGTGAACGCGCGCGGCGCGCTCGAGGCCGGCTGCATGCTCTGCATCGACACCGATGCCCACAGCACCGAGGAACTGTCGACGATCGACTTCGGCATCGACGTCGCCCGCCGGGCCTGGGCGGGTAAGCAGCGGGTGCTGAACTGCCTGCCATTGGAGAAACTTCGGGCCTTCATCTCAGCCAAGCGGAAGTGAAATGGATTCCGCGTCTGGGTGAAACCGAAGCGCGGGAGGGCGAGGCTCCTGCCGAGCCGCAGCCGTATCGAAACATCCGGCTCGGCGGGAGCCTCGCCCTGCCTCGCCCTCCCGGTATCGCTCTCACTCGTGTTGCGGGGGAGAAAAAGAAACGGACCGAAGGGGAGCCACCGCCTCCGGTCCGTTCGAAAAATTCAACTCAACAACGACAAGATAATAGCAGTTTACCAATCGTCAATGCAACGGTGAAGAGAAAATGCGCCGCGCGTCATGCGGGGGAAAGTGGTTTGTCATGGCACGGGCGTCTCGCCCGTGCCAGCGATGCTCCACGAAAAAACGTGTGCGCAACCGATCAGGAGTTTGCGCCATAGAGGATCGCCAGCATGGGCGAGACGCCCATGCCACACCAAAGCGGTCATGGCGACACCAGCTCGCGCAGGAGCGGCGCGATCGCGTCCCAGACCTGCGGATCGCGCGCGGCGAACAGGAGATTGGTCTTCAGCCAATCGATGGGATTGCCTACATCATGTCGGCGGCCGCGCAGGACAACCCCGTGAATCGGCTCGCGAGCCAGCAGCAGTTTCATCGCGTCGGTAAGCTGGATTTCGCCGCCGGTGCCGGTGCGGGTCTGCGCGATGCAATCAAAGATTGTCGGCGTCAGGACGTACCGCGCGGCGATCGCGAATCGGCTTGGGGCCTGCTCGACGGTGGGTTTTTCGACCAGCGTATTGAGACGAAAGGCTCCCTCGCTCACGGGTTCTCCGCCGACGATTCCATACCGGCTGACCTTTTCGGGTGCGACCTCCTCCAGCCCGATAACGCTCGTGCCGAATTGCCGGTAAGCCTCGATCAGTTGCCGGGCGGGCGGATGGCCGCTGAAGATCGTATCGCCGAGAAGGCAGACGAACGGCTCATTTCCGACGTGCTCGCGGGCCTGCAATACTGCATCGCCAAGGCCGCGCTGCTCGGGCTGTCGAACGCTGTGGACCTTCGTCTTTTTTCGCAGTTGGTCGATGCTGGTCAGAACGGAGTCCTTGCCCGACGCCCTGAGCCGCTGTTCCAACTCCGGGCTTGAAGCGAAATGCTCTTCCAACGCGTGCTTGCCGCGCGAGACGATCAGCAGCACGTCATCGAGCCCCGCATCGGCCGCTTCCTGCACGACGTACTGGATCACCGGCCGATCGAGGACGGGAAGCATTTCCTTGGGAATCGCCTTGGCGGCCGGGAGCATCCGCGTCCCGAAACCGGCGGCGGGAATGACGGCCTTTCGAATGCAATCCATAAAGCGAGTTTATGCGAAAGCCGAACGGATGCGGCTCACCAGCGCGTTGTCCGGTGCGCCGCTGCCGGGCAGATAGAACAAACTGGCGGCCAGATAGCGGTTGCGCCACTGCGGCGAGACGTGATAGTAATCCTCCAGCACCGCGCTGCTGAATTTGTAATCGTGCGCGTCGTTCCCCTTCAGGAATACCAGACGCCGGGCCTCATGCATGAGTGCGGTGGCGTTGTTCGTCTGATTCAGATACCCCAGCGCCTTGCGGGCGGCTGCCAAGCGGTCGTGAGTTACCTCGGCGAAGATCTGGTCGATTGCATCGTCTCCGTCACCGTCCGGCGCTGGCTCGAACTCGTCCACGCGAGTCGCTGACAGGTTCTTCTGCCCGACCGCATTACGGAACAGCGGAATGAAGGCCGCGTTCTGAAGCAGCAGCATCAGACGTTCCTGCTTAAGACCGCAGGCCGAGAACGCGTACCGCAGCGCGTTAGCCGACGTGACCGAGTGAAGCGTCAGGATGTTCGTCTTCCGCATGAGCAATTCGCCCGCGGCAGAGAGCACCGCATCCCAGACCGAATTCGCGCTGACACCCTTGTTCATCGCTGCAACCATGGCTGTGGGCGCGTCCTCCTCGGATGCGGTTCGAAACGTCTCCAGCAGCCGTTTCGACGCGTCCGGGTCAGGCTTTCCGTCCTGCCAGTCGGGCCGGACTTTGTTGACCAGCTCGGCATTCCGTCGCCACGGGCGATCGGGCGCCTGGTCGCTTTTGGACGGATTGTCGCCGTCGTACTTCAGCAGCGCGTACGCCAACGATCGAAGCACGGGCTCGGCGTTATGCCAGCCGATCGCATCCAGCGTGCGGAAACTGTTGGAGACGTAGATCGCCTTGTGTCCGATATCGCGGAAGTCGCGGGCACCGTAATGGGCGAAGAGCTCAAAGCACTCATCCCGCCCGCAGGACCTTGCCAATCCCGCGGCAGCCGCGTCGGCGGCTTCTTCGTCCCAGTTGTCCATCGCCGATTTGAACGCGCTGACCGCCTTGCTGCCCGCCGGAACGCGCGTCTCATTGACCGCGCCCATTTTCCAGCCGCTGGTGCGCTCGGTTTCGAGCTGCGCGCTCTTGAACCGGTCGATCGCCCAGAAAATGGGGAGCCAGCGATCCGAGTCCGCCGAGGCCATGCTCGCCAGATGGGCCGAGTTGATGACCAGCACCGCGTGGAACTTAAACCCCACCTGCGGCCGCGGCTGAACGTTCCTCACGCCCGCCAGCAGCAGGGCCGCCAAGACCTCGCGATACGTCAGCCCCTTTTTGATCCGGCCGGCGACTTCTTCCAGCACCCTCTGGCGCGGCGTCGTTTCGAGCAGCCGGACAGTCGGTTCGATGCCGTTGTCAAGCTTCACGAGAGAGGGGCTCAGTTTTGATTCTTCGGCGGAAACGGGCCGCAACTGCGAAAGAAATCCCAGCGCGAACCCGCTTCCGATGGTGCCCTGAAGAAACTGCCGGCGACTTGCGCTCATATGGCCTCCTGCGAGGTGTCCTGACAAGCCTGCATCTTACCACCATGGCCGTCCACAAACGAATCATGAAGTCTGATACAATCCTCGGCAATCCTGAGAGGAGGCTCATGTCGGGCAAACGAGTGGCGGGTCTTCTGGTCCTGATGGTGTTGAGTGTCCTGGGTTGGAAAGTGGCGTCGGCGCAGAACAATCCGCCGCCAAGATCGGACAAGGCCCGCGCTCAGGAGGCGCTGACGCGGTTTCAACAGCGCGTGCTGGAGAATGTGAAGAAGGAACTGGGAAGCACCGACGAGGAGTTCAAGGTGCTTCAGCCGCGGATTCTCAAGGTCTTGGAGTTGCAATTCCAGTCCCGGGTCATCGGGAACCGCGGGATGTTCGGTCGGGCCCGCGGCCCGGCGGCATCTATCGTCGCCGCGCTTCCTCAGTCCGACGTGCAGAAAACCGCCACGGCTCTCCAGGAGGTTCTGGATCGCAAGGACAGCAAACCCGATGACATCAAGGCCCGCCTCAGCGACCTGCGGCAAGCCCGCGCCGTCGTGCGCGAGCAACTGGTGCAGGCGCAGGAAGATCTTCGAGAGCTGCTCACCATCCGCCAGGAGGCCACGCTCGTCATGATGGGGATACTCGAATGAGTCTAATGACGCCGCGACGCGTGCGGCTGCGTCGTTTGCACGTTCACGATCGTGTTGGAGCTGAGCAATCGTGTCGGACTTTGGAGTCCGCTGACTTGGGCAAGCATGTAGTAGGTTCCCGGCTGCGCCGTGGTACCGGCCGGCGGCGATGTCGGATACCGACGGAGGGGAACCGTTAAAGTGACCGTCCGATGCGGGCGTAATCGCAGGTGCCGCGTGAGGCTGGAAACGAAGACATCGCCGCTGTCCAGGCCCTCATCCGCAGACAGGTACAGATCAATCCTCACCGCTCCGGATGAAGTGCCGCTTCCGGTGTTGGTGAGGCGAATCCTGACACGACCGCTGGTCGGCCGCCCGAACTGGCTGATCATGTGCCTTGACGCCTTGGGCACGCCCAGCACGTCGGCCGTGACGTCCGGCTGACCCGGCGACAGCGCGCCGATCACCTCCAGCAGCGGGGCCGAAGTGCTCGGGGCCAAGGTCGATTCCGCGGCAGCCGGATCAAAGCGTGCGGAAATCGTATGAGTTCCTACAGCGAATGGATTGGCCGCTAGAGTCGCGCTGCCCGATGCGGTTAACGGCAGACTCCCCAGCAGATTGCTGCCGTCATAGAACGTGACAGTTCCCTCGGGAGCAACGGGAGCCAGAACATGCGCGGTGATTTGGAGCGAGTCGCCACTGAGCGCGGGGTTTTCGCTGGACGTCAGGAGCACGGACGTGGCCGCCAACGGAGCCGACGTGACGGTTGGCGCCGATGAATCCGTGGCGCCACCGGATGCAGTTGGGAGTGCCGGCCCCGTGCCGGTTTGCACCGAAGTTGGCGGCGGCGTTTGAACCGGCGGCGGTGAAGCTGGCGGTGGCGCCGGATCGGTCGTGGGCGGCTTTTCCCTGGTGCCGCCACTGCCGGAGCCCGACCCGCTTGGCGACCCCGATCCCGACCCGGATTGCTGCGTGCCGCCGCTGCCGGAGGATGACCCCCCTTTCGAAGTGGATCCCGTGGACCCGGATCCCGTGGACCCGGATTGCTGTCCGCCGGACGCTGACCCCGAGGAGGCTTGCGGCGGCGAAGGTGGTTGGGCCGGAATTGCCAGCGGATTACCCGTAGCCGACGGCGGCGACACGCCGGCACCTGCGGCGAACGCACCAGTGTCGTACTCATAAGCCCCGATATCGGGCGCGTTCCCGGCATACGTCGTCAGGAAGGGCGGCAGCGTGCTGCCTGCGTCGATTGCAGGAGACGTAGACTGAAGCTGGAAATCCCCCGCCGCGGGATTGACGAACCGTGGATCAGGCGGCGTGTACAGATTATGGATCTGCCGCGCGCCCGGGCCGATCTGCGCGGCGCCCATCAGGATGTTGTTGGCCAGCAGCGTGCCGGTCATGTCTTCATTGCCGCTGCTGGCGATGCTGTTCTCGGTGCCGATGAACGTGTTGTTGTAGATCACGTTCTCGTTGCTCGGCGGATTAAGCTTCAGGCCAAAATCGCAGTTCCAGACGACGTTGTGATCGACGACGTAATTAGCTGAATAATTGTCGAGGTAAATTCCGGCGGCCCCGTATCCGCCGGTGTGGACGTTGTACACTTCGTTGTACGCGATTTCGGAGCCGTGGCCGTCGGTGCCCCAGGTGTAGATGCCGCCCAGGTCGGTGAGCTGAAGGCCGACGTCGTGCACGACGTTGTGCAGGACCTGATCGAACGGCGAAAAACGAATAACGATCCCTCTGCGGGCGGCATTGAAAATGGTATTGCCGACGACGTGCTCGTTTCCGCCGAGCGTGCTGACGCCGGCTTCGTCTCCGCCCGCGTAGTCCACGTTTGCGATCACACAATTCTGAACGGTGTTGTTGGAGCCGCCCAGGAAGACGCCATCGCCCGAGCTGTAATCGATCGTGCTGTCCTGGATGACGTTGTTGCTGCCGTTGAGGATGATTCCAGTCGTGTGCGGGTGATATTGGTCGTCCCACGGCGAGGGGTTGATCGTCGCCTGCGAGATGTACCGCGCGGTGATTCCCTGAAGCCCATTGTTGGTGGAGTTCGCATCCGTGTTGATCGTGCAGGCGAAGATCCCCAGTCCGGAAATGTGAATGTTTGAGCGGCCGCTGAGATCGAAGGCGTATTGACGATGCTTGAGCTCGACATCGTGACCGGCGGGGCTGACATTTTGGGGAGCCTGGAAGCTGAGTTTGCCGCTGTTGTCCAGGTACCACTCGCCGGCACTGTCGAGCCCGCGGAACAGGCCGGTGAGGTAGAACTCGTTGCCGTCGGTGGGAACTTCCTCGGGTGTGCCCGGCTGATATTGAAACGTCAGGCTGCCGGGGGAGGACGCGATCACGGTTCCGCTCTGCACCACCCACTCGGGGCCGGGGGAGAAGTGGATCGTCGCGCCCACCCACGCGCCCGCCGGGTCATTGAGCGTGGTGCCGATCGTCGCGATGGAGGGGCCGACCGCCTTCACTTGGGCGCTGGACGACGTGGCGGTCGCAAATGTGGGGTGCGACACGTCGAGGCTGGTGTTGGGCCAGCGCGCCTCGGTCATCATCTGGCCGTCAAAGAAGAGCTGGTTTTGTCCATCCCCGAGGTTCCAGGAAGCTGAAGCCTGGTAGATGGCCCCCCGGAAGGAAGACCAGTTGCTGATCGGATCGGCGCCGCTAATGACGACCTGCTCGCGCTGATAGGGCTCGAAGGTGATCGGCTGAGCGGCGTTGCCCGATCGGGGCGGCGTCACTGTCTCGCGGTAGACCCCGCCGCGGATGAAAACCGTGTCGCCGGGTTGCGCCGCATTAGCCGCTTCCTGGATTGTCCGGAATGGCTGATTGAGGCTGCCGGGCGCGGAATCCGTTCCGATGCCGGCCGAAACGTACCAACTCGACAGCAAAATCCGTCTTTCCAGTGGCTCGCACGAACGTCTCATCACTTCCCTTCGCGTTCGGTAGCCCGCACTTGGATGCTTTGCGGGCCGATGTTATTCACCCTTGTATTCTCGTGTCACCGTCGAACCCGCTTGAATTTTCAAATAAATTTGACGCGAAAAATCTTCACTGACGGTCGCGCCGACAAATGACGCGCCACAGAACAAGACGGGAGCTGAAGATTCTGCCGCACGGTCTTTCGGCCGGTAATTTCAAGTCAGAGAGGGTTGATATCCGATTCGACGAATCGTCAGAGGGTGGGTGACTGCAATGCGGTCAGGGCGGTGGGGGCAATGGATTCGACAATCCGCGTGGCGGTCTCAACGGCGGCCAGCCCATCCTCCACGCTCACCTCCGGCCGGGTCTGATTCTGGATGCAGGATGCGAATGACTCCAACTCCGCCCGAAGCGGCTCGATGTCGTCTATCGTCAGTTCCTCGACGTGAACCAGGTCTGAGAAATTCAGATCGGCCAGCTCCGCGACCTGGCCCGAGCGAATCTTCTGTGCGGCGTCCCGGATCGCCTGCACGTTTTCACTGCGCCGCGCAACCAGCCCGTATTTCTTCTGATAATCGAGCGACACGTACGCATCGGTGCTGAAGACGCGCATCCTCCGCTCGGTTTTGAGCGCCAGGCGCGAGGCGGTCATGTTGGCGACGCAGCCGTTCTCGAAGGTGATGCGGGCGTTGCAGATGTCCTCGACCTCGCCGATCACGCTGACGCCAATGGCATCAATCTTCGCCACGCGCGACCCGGCCAGGCGATGAACGATGTCGATGTCGTGAATCATCATGTCCAGCACCACACCCACGTCGATGCTGCGAAACGTCATCGGGCTGATTCGCACCACCTCGATAAACTGCGGCCGAATGTGCAGGCGGCCCATCGCCCGCATGACGGGATTGAATCGCTCGATGTGACCGACCATGGCGACGGCGGACGACTTGCGGGCCGCCTCGGCGATCTGCCGGGCCTCGGCAACCGTTTTGGCAAGCGGCTTCTCGATCAGGCACGAAACCGACCGCCCCAGCGCCGCCTCGGCGTACTGCACGTGCGCCGCCGTCGGCACCGCAATCGTCACCGCGTCCACATTATCGATCAGCGCCTCGGCCCGATCGAATGACCGGCATTCGAACGAATCCGCCACGGCATCGGCCTTGTCCCCGGCGGCATCGTGCACCCCACGAGCCGCACCTGCGGCATCTCCGAATACACCCGCGCATGCAGCCGGCCCATTCGCCCGCAACCGATCACGCCGATGCGCAACACCGCCTCGTTCTGTTTCTCTTCAACCACGCGGCGGATCGTACCCGCCCAACATCGCCTTGTGGAGAACGCAAGCGGGCTTTCAGCGATGTTTCCCCACTCCCACCTGCCGGCAATACGCCAGCACCGGACAGGCCGAGCACTTCGGCAGCTTCCCCGTGCAGACGTGCTTCCCAAATGGCACGAGCAGCTTGTTGATCGCCAGCCAGTAGCGGCGGGGGAGCACTTGCTCAAGTTGCTCCATCGTCTTGTCGGGCGTGGATGCGTGGACGATTCCCCACCGGTTGGTGACCCGATGGACGTGAATGTCAACCGGAATGCCCGCCGCCGACCCGCAGCCGATCCCGAGGGCGAGATTGGCGCATTTCGGCCCCACGCCACGCCAGCCGATCAGCACGTCGTAGTCGCATGGAAGATCGCCCCCGAATTCCTCCGCGATGCGTTTGGCAATCGAATGAATCGTGAAAGATTTGGGCCCATGGAAAACACAGGGCTGGATCAGCTCATCGATCTCCCGCGGCGTCAGCTTCGCGATCTGCTCGGCCGTGCCGGCGTGTTGAAAGAGCTTCAGCGCCGCCGGCAGCGACACTTCCTCCAGCGTTCGAATGGTGATGATGCACGCGATCAGGATCTGAAACGGCGCCCCGAACCCCCGCTCCGCCAGTTCGAACAGCACCGCTTTCGGGTACGGCTTAACCGCGTTGCGAACCCGCCGGATGACCTGATCAACATCGAACGGAAGCTTGCGCCCCCGGTCGGGCAATTCGCCCCCAGACCGCCGCGACGCTCGCACTCCCTTGCGCACGGGACGATTCTACCCCCATCCTCGCTCGACAGCGGCGGCGATACTGCTCAAACCCGCACTCCCGAAGCCGCCCCGGTTCGGGTGACGCGGTCTGGCTGGCTGGAGCGCGGAGCCGTAAACTTCCTCTGAAATGCTGTGCCGATCGGCACTTGCACGGCGGCAATGTCGTATCGAGGGCAAAGACTGGCAACCCATCAGACTTGCCATTAAGATTCCTAACAATCCCTGAATCTTGGTCCCTGTCCGCCGGTGGGCACGGAAGTGGTGCATGCCAGAAAATACGGTCATCACAAATCCGATCATCAATTCCCCATTCGATGAGCCGCGGCGTCACTTCAAGTTCAACGATGACGGGATCACCAACGAAATCGTCGAGAGCCGTCGACCCAGTTCGTACTTCATCCCGATCGCCCAGCCCAAGAAGAAGGGCAAGCACCACCAGCAGACCTTTTCCGATTGGACCGCCGATCGCATTGAGGAAAACAGGACCGTCAACTTCGTTCGCCAGCGGGTGAAGCTTTGGCGCGAAGGCGGATACCCCGACGTTACCCGCACCACCGCCCGCCTGCTGGAACACTGGAACAACCCCGAGCGGCTCCGCCGCCTGTTCTTCTGCCAGATCGAGGCGCTGGAGACGCTGATTTATGTCGCCGAGGTCGCCAGGAAGTATGGGGACGCGGTGATTGAGAACGACCTGCGCGCCGCCAATGAGGCCGCGAACCCGGACCTGTTCCGCATTGCCTGCAAGATGGCCACCGGATCGGGCAAGACGGTCGTCATGGCGATGCTGATCGCCTGGCAGACGCTCAACAAGCTGGCCAATCCGCAGGACGCGCGTTTTACCGACACGTATCTGGTCGTGACGCCGGGCATCACGATCCGCGACAGACTGCGCGTGCTGCTCCCGGGTGACCCTCAAAACTACTACGACGCCCTGGAGGTCGTCCCGTCCGATCTGATGGGCGAGATCGGCAAGGCGAAGATCCTCATCACCAACTATCACGCGTTCAAGCGGCGCGAGAAGATCAACGCCGGCAAGCTCACCAAGAGCATCCTCCGCGCCGGCAGCCCTGAGGCAGAGTCGCCGTTTACCGAGTCCGAGGGCGAAATGGTCCGGCGGGTCTGCCGCGGGCTGGGCGCGAAAAAGAACATCGTCTTGATCAACGACGAGGCCCATCACTGCTACCGCCGCCGCGTCGGCGGCGAGGTGGAAGACACGCTTACCGGAGAGGACAAGAAGGACGCGCAGGAGCGCAACGAGGAGGCCCGCGTCTGGATCAGCGGCCTGGAAGCCGTCAAACGAAAGATGGGGATCAAAACCGTCTACGACCTGTCCGCCACCCCGTTCTTTCTCCGCGGCTCCGGCTACCCCGAAGGCACGCTCTTCGCCTGGGTCGTCTCTGACTTCTCGCTCATCGACGCGATCGAGTGCGGCATCGTCAAAGTGCCGCGCGTCCCCGTCTCCGATGATTCGGGAGTTGGCGACGTGCCGATGTACCGCGACCTGTGGCTCCGAATCCGCGACGACCTGCCGAAGAAGGGCCGGGGCGCCGCTGCGATCAGTGGCGAGCCCAAGCTCCCCGCCGCCCTCGAAGGGGCGATCCAGAGCCTCTACGACAACTACGCGAAGTACTACAAGCGGTGGGTCCAGAACGCCGACGCCCGCGCCAACGGGCTGACGCCGCCGGTCTTCATTGTTGTCTGCAACAACACCAACGTCTCCAAGCTCGTGTTCGACTACATCGCCGGCTGGGAGAAGCAGCTTGCCGACGGCTCTACGCGCGCCGTGCCGGGCCGACTGGCCCTCTTCAGCAACGTGGACGGCAACCGCTTCGTCAGCCGCCCCAACACAATTCTGGTTGATTCCGCCCAACTCGAGAGCGGCGAAGCGATGAGCGAGGACTTCAAAAAGATCGCCGCCCGCGAGATCGACGAGTTCAAGGCCGACTACCGCGCCCGCTTCCCGGGCCGCGACGTCGAAAGTTTGACCGACGAAGACCTGCTCCGCGAGGTCATGAACACCGTCGGAAAGGCAGGGAAGCTCGGCGAAAACGTCAAGTGCGTCGTCTCCGTCTCAATGCTCACCGAAGGATGGGACGCCAACACCGTCACCCACATTCTGGGCGTGCGGGCGTTCGGCACGCAGCTTTTGTGCGAGCAGGTCGTCGGCCGCGGCCTCCGCCGCATGAGCTACTCGCCCCAGAGGCAGATCGTCGAAACCCCCAGCGGCCCGGCCGAGATCGACGCGTTTGCCGTCGAATACGCCGAGGTCTACGGGGTGCCGTTCTCGTTCATCCCGTCCAGCGGCGGGGTGGTCGACCCCAAGCCCGGCCCGCTCCCCACCCGCGTCCGCGCGCTGGAGGAGCGCATCGCCTGCGAAATCACGTTCCCCCGGATCGACGGCTACCGCTACGAGCTGCCCGCCGAGCGGCTCCCGGTCGATCTGTCGTTCGAGCCCGATGACAAGCTCACCCTCTCAACCGCCGACGTGCCCACCAAAGTCCAGGTCGACCCGATCGTCGGCCAGAGCAGCATCCACAGCCTCGAAGACCTGAAGCAGGCCCGGCTCCAACACGTCGCCTTCGTCATCGCCCGCCGGGTGATGGAGCAATACTTTTGCGACCACGGCGAGTGCAAGGTCTGGCTCTTCCCCGACCTGATCTCGATCACCAAGCGCTGGCTCGACGAGTGCGTCATTCGCAAGGACGGCACGTTCAAGCAGCTTTTGCTCCTGACCGAG
>Ga0134125_10005722_pt1 | contig 14096 bp, 15 predicted proteins | sample KB31751_FD_96464 | JGI IMG/M metagenome (GOLD analysis project Ga0134125, IMG submission 96464) | Terrestrial soil microbial communities with excess Nitrogen fertilizer from Kellogg Biological Station, Michigan, USA - KB3-175-1 | ecosystem: Environmental > Terrestrial > Soil > Unclassified ... | reverse complement strand
TGCCGCGCGAACATTTCCCCAATGCGGTCGCCTGGGGCTCGTCGATATTCCAGACAGCCACAATCGCGGGGCCCATGATCGGAGGCCTGCTTTACGGCATTACCGGAAGCCCCGCGCCCGTTTACACGAGCGCGGCAATCGCCTATATGGTCGCGTTTGTCCTGATGCTTCAGATAAGGACCCCAGTGACAGAGCGCTCCGGCGGCGCGGCCTCCACCACGATGGTATTGGACGGGCTCCGGTATATCTGGCGGAATAAGCTGATTCTTGGCGCAATCTCGCTCGATCTCTTTGCCGTGTTGCTCGGTGGGGCCGTCGCCCTGTTGCCTGTTTACGCGCGCGAGATCCTGAACGTCGGAGCGGCGGGCCTCGGCATCCTGCGGAGCGCTCCTGGAGTAGGCGCGGTCCTGATGGCCGTTGTCATCGCCCACTGGCCATTACGCCGCAATGCGGGCGCGTCTATGCTGTGGTGCGTCGCCGGTTTCGGAGTATTCACCGTCGTCTTTGGATTGTCGCGCGATCTCGCGCTGTCGCTGGCCGCACTGGTTTTGCTAGGCGCCTTTGACATGGTCAGCGTGATTGTCCGGCATACGATGATTCAGCTCGCAACGCCGGATGAGATGAGAGGCCGCGTCAGCGCCGTAAACATGGTCTTCATCGGCGCTTCAAACGAGGTGGGTCAATTCGAGTCGGGCATTACGGCCCAATGGTTAGGAACCATACCGGCTGTCGTGTTAGGCGGCATCGGGACGATCCTGATTGTGGCGCTGTGGGCTCGGCTCTTCCCCTCCTTGCGCCAGGTTGACGAGTTGACGGAGATAAGCGCCTTTGCCGCGCCTTCCGTCAATGTCACGACGGACGCGGATCTTGCGGCGGAGTGAGCGAAAGCCACAAGCGTCTCTAGACAACACGAGCTTGCACGGAAAGACTGCGACGAGCAAATCCAACGAGCACCATACGGCGTGGCTCGTGACATTCTTCTTACTGATGCTATTGATCCTTTCGCAGCGACGCCTGAAGCTCGAGAATCTGAAGTTGGACTTGCTTGATCTCCTTGAGTGTGGCGACCTGGTTGTCGTAAATTCTGTAGCGCATTTCAAAGATCATCCCCACGAAGAACATAAGGGCGCTCCCGAATTGAAACGAATGACGCATGATCGCGTCCACGTGCCAATAATTCGCGGTCGAAACGAACAACAAAATGCCGGCGATGAAATAGAACGCGTTGAGCGTGAAGTAATCCCAGCGAAGCGCTCTTGCGTGTTTGGCCATCAACATAGTGGTCTCTTCACGATAGGCCGCTAGGTTCTCCGGGTGCGGCAGGGTTGCGAGCAGGCGTTCGCGCAGGTTATTCGATTGCTGTGCCATGTTTCACTCCTTCTAGAATCTGTTTCATTTGCCGTTTGGCGTAGTGAATGCGGGATTTGACGGTGCCCTCGGAGCAGCCGACAACATTGGCGATTTCCAGGATGGAGAGGTCCTGAAGAAAATGCAGAACAAGAACTTCGCGGTGTTTGACGCCAAGGCGGCTCAATGCGTCGTGAACCGCCGTTGCATCTTGCTCATCGAAAGTGGGCTCTTCGACGTTTAAGACATCGTCAAGCTGTGATTGCTCTGCCTTGTTCCGCCTGTATTGCCTCCGGACGCGATCGATGGCGACACCATGGGTTATCGCGTAAAGCCAAGGCTTTAGAGAACCGGGATCTTTCAACTTTCGAATGCCGTGAAGCACCCTGAGCCAAACATCTTGCAGAACATCGAGCGCCGCATCCTGGTTCCCGGTAAGGCTCGTTGCGTAATAAAGCAGCGGCCTCTCCATCACTGCAATCAGGTCCGCGAATGCTTTCGGATCGCCTGTCTGACAGCGGAGTGCAAGCCACCCAAACTGGAGCCGATCCTCACTTTCGTTGGCCACTTGTCCAATATGTCGAACCTGAGTCGCTCTCGGTTCAATTCTCTTGCAGAAATCTTTTAACCCGCTGAGGCCAGGTTACTCCGGCGGTATCCGCATTTTGCCGGGCGAAAACTAGATCGTTTCTGTGTGGCAACTCGTCAGTTACTGACCCAAAAACCCTTTGAAAGGCGGCCAATTACTGTTTGGCAACTCTTGTCGAATTTATCTCTGAACGGCGGTGTCGAGGGGCTCTTTGCAGAGGCAGAGTTCAATTTCAGCTTGGTACCGCTTTGTGCTCCGGCAACAGTTGCCATGCCGACTGCACGCTCTTTTCAAGCTGATCCTGGCGAGCGCGAACCAGGGTGAATCGTGCTTCTTGGTGACGCGGACACTCGCGTGGCCGAGCAGGATCGAGACCTGATCGATGGGAACACCGGCCAGGAGCATCTCCACTGCGAAGGTATTGCGGAACATGCGGTCGTGATGCGGTTTGGTGTGCCGTCAGGCTTGCGGAGATCGGTGATGCGGGGCGCCAGCGGCACAACGGGGGTGCGCTTTTGGCCTGATAGAGCATGAGCTCGTTATCGACGAGCCGCGCGCATTCGAGCGTTACGCCGTCGCGGATACACAGCCTGCTCCCAGCGCATCAGTTCCGTCAGGGCAGGAATGCGGATACCGCGCTTTTCGGGAGCCCAGGACCATTCTGCATATTCGCCGAACCAGTAAGGTGGCGGCGAGTGCAGACCGATATCCACAAAGAATACCCGTTTATAATCAGTCGGGTAGATATGGTGGAGGCGGCGGGAATTGAACCCGCGTCCGAGAAAGCCAACTGTCTGAAGCCTACGTGTGTAGCCGATTCAGTTTATTCGGCGGCGCCCTAATGAACCGGCGAGAGCGAGAGCCACCTAGCCCGATTGGTCTCGGCCTATGGCTCCGGACCGAAGCCTAGTACCTATCCTGCAAAATGACGCTCACTAGCTCACGCGCAGGCTCGTGAACCGGAGCGGCTACCTAATAAAAATTAGGCGGCGTATGCAAACTGCGTGTTATTGGCAGTTGTTGTTTTCCGATCGTTTTACGGGAGCTCGGAACCCGACACGCCTTCAAACAATAGATCGATCCCGTCGAAACCGGTGCGCCCCCTTTGTCTGAGACTCCTCCTATTTTAGCAGTAAATTCGCACCTTAGCTCGTCTGCGCGCTGCTGGAACCGCTGAATTTCGCAGTCCTCGCTTCGCGTGCCGCGGCTGCCTCCAGTGACTCCTCTCGTCCATCGACCCGGACGGAGGACGGTTTCCGGATCCGCTGAAGACGCCGCAAGACCTCGACGGCATCCTGAATACGTTGCTTCTCCACTTCCAACTCGTGAATCATCTCTTCTAAGTCCACTCAGACCGGCTCCGCGACTTTTCTATAGAATTGAAAACCTTCTCGGCTTGCGCACAGCGTAAAAACCCATCCATAATTTAACAAACCCGGCCGTTTCGAAAATGGACCTATAACGGCGGGGCCTTCGCCAGCCAAGCATCGCGCTAGCCAACTAAGCATTGCGCCTAACAATCCGGGGATGGTCCAATGGAAGTCTGACAACGTTCGTGCAAAATGTGACTGCCAGCCCTGCCGTAAAACCTGAAACCGGCCAATCGGAGCAGGAGAGCCAATCGCCCCTGTACCACGTCGTTCTGCTGGATGACGACGAGCACACATACGACTACGTAGTGGAAATGCTCCAGAAGTTGTTTCTGTACTCCGAGCAGTTTGCCTTCGAGCACGCGGTTGAAGTGGACACGACGGGGCAGACGATCGTTATCACTTGCGAATTACCGCAGGCGGAGTTTGCCCGCGATCAAATTCAATCCTACGGCGCAGACCCGCGCATGCCCAAATCCAAAGGGTCCATGTCTGCCGTGCTGATACCGGCAAGCGACATTACGACCGCTTAGGCTCCGGGCGCGCGCAAGAACGCTTTTCAGTCTTCGATGAATGTAGGGAACGTTCCGGAGATCTGGTCGTGCCAAGCCAATCCATCGGGATCCGCAAAGGTCCAGATCAACCCCAGTCCCACGGCGCCCAGACTGAGAAGGCTACCAGCGGCCCTCCACAAGCGCCTCTGGCGATTGGGAACATTGCCATCAAGATCGATCAACCGTAAACGCGCCGCGGCCATCCCGCAGCTATCCTGATTCGCGAAGCACCACACCAGCTTGTAACTGAGCGCCACGCAGAACACCCCCGCTGCATAAGCGATGAGCGCCTGGTGGTCGAGCGGCAGTGCGCCGGTTGCCAGGCGAAAAATACCTAGAAAAACGGCGCTCCCGAGGAAAATCATGAGACCGTCGATCGTCGCGGCGGTGAAGCGAAGAGCTGGAGGTGCAACCGGCGCGGCACACTCGATAGTCGATTGGGGTGTTGCAATGACATCGGCCTTACCGAGAAAGTCGAGTTCCTGCTGGTTTTCGCCGCGGCGCGCTTTTCGGTGCGATACTTCCACCTTCCCGGTCTTCACGGGCGATAGCCGCGGGATGAGGGCCGCTCTCGCGCGAATTGATTCGCGCTCGGCCGGAGACGCCAACTGGTCGAAGGGGATTACCCGCGATTCCGGCGGGTTGGAGAACAGGACCTGCTGCGGTTCGGCCTCCGCGTTGGTGACTACAGGTTGCTCCGTCTCTTGCGGCTGCGCAAATTCTTCGTGGCGATAGGCGAGCGCGGTCGCCGCGATGGGATAGGAATCGCGCGGCAGACGAGTCGGCGTCGTTCGAAGCCGTCTTCCGCAACGCCGGCAACGGTGCTCGTCGTCTAAATTCCAGGTCTGACAGGCCTGACAGGTCATCGTGATCTCTTCTCTTAAAATCTTTCCGCTGTCGAGTTCGGAAACCTTGCGGGTTCAAGTCCGGTCATGCTACGGTTTACGGTTGAACCCGTCCGCCGTTTCAGACACAATCCCAACTTCTGTATCTAGCAGAATTGTCGGCTTTTGTCACGAACATTTTAGCTATTTTTTGTTTTTTTGCCTGTTTTGTCTTTTGTTCGCCGCCGTGTGTCCGGTTGCTATGCGCGCGTCCCCCGCCGCACCTCCCGACGTTCCCGCGCCCAATGACACCCGCTTTTACGCCTACACTCAGGAGTCGCATGGCCAGTGGAAGTATCTTCGTAGCGCGAAGGGCATGCCCGCCAAGATCGTCACGAGTCAGTTTTCAATTGAAGCCGACGAGATCGACTACAACAGCGCCACCCATGTCGCGAACGCGCGTGGACACATGAAGTTCGAACATTTCGTGAACGGTGACAAGATCCAGGCCGATCACGGCATCTACAATCTCCAAACGCAGGAAGGCAAGTTTTACGAAGTCAGCGGGACTTCACCGACAAAAATCGTGCCTCGCCCAGGCCTCCTGATCACGACGACGCCGTTCTATTTCGAAGGGAAATGGGCGGAGCGCTTGAAGGATCGCTATATCGTTCACGACGGCTTCCTGACGGATTGCCGGGTTCCGAAGCCCTGGTGGCGATTGCATGCTCCCGTCTTCGATATCATTCCGGACGATCGGGCCATAGCGCGTAACGCCGTCTTCACCTTGAAAGGCGTCCCGATGCTGTACTTGCCCATCTTTTATCGTCCTTTAGGGCAGAATGACCGGCAAAGCGGTTTTTTGACCCCGAACATCGGCAACAGTTCTCTGTTTGGATTCATGATCGGCGCAGGCTACTACTGGGCAATCAACCGTAGTTACGACGCGACCTATCGGATACAGGATTTTACGTCGCGCGGATATGCCCACACGATCGACTTTCGCGGGAAACCCTCCCAGAAAAGCGACTTCAATTTCATGCTTTACGGGGTAAACGACCGCGGAAAGCTGAACCCGGATGGAACGGTCGCAAAGAACCCCGATGGCTCGGTGGTCAAGCAAGGCGGTCTCGAGTTCAATCTCACCGCAAAAACAGAGCTTCCGGCCGGATGGGAGGGTAAGCTCGACCTGAACTATTTGAGCTCATACTTGTTCCGCCAAGCGTTCACCCAGTCCTTCAACGAGGCGATCTACAACGAAACCGATTCGGTGGGCTACCTGCAAAAGCACCTTACGGATTACACCTTCAACATCGCTTTCCAACGCCAAGAATTGTATGAGAGTACTTTGCCGAATGACAGCATCACGATCCAGAAGCTCCCGGCCTTTCAGGTAATTGGAAAGCAGCGCCAGATCTCGCATAACTGGCTGCCGTTGTGGTTTTCTTTCGATTCGAGCGCCGATTTGCTCCGACGGCAGGAGCCGGATTTCCAGACCAGCAATGTAGTGGATCGCGAGCAGTTCACACCGCGCGTGACCACGGCCTTCAGTTTGAAAGGTTTTCGACTCGTGCCCAGCATTGCCTTGGATGCCACCTATTACGGCGATTCGATTTCGCCGCTCGTGCCGAACCAAGTAAGCCGCTCATCCTTGTTTCGGAAGGCAGGAGAGGCTGATGTTGATTTGATCTTCCCTGCGCTTGAGCGCGTGTTTCCCGCTCCCAAGTGGCTTGGCAAGCGGATGAAGCATGTCATTGAGCCTCGAGTTTCCTACAAGTATGTCAACGGAGTCGACAATTTCAACAGCATCATCCGCTTTGATGAAACGGACATTCTGGCAGACACCAATCAGGTGGAATTTTCCCTGACAAATCGCTTGTACGTTAAAGACAGCAACGGGAATGTCAACGAGATTCTCGCATGGCAAGTGCTGCAGGACCGCTACTTCGACCCGACATTTGGCGGCGCAGTGCGGCCGGGGCAACGCAATGTCTTTGCGGAAACCGAGGACCTGACCCCATTCGCATTCATAGCCGGGCCACGGCATTATTCGCCAATCGTATCCTCCCTGCAATTGAATCCGCAGGGCCATCTTGGTGTCGATTGGCGCACCGATTACGATCCTCTGCTCGGTCGATTCTCGGCTGACACCACATCATTTGTCACCCGCTGGAGCCAGTATTTCGGGATTGTCGGTTACCGCGAAATCAACGGAGATCCCGTAGTTGAGCCGGCAGCCAGGCAGATCCAGTTAACGGCCGGGTATGGCAACGAGTTTCGAAGGGGCTGGAATGGCGCTTTCAGCACATACTACGACTACATTCGCGACCAGATCGACTACGCCACGGTTCAGGTTTCTTACAATACGGACTGCTGTGGATTCAGCGTTCAGTTCCGGCGCTTCTCCTTCGGCTTGCGAAACGAGAACCAGTTCCGGTTATCGTTTGCCGTAGCGAATATCGGCTCATTCGGCACGCTGCGCAATCAGGATCGCATCTTCTAACATGGCCGCGTTCATTCGAACGTTATTCGGCCGCCCATCTGCCATTCCGATTTGGCTCCGGCTGGCGCTATCGGTTGTAGTCCCGGCAGCAATTCTATATGCGGTTTTCCCCACGTGCGATTACTACTGGGACGGTGTGATTTTTTCGCTTGGGATCGAGAGCGCTCCGGGAGCCGGAATCGCTCCGCTTATTGTGCCGAATCACCTGCTGTATAGCGTTCTGGGATTCGGCATCTATTGGCCTTTCCACCAGCTTTCGGCCGCGGTGCGCGCTTTACCCGTTCTGCAACTCCTGGATACCATCGCCAGCCTGCTGTCGGCGCTGCTACTATTCCGCCTTCTCTACCGGCTTTTTGAGGAACGCTATTCCGCGCTCGCACTGACCGCCATATTCGCGTTTGGAGCCACCTGGTGGAAGTATTCGGTAGACGCGGATGCCTATATCGTGAGCACGCTATTCATTCTGGCAGCCGCGACCCGCCTACTATTACACGGGACGCGCCGATTATGGATCACCGGAGCGTGGCATTGTGCCGCCATGGTGATGCATCAATTGGCGGTCTTCTTTCTACCTGCAGTTTGGGTAACGATTCTTCTGAACCGCCACCGAAGTTTGAGGTGGCGCCTGCTCACAGGCACAGCCTACACGGCAGCTACCGGTACGCTGACTCTGGCAGTGTATTACGCCGGCTTCCGGCTTCCCAACAGTCAACCTACCTATCGCAGTTTTGGGGCGTGGGTGACGTCTCACTCCGGTGATTCGGCTTTCTCCTTTCGCCCCGGTTACATCCTCGGCGGAACTTTTAAAAGCTATGTGCAGTTATTCTTCGGCGGCCGCATCCGAAATTTTGTTGAATTTCATAATCTCGCGACGCTCATTCTGGCGGCTGTGCTCGTCATCGCGATAACCGCGTTCCTCACGATCGTTTGGAAGCACCGATCCGATTTTGTTCTCCTGGAGCAGGCGATCGCCGAACACGCGATTGGTAGCCGGACTCTCGTCATCTGCGGCGCATGGTTCCTCTCGTACGCGATTTTTCTTCTGTTCTGGCTTCCCCGAAACACTTTTTACAAGTTGCTGGTGTGGCCGGCTCTCATTTTTCTGCTTGGCTGGCTGTTGCACGCATTCCGGGAGCGGGGCGGAGCAATGCGCTACCGTACGGCGCTGTTTGCAGGTATCGTGCTGCTCTGGAATTTCGTGTTCTTTGTCTATCCAAATTCGAAGCCGGAGTCGAACCCGCTGCTGGTCTTCGCCGAGAGCATGCAGCCGCACTGGCCCTCCGGGACAACGGTTTATTTCCAAACATTCAATACCGATGACTGGCTGATACGGTATAAGAACCCGCAGACGGTTTGGCAATCCCTGAACTGTGCTGCCCCAAACTGCGCGGGCCGGCTTGCCGAGAATACGGAAACCTTCTGGCTCGACACAACCGCACTCGATTTCCTCGAAAAGGCAAGTCCGGGAATGCGTGCGTGGTTATCGAGCGGGCAAGTCGAATTGTACAAATTGGAGGGAAACGGGCGGCGGGTGGAGTTCGCCAAAATTCGGCCACAGCCACGCTGAGAATCGCCGGGTCCGATGTGATTTGCCTAGTCTTCCGGGATCACTTGATTCAGCAATTCGGTAATGGAACGAGTCTTTAAATCGACAGATTCTTTGAGCGCCGAGAACTGATTCTCGATAGTGCGTAGCCGGTCAGCGAGGTGCAGGCAGGCCAAGACGGCTGTGCGTGTGGAGTCGAGATTGCCGGCGCGGCGCGCAATCGACGACATCAGTTCGTCGACCTCGTGGGCAACCTGGATCGTATCGTTCGGATCCCCGGACGTCACGACTGTATAGCCCTGGTTAAAAATATTGACACGAACCGGCTGCTTCGATTTGTCCGTGGCGTCCATTTTCTTCAAGCCGGCGAAGGCATTTAGGTTGCGCTTAACAGGTCCATTTGGCCAAGCAGTTTTTCAATCCGATTCTTGACCTGCTGGCGCTCGGAGCGCAGATTTTCCAGTTCTTCCGAAAGCGCTTTGAGCTGCTCGTCAGCCGACGAAAGCCGGGTACGAGCCTCATCCAGTTCCGCCTGGCGCGCATCGCGTTCCGACCTGGCCGCCGAGAGTTGTTCATTGAGCCCCTGATTCTCGCCGCGAAGCGAGGTTAGAAGCTCAACCGCGCGCTGCACGCGCTGCTCGAGACTGGCTAGTGTGTCGATGCCTTCCTCGTTTACAGTTTCCATGTCGCGTTAGACCAGCCGTGTTTATTGAAGTTGCGCCTGATGCGCGGCTTTCGCCTTTTCCACCAAAGTTTGAAATCCGGGTCCGTCGTTCACCGCAATATCCGCCAGGACTTTGCGATTAAGATCGATGCCCGCTCTCTTCAAACCGCTAATAAACTTACTATACGAAATTTCCGACGTGCGGCATGCGGCATTAATTCGGACAATCCAAAGCGAGCGAAAATCCCGCTTCTTTCGCCGCCTTCCGACGTATCCGTAGCGGAGCGCTTTCTCCACCGCCTCCTGGGCGGCTCGATTCAGCTTCGATTTGGTAAGAAAAAAGCCTTTGGCAAGGCGAAGTGTTTTCCGGCGGTAGTCACGCCGGCCTGTTCCACGTTTAACTCTCGGCACGTTTTCTCCTTTCGATTTACAAACGACCCGGATCTTCCGGTCTGAAGAGAGGATGCAGGCACGTGCATTGGGCTCTGCTCCTACTCGGCGCTTCCTGAAAATTTAATAAGGAAGCATGCTGCGCAAGGCGGGCTGATTCGTCGGGTCCGCGACCACAGTGTTGCGTAATTTCCGCTTGCGCGAGCGCGACTTCGAGGTCAAGATATGCCGGGTAAATGCATGCCGGCGGACGACTTTACCTGTGCCCGTCTTCTTGAACCGCTTGGACGCACCCTTGTGTGTCTTCAATTTAGGCATAACCTGTCCTGGTGATTTCTACAGGGCTGCTGTAGAGAGGATGCTTTGACGAGTCTAACACAGCCGGCCAGAACGTTCAGCTACGATGCCTCCAATGAGGGCGATACTTGCCTGGACGATGATCTTGCCGCTTTCTTGCAGCAGATTGGGAAGCGAGCCGCCCTACAAGCGATTCGGCCCTCTTTCCACGAGCAGCAAATGTTCGCAGACCAGCACGGTTTCGTCCCTTTGGTTCAGAACCGTGCACGCCTCCACTACGATGCCCTGCTTCAGACGTTTCGGGTCGTCACGCTTCTCTTTGACTGTCACGGTCACCCGGATGGTGTCTCCGATGAAAACAGGTTTTACGAAACGGAGCCTGTCATACCCGTAGGACATGGCGTGTGGGTTGATTTCGCCCGCGGTCATTCCCACGGCAACGCTGAAGACCAGCGTCCCGTGAGCCAGGCGCTGCCCGAAAGGCTGTGTTTTGCACCATTCCGCATCCATGTGATGCGGATAGAAATCACCGGTCTGTCCGGCATGGATCACGATATCGGCTTCCGTGATCGTGCGCCCGCCCGTCTTGCGCTCCTCGCCAGAAACGTAGTCTTCGAAATAACGCTCTTGAAGCATCGCCGTTTTCTTACTGAACACTATATTTGCTGATAAAATAGGCCGGCGCAACCTGACGCGAAAGGACAAGATGCTGACCAGACGTGAATTTATCGCCGGTGCGGCGGTCACTGCCTCCTCGATGAGCCTTGCCGGCGCCGCGGCTTCTCCGGGTAAACGCAAAGTCTACCTGGTTCCGAATTTTCATCCGGCAAGCTGCGGATGGCTCACGACCTTCTCGAAAGAGCGTGTCTACTGTGCCAACAGCTACCTCGATCATCTCGACCGCGTGCGCGACGATCCCGCTTACGAGTTTGTGATGTCGGAGGTAAACAACATCATCGCCATTATGAACTTTCAGCCGGAGCGCATTCCGGAGCTGAAGCATCGCGTGGCCGAGAAGCGCGTCGAACTGGTGAACGGCTACTTTCTCGAATCCGCCATCAATCTTTCGGGCGGCGAGGCGCTGGTGCGTCTGGGCGTGGAAGGTTTGCGCTGGTATCAACAGGTTTTCGGACTGAAGCCGCGGTATTCGTGGAACATCGACGTTTGCGGCACGCACGACCAGATGGCGCAGATCGCTTCCGGCCTCGGCCTAGAAGCACTGGTCTACACGCGTAAGAACCCGACCGGCAAAACAATGTACTGGACCGTATCTCCGGATGGCTCGCGTATTCTGACGCTCAGCCCGGGACATTACAGCGAAGCGAGCGCCATCTTCGACGCCAAAGCGCCGCTGACTGCGAACGAACTTACGAAGTTGGAGAGTTTCTTCGATGGAAAGGAAGCCAAGACGCCCGAGTCTGCGCCTATTCTGGTCTTAGCGGGATCGGGCGATTATGCGCTCGCGCCGTCGGTGAAGCAGTATCCCACTGAATTTTTAAAGGACTGGAATCAGACCGTTCCGGACCGGCAGGTCCAGTTTTCCACGCTCAGCAAATACGTCGATTCAGTTGCGCCCGGGATCAAGTCCGGAAAGATCGATATCCCGACGGTCCATGGCGGCACCGCCTATGACTTCGACGCATTCTGGATTGAGACACCGGAAGTAAAGACCCGATACCGCGGCAACGAGCAAGCATTGCAGGCCGCCGAAATGCTCGCAACTGCCGCGAGCCTTACTGGCGAATACGAATATCCCGTGAAGCCGATCTACGATTCATGGATACTGATGTGCCTCAACATGGATCGAAACACGCTGTGGGGATCGGCCGGCGGCATGGTGTTTGTCGATCCGAAGTCCTGGGACGTGAATGACCGGTTTGATTGGGTTCACAAGACAACGGAAGAAGTGCTGACGACAGCGGGAGAAGCGGCGCTTCACGCGGGCGATGGAGTTGGGCTATTCAATCCGCTCAACTGGACGCGCAACGATCCGGTTGCTCTGCGCTTGCCAGATGGTAAGAGCCTGGATGGAGTCGCAAGCGAGGCGCTGCCCGATGGATCGACATTGTGCCGCATCGAGATGCCGGCCGTCAGCGCTGGAGGCTGGAAGTTGTCCGATCAACCGCCGGCTGCGCCACAACAAATCGATCTGCCTGAAACGATCGATACCGAGCATTATTCAGTTCGCATCGACCATACAAGCGGCGCAATCACAAGCCTGAAATTGAAGAAGACCGGGCGCGAGTTGCTCGCCGGTCCTGCGAATGTGATTGTCGCGGAGCGTCCCACAAAGGAGGAAAAATCACCGGGTGATCACATGGCTCCGCGTTCCGGACGTTCGAGGATCGCGACATCCGCGGATCAGCCGTCCACCATTCGCGTGACGAAAGGGCCCGTCGCGATCACCGTAGAAGTGAGCGGCACGTTTTATGGAGGCGGCGCGCTCCGGCGCACGATGCGCTTCTATCACGATCATCCAAGAATCGACTTAGAAACCGAACTAAACGACATTCCGAATTACACCGTAGTTGTCTCCGAATTCCCGCTGTCCGAAGATGTGCTGGAAGTGCGCCGTGGAATTCCGTACGGCTTTTCGCATGGAGCATGGGCGAAGCCAAATCCGGAACTGCACGGATGGACCAAAGGGATTGTGCCGGCGGTGCGCTGGATCGACTATGCGCTGGCCGGAGGCGGCGGGGTGGCGTTGTTCGACCGCGGCTTGAGTGGCCGCGAAATCGATGGACGTACGCCGATCATTTACCTGTTGAATGCCGAAGATAAGTATCAGGGCTACCCCAATCCGTGGCTGAGCGGGAAAGGAAAACACGTTCTCCCCTATTCCCTGGTGGCGCGCGCGGAGGAGTGGCCGCAGGCACAAATCCCCCGCATGGCGTGGGAATATAACCGTGAGCCGGTGGTTATTTCTAAGCGCGCGGTGTCGCAGCCGAAGCCATTTGTCGAGACATCGGAGAATGTCATCGTCGAGGCAATGCGGCGCGAGGGCAATCACATTGAATTGCGATTGGTGGAGTTTCTTGGATCGCCTGGAACAGCCAATGTAAAACTGAATTTGCCGCACGGCAGCCCCATGTTCACCGACCTCACGGGCCGCAAAACGTCGAGCCTACGGAAGGCCTCCGAATACGCGTTTCCGATCAAGCCCCAGCAGATTGTCACGATGCGTTTCGAGACGAAGGGCAGTGTAGCGGCGCCCGAACCGATTAAGGGCTGGGATCCGTTTGTACCCAAAGATAAGCTCCCGGCGCTACATGCGTACGATCCGCGGCTAAAAGGCCATCCGCCATTTGGCGCTTGAGCGATACGGCTGTTAGATTCAAACCGTAACGGAGCCCGGCCGTTACCACATAGTGACGGTCGGATGTCCCTCTTCTCTTGTTGCCGGTGAGGCTTGCGATTCGCCGAACATGTGCGCCGCGGCAATTGTGACGTCGCTGATTGCGCTTGGCACCAGGATTCGGTATTTACCGAGCTGCAGTCGAAAGATAAAAGCCCGGTGAGACGCCACTGCGCGCGTTGACCTTGCCGCCGTGAGGTGTTGTCATTTCGACGCATCTAACCGGACAGTAACCGCCTTTGTTAAATGAGACAAAAGTCCCACAAACTGTACCCTAAGAAACGTTGGCAGTGAAAGCTTGTGCGAATGCTCGCTAGTAGTTATAAATTCGTCACGATTTCGTTTAGCGTCGGTCTAATTGGCAGGAGGTCAAATTAAAAATGTTTAATGTCTCACAAACTAAACGTCCTTCCAGACATTTTGCCATCGCAGCCAGTGTATTACTATTACCTTTCGGCATCGGTACCTTGCAGGCGGCGAATGTTTCATCGCTCCTCCAGGACGCCAAAATGTCGGCGAATCAATTGAAGACGGATGCCGTACAGATGGAGAGTTTTAGCCGGTCAAAGCAAATGAACTGGCAAAGCCATGCGTCCCAGATTTCACAAATCAAAGAGCACATCAATAAAGCGGGCAAGGTTGCCGCACAGTTAGAAG
>Ga0134125_10005721_pt1 | contig 14098 bp, 16 predicted proteins | sample KB31751_FD_96464 | JGI IMG/M metagenome (GOLD analysis project Ga0134125, IMG submission 96464) | Terrestrial soil microbial communities with excess Nitrogen fertilizer from Kellogg Biological Station, Michigan, USA - KB3-175-1 | ecosystem: Environmental > Terrestrial > Soil > Unclassified ... | reverse complement strand
GTAAGCTATGGACAAAGATGGATTGCAGAAACCGTGTTTTCTTGTATAAAAAGGACATTTGGTGAATATGTTTATTCTATTAAATCTAAGAACATGATACAAGAAATGATGCTAAAAGCATCACTATATAATAAATTTGCATCATACTAAATCAATAGCAATTTTTCTATCCGAAAATATTAATCATGCAACAAAGCACAATAGAAATAATAATTTAATAGTAACTAGCATAGTTTTTATTGAGGAAAACATTTTCTTGATGTCATAGTAAATTGTCGCAGGAAGAGTTTAAGCATATACTTAGAATTGCCGGAAAGGATATTGATGGTAGTAAAAAATCAATAATAGCATTAAGTATAGTAAAAGGTGTTGGTTACAATTTAGCTCAGGTTATATTACAATCATTAAATATTAACCCTTATCTTAGAGTAGGGTTTCTTACAGATAAAGATGTTTCAGACATAGAAAATGCTTTAAAGAATATTAAATTACTTGGAGTTCCAAATTGGTATTTGAATAGAAGAAAAGATATGGATACAGGCACTGATATCCACCTAATTACATCAGATTTAGATTTTATTAAATCCAATGATATAGACAGAGAGAAATCATTGATGAGTTGGAGAGGTTATAGGCACATGTTCGGTTTAAGAGTAAGAGGTCAAAGAACTAGAAACACTGGAAGAAAAGCTACTTCCGTAGGAGTAAAGAAAGTTGCCGGCAAGGCACCTTCTTCATCTCCTGGAGGCACAGCTAAATAAATATAAGGTGGTAATAGATGGGAGATCCACGTAAAGCCAAAAAAAAATATACAAGGCCACGAAGCATATGGGCAACTGACCAAATCAGTTCAGAATTATATATAGTTGGTTCATATGGTTTAAGGAATAAAAGAGAACTTTGGAAATCTCAAACTGAAATCGCAAGAATAAGAAATCAGGCCAGATCTCTTTTATCACTTCCCATAGAGGTAAGAAGTGAAAAAGAAACTAACTTACTTAATTATCTATTGAGATTAGGGATTGTAGCGGATGGTTCTACATTAGATGATATTCTTAATCTTAAAATTGAAGACATTCTAGAGAGACGACTGCAAACAATTGTTATGAAACGCTCTAATTTAAAATCACCTTATCAAGCAAGGCAAATTGTCGTGCACGGACATGTTAGTATCGGAAATAGAAAGATAAATCTTCCAGGGTATTTAGTAAAGAAAGACGAAGAAACACAAATTTTAGTTCATCTCAATCCAGTTGCTGAAGCCCAACAACAATAATAATAAAAAATCCAATTAAAATACAAATTCATATTTTTTCAACTTTTTCAATATCAACATAATCAATTTTTCCATCACTATCCATATCATATCCTTGTACAATAGCAGCCCATCCATTTTCATATCCAGTATAATTTGAAAATGTTTTTTTATAAAAATTGGAAAATGCTATCACAGCAGACTTAGTACCTATGGATCTTACACCTGCAATCAGAATTATATTTTTTGATTCGTTAAAAGGATTTTTTATTTTTGCAATAATTCCAATGTTATCCAAATGATATATTTTACCTGATTTGTCAATCAAACCTGACCAATAGTTTTCCTCATTAAATTTTATTGGTAAATATTTATTGAACTCGGAAGAAACAATATTTGTACCCGGCCCACCCAACACTATTAAATTATTATCTTCTAATTCTTTTTCTGCTTTTGCATCCTCATCAAGTTTTACAACAAAACCTTGAGATATGTTGCATAAGGTTCCTAAATAAAAAGCCAAATGAATAGCATAATGACTATCTCTAGCAGACGTTTTGAAAATTCCATGAGGATTAGGTGATCCAACAATTATTAGACCATTGAAAAAATTTTTTTCATTTATGAACCCCTTTAAGAATCTTTTAGTTAGGTCATTACCACTACTATATAGATATCTATCAATGCTATTAGTAATAATTTGTTTCTCACCCCAAGGCAATTCTATACCAAATGAAGGACTTGAACAACGGTAGAGTTTTGCTGTCCCACCATGTATAAAATCTGTTCTAATTTCTTTGACTGCTTCAATAGAGACTAATTTTCTAATATAATAATATGCACTTTGCTCAAAGATATCCAATTCTTTTGCTATTTGTGCTGCATATTTTGGTTTATCAGATATTGATTTTAATATTTTCCATGCTATTGGATTGGATAAAACATGAATTTTCTTTTCATTTTCAAATATAGTTATTTTTTTTTCAAAAAGATCATCTTCTTTGCTATAGACCAACCTTTTTTCAATTACCATATTCCCATTTCAATGCCACTAATAATATTTTCATACTAGTATAAATTTTGTCATAGATCATTTATAATAAATTTTTCTTTTCTTTTCGTCTGATCATAATCGCATATTATAAAATATTTTATAATGGTATAGATTTTTATTTAATAAAGGTTTTAAATCATTTTACAATAAACTAATTGTGTGTTCTATTATTGGATATAACGGACAGCTGGTTAAGGCAGCTCCTTTGCTTGTGGATAGTCTAAAAAAAATGGAATATCGTGGCTATGATAGCGTTGGAATAGCTACTATAAATAATGGGAAAATATTGATTAGTAAAGGTGTTGGAAAGGTTGCAGAAGTTGATAAAGCCTTAGAATTTACCAAATTACCTGGCCATATTGGAATTGGGCACACAAGATGGGCAACACATGGAGGCGTAAGTGATAAAAATGCTCATCCACATTTTTCATGTTCATCAGATATAGCTGTGGTCCATAATGGAATAATTGAAAATTATCAGGAATTAAAAGAACAATTATCAAATGAAGGACATATTTTTAAGAGCCAAACAGATAGTGAAGTCATCCCACATCTTTTAGAGAAATATTGTAAAAAATTTGATAATGAATATAACAAAGCTCTTATAGAGACTTGCAAAAGTTTAAGGGGCTCTTTTGCATTTGTGGCCATTTTCAAAAATAGTTTAATATGTGGAGCCAGGTTCGACGAGCCATTGATAATAGGGATAGGATCTCGATCTCTTTTCTTATCAAGCGACGTTCTTGGGTTTTTAAAACATACAGATAAAGCCATTTTCTTAGATAACGGAGACATAGTTACAATAGAAAATGGAAAATATAGAATATTTGATATTAATAATAAAAAGGTTTTAAGACCTATTACTCAAGTAGCATGGGAGCTTGGTTCAACAGAAAAAGGTAAATTTGCTCATCATACAATAAAAGAAATTCATGAACAGCCATCCATTCTTTTTAATTCAATATATAAAAACAACGATTTTCAAAAGTTCTGTCAAATTCTCAAATCATCCTCTAATGTATACATAACTGGAAGCGGTACAAGTTATCATTCTGGTTTATTAGCCAAATACCTTTTGACAAAATTTGCAAAAATCAAATCAGAGGTCATAATGGCAAGTGAATTTCATTATTTTGCAGATAGTTTAGAATCTGATTCTACAATCATTGCCATTTCTCAAAGTGGCGAAACAGCCGATGTTCTCCATGCAGTAAAAAAAGCCAAAGAAAATGGCTCTAAAATACTTTCAATTGTAAATGTTACTACTTCATCACTTGCAAGAATAAGCGACTCCGCTCTCTATCTAAATTGTGGTCCTGAAATAGGTGTTGCTGCAACTAAAAGTTTTACTGCCCAGCTTATGATTTTATATAACATTGTCAATTTATTATCCAACAATCAACTTAGTCTGGATGAAATTAACCAAAAAAAATTAGTAGAAAAGGTAGAAAATACTTTGAAGTTAGATAATCAAATAAAATCGCTAGTTGCAGACCTTGATAATGAAATCAAAGATATCTATATTTTGGGAAGATCCATTCATTATCCTATTGCTTTAGAGGGCTCCCTTAAAATTAAAGAGCTTGCATATATTCATGCAGAGGGAATAGCAGCTGGCGAGATAAAACATGGTCCTTTAGCTTTAATAGACTCTAGATCGCTTGTTATCGTAATTAACCCTTTTGATAGCACTTATCAAGACATTATTTCAAGTGCTCATGAAATTAAATCAAGAGGGGCTAAAATAATCGGAATTTCAAATAAAAAAAATGACATGTATGATTATCATATTGAAATTCCAGAGATTATGGCCGATTTATATCCTATCCTAGAAGATATTCCTTTACAGCTTATGGCCTATTATTTATCACTCAAAATGCATATCGATCCTGATTATCCAAGAAATTTAGCCAAATCAGTTACTGTTAAATGATCAATAAAAAAGAGAAAATAAAGAAATCAATTACCGCCGCTAACATTAAATATTTTATTAATTCCTTTTTTTAATACCCTAAAATTGACATTGATAACAACCAAGATTAATAATTGTAATTTCCCAACAAAGTATTTTTACGATATACAAAATTTTGTATGGATTGATATTAATACAACAACAGACGTAGACAATGATAATAAAAAAAGCAAATCTAGCGAATCACCCTCATTTGTAAAAGTGGGCATAATGCCAATATTGTCATATATATCAGGAAATGTTAAGAAAATAAAACTTAAATCCAAAGGCGATATCATTAACAAAGGCAAAAGCATAGGCACAATAGAAAGTTTGAGTTATTTTGGTGTCATTAGATCTCCTATTTCAGGTACAATAGTAGAAACAAATCAAGAGCTACTTTCTTATCCCAAGTATATCAATGATTCTCCCTTTGAGTCAGGATGGGTAGCGAAAATAAAAATACATAACAGCAAAGACATGGAATCATTACAAACCCTTGATCAATGCAAGGATGAAATATTTCATTTACTTAAAAAATATAATGTAAAATGTTTTAAGAAATTTCCTGATTTTGAAATATATGAACTTGGAACTGAATGCTCTGCAACTTTGGCAAAATTAGATGATTTTATGGAAAAGGAAATGGAAATTGGTCAAATAGTTCATCTTGTTTCAGATGATCCAACAGCAGATTTAGAAGTAACTCGTTGGACTATTGAACACAATCAAGATCTTGTAGAAATAATCATGGAAAAAAATGAAGTTAAAGTTTCAAATACTCCGAACTATTTATTTCATATTTTAATAAAAAAATCAAACTAAAATAAAAAGGAAAAAAGAATGTGACGTAGGACATACTACGAGTTTAATTATCAAAATACGTTACTTTTCAATTAAGTTACCAATCATATTTCCCCATTCAGTCCAAGAACCATCATAATTCTTTACATTTGGATATCCTATTAAGTATTTTAAAACAAACCATGTATGAGATGAACGCTCGCCAATTCTACAATAAGATATTATTTCTTTTTCTGGTGTAATTCCTTTCTGTTGATAAAGGTTTTTTAATTCTTCTATGCTTTTGAATGTTCCATCCTCATTTACTGCTTTAGCCCAAGGAATATTTACAGCGCCAGGTATATGACCCCCTCTCTGAGCATGTTCTGTAGGATATTCAGGCGGTGCAGTGATTTCTCCGGAAAATTCTTGTGGTGATCTCACATCAACCAAAATTGTGGAACCTTGTGTATTATTTACAGAATTTGAAACATAATTCAAATAGGTTCTTATATTTTCATCAGGATCTTTGGCTTTAAAATTGCCATGAGGGTAATTTGGAACATCCTTGGTAAGAGGTCTGTCTTCTTCAAGCCATTTTTTTCTTCCACCATTCATTAATCTAATATCTTTAAATCCATAGTATTTGAAAACCCAAAATGCAAATGCAGCAAACCAATTATTAAAATCACCATATAATATAAGAATAGTATCATCATTTAACCCGGCTTTTGTAGACAATAGAGTTTCGCACGCTTTTTTTGATAATATATTTCTACTAATAGGATCATTAATATCTTGTCTCCAATCAAATAAAACAGCACTAGGTATATGACCTAGATCATAGTTTGATTTTGGATCATAATCTACTTCTGCAATTCTAACATTGGAATCATTTAGGTGTTCTTCTGTCCATTGGGTATCAACTAAAACTTCTGGATGAGCATATTCATTTGACATCTATTTTTACAAATATAAGTAAATAAATTCATATATTTAAATAGTAAAACCACTATCTTTTAATTATTCAATAACCTTATTACAAATATCAAAAGAATCTAGTTTTTATTACAGTTCTATTGATCCTAAGGTCGTTAAATAAGTTTAAACATTTGAATTATTCTTTATATTTGCAAATTTATAACTAATTTTAAAATAGGATAGCATATATTTTAACATATGACAATTTATACAGATTCATTATCAAATTTAAAAAAATATAAAAATGACGATTTTTATAAGATTGCTGTAACCCCTAGCCTTTCTTACCAGTTTCAAAATAAAATAGATGCGTGGTTCAATGAAATATCTCCTTCAAGGTCATTATTTGAACTATTTGAGCAAAAGAAAATTTCTTGGGATGACTTTGTAAATTCATATCGCAAAGAAATGAGTAATTTACATGCAAAATCTAAAATTAAATGGATAAAAGATTACTCTAAAAATAAAGATATTGTACTTTTATGCTATGAAAATGAATCTGATCCAAAATGTCATAGACATATATTAAAAAAACTGATTGAAGATAATCATTCATTCACATAATTAAAAAGACCTGAGCAATACTTTTCTATTGTTGTTATATATGATCATTTTTTTATGGCTTTAAATGACTAATATGATGTACAAGTCATAAGTTCAAATGCAATACCAAATAAGTATCAAACATTATACGTATTCTAAGATCATTGTTATTGTTTATTATTATTTCCTGTAAGTAACTATTACCACTACAACAATACATTTTAACCACATCCATTTAAAAATTAACAATATTTTTTAAGTATTGATTTATTAATAAATTTTATGCACTAATAAAGGATATATCTAATATCAAATAATAAAATTATATCCCCTACTAAAGGAAGAGCATTTCTATTTATAATGTATTATAGGGAGGTATATTAGAATTATTGAAACACAAGTAAACTTCAAGATCAATATTTTTTATTTCTTTTAAACATTATCATTTTCTTTTGCAAATATTGAGAAATTAAAAGATAAGCAAATAACGATATTTATAAGATCAGGTAACATTGTTACGTCTCAAAGGTCCATAAGTAATAATATATTCAAAATACAACTTCTCTGAATGTCAAAAAATTTAAGAAAAAAATCAGCCAATAAAATGATGATAATGATATTGGCTGTTGCTACAAGCGCATTTTTATTAACTGCAGCCATATTCACAACTCCTACACTCTTTGCAAATGCAATTATGCAAAATCAAAACATGATGGGAGGAGTGGGAAAACCAATGACAAATAATGGATTTTCAATGAATAAAATGAATAACAATAATATTCCTCAAATAAATGGCATAATAAATCTAAAAAATAATACAAATAATATAGCTATTGGTAATGTATCTGTTCCATTCCTAACTGCAGCACAAGCTGCTCAAAATGCAATTTCCAATGGTAAAATAATAGATGGTAATATTGGCATAACTCAAGGATACCTAACATATGACTTTCTAATATCAAATCCAACTAATAATACGCTTTCTAAGGTAATAGTAGATGCAGGTAATGGTAAGGTATTGTATACGTCCCCTGGTATGTCTACTAACTTAACTCAATTTGCAATGAAAGGAATGGACGGAATGAATAATGGCTTTGGACATGATGGCTTTGGACATGATGGCTTTGGACATGATGGCTTTGGACATGGTGGCTTTGGACATGGTGGCTTTGGACAATGGGGAGATGATCGCAATCAAGGATGGTAAGGTAATCTAAACCATTTTTTAAAATAATTGCAAAAAATTAAAGATAAATCAATTGTGCACAAATCAATATATTATTTTTATCAAAACCTTTTATTTTATAAATTATCTAATATTAAGGATTTATCACATACAAATATTAAGAAATTATAATATTTCGAGGCTTTTTAGAACAATTAAATATATTTCAATATTTTTGAATACAGTAGTGATGGACGTTATCTTTATGTTTTGTATGATTATGATAGGTAAAGTAAGAAAAAGATTGGCTTTGTGTTTCTTATTTAACAAACAAAATTTAAAATCATGCAATACAATACAGTCATATTTAATTGATTTAAGTTGGTTCATAAATACCGTGATCGTATATATATAAGGAAAGATATTCTGTTAAAGTTATACGAACACGGTGAACTCAACCAAAGTAAACTCATGAGCTATTGTGGTATGAATAATGTAAAACACAAAGAAATCCTTGATTCAATGGTTGAAAAAGGAATGATTAAAAAAATTGAAGAGTCATGGGGTGCCAAAATAATAATAAAATACAATATATCAGAAAAAGGTTCTATGATTTTAAAAGAAATACTTGAACCGTATGAAGAACTATTCCCTAGAAAAGATTCAGATAAAACATGATTAATATTTTGGATTTGTATTATATTAACACATATCAATAAAATTGGTAAATGGTATTTTGTGTTATGTCAATAAAAAATAATGATAAAAAAGATAACAAGCGTACTGAAAATCTATTTGAAATAATGGATGGAATAATATATCAATTAAACAAAACTAAAAGGCTTTTTATAGCAATGATTTTAACAGTTATGATAATTCCTCCTTTAGTTTTTGTTATTACTTTTGGATTATTAGGGCCTCCTGGACCACCACCACCTTTCCAGGGAGGTATTGAACATCACATAGGTGAACACAGAGAAGGTTTCAATCCTTTATTTACAATCACAAAGAACATTCCTTTAATCATCGGAATATTATGGTTGGGTATTGGAATAAGGCAATGGATAATACTTTCAAAGTGGGATAAAAAATATCAAAAATATAAAGAATTACAAAAGAAGATAGATGAAAAAATAGATAATGAAGATGATTCTATTGACAATAACCATGTAGAAAGTAACAATAGTAAAAAATAAGCACGAAAAAATTTTAATTATCTCAATTTATTTCTATTATTTTATTTGTTAATATATTATTACCCTCCACTTTAGGTGTCACTTGATAAACATATATTTAAATTAGTGGCAATTAATTTCAAAACTATTTCTAACTTTACTCTATATTCTATAAAACCATTAAAATGACAAAATCAATTACTATATTAAATTAAATATAATGTTTAATGAAAACTATCTCTATAAAGAAGAAAGAAAGCATGAATAAAAGATAGCGTTATAGCAACATAGAGGTGTTAAACTATAAAATAAGGTATACATTACTAGCTATTTCTTTTACTTTCACGCTTCCTTTCCTATGATAATACTGATGGCTTTTTCTTATGGAAATACAGCTTTTATATATTCGAAAAAGTCGTATTAAAATGATTAGGTAACTTTGTTACGTCTCAAAGGTCAATAAATAATAATATATACACATGACACCTTCTAAACATGTCAGAATCAAAAAAAATAGCAAATAAAATAATGATAATGATGAAGACTGTATCCAATATTATAAAATGCAATTTTTCATTAGTTAATATATTTACAACTTCTCGACCGTGTGTTAATTTGATCACACTAGAGCATCGGATCTGCAGAATGATCAGAAGATAAAAGCAACATCGAAAGACGAAAGGAGAGCAAAATAAAACATGTCCATAACTGGAAATAATGATATAAAATCTCCAGAATTACAAGCTTCTATAATAGAGCCAACATTATTATGTTGCTTATGCAGTGTTTCTTTTAATTTTCTTTTACTAACAATTCAGAAAATATTCCAGATCTCTTATTATGATCTAAAAAACTATTTATTCTATCTGATTGAATATGGAGTCGTTTCATATAATGGTCAAAAACAAGTATATAAAATAGAAAAAGGCGGGCTTGATCTGTTAAACATAATGAAAAAAGAAAAAACCCAAAGAAAAGTCAGTATAAAAGATATTATTATCACCTTCGAATATGCATCTTTAAGACAATAATTCACATAAAAAGAAAACGTATAATAAATTAAGGATGAAAATATGAACAAAATAAAAAAATTAACTATTTTATCATTTATACTCTTTATTGTTTTTTTTTACATCATCAATGATCAAAACAAACCATCAACATATTCTTTTGCTCAAACTGCTTCTACTAACATAACAAAAGAAACAATACCATCATATGCAGTAGATCAATTCGGCAATAAAACTGCAAAATTTCCTTTATATAGTTTAACCAATGATAAGAAAACCGAGATGGGTCTATCATGGAACCCTCCAACTATAAAAACAAACGAGCCGATTACATTTTTAATGGACTTTTTTAGTAGTCCCCAAAACGAACCATTGCATCTTTGGCCATACAATTTTATTTTAATTCAAAATGGAAAAGAAATTTACAGAACAAATGGAATGACCCAGATGGGATCCAGTACAGAAAGTTATGTTTTTACCTCATATGGAAAAACCTTTATAAAAATACAAAGCGCACAAGATCCAAATTCTTTTTCACAATATGGGACCATAGTTTACAATAACTCTAATTCATCATTTACCAATAAATTAAGCAATATTAAGAATGATGCAAATTCATCAATGATGGAATTGATATCTTCGTATTTATTAAATTATGGATCTTTTGCGTTTGTATTAATAGTAATAATAATTTTAGCAATACTGACAGCATGTTTAAAGAGAACCAGAAGAAAGGAAGTTTTCTATTAATACACCCAATTGGAGGCGCCTATTCAACCAAAAAAAGACATATCTTTTACCTCTATGATCAAATTGTTCCAAAAATGACAATATATTATACCTGCTCTGTTGCATAACTAGGCACCCATAATACATCTCTCCGTCTGAATTATACCATTCTTCTAAACAGGTTGTACAAAGATACTTTTAAAATCATCTCTTTTATCATATTTTGATATTTGATTGCAGATACTCGCCATAGGTTCTCTTCATAGATGAAAAAATAGTTTCAACAATCCATCGTTTTCCATAATTTCTCTTCTTCTTCCATCTGAGAATATCTCTTTTGTTTGAAACTTGACTTCCCTATTCCTTGTATTATTGTTTTTGAAAGAGATGATGGAATTCTTTCTAACCTTGATTGCGGGACGAATAATTTTATTTTGAAGATACTTAAAATTCTCATTACTATCATAAGAGCCATCACCTAATGCTGATTTAATTTTAATATTGTTACTGTTTTCTAAAATTTGTTCAATCAACTTTGACATAATTTTTCTCCCATCATGTACTTTTTCATCTGTAACTTCTAAAGATAGTATTTCTTTGGTCTTGACATCTACTGCAATGTGAATCTTTAGATAACCTTTCTTCTTTTTGAGATGCCATTTATCTTGCATCCATTGACATCTGTTTGTTACCTTTAGGTCTGTACTGTATATTGCAATGATTATTTCATTATCATCATCGTCTAACCCATTATTTGAGATATCTATTTGGTTTACTCTTCTACAAATCTGTGAATAACTTGGATGGTCTGGAAGATTCTTTCCAGCCGATTTTATGAGTCCCTCGGTTTGTCGATAAGACAGATGAAAATATATATTCTCATGTAACCAACAACAACAACAACAAGGATAAAGGAATCAGGATAAGAGTATGGTTTGCCTTTTTTATTTTCATTTATTCTGTCAAGATTGTCATCCCATATGTCCAGAAAATCATATGCAAAAAGTATCTCTCCTCGTCTTACACAAGAGACTGGTTATAAGAAGGCCAGTGGATCACAGATGACAAATAAACTAATGCTAGCTAAATAGATTGAGTTATGCAACAAAGCATATTATACCTATACTTGTTGCTTTATTAGATTGCTATAATAAACAGCAGAAGTAAAAGCTGCATCAGAGCATCCGCCAATTGATGGACAATTATGTTATCTCCAACTAAATATAGATTTGAAAATTCTAAAAATTTAACAACCATATTTAATCTACAGATAAAGCCAACAGATCTAACAGGCATACCCCAATTCTATAGGATTTAGGTATGACTATGAGGACTATAGGCTTCAATTGCAAATTAAAAAGTGTTGTTTGTCCTGTTCCAAGGTTAGAAGGTGTAGTGGATCCTTGTGTTACTCCAACGATATTAACAAAAGAATCATATAAATGCCAAACTACCATTACATTGTTAAGTGGATTTGCTCCTATATTTTGAGCTTCCCCGTTTAATATCCGATTTCCAAAACTATCTTGAGTTGTCTGATTGAATAATATTTTGAAATTACTATTCATAAATACACAGGCTTGGTCTCCGATTAGATTGCGAAACTATAAGGTATCAAGCCAAATTAGAGCATAAACTTCATATTAAATCAATTGAACTCCTTTACCCCGCAAGTCCAAATCCCTCAGTCAAAGATGAAAAGTGATGGAACTCCTATCGGGATTGCGGCACCTATTACAAAAGATATTAGATTAAAATAATATTATCAAAGATAATTGTGATAAATACAATTATTTTTCTCATTTAGAAAGTCTTTCTGTAGTAAATTATAATACCATTCAATTATCTTTCCTGCTGCAAAAACCGATGGAATATTAACAACACGAAGATAAAGCAACATTGTTTTTTGATTAACTGTTTACACAATCTCCAAAAGTAAGTTTATTCTAAAAACTCTTTTTGGATTAAATCCCTGTTTACACCTGCCGCTGCTCGAAGTCCTTCTGCAGCGGCGATAATTAGTTGAGCAGGTGCAATTACGGAAGCATCACCAGCCGCATAAACTCCATGAATGTTTGTTCTGCCATAAGAGTCTACAGAAATACCGCCAAGCGAATTATATTCACATGCTAATTGTTTAGCAAAATTAGAAGATTGTATTAGTTGTGGCAGAACAAAACCGCCTTTTCTACTCACACATTCCCCATTTCCAAAGATTATTTTTTCCATCTGTCCATTTTTTCCAGCAAAGTTTTTAATTTTATTTTCCATTATCTTTATTCCCTTATTCTGAATTAAACGTTTTTGCTCAGAGTTTTCAAAGGGCTTACCATTTGTGCATACAATAAGGTCTTTAGACCAATTATAAATAGTCTGAATGAAATGAAAGCCCTGAACTTGATCATCTATAATAACAACCAAAGGTTTGTCCCGTAATTCCCATCCGTCACAGTAAGGGCAATTAAATAAACTCTTGCCATAGTAGTAAGAAATATTCTCTATATCGGGTAAAACATCTTTTAAGCCTGAAGAAATAATTATAGTCTTGGATTGATATAGTTCTTTATCGGATGTAACTAATTCAAATAACCGATTATTATTTTTGATTATAGAAGTTACTTCTTTCTTGGCATATGCAATGGAAGGATATTTACCTATCTCTTTGTGAGCAATTTCTCTAAATTCTTTAGGTTTTATCCCATCACGTGTAATAAATCCATGAGATTCCTGTGTAACGGCATTCCTAGGATTATTATTATCAAACAGTATTGTATTTCGTCTTGCCCGTCCTAAGACGAGGGCAGCATTTAAACCCGCTGGACCTCCTCCAATAATGGCACAATCAAATAGCATATCCATCATTTATTTCTCTGGTAATTGGTAAGAATGGCAATCTTAAAAATCTGGTCTTTTTAACCATTGGTTGGAAAACTTGCACGTTCAGAAAGGTGTTTAAAATATGTATAGTAATAGGGAAAGAAATCTCTTTAAAAAGATGATATATTCGATACAATTTTCAATATTCAAAAGAAGAATTAAATTCCAATAATCTTTCTTTGAGTAATGATATAGCTTTTGTTGAAACAAATGAATACTTAATTAATATATAAAGATAAAATTATAATCTAATGCCTTCACTATTAATTATAAAAAAGTAAAACTGAAATTATCAAAAGATAGAGTATTAAAATATACATTAATTAATATACTATAATAATCTCAAAATAAAATACAATCAATTATTTGTTTTTGAACATATGATAAATATTTTTTTATTCAAAGACAAATCGTCCTTCATATTTTTTTTCCAAAACATGTAATAATATTTTTTCGTCTTCACCCAACACTTTGGAATCATTTCTATGAAAAACTCCCATGTCTTTGAAAAAATTCTCGAATCCTCCAGGGATAAATAACAATACTAGTCGTCCTTTGTCTCCTCCAATTTTCTT
>Ga0134125_10005720_pt1 | contig 14100 bp, 25 predicted proteins | sample KB31751_FD_96464 | JGI IMG/M metagenome (GOLD analysis project Ga0134125, IMG submission 96464) | Terrestrial soil microbial communities with excess Nitrogen fertilizer from Kellogg Biological Station, Michigan, USA - KB3-175-1 | ecosystem: Environmental > Terrestrial > Soil > Unclassified ... | reverse complement strand
TTTCGCCCAAAACCACGATCAGGTCGGGAATCGCGCTCTTGGTGAGCGGCTCTCGACTCTTGTGAGCACCGAAAAATTACGTCAGGCGATGGCGCTTGTTTTGCTGAACCCTCATATACCGATGCTATTTATGGGCGAAGAAGCGGCCGCCGAGACGCCGTTTCTGTTTTTCTGCGATTGGCAGGGCGAGGCTGCCCAACTTACCCGCGACGGCCGTCGCAAAGAGTTCGCAGAATTTCAGGCGTTTGCGACGCCCGAGATGCGCGACAAGATCCCCGATCCCACCGATGAGAGGACATTTCTCTCATCGAAACTCGATTGGGATCGCATCGAGCATGCGCCGCGCAGCCGCGAATTCCGCGCGCTCACGCATGAGTTGCTTGTAATACGCCATCGGCAAGTGGTGCCACTTATCAGGGAAGGGTTTGCGCGTGCCCACGCCGAGATGTTCGGACGATCGCGCACGGCCACGGGAGGCCTTAACGTCATCTGGCATACGCAAGAAGGGAACAGCCTTCAGATCATCACCAGCTTTGCCAATGCTAGTGTACCCATGCCAAAAATCGAGGGCAACGTCATCTGGAACTCGGAGCGCGGCCCGTTGACACCCTCGCTCCGGCAGCACCAGATCGTAGTTGCTATCGGCGATGGAAAGCCGCAGCCGTAACTTGTTAGGCGACCGCCGTCGGTTTGGTCGGATGAGCGGTACGCGGATGGTGATCGTGTAGATAGACCGCAAGCTGATGTCGCAATTGCTCGTCTCCGCCGACCGCATCCTCGAACAGCCGGTCCTGAAGATCGTGCGGAAGATCCGACCATAGCTTGAGCGCCGCCCTTCCCACCGTATGTTCAAAACGTAACACAAGCTCGCTCATTACGAATCTCCGTTGGACGGCGCCCCGCGCGGGTGTAACGAGGCAATACCGGAAGGTCGGCTAAGTTTCACTCGCGCCTCACCGGCCGGCAAACCAGCCGGATCGGCAAAGCGGATGGGGTAGCGCGGCGGCCCATGGGCCCGCTCAAAAATTGTGGACCCTGACAAATTTGGATTTCTACCATCTGCCGGTGGTCTCCGGGGCGCCTTTTGGGTTCGGGGCACATCGGCGGTCAGAACCAGCTGACCGTCGAGGCGGCAAGAAAGAAAAACAGGAACCGCGAGTACCTGTATCGCGGCATTGCGACCCGCGCCATCTTAACCGTCGCTGGTTGCGCCGCGTGCGCATTCTGGACCGGCTTAAGATTGCGATCTTACGGGTGCTCTATTCACACTACCGAGGCTAGGTTGGTTGTTGCACAGGGCTGGGTTGCAGGAAAACCTGACCTAATGCAGCTCGAAAAAGCGCCGGAGTTGATTATTCCATGCCGAACGTGGGCCGGCGATTCCTCTAAAATCCTCATCGGACCGCTTGCAAGGCCCTAGTAATGTGGGCGAGCATCCAGACGTTTTTTCTCGCGGCACCGTCGAACAAGTGGTTCGGGGCGGCGAGCGACGCTGGCTGATCCTTTCGAATAAGGCTATTGCCGCTTCAGAAGGGAACTAGCCGCTTCGAACGTCGAGCGCGCGTTTACCTGCTGTTTTGGGAGCAGGCCCGTGCTTCCTGGTGGCGGAATGGGAACTGACTTTCAAGGTGAACATACACGCGATGTTCTATCTGACGAAAGCTGCGGTGCCTCACATGAAGTCCGGCACGATTGCGCTTCATGCTCTGGTCCTTGTGTCGAGGATGACGTCGTTTACCGTTAGGCGGGCAATAAAGCGATCGACCCAGCGGTGGAGGCAAGCAAAGTTGCTTTAGAGGGCGCTGAAAGGAGTGCCCAGACTTTGCCGTGCCCCAGCTTCTTGCTGCGGTGGCTGATCGCCTTGCGGCAAGGTCCCCAGGTGACGACGAAGGATCTACCTTTCGGTGAGCTTTTTCATGCCGTCAGAACTATGATCCAGATCCGCCAGACAAACGAATACGATGTCGTGCGCATCGTCAGCCGCGCTGCATACTTTGTCGTACTTGACCCACTCCTCTTCGGTGGCCGGCCGAGCGCGTACTCGCAACCCGGGCCTAAAGACCGGTTCGCCATTCGACCTCAACCGTGACAAATCTTCCAGAAACCACTCTTCCTTGCAAAGCCCGCGAGCCTCTGATGCGCCTGCTTCCAGTGCGATAACGGCTTTATCCTCGATCAGGATTGAATAGATCAGGGTGGGCTCGCGCTTCATCCTTTCAATATCTCACTGCGGCTGATCAATCGCCGGATGCGGTAGCGGCCCGGCGTGATCAACCACGGAGCCGAGATCGCTAACGTCGATCCACCCTCCGCATTGGGGGCACCTGATGTGGCTGTCCGCCGCCTTCTCAGGAGATTGGCGTTGCCGCTCATCCAGGTACTTGCCTCGCACAAACGGCCTCATCGAAGGCGTCCTTTATCCGCTTCATCGCGGGATGCTGGAGATTCTTCACCTTCACCCAATTAGGCGAAACGGGCGAACGATACGGGCGATCGACCTGGAAAATGCAAATCGATTTAGACGAGTCTGAGCGTCAATTGCCGGCGGCTACCTTCGTGTCTTTCAACAAAATCCTGAATAACGGATGGCACATCGAACATCTGGAGATCGCAGCGGTGCCTGATTTCTGAGGCGACGTCCTCTGAGACGTCGTCTGACCAGCGCTCCGTGGTATTGAAGGCAATGACCCTGACGGGATTTTTATATTGCCCGGACATCAAATCTTGGATGATGGTCTCAAGGTCTGTCCCTTCATAATCTGCCTCGATCCAGGCGCGGCCTATCCGACCAAAATCGTCCGCAACCAAATAGACGGTTTGATCGTGCCCACCCGGCGCAATCGAGGGCGTCCAATTCCTGACCATGAAAAACTCCACGCAACGCAATCGCGACTCAAGCGGAGAGGGGCTGATTCGTTCCTGCTTTGCTTTCGTGCAAGTTTTGAGGCGGTTGCCCGGTACGAGACCGCATTGTTAGCTTAGCCGTGCCCCACCAACAGCCCGGCCTTCAATCCGGCGAGCTTTCGTGCCGCGACGCACCGGAACCTTTGCTAAATTCGCGATTTAAGGTGTTTTTTACAGGGGAGTGTTGCGTATGCCCGACCCACGACGTGTTTGGATGGCCGACGAAATCGTCAAGCTGAAAGCCATGGCCGGGAACGAGCCGGCGGAGCGGATAGCCACAGAGCTCGGCCGGACCCTTGCGGCGGTGCAAACCGAAGCCTCAAAGCTAGGGCTCTCGCTGCGCACCAAACGTCGCAGCCGAAGTACCCAGACGACGGATGGCGCATCAGCGGGAAGCGTTCCTTAACTTCTCGCGAATAAGGATTGTGACCAAACGCGGATCGCCCCCTAGGTCTTCCGCGAGAGTAATGCGCAAGGGTCGCCGCTGATTCCGACCCAGCGGCGGCTTTTTCGTGCCCACTGGTTCACGCTGGAGTGCCTTTCAGTTGGAACGGCCCCGGCTTTCTCCGCCGTCGCCGGGGCCGCCCCGGCTCTCAGCTGGGGCTTTGGGGGCTGGAACAGCTGAGAGCCACGACTAGACTCCCTTCGGGAACTTTAGTTCCAACTTTGTCCGCCAAAAACTGCGCCTGCTCCGGCTCTTTGAAACCTTAAACAATTCCGACTATTGTCCCCGCATCATCGACCGGACCCCCCGGCAATCGTCGGTGACTGAGAGTGCTGCACGCTCCCGCCTGATCGAAGCGGCGAGCGCATCGTCCGCTATAAGTGGATCAAAGATCGGATCAACGACGAGCAGACGCACGAAGCGGTCGAACGCCTGCTAGCCGAACTTGAGACGAAAAAAGCCGCCCTGCATCCCAGCTGACGACTTTCATTCCAGGACCTCGTGCCGCTTACTTCCAGGAATCCCGGAATTTGACGAAGAATGCACTGCGTGCGCAACCGTTCCTATTTGCCCCTCGCGGTTGCGCGTCAGCAAGCTTTCGCTGAAATTTTGGAGCTCAGCCACTTGTTGATGTTGGAGGCAGTCTCGGCTTGCGTAACTCGCCGCAGAAGCAGTTCTCGAGCAAGACTCCCGGGAGGCAGCTTGTCGGCAGCTTCTTTGAACTTGACCGCCTCTTTCGAGAGCCTCTCTTCAAAGGTTTCCGTGTGTCTAACACGCTTGCGCTGCTTATCCATTTGGATGGCTGAGCCCTGACCCCTGTCCATTTTAGTCGCATTCAACTTTACCGTCTGCGCGGTAGCCGACAGAAGACACCAGAAGCAGCCCCCACCAATTAAAAGATGGGGCGTGGCCGCCGATCGGCGGCCCAAATTTGTTCATGAAAATTCCTGCCCCGCTTTGTTCGCATGTAGTTTGTGCCAATGCGCCGGACAAACAGGACGCCGCAAGCAGCGTAAGCCGGAGCGCAGAGTCGACCATGCGCTGGCGCCGATCCGATCGGCACATGACAGCCTACAGCAGCCTGACTCACCGGTGAGTTTCCTAAGCCCTTGGAGGTCGTTTGTTGCCACAGGATCGTTGGTCGGATCGGTCCGACGGGCGCGGGGCTATTGACTCCCGCTTGTTCCCGGATCGAGACTTGGGATACGAAGCGGGACTCGGCGATGAAGGACTATCTGGCGCAAGTAGAAAAGCTCCGAAAAGACGCAGCCGAATGCGCTCGGATCCGCGACCTCGCAACTGAAAAAGACAAGCGCGAACTGTTTGACCGGCTCGCCAGTCACCTCACGGTACTCGCGGATCAGGTTGAACAGGCGATCATGAATCGAAAGACGGTGATCTGAGGTCGCTAGCTCATGGACTCATCGTTTTTATGGGGCTGGATTTTGCCTAACGCCTTTATTGCAAGGCGTGCATGGTCCGCCGCTTTGCGATTGCCTGCTCTTTCAACATGTTCGAGCGCCCACATCAGATATTGCAAAGCCGCCTGGGACGCTTGGAAGGCGCTCAGTGCGGATCGCAGCAAGGCGGTCAAGGCCAGATCTTTCGTCACCGAAGGTCTAACAAACTAGCTCAGCAAAAAGCATGTTGGAGGCCGCCTAGGTTGGCGGCCTCTTTGCAACGTGGCCTGCCCGGATAAGGTTGCGGCTGTGCTGTGGCAGTTTATTTCTTCTTCTCGGTTTTGAATGAAACGCCAAGCCGCATCGCAACTTTGCGAATGCGCAGGCGTGCGCTTCGTCCGAGCGACTTCCTTTAGGGACTTCGACGCTTTGGCGAGTTCGATAACGCGACGATCACTTGCATAAGACCAAGACTTGCCAACCATCGGTGGCGCGCTCCTTTGAAGGCGAAGCCGCCAGCGGAGTATGTTGCTGACGGCTTGGCTTGGGACCGGACGAGTGCAATTGCCGGCGTTGTGTTCCCTCGATAGACGAAATAATTTGTCTGGGAAAAAGTAGCAACTTTTTCCGTGCGATCCGATTGGAATGCAAAAGCTGGCGTTGCAGGACCGACCACGCGCTTGATGAAAGAGGTAGAGGGTTTCTAATGCGCTCGTTTCACCTTTCGATTCGCATCGCTGGGCGGGCGCAAATGGCTTTTCAAGCAGGATGCTGTTGGGCACACCGCGCGATGCCCAGTCACCGGCGGCTGCACCCGTCATGTGACTATCGGAAAAGCCGGATCGATCTCTCGCGCAGCTTTCGCGACTTCCCAACCGTTCATCATGCCCTTGCGGTTGATGTCCGTCACGAGCGCCCGATAATTCGCGACCTTGCTTTTCAGCAAAGTCACGGCTTCTTCGGCTGATGGGGCAATTGCGGTCTCAAAACCGGCGTCAATTAACGCCTCGTCGACGATAGCTTGTATTGCAGCGTCATCCTCGACACTGAGAACGACAGGTAGGTTCTTGTTTTTTCCACCTTATCCTGCCCGATAAAGGTAGGAGGGCGTTGCTTCCGCATGAATGTACAAGTGAACCTAGCTGTTCGGCGGAGAGCAGCGGACCTTAAACCACACCCGGGGTTTCGTTTGACCCCAGAGCAGACCTCAGGACCTTTGTACCATTGCAACCAAACTCAGCTTATTTGGTACTGACCGCAGCAGAAATCCGGGAACTCAAAATTGTCAGGCGAGTTACTGAACGGCCGAGAGGATGAGCGAGAGCGGCAATCTAGTCGGGTTCGCAGCAGCACGCGGATTTCTGTTCATCGCGCCCATCCTCTGTTCGGCAGTACTTGAATAGAGAGGCGACGATGAAAGCACCCCTACTTGTTGCTGGCGCACTAATCATTGGATGCGCCGCCCCAGCACTGGCTGATGAGTACTACGTCGTACAGGGACCAAGCCGTCACTGCACGATTACCACCACGCGCCCGGCGGACAAGGAAGTCGTGACGCAGATCGGTCCAATGGCCTTCAAGAGCCGCGTGGAAGCTGAAGACCGCATCAAGGAGACTAAAGTGTGCGACGAAGGCACTGTTGGTAGCAGCAGTGGCACTAGCAGCACGACCGTTATCAAAGAGAAGTAATCGACGGCCTCTTTTGCTGATCGAATTCTAGCGAAGCCGACGAAGGTCGCGCCCATTCTGTGGGCGCGACCTTTTTTGTTTCCGGACACTGCGATTGATCGACGTCCGTCGAAACCCCAACCCTTATAGCATCGGTAGTGGCCGTAACGATCACGTCCCCTGATTGTTCGAGATTGTCAGGAAGTAAGTAAAATGCGCGCCGTTGCCCCCATGGTGCGGCGGGCTTTTGTGAGTTTCCTGAGTGCAAAAGCGTATCGAGATGCCGGGGTTCATTAAACCCCAGCTTGCCACATTGAAGACCAAGGCACCCAAGGGTGACCTCTGGCTTCATGAAATCAAGTACGACGGCTACCGTATTCAGGTGCATCTGAACCGGGGCCGGAAGAAGGTCTACACGCGAAATGGTTTGGATTGGACCAAGCGCTTCACCGAGATCGCAGGCGCGCTCGCCATCCCGGGCGAAGCCATCATCGATGGCGAAGTAGTTGTCGTCCATGAAGGCCGGACTAATTTCTCCGAACTGCAAGCAGAGCTGGCCGCAGGCAGGCAGGGTCGGCTCATCTATTACGCGTTCGATCTTCTCTGGCGGAACGGTGACATTCGCAAACTGCCGCAGATTGAACGCAAGCAGTGCTTGTTAGACTTGCTCGGCGAGAACGACGTCGAACTCCCGGTGCTGTTTTCCGAACATCTCATCGGCGATGGGCAGAAGATGTTTGAACATGCCGCCAAGCTGAACTGGGAGGGCATCATTTCCAAGCGAGCGGATGCCCCTTATCGCTCTGAGCGCAATGAAAGCTGGCTGAAAATCAAGGCCGTGCAAAAGGGAAAATTCCCTGTCGTAGGATTCATCAAAGACCCCAGTGGCGTAGCCGCGCTGTACCTCGGCAAGCAGGAGGGCAAGGACCTTGTTTACATGGGCAAGGTCGGGACCGGCTGGTCGCGCGCGGTTTCCAGCCAAATCAGAAAGCAGCTCGATACGGTGGTTAGCCCGAAGTCAAAGCTGACCAAAGCAATCAAGAAGCCAAAAGCGACGTGGGTTGAACCGAAATTCGTTGCCGACGTTGAGTACCGAGACACCACATCGGAAGGCTTGCTGCGGGCGAGTTCGTTCAAAGGGCTGATCAAGGGTATTCGGCGCACCTGAGCATCCCATCTATGTCCGTTGCTAAGTGCAAAGCTGACCTACGCCGGATATCTTGAATGTGGGCTGTGCCATTACTAGTCGGCGGCCTCTTTCTTCCTGACAGACTGCGTTGGAGCACCGAGTTGCATCGCGGCGGCATATCCTGCCTCCGTAAGCCTACTCAAGCTGGTCTCGCCCCGATTGGCACATTCAATTATTTTTCCGGCGATGATCCGTCGAGCCCGGTGTTTCTCGCCGTCCGTCGGAAGAAGTAGGCACGCACGATCAAGGGCCACTTCCATATTGGCTATGGTTCGGCGATTGAAGGCTTCAGTGATCATGTGTTCCTCCTTGCCACCTGTTTTACTTCCGGTCTAGGGCCGGGAGATTTCAACCGGTCATGCAGGTGCATCGCCGTATCTATCTGGCGGAGCTTGCGCAATAATTCGTCGTGTTGTTTTCCCGGCTGTAACTTACGTGCCTGCGCCTCGAACTTGGCTGCTGCTTCAGCAAGCTGATCTTCAAATGAGTGTGGTTTTGAACGATTTCGCTTCATGACGCGGCACGTGGCATGGTCTGCCGTGCAATTTTGAAATACGTGCTGGAATGCTGTCTGTCTGGTACCGGACATAGCGAAATTAAAGCTGGCTATGTGGGATGCGGCTCCTACTATGCTCGCACTATCGGGTATCCGGTCAGGCAACCGATAGCTGAGAGTTCTTTGCGCTCCCGCCCTTTCCTCGAGAGCGCAAAAATGAAGAACCTTTTGCTCGGCCAACTCGGCCAAGACGACTTCAGCCGACTTGAGCCCTATCTCAAGACCATGCCATTCACACAGCATTCGGTCTTGTTTGAAGCAGAGCGGGAAATCGAGCACGTCTACTTTCCGACGACGGCGGTGGTGTCTTTGGTCGTGACACTCGAGTCAGGGGACATGGTCGAGGCTGCCATGGTTGGCTCGGATGGCGTCGTCGGGGCCTCTGCAGCACTTGACGGACGGATTTCTCTCAGCCTCGGAGTTGTCCAACTGGGCGGCGACATCGTTGTTTGCAGCATCGAGGGATTGAAGTCGGCTGCATTACAAAGTCCCAAACTGCTGTCCCTTCTCATCCGTCATGAGCAGACCGTATATGCTCAAGCGCAACAGTCGGCGGCCTGTTTTGCGTCGCACCATGTACAGGCCCGTCTTTGCCGTTGGCTGCTGCGGGCGAGGGACTTGGCGGGTACCGACACTCTACCTTTCACGCAGGAATATTTAGCGGAAATGCTGGGGGTTAGGCGAACCAGCGTGACTGTCGTCGCGCACACCCTGCAATCTGCCGGCCTGATCAAATACGCTCGCGGCAAAATTCAAATCCGCGACGTGGAAGCGCTGCAAGACGGTGCGTGTGAGTGCTATGGCTCGGTGAAACGCCATTACGCCAGGCTGCTGGGGAAACCTGCCAAGTAAGGTCGCGGCTCCCACCTCAAAAGGCCGAATGTAGGCAGACATGAGAAAGTTGCCGCTATGTCAGGAACCCCACATAGCAGCGCGCGTTGGACCTCTTGATCGGCGAGCCGATCTCAAAGGCCTTCCTCTCCTTCGGATGGACTGTCCGGCAGAGGAACTGATCAGAAACTCACAAATGTAAGTTCGCCGGAGGCTGTCATGGATGGCTCTCGAAGCGACCGCGCACGCGCGCGGGCGCAACAACTTTTGGCTGAAATCGCTCCGTTGCCTGATGACTCGGAACTGCAGCGCCTGCGCGAATTATCCCTGAATTATATTCGCGAGGCCGAACGAGCCGAAGGAAATGCGGCCAGCACGCGGGAGGATAGTGAGCAAATTTCCGCAGCTCTCGATGCGATAGCCCGCGATTTTTTTGCTCAAGCTCTTCAAAGTAAGTCTCGCAGCCAGTGAGCTAGGCATATCACCTCAGAAGGCTTGCTGCGGGCGAGTTCGTTCAAGGGATTACCTCAGGATCACCTGATTGGCCCCCTGCTTCGGCATCGGGTAGGTATCGAAAATCATCCCGAGCACCGGCCACCCGTCACGTCACTTCACGCATCAGTTTGTTGGCATTGCGCGCACAACCTGATCTTGGTTGACGAACCTGCAATAAACTTGGCAAATCAATCTGTTACGGAATTAGTAATGTTCAGTTTTGAACGCTCCGCATACTCGTTTTTTGGAATAGCCATGGAGAATTTTTCGAAAGTCGCTGCGCAGGTAAGGGGCGCGCGCGCACTTCTTGGATGGTCTCAATCCTATTTGGCAGAAGGTATCAGCGTTCGTCGTGTGATCATCGCTGATCTCGAAAGCTGCAAGCGCGCACCGCAGGAAGCGACATTATCCGCCTTGATAACGGAACTGAGCGCGGCTGTCATCGTCTTTACGGAAACCTGTGTCGAGTTTGTGGAGTGGCCGCCGAGACCCTACGTACCGACCGGATGTACGATGCTAAAGAAGCGCGCGAGGAGACAATGGTGTTCGAGGACGGTGCAGACGAATAGTTGAACAAGCCGCCCGCGCGTCCCCTGTGTCCTAGTTTGCATGAACACGCTCATGCAGCAGCTTTCTTGTCCGCACCTCGCGCGACGATCCTGATCGCATCGCCCTGCAAGGGCCGCTGCAAAGCTTTCGCTTTATCCCACGGCGCGCATCCAAACATCGCGCTCCTCATCCGTCATCAGGGTCGCCGACATCGCCTTCGGGTGTATCGGCTCGGCGATGGCGGTGCCGTCGAAGACCGAAGTCAAACCAATGTGCGCGAGCGGTTATCCGCTGCGCCTCGATCCGAAAACATTGCCGTTCTACGTTCCGCCGCGCGATCCAGGGCGCCAATGCTGGCGCCTCAGCCGGTCAAGCCGGTGCCGACGAAGTCGACGGGGCCGCGGCCAGGTTGGGGCGGATCGCTGGATTTGAACGAGGAGAATGATCGACGCGCTTTGATCACGGCCCGGATGTACGGGCTGGTCATTGCGCGCCGAAACAGCGGTAGTATCGCGTTTGGCCGGGGCCAAAGCCCCGCACAAGCTCGTTGATCAAGTCGACGCCGCAGATCAACAAGATCGCGAGCTGGGAACTTGGCGGGATGAGATGATGCAGCAAAATGAGTAAGCCGCTCACCACATTAAAGTCTTTAAAGTCTTTCGATCGTGACTTCGTGGTCTTTGACGCGTAACATTAGACACATCACCGCACTGTTCTTGGCTGTTATCGGTGACTGAGAGACGCCGATGTGCTCCCGTCGTTAGCGGAGCGCCTCAATGGCCCAATATTTCTTTGACATCATTGCCGACGGCAAACTTGTCCCTGACGAAGAGGGAATGATCTTGCCCGATTTCGACGCGGCACGCGCGTGATGAGTGTTATTCAGAAGACCTTCCAAAGCTAACGATCTCTGTGCGGACTTCCGAGGGACCAGTGTTCGAAGCAGGCCTCCAACCAGCTTTTGGAACCACGCACTGATGACGCGCGGCATAGGTCACCCATTAACCTGGCGGGCGAGAGAGCGACGAAGTCATGTGCGAGAAATGTGATGAATTGGACGATAAGATCGCGCATTACAAGCGACTAGCGGTGCAAATCACTGATAAGCTCACGTTGGACGGCATCGACCAACTAGTAAATCGGCTGGAGTCGGAAAAAGTCGACCTTCATGGCGAGCGGCACCAGGAATAAGGCGCCGACGGTGTCATCACTTGATCTCTTCGATCAACGCCTTCCAGCCTTGTACATCCTTAGTCATCCACAGAACGGCACCCAGCTCTGCTAAGTGGTGCGGCAACCTGCAATCGGGACGGGCATCCATATTGTTGACGAATGAGGACACCGCGCTTTTGAGATCGCCTCGGTCAAGATAATCGAATGCGCGTTGCTTACACCGTTCGACATACTTGTCGCGCGGAACATCCGCAATAACAGAACGATCCATTCATCAGCTCCCAAACGAATCAGAACGCTGGACTGGGAGCAGATCAAAATAAAGCGGAGTTGACCTGTCTGTTCGAAAGTTAACAATCAGAGGCTTTTTTAGTCGCGGTGTGGGGATCAGGCCACAGCAGCGGATCGATCAACAATACCTTTTCGATATTCTGATTTGTCGGGCAAGCGCGAAGTCCTACGTCTCGACCGACATTCGTCTTTGCCTGACCGTCATAAGCCTCTAGTTAATTGTCGGATTGGAGTCGGTTTTCGTATTCATGTGGCGGCCTTCCTGTCACCTAATGCCTTTTCAATCATCTGGACGAGACTTTCAAGCTACGGATCGTGACGGATCAAGGTACGTTCGATCGGAACCATATGTTTATTCGATTGAAGGCAAACACGTGAGCTAGCCTCCACGGAATGAAAAAGGCCGCCGTGAGGCGGCCTTCTCGTGGTTGTAGCCTGGAGAAGCAGGCTAATCGGCTTGCTGCTTCAGGCGCGCATCGGTGGTCTGCCCAGGGTCTGCTACTGACCCCGAAGCGAAAATGCGTCGCCCAATAATCTTGCCACGGCGCTGCATGCTCTTAACGGGACGGCGTATCCGCTGGGGCGGGGCCGCTTCGAGAACGCGACGTCTGCGCGCCATCACGCGATGCGGCGATAATCATGGCCGCCATCGAGCCAGACGAAGCGCGCTTCGACCGCGGCGGATTGCGGCGTCGGCAGCTTCGTCGCAATGCTCGGCGCATCCTGGCCTACATAGCGCTGCAGCACCTCGCGCGCCGTGTTACGGTGCCCTCCACTGAGAAATAAGATGTTCAACCCTGCCACCCGGCCGCCCGCCTCCCACGGCGAGCGGCCATTCCCCGAGACAGTGCGCGCCTTTCTTCTGGAAAGCGAGCGGCGCGTCTTTTGCACTGTCACAGACTTCTGGCGCGGGACAACCTGCCCGCCGATGAGCGGCAAAGGTTGCCTCGTCTGGCCATGGCGGCCGAGCAAGAAATAGCGCGACTGGCTGGCCTTACCGCGATCAGAGCGGCCTAGAAACTCCAAGAAGCTTTCAGGATCGCAGCCCGATAGCACGATCGGACTGAAAGGAAAGGTCAATTTCAGCATCCGTTAACGAGCACCCTAGGATCCTCCATCGGGCCATCATCGATCTCCAAAAATTTTTGTGTCGACCTCTTGAAACTAAAGCCGGTTTTGCTAATTTTTTTTCTGCCACCGGACGGTGGTGTCCGGGCGCCTCATGGGCCCGGGTAAGGAGACGGGCACCGGTCGTGTCCGGTGCCGCCCGTACCATCTTGCTCTTTGGAGGATTTGGCTATGCGCACCTATGATTTTTCGCCCCTCTGGCGTTCGACCATCGGCTTCGATCGCCTTTTCGACCTTGCGGAAACGGCCCAGCGGGCTGGCGAGGACAATTATCCGCCCTACAACATCGAACGCTTGGCGGAGGACCGCTACCAGATTTCGCTGGCGGTTGCCGGTTTTGCGCCTGACGATATCGCGATCACGGCTGAGCAGAATGTGGTCACGGTCGAAGGCAGCAAGTCCGACAAGGCAGAGCGAGATTTCCTCTATCGCGGTATCTCGACGCGTAACTTCAAGCGGCAGTTCAGCCTTGCGGATCACGTCCAGGTCAAGGGCGCCGGGTTCGACAATGGCCTGCTCAAGATCGAGCTGGTCCGGGAAATCCCGGAAGCCATGAAACCGCGCCGGATCGCGATCAACGGCGTATCCGCCGATAACGTGAAGAAATTGGAAGCCAAGGCTGCTTAGACGGCCCAAGGCCGCGCGAGAAACCTCGCGCGGCCGCCCGCTCATCGTCGATGCAAAGGAGGATACCATGCGGCCGACGACCGCCGACAACGACGTTTTCGACTTCCACGCGCTTCTTCATCCCGGCACCCGATTTGAACATCCCCGGGATGTGGTGAGCCACACCGGCCTGACAACAGCCGAGAAGCGGGCCATTCTGGCCTCGTGGGCATCGGATGCATCTGCGATAGCATCCTGCCCTTCCCTGCGCTCACCTGCCGGGCTGAAAAACCCGGTGTCCATCGACGAAATCCTTGAGGCCTTATGCGAACTTGACAGCGGGCCGCGGAATCCGCCTGGCGGTAAGCCATACCGGTTGCGCTCCACCGCGCGAGCCATGGCCGCCTGAAGCCGATCTGGAGCTGTGTGATGATGACTGAAATGACGCTGGAGCGCCTGCGCGCGCATCGCAACAACATTCATCGCTATCAAAGACTGCTCGCAACCCATCTTTCGGATGTGGAGCGGGCGTATATCGAGCGTCGATTGGCGGAAGAGCGCGCTGGCATCGAAGCTGTTTTGCAGCAGGCGCTTCCGGACCGCCTCACCGCACGAGTTGGAGAAGCGAAACGCGGACCAAGCCTTGAGATGAACGCGCTGCTACACCCGGCCGATGCATTCATCCATCCGATGGACGTCGCCGATGATTGTGATCTGACGGCATACGAGAAGCGGGCCATTCTATCGTCCTGGGCCGCGGATGCTTGCGCCGTGAAGGATACATCGGCGCGCTGCCGATCGTTTGGCCGGGCAGCTGCGAGCTTCGATGACATCCTGGATGCCTTGCGCATCCTTGATTCGGCCC
>Ga0134125_10005717_pt1 | contig 14102 bp, 8 predicted proteins | sample KB31751_FD_96464 | JGI IMG/M metagenome (GOLD analysis project Ga0134125, IMG submission 96464) | Terrestrial soil microbial communities with excess Nitrogen fertilizer from Kellogg Biological Station, Michigan, USA - KB3-175-1 | ecosystem: Environmental > Terrestrial > Soil > Unclassified ... | reverse complement strand
TCGTCCAGGGCACGGCCGGCACCACCGAAGAGCAGGTCCGCTACACCTGGAACTACGCGATGCTGATCGCCCGCGGCCCCAGCCCCGAGGCGCTCATTCCCAGCCCGGTCCTGCGCGCGATGGAATCCGGAACGCTCGCCCGCTTTGAGGAGATTACCCGCTGCGCGTCCGAAGTGCAGGACGCGATGATTTCCATCCTCTCGGAAAAGACGGTTTCGATTCCGGAGCTCAAATCCGACGTGCCGGCCAAAAAGGGTTTCTCGATCATCGCCACCGCCAACACGCGCGACAAAGGCGTCAACGATATGTCGGCCGCGCTCAAGCGGCGGTTCAACATCATCGTGCTTCCCACTCCAAAGACCATCGAGAGCGAAATCGAAATCGTCTCCAAGCGCGTCCGCGATCTGGCGAGCCATCTGGAGCTCAAGGCGAAAGTCCCCGCGGGGGAACTGATCGAAAAAGTCGTCACCATCTTTCGCGAGCTGCGCAACGGGCAGACCCTCGACGGCAAGGCCAAGCTTAAGACCCCCAGCGGCGTGCTGTCGACGGCGGAGGCCATTTCCGTCCTCGCCAACTCCATGGCCCTGGCCGGCAATTTCGGAACCGGCGAAGTCGGCCCGCACGACCTTGCCTCCGCCCTGCAGGGCTCGGTGGTCAAGGACGAGGAAAAAGACCGGCTGGTGTGGCAGGAATATCTCTCGAACGTGCTTAAGAAGCGCGGCGCCGAGTGGCGGCCGCTGTTCGCCGCCTGTGCCGAGCACAACGAGTAATTTCCTCGGTCAGTCATGAGCAACCCGTGGCGAGTCAACGTGTTCGGAGTGCGGCACCTGTCTCCGGCGGGGGCGTGGCACCTGCGCCGGTATCTCGAGCAACTAAAGCCGGAGCTGGTTCTAATCGAGGGGCTCTCCGACGCGAGCGAATTGATCCCGCAGATCACGCGGAAGGGGAGCAAGCCGCCAATCGCGCTGCTGGCCTACACCGACTCGCTGCCCGTCCGCACGCTGATCTACCCCCTGGCCCGCTACAGCCCCGAGTTTCAGGCGATGTGCTGGGCCGACGCACACGACGTCGAGGCCGAGTTCATCGACCTGCCATCCGACATCTTCCTGGGGCTTCAGGATGTCGAGGCGGAGCTGTGGGAAAAGCGACGGAAAGAGGAGCGCGAAAAAGTCGCCGCACCCGCGGGAGAACCCGACAAATCGGCAGAAGAAGAGCCCGCGACGGCCAAAGAGTACCCGACCAGCGTCTACGAGCGGTACGCCGCCCGGGCCGGCGAAGCCGATTACGAGACGTATTGGGAACGAAATTTTGAGCACAACCTGGACGCCGATTCATATCGCCTGGCTGCTTACGAATTTGGACAATCCCTGCGCGAGCTGTCGGACGACGCCCCAAGGTGGCGGGCGGAGAACCTCGTGCGCGAGGCGTTCATGCGCCGCAGAATCGAGGAAGCGATCGCGGAGGGGCACGCGCCGCGGAAGATTGTGGCGGTGGTCGGCGCGTTCCATGCGCCGGTGATGAGCGGCGAATTCCCTCCCATGACCGACGACGAGCTTGCGCTGCTCCGCCGGCGGCGGAGCAAGTTCACGCTGATGCCGTATTCGTATTTCAGATTGTCTTCGCAATCCGGATACGGCGCGGGAAATCGCGCGCCGGCCTATTTCGAACTGCTCTGGGAATCGATCGAGCAAGATGATTTGGCGGGGCTGCCGTCGCGGTATCTTTCACTGGTCACGCGCAACTTGCGCGACGCCGGCACGCATCGCTCGACGGCCGAGGTGATCGAAGGCGTGCGCCTCGCCAACACGCTCTCGGCCCTGAAGGATGGTCTGGCCCCGACGCTCGTCGACCTGCGCGATTCGGCCGTCACGCTCATCGGTCATGGCGAACTCGCCACCGTCAAGCACGCGATCGTCAGTGTCGAGGTCGGCACCGCCATTGGCGAGCTTCCCTCCGGCGTCAGCCGCACGTCGATCCAGGCAGACTTTGATCGCGAGATGGCGCGGCTCAAACTCGAGAAGTACAAGACTCCGGTCAAACAGGAGCTGTCGCTCGACCTGCGCGAAAATCGGCACGCAAAATCCGAAGAGGCGGCCTTGCTCGACCTGAATCGCTCGTCGTTTCTGCATCGCCTGCGGACGCTTGAGGTCGGCTTCGCGATCCCGTTGCGCACATCCCAGCAGTCGGCCACGTGGGCCGAGAAGTGGCAACTCCAGTGGAGCCCCGAGAGCGAGATCCAGTTGATCGAGTCGGTGCTGCTGGGCGAAACGATCGAGCTGGCGGTCGGCTATAAGTTCAAAACCATCCTGGAGAGTTGCGAATCGATCGGCAAGGCGGCGGATGTCGTCCAGGCCGCCTGCCAGTGCGGGATGATGCAATCGATGGAGGCGGCGCGCAAGCGGCTCCAGGAATTGTCGGCCGAGTCGTCCGACATGATCGCCATCGCCCACGCGGCACACGTGCTGGGGCTGATCATCCGCTACGGCGACGTCCGCAAATTCGATCCCCAGCCTCTGCTGCCGCTGGTGGAGGAACTGTTCGTCCAGGGCGCGCTGGCGCTGCATGCGGCGGCCAATTGCGACACCGAGGCCGCGGGCAAAATGTTTGTCGCGATCGACGAGATGAACCAGGTCGCGCTCGAGCACGCCGACCGCGTCGATGAGGCGCTCTGGATCGAGCGGCTCCGCAGGCTCTCCGATGCTGACGACCGAAACCCGCTCCTCTCCGGATACGCCTGCGCGATACTGCTCGAGCGCGGGCTGCTCGCCAATGATGAGCTGATCAGGGAAGTATCGCGGCGGCTCTCGCCGGGCGTCCCGGCGGATCTGGGCGCGGGATGGTTCGAGGGACTTTCCAGGCGAAACCGCTACGCCCTCCTGGCCCGGCAAGTGCTCTGGATGCAGTTGGCCGATTACATCGCTTCGCTGGACGAAGAACCCTTCCGCCGGTCCCTGGTCTTCCTCCGGCGTGCATTTGGCAGCTTCAGCGCGCGAGAGAAACGCCAGATTGCGGAGAACCTGGCCGAGTACTGGGGCGTTTCCGCCGACGCGACCAGCGAGGCGCTCGAAGCAGAGCTGAGCGGGGCGGAAGAAAAGACTCTCAATGACCTGAAGGATTTCAATTTCGACGACCTGTAGCCAGAAAAGAATTTATGCCAATTGATCCGGCCAATCTCGCACGCTGGCGGCTGATTCTTGGCAAATCCGCCGAGGAACCGTTGCAGCGGATGATGGGCAAGCCCAGCCAGCCGATCCTCGGCGGCGACCAGCGCGAGCTCGACGAAGCCCTCGAAGCCATTTATTCCAGCGATGAGATCGAGCGCAGCGAATGGGAAACGCCGGTCGACAGCATCCCGCACGGCGCCGTGAAGGGACGCACGTTCCCGCGCGTCGCCCGCTGGCTCGATCAGATCCGTTCGTTCTTTCCCAAGGACGTGGTGGTCCTGCTCCAGAAGGACGCGATCGAACGCCGGGGACTGAAGGAATTGCTGTTTGAGCCGGAGGTGATGGCCAGCGTCGAGCCGTCGCTGGACCTGGCGGCGACCGTGCTGGCGATGAAGAGCATGGTTCCCGAGAAGGCCAAGGCCGCGGCACGGGACCTGGTCAGACGCGTCGTCGAGGACATCCGCAAGCGGCTCGAATCGCAGTTCACCCAGGCCATCCGCGGCGCGCTCCAGCGCAACCGCCACAGCCCATTCCGCAGCCTGCCGAATCTGGACTGGGGCCGCACGATCCGGCGGAACATAAAAAACTACAACCTCGACCTCCAGACGATCATCCCCGAGCAGATCTCCTTCTTCAGCCGCCAGCAGCGGCAGAACCAGTGGAACATCATCATCGCCATGGACCAATCCGGCTCCATGGCCACGTCGCTCATCTATGGCGGCATCATGGGCGCGATCCTGGCCAGCATCGGCGCGGTCGAAACCCACGTCGTCGCGTTCAATCAACAGGACGTTGTCGACCTGACCGAACACTGCTCGGACCCGGTCGATCTTCTCTTCGGCGTGCAACTCGGCGGCTCGGAAGACTACTGGAAAGCGACCAGCTACTGCGAACGTTTCATGCACACGCCCGCCAAGACGCTCTACATTCTCCTGGCCGACCTGTATGACACGAGTCCCAACACCAAGCGGTTTCTCAGCAAGATGGAGTTTCTGTTGGAAAGCGGCATCAAAGCGATTGGCCTGCTCGCCATTTCCGATCACGGGCAGCCCTCGTACAACGTCTCGCTGGCCGAGACGCTGGCCAAAATGGGCATGCCCTGTTTCGGCTGCACGCCGGATCATCTTCCCGAGCTATTGGCGGGAGTGCTGCGCGGGAGCGATATGAAAACCCTGGCGAGCAAGTTTGGCGCGGAGAAGCCGTAGCTCGACTTTTGTAATGTCCCTCCAGTCTTGCAAACATGCTACTGACGCGCTGATAATTGGTTGGCGTCAACTCTGCTTTTGTCGGTTCAATTCTGAACCAGGGACCAGGAGGCAACATGCTTTCGCTGCACCGGAATGTCTTGGCCGCGGTTGTGATCCTGTTGGGCAATATGGCGCTGGCGCAACAGCCGCCGGCTGCGCAACCGGGTGGCCGCGGGCGCGGCGGGCCGCAGGGTCCGCAAGTCGTTTCGCCCGAAGTCTCGGCTGATCACAAGGTCACGTTCCGATTGCTTGCACCGCATGCCGAAAGCGTGCGGCTCAATGCCGGCGACATTCCAGGTTCCGGACCGAGGGAGATGACCAAAGGAGAGAACGGCGTCTGGGAGCTGACCATCGGCCCACTCAAAGGCGGCGCGTACCGCTACGTTTTTAATGTCGATGGGCTCAGCGTCATCGACCCGCGCAGCCCGGCGATCAGCGAATCCAACGCCAATGTCTGGAGCGTCGTGGCGGTGGCCGGCAACGAGATGATGGACGACAACAAGGTGCCGCACGGCGCGGTGGCGACGGTGTTTTACGATTCCAAGTCGCTGGGTCGCCCGCGTCGGATGCACGTCTACACGCCGCCGGGGTATGAGTCGAACCAGGACAAATACCCGGTCTTCTATCTGCTCCACGGCGCCGGCGACAGCGACGATTCATGGACATCGGTCGGCCGGGCGAACTTCATCCTCGATAATCTGTTCGCCGCCGGGAAGGCCAGGCCGATGATCGTGGTCATGCCCGCGGGACATACGTCCCGCACGATGTTCGGTGGGCGGGGCGCTCGGGGTGGTCGCGGCGCAGGCGCCGGCGGGCCGCCGACGCGCGACGAATTCTCCGAAGACTTTGTCAACGACATCATGCCCTACATCGAGAGCCACTATCGCGTTATCGCCGACCGCGATCACCGCGCCATTGCCGGCCTGTCGATGGGCGGTAGCCAGACCCTGAACATCGGCTTCTCGCACCTGGACCAGTTCGCCTACCTGGGCGTCTTCAGCTCCGGCATCCTCGGCCGCGGGCCTGCCAGTGCCAACGACTGGGAACAACGGCACACCCAAATGCTTGACGACGCATCCCTGAAGAAGGGCCTCAAGCTCCTCTGGTTCAGCACCGGGCGCGATGACCGCCTGATGACCAACACGAAGAGCACCGTCGAGATGCTCAAACGCCACGGGTTCAATCCGGTCTTCCAGGAAAGCGAAGGCGGCCACGTCTGGCTCAACTGGCGAGACTACCTGATCAAGTTTGCGCCGCAGTTGTTCCGGGATTAACGAGCGGGGCCGCCAGAATGGGTTGCATTTCCCCTCTCCTTCCGGGGGAGGGTCGCGGTGAGGGCGAAACAGGAGAACCGGCCTTGAGGAAAACACCTCTCGACGCGGAATGCGGCCATATCTCTCGCAACGTCGGGCGGCGAAAGGAATAATATCTGATTGAATGCACCTGCTTCGGACGAGCCTCGTTCCGTCAGTCGACAGGCCGGTATTCGGCAGGTTGGTGCGCGTGCAACGAACGGCTGCGGCATGTCTTGCGATCCTGATCAGCAGTGCGTCAATGGCCTGGTGCGCGCCGGTTGAAACCGGCCGGGCGATCTTCAAGGAAGAGTGCGCCCGCTGCCACGGCCCTATGGGCCAGGGGACCAAAAAAACCACGCGGCCGCTGGTGGGGGAGAAATCGCCGTTTCAGCTCTATGAGCTGATCAAGCGGGAGATGCCGAAGGACGATCCGGGCTCATGCACGGATGACGAATACCGGAAAGTGGCGGCATATATCCACGATGCGTTCTACTCGCCTGACGCCCAGGCCCGGCTACACCCGCCGCAGATCGCGCTCTCACACCTGACGGTCAGCCAGTACCGAAATACCGTGGCCGATCTGATCGGAAGCTTCCGGCCGTTGGTGAAGACCGATGCCCGTCGCGGCTTGCGCGGGGAGTATTTCAACTCACGGGATGTTCGCCGTGACAAGCGGCTGATCGATCGGGTCGATCCGGTGGTGAACTTCGATTTCGGAACCGACGGACCGGAAACCGATCCTGAATATGTCGAAGCGGCGGACTCTCCAAAGTTCGACCCGGACCAGTTCAGCATCCAATGGGAAGGCTCGGTCTTCGCGGACCAGACGGGGAACTATGATTTCGTTGTCCACACGGATCAGGCCCTGCGGCTGTGGGTGAATGACGCGAAAAAGCCGCTGATCGACGCCATGGTCAAATCGGGCAGCGACACGGAATATCGTGACACCATCTTCCTGATTGCGGGACACTCCTACCCGATCCGGCTCCAGATCTCCAAAGGCCGCGAGATCCAGAAGAACAAGAAGCAAGCGGCTCGCAAACCCGTCCGGGAGTCGGTGTCGCTGATGTGGAGGCCGCCGGGCCGTCGCGGGGATGCCTTGATTGCGGATCGGTATCTGTCACCGACGACCGTGCCGGAGGTGGCGGTGGTCCAGACGCCATTCCCACCTGACGATCGCAGCTACGGCTGGGAGCGCGGTACCGCGGTTTCGAAGGAGTGGTTCGGCGCCACGGTGGATGCGGCGCTGGAGGTTGCCGGGTATGTGGACGCCCATCTGTCGGAACTGTCGGGCGTGGAGGACGGCGCGAGGAACCGGGGTCGGAAACTTCGGGAATTCTGCCGGCAATTCGCCCAGCGCGCATTCCGCAGGCCGCTGACGGACACTGAGGTCAAGGAACTGGTGGACCGGCAGTTTGAGGAGGCTCCGGATCTGCGCACGGCGGTGAAGCGCGCGGTGATCCGACTGCTGATCGCGCCGGAGTTCTTGTATCCCGATGCGTTTGAGAATCTCGCGTCCGCAGCGGTGCCGCATAGCGGGCAATACGCCGCGGCGTCGCGATTGGCATTGGTGCTGTGGGATTCGCTGCCGGACAAGGCGCTGCTCAATGCCGCCGCCGAGGGGAGTCTGGCGAGCCGCGAGCAGATTGTCCGGCAAGCGACGCGGATGCTGGATGACCCGCGGGCCAGGCTCAAGATTCGCCAGGCCCTGCTGGCATGGTTGCGGGTGGATCAGCCGCCGGACCTGGTAAAGGATGAAAAGAAGTTCCCGGACTTCGACTCTGCGACGGCCACGGACCTGCGCACGTCGTTGGATTTGTTTCTGGACGACGTCGTCTCCAGCGACTCATCCGATTTCCGGCAGTTGTTTCTTTCGGATCAGGTGTACCTCAATGGGCGGCTGGCCCGGTTCTACGGGGCCGACTTGCCGCAGGATGCCCCGTTCACGAAGGTGAAGCTGAGCGGATACGGCGCGGGCGTGCTGACGCAGCCTTATATGCTGGCGACCTTTGCCTATCCCGCCGAAAGCTCGCCCATTCATCGAGGCGTATTCATCATTCGGGGGATCCTCGGATACACGTTGAGCCCGCCGGCCAACTTCGTGCCGCTTGCCCCGGAGTCGCACCCGGAGCTGACGACCCGGCAAAGAGTGATGTTGCAGACGAGTTCCGAGTCGTGCTCGAGTTGCCACGCCATCATCAACCCGCTGGGCTTCACGTTCGAAGGTTTCGACGCCGTCGGGCGACTGCGGCAGATGGATCGTGGCAAACCGATTGACACCAGCGGGTACTATGAAACCCCCGACGGGTCGATCGCGCATTTTGCCCGCCCGCGCGATCTGGCCGAGTTCCTGGCCAACAGCGATCAGGCGCACGATGCCTTTGTCCAGCAACTGTTCCAGCAACTTGTCAAACAGCCGGTGCGGGCGTATGGGCTGGATGAACCCCAAAAACTCGACGCAGTGTTCGCTCGATCCGGGTATAACATTAGAACGCTGGCCGTCGAGATCGCGGCAGCCGCTTCGCTGCCGCGCTAGGCGATGCGAATTCGATCGGAGTTGCATATGACGCGTACACGCCGCCAATTCATTCGTGACATGGGGATCAGCGCCGCGGCTGTTCCGTTTGTTCTCAACCTGCCAAGCCTGGCCTTCGCCAACCAGCAGAAGCGCAAGCAGCGGATCGTCTTTGTCTTCAGCCCCAATGGCATCGTCCGAAAGAACTTCTGGCCGGACCAGGTGGGCTCGGAATTCGAGCTGAAGGAAATTCTCGCCCCTCTGAAACCCTTCCAGGATCAATTGCTGCTGCTTAACGGCGTCAGCGACAAAATCCGCGGCGACGGGGACGGTCACATGCGCGGCATCGGCTGCCTGCTGACCGGCATCGAGCTTTTCCCCGGCAACATCCAGGGCGGCTCCGACACCCCCGCCGGCTGGGCAAAGGGGCTTTCCATCGACCAGGAGATCCAGAATTTCCTCCAACAGGCCCCGACGACGCGAACCCGTTTCGGCTCGTTGGAATTTGGCGTCATGGTTCCGGAGCGCGCCGACACGTGGACGCGCTGGTCTTATGCCGGCCCGAACAAGCCCATCGTGCCTATCGATGACCCACAGCAGATGTTCGCCAAGCTCTACGGCCACGTGAAGGACCAGCAGGCCCTCCGGAGCGTGCTGGACGACGTCCAGGACGATCTGAAAAAGGTGAGCCGCGCCGTCCCCGCGGAGGACCGCCGGCTGATTGACGAGCACGCGAGCTTCGTCCGCGACATGGAAGAGGAGCTGCGCCAATCCCGCGAAACCTCGTCCCATCCGGTGCCGCCGATCGACCCCGCCGTGCGCAGGGACAACGACCACATGCCCCAGATCAGCAAGCAGCAGGTCGACCTGATGGTCAACGCGTTTACCGCCGACTTCATGCGCGTCGCATCGATTCAATACACAAACTCCGTCGGCCAGGCCCGCATGCGCTGGCTCGGCATCGACGACGCACACCACACCCTTTCTCACGAGCCCAACGGCAACCTCGCGGCCCAGGAGAAGCTGACGAAGATCGACAAATGGTTCTGCGAGCAGATGGCCTACCTGGCCAAGCGTCTGGCCGAAACCCCCGAGCCGGGCGGCCCCGGGAGCCTGCTCGACAACACCCTGATCGTCTGGACCAACGAGCTGGGCGAGGGCAACACCCACTCCCACAACAACATCCCCTTCGTGCTCCTGGGCGGCGGCCTGGATTTCAAGATGGGCCGGCACCTCAAGTTTGACAACATCTCCCACAATCGCCTGCTGCTGTCATTTGCCCACGGCTTCGGCCACAACCTCAAAACCTTCGGCGACCCCAACTTCTGCGGCGGCGGACCTCTGGCGCTGGCATAGGGTCACTCCGGTTGCACCACCGCGTCTGGATCTGCCTTCGATGACTCGCCGGAAATCCGGGGAATGGCGAATTCACGTCGCCGCCTAAGACATGCTGAAGTGGGCGATGAGGGGCTCGAACCCCCGACCTCACGGGTGTGATCCGTGCGCTCTGGCCAACTGAGCTAATCGCCCATCCCCATTAATGTAAGTCTCAAATCCAACAAAATCAACCCGACGGACAATAAGCCCTGCCTGAGTGTCCTGCCCGGCTGGCTAGGCGGCGTCATACAATCTTGCCGTGTTGAAGCCAATTGCAATTCCGGGCCTGGTGGTCACGGGAACGGACACGGAGATCGGAAAGACGGTGGTGGCCGGGGCGATTGCCGACTGGTTCCGGAGGCGCGGGCGGCGGGTGGGGGTGTGCAAGCCGTGTGCGACCGGCTGCGTCCGCCGACGCGAAGGGCTGGTCAGCGAGGACGCGGAGTTCCTGGCCCATTGTGCCAATACGCGGTTCCCACTGGACATCGTCTGCCCGCAGCGATACGTGCAGCCGATGGCCCCTGCGATCGCCGCAGAGCGATCAGGCCGTCCGCTCGATTGGGAAGCCATTGATCGCGCCATCGGGGACATCAGCCGCAACAGCGACGTTCTCATCATCGAGGGCGTTGGCGGGCTGATGGTGCCGATGGACCCGAAGCACACGTTCCGCGACGTGGCCGCATGGCTTGGAGCCCCGGCGGTGGTCGTTGCCCGGCCCAATCTGGGGACCATCAATCACACACTGCTCACCGTCGAAGCGCTTCGGCAGGCGAAGATCCCGGTGGCCGGCGTTGTGATCAATCGCTACCCGGCCGAAAACGCCGGCATTGTCGAAGAAACCAACCCGCGCGCGATCGAGCGGTGGGGGAAAGCGCCGGTGCTGTGCGTCGTCCCGGACGAGAAAGTCGGCGGGCTGCGGCTTCCCGACGGGATCGTCGCCGCCATCGAAACGGTGGATTGGGAATCGCTGGCCGCTGGAGCCCGTCACGAAACTTCACGGTAGGGGCCTGCACCGGCGGGGCGGCGGCCGGCCTCTTGCTCTTGCGTGTCGTTCATTGTGCTTCCAGTCGAGGGACCATAGCATTTGCCCCGATCTGTTCAGGCGTCGAAGTCGAATCCGTGGAGGAAAGGCCATGCCGAATCCGATCTCGCGTCGTCAGTTCGTAAAGTCGGCGGTTGCCGGAACCGCGATGACATATGCCGCAGCCGCAATCGCTCAGCCCGTCCGGCAGGACATTCGCGTCGTCGTCTGGGATGAGCAGCAGAAGGAGCAGAAGCAGGCGTACGAGAATTTCCTGGGCAACGCCATCGCGGACCACCTCCGCGGCTGCAACGGGCTGAACGTGCGCTCCGTCACCTTCCGCGACAAAGATCAGGGCTTGTCGGATGACGTGGTGAACAGTTGCGACATCATGATCTGGTGGAGTCACTATCCGACCAACGGCAAGATCAGGCCCGAGCTGACCGCGAAACTTCTGAATCGCATCAAGCAGGGCGCAACTTCGCTGGTCACGCTCCATTCGGCCCACTGGTCTGATCCATTCGTCGAAGCGATGCGTTATCGCACGATCGAAGACGCCGTGGCGGGCCTCGATCCCGAGCAGCGCAAATCGGCGGTGATCACCTATATCACTCCCAAACGATTTGCAGTCCCGAAGCGCGCCGACCCGCTCACGCCGTTCGTGCGGAAGTCCACGGCGGCAGATGGGAAGCTGCATATCGAGATCACGCTGCCGTGCTGCGTCTTCCCCGCGTTCAGGGCCGACGGAAAACCGAGCCACGTGACGACGCTCAAGCCCGAACATCCCCTGGCCCAGGGCCTGCCGCCGAAGTGGGACATCCCGCAAACGGAGATGTACGACGAGCCGTTCCACGTTCCGCAGCCGGACGAGACGGTGTTCGAGGAGCGATGGGATCGCGGCGAGCACTTCCGCAGCGGCCACGTCTGGAAGATCGGTAAAGGCCGCGTGGTCTACTTCCGTCCGGGCCATGAGATCTTCCCCGTCTACAAGCAGGAGTATCCGCTGCGCGTGCTCGAGAATGCGTGCCGCTGGCTTGGGGGAATGACGCTGCGGACGGCCTGAGGGCCGTTGCACATCCGCCGAAAAACTCCACAATGACCGGCGCGCAAAAACCGCGTGACGTAAGATCGATCCCCAAGCCGGTTCGGCTCTGAATTCATGTGGAGCCGCATGATTGGTGACGGGATTCACTCAACTTCGAACTCGGAAAGGTGTGACATGGCCGGTCAGGCGTTTGGAGTCATCGGGTTGGAAGTGATGGGGCGGAACATCGCGCTGAACATCGAGCGCAACGGGTTCCCCATCGCCGTCTATAACCGCACGTACTCGAAGACCGAAGACTTCATCAACAACCTCGCGAAAGGCAAGAACGCCAAGGGGGCGAAAACCGTTGCCGAATTCGTGCAGTTGCTCGAGCGGCCGCGGCGGATTTTGATCATGGTCAAGGCGGGGGCGCCGGTGGACGCGGTGATCGCCGAGCTGCGGCCGCACCTTGAAGACGGCGACATCGTCATCGACGGCGGCAACTCCCTCTTCCACGACACCGAACGCCGCAGCAACGAGCTGGCCAACACCGGCATCAAATTCTTCGGCATGGGCGTCAGCGGCGGCGAGGAAGGGGCCCTTTGGGGACCCAGTCTCATGCCCGGCGGAGACAAAGAGGCCTACCAGCACCTGGAGCCGATCCTCAGCAAGATCGCCGCCAAGACGCCCGATGACGGCCCGTGCGTCACCTATATCGGCGCCAAGGGCGCGGGCCACTTCGTCAAGATGGTCCACAACGGCATCGAGTACGGCGACATGCAGCTTATCGCCGAGGCCTACGACCTGCTGAAAAACTGCGGCGGCTTCAACAACCGCCAGCTCAAGGACATCTTCCTCGAATGGAACGAAGGTGAGCTCAAAAGCTTCCTGATCGAGATCACGGCCAAAGTGATTGATTTCCCGGATCCGCAAGACCCTTCGCGCTCGCTGATCGACATGATTCTCGACAAGGCCGGGCAGAAGGGCACCGGCAAGTGGACCACGCAGACGGCGCTCGATCTGGGGATTCCCATTCCCACGATCACCGCCGCGGTGGATGCGCGGGGCATCTCGGCCCTGAAGGACGAGCGCGTGGCCGCGTCCAAGCTCCTGCTGGGCCCCAGGCCGACCCGGCTCCAGGGCGATCCCCGCGGGTTCATCAACGACGTGCGGGCGGCCCTCTATTGCAGCAAAATCTGCTCCTACGCCCAGGGCTTCGCGATGATCGCCGCGGCCAACCAGCAGTTCAATTACGGCATGCACCTGGACGAAATCGCCCGCATCTGGAAGGCCGGGTGCATCATCCGCGCCGTCTTCCTCGACGAGATCAAGAAGGCGTTCAAGGAGCAGCCCACGCTGCCCAACCTGCTGATCACCAACCGTTTCCGCGACGCCACCGCGCAGCGGCAGGAGTCGTGGCGGCGGATCGTGGCGGTCGCCGCCCAGACCGGCATCGGCACCCCCGCATTTGGCGCCAGCCTCGCCTACTACGACAGCTACCGCCGCGAGCGCCTCCCGGCCAATCTCATCCAGGCCCAGCGCGATTTCTTCGGGGCCCATACGTATGAGCGCGTCGACCGGTCGGGGGCGGTTCACACCGAGTGGGCACAACAGTAGGCTGTGGAGCGATGGCCACACCGCTGGACTATCGTCCGGGGCCCCGCGAGGTCGAGATTCTCGAAAGGCGCGAACGGGCGAGGAGAAAGCGTGATTCCGCCGTCCGCTGGTTGGTGCGGGTAACAGGAAAATCAGAGTGTGCGAGCAACCGAATTGGCGTGATCCGAATGCGTTCTTCCGCACCATCGCGGCCCAGACCTCGATTCGTTTTGACCGCGAGCCGCGGCAGACGGGGGTGTGGTTTATGGTCGATGACAACAAGGCTCAGCCCCGCACCCAGTCCACGGCGGCTACCGATTAGTGCGATCCTCCACGGTCTCGAATCACCAGGACGATCCAGTCAGATGGTTCTGGCGATGTGATTAATGGCGCGGTACTTCATCGCCAATCCCGGCAAGCACCTCTCCCGCTCGACCAGCGATCCTGAGGAATTGGGCGACCGCGGCGGGGCTGGCCGTTGTGTCCTTTTAGAAGGAGGGCCATGACCATGTCTAGAAACGTCGCGTGTACAAATCGCAGATCGTGCGGATAAATGAGTCGTAGTGCAATGGATCACCCACCGGAATTGCAGCGCCTGCGGCGTAGCATGCTGTTGAAAGATTCACATTGCCGTCCCTACCGCGACCATCGGCCTTGCGGGGTTGCGGGGCGGTTCCATGCGGCGCGGCGTGCCGGGCTGACGCCCGCGGCCACTTCTTTTCCCCAAAAACGGTGCATTCTCACGCGCTGTACAATGTTCAAAAATCGCTTGTAATTGAGTCATTTCTTCCGCGAGCGTTGCTGCGGCCCGTGTTTGGCGGCGGACGTTCAGCCGCGACCGCTGCGGCGTCTTCGACACATCT
>Ga0134125_10005716_pt1 | contig 14102 bp, 18 predicted proteins | sample KB31751_FD_96464 | JGI IMG/M metagenome (GOLD analysis project Ga0134125, IMG submission 96464) | Terrestrial soil microbial communities with excess Nitrogen fertilizer from Kellogg Biological Station, Michigan, USA - KB3-175-1 | ecosystem: Environmental > Terrestrial > Soil > Unclassified ... | reverse complement strand
GCAATTGGATTTGCAATGCCCTTTATGCTGCCGTCGCTCAATGCTTATATTGCCGCGCATGAGCATACGGAAATTGGCGTGCTGCTCAGTTGCGTAGTAGCGGCCTGGTATTCCAATCAAAAGAATCAATCCGGAGGAAATAATGCGTAATATCATCATCGCGCTCGCCCTGCTCGTCTCAACAGTCGCCTTTGCGCAAACGACTACAGGCCCTGCAAATCTTTATGCTGCTGGAGCTTCTTTCAATCAAGGTGCTAAACCCTCAGTGGCAGGAAACTTTCTTTACGCTCACGCAATCGGCGATGGCACATATGCTTTCAGCGACATTGATGTGCTTCCGAATACGCTGAGACCTTTCACCGTCACTACAAACATCGGCGGCGGAATCGCGCAGAAACTCTTCACGATTGGAAAGTATTCCGTCTATGTCCCAACAACAGCCGGCGTATCCATTAACGGAAACAACACAGGCTGGAATTGGTCAACTGGGGGAATGGTTCCGGTAAAGATCACAAAGTCTGGCTGGTATCTATTGCCGAATGCGCGCGTAATCAAATCTTCGGTAAGTAACGGAACAGGCTTTCAGCTTATCGCAGGCTTTGATATTGGGTGGGGAAAATAGCGTAAAAATGGCTGATCCCCTGAAATCCCTTAATGTTCGGCAAAGAAAATATGCACAAGGCCGAGCAAAAGGGAAAAGCCGCAAAGATGCCGCTGAAGAAGCTGGCTATGCTCCATCAGTGGCTCGCGATGCCAAGCGCAAGATAGAGAATGAAACCTTCCGCGAAGCATTCTCTGAACTCATCCGATCCAAAATCCCCGCTGAAAAAATTGCCCAGCGCATTCAAGAAGGCATGGATGCAATGGAAACGAAGTTCTTTCAGTTCAAGGGTGACGTGGTTGACCAAAGAGATGTCATTGCATGGTCAGAGCGTAGAGCTTATGCAGAATTGGCCGCTGAGTTTGGCAATTACCATGCACCTGCAAAAGCCATTGATCCCTCTTCCATTAGTGGCATAAGTTTCACCGTTTCCTTCGTAAATGCCGGAGATCAGGCTACAACCAAAACAGGCTGAGTTATGGAATCTTCTGGAGAAATCTCCTGCATCGTGGATCGGCTATGGTGGATCACGCGGCGGGGGGAAGTCCGGTGGATTGAGGCGCCTTATGTTGATGAGGCGCATAAAACACCCGGGGACTTGGGGTCTAATCTTCAGGCGTGTGTGGGACGAACTGAAGCGTAACCACGTAGACGAACTCTTCCGTGAATACCCAGAATTGCAAGACTATTACCGTGTCGGCGATCACGAACTAATCATCCCAACAGATGAAAAGGGAAAGACTTCCAAGATTGTGTTTGCCTACGCCGAGACTTTAGAAGAAGTAAAGCGCAAGTTCATGGGCCAGCAGTTCATGGACATTTTTGTAGATCAGGGCGAGCAGCTTACCGAGCAAGAGCACAAGGAATTGAAGCAGTCTTGCCGCTGGCCAGGAACTACGGTCGGCCAGTGTAAATACACAATCTTCTTCAACATGGGCGGCTCTGGAATTCAGTTCCTAAAGCGCGTATTTCACACCAAGGACTATCGCGGGAAAGAGCGTGCAGAGGACTTTGCCTTTCTTCAAGCTCACGCATGGGACAACTTCGCATGGGTTGAGCCAGCGTTAAGGTCTGACGGATTTACGCTGCAAGACTATTACCGCTGGCCCGAAGAACAGCGGGAGCAGTATTGTGCGGGAAGATCAGATTACGGCATCAACCTGACTTCTACCGATGAAGCACTGATTAAGCGCGACTGGAAAGGCTCATGGGAGTCTTTGGAGGGTGCTTACTTTGGTGCAGTGTTTGACCGCGATACGGTAGTGCTTTCAAAAGAAAAAGTCCATCAACTGATTAAGCCATGGCATACAAAGTGGCTCTCGCAGGACTGGGGAAGATCGCACTATTGCTCAACTCACTGGCATTCGAGAATCCAGATTTCTCCGCAGCAAGCGAAAGAAGTATTGGGCTGGGAAGTATCTAAACCATTCAACGCGGCGATTACTTACCGTGAATACTTGGCTGGCGGGTTGGCTGTGCTTCCTGAAGAATCAACCAAGTCGGCTGAGATGGATATTGCCGGAGAGATTATCAAACGCACTCCCGAAGTCGAGCGGGAAATGATTCAGGCATTCTTTCTGTCTCCTGACGCCTTTGCCAAGCGAACATCGGACAACACGATTGCCCACAAATACGACTCGTTGCTGAGGCCACAAGGATTTCCGCCGTGCGCACAAGCTGATGACGACCGAGTAGGCGGATGGTCGCTGATGTATAACATGCTTCTGGCGACCAAGCGCAAAGGCCAGCAACCGGACGGGATTGATTGCTGGTTTATTTCTGCCGACTGCCCGGAATTGATTGAAGCGATTCCGATGCTCATGCGCGATCCGAAGAACTTGGACGACGTGCAAAAGACGGACAAAGGCCGAGCGAGGATTGAGCAAGACGTTGCAGATGATGCCAGATATGGCATTAAGTCCATGCTTGGAGTAGCTCATAAGCCTGCAACGGTAGCCATGCAGGAACGGGCCATGCAGATTGAAGATCCAATCCAGCGATTTCTCTTCGTTCATAAAGAGCAGCACAGAATTCAGGAAGCGGCGACGCCTCGGAAAGAGAATGTAGTTCCGGGGTGGATGACGCGCGGATGAACTGCCCACATGCCCATATTGTTCCTTCCGGTGGAGTAGGAAATATTCCGGTTGTAGTCTGCGAGGATTGCGGCGCGAAGTTTATTTTGCAGCCACTTGTTTATCCAAAATCACCATCAGTTCAGGAGACTGAGAAATGAAAATTGCTATTGCTTTACTGCTTTTAACCACGTTGGTTTACGGGAAAGACGACAAGAAGCCAGAGTTAACGCAAGAACAAAAGAGCCAGCTTTTACAAGCGGAGCGCGATTACCTTGATGCGAAACTAACCGCACAGCCCTATGAATCAGCTGCGGATGCAGCGCAGAGAGTCATGCTGCAAACCATCCAGGGAGTTATTAAGGGCGTGGATTTGAGCAAGTGGACACTTAATCCGACCACGCTGGAGTTTGATGCTGTTCCTGCAAAGCCTGAGGTGAAGAAGTGAACATTGCACGCCTTATGGACTTATTACTTATTGCGTCACTGTGCTTTTTGGCGGGACTATCTTCTTCTAGAAGCTGGAAGCTAGCTACATCTATTAGCATACTGGCTGGCATATTGATATCGAGGATGGTCTGAGTGGCTCCCGACGCTCTAGGTTTAGCGGTAGAGAAAATAGAGCTGGCTCTCGATGACACGGAATATGAGCTATACGACTTTGGCGGTGGCAACCTAATTATCCCAGCCCCTCCTATTCCAGAGTTTCATAGCGACCGATACTTTATTTGCGTAACTAAAAAGTTTCCTCATTCATGAAATTCTCGGTTTACGGCGAATCTCTAGCATCACGAATTCGGCAGTTCTTTGATGACCTGTTTACTTCGCGGTATGTCAGGTTTTTGGAAGCGGAGTTAGCGCGGGTAAGGGCCGAGAAAGATTTGGAGATTCAAGCCTTACGTTGTCAGTTAGCTTCAGTTCGCATGCCACCTGCAACAATCGGCCCTGCGAATCCTCCCAATTTTAATTTCCCCGCGATGCCATTGAGTAGTTACGAAGCAGAACTAGCAGCACACAATAAGGCTTTAGAAGAACAAGAAGCAGAGGAGAAAAAGAATGAGCGAAAACAGTGAACAGCATTGGTCGTGTGGCTGCATAAAGATTGACGGAGCGTTGGCGCGGGAATGCACGCAGACTCCGCATGTTGGCGAAATGAAAGCGCACGAAGCGGCAATTGCTAAGCCTTATTCGCAGATTTGCTTCCGTAAGCGCGCAGAAGCCAATTCAATCACGATTCCCGCATCGGCGGGCGAGGAGGCTAGCAATGGCGTTCAAGAGTAACGACGGAAAGTCTTTCGGCAATCGGCAGAAGATGAACGCCTACAACTCCCGCTCTAAGCCTGATCCCGAAACCCCAGGCGGCGGCATGGATGTAGACGGCGATCAGGACGGAGATATTGAATCCGTAGTCGCCCAGGACGGCCCAGCCTCCAAAGTTGAAATCTCACATGAAGGCGGCAAGCATTCTGTGACCTCGCATCACGGCGGACATAAGCATCATTCTGAGCATGGTTCGGCAGAAGAAGCACACATGCACGGAGCCAAGGCTGCGGGGATTCAAGAGGAGCCGCAAGAGCAAGCAGGCCAGATGGGCGGTTACGGCGGGGAAGATGTAGGGGTAATGTGATTTTGAATGCTTGCAACTCTGCCATAAGCGAGAGCTTGCTGGTTGGGCTGCTCTCTAAAAGCGGACTTAGTTGGAATATGCACAAAGCTCAGCTATACGCTTTGCAGGTGATGCTTGGCGACGGTATTAACGCCCAAAGCGAAGTTAGCGGAGATGTCGAGGAGCTCGTACCAAAGCCACACGGACTCACCCTCTTTGGAATTCCCATAGTGATTGATAAAAAACAAGCCCCGAGCGTCATTTTGCTAGCGGACGATTCAGGAAGAGAGATTTCGCGGATTGATGGACTCGCCATCCCAGCGGTTTATTGCGAATGACATTGATGGACTCAGCTTACGACATAGGTAAGCTGGCGAAGAAAGCCCAGCGTATGCGCGTCTCTCCGTTCTGGAACGAGCAAGCCATGATTGCGGGCAAGTGGGTGGACATCACGCCAATGCTAGACGCTTTCTGGTACGCAGGATTTGACGGCACACCAATACCGGAGCAGGCCAATGGGTAACTTCTTTCAAAAAGCGAATGAGCGGATGGAAAAGAAAGGCACAAAGGGACTATTCAAGCGGCAGGCTGAGCGCCACGGAATGACTACCGAGCAATGGGCCTCTCACGAAGAAAATTCCCCCGATCCTAAACAGCGAGAGCGCGCTAACTTTGCCGAAGTTGGGATGCGAATGAGCAAGCACCGCAAGTAAATGCCTGAATCTGAAGAACCCCAAAAACTAGACTTTGCGCCCGGAGAGCTTGGGCCATTCGACTATTCAGAGCATGACTTTGTTGAACTCTCTGAAGATGCGAAGAAAGAAGTGCTAGAACTTTGCCGCAAAAAAGCAAACACGGATTTGCTTGCGCGGAGGATTGAAGTCGAGCAGGCGTGGGAAGAAGAACTCTTTTACCGTGGCTATCACTTCCTGTTTCCAAGGCGCGGCGGTGGCTGGCAGTTTACCTCGCAAGCAGCGGGAAATAGAAACTGGAGCCAGAGACAATCTTCAGGCAATTACGAAACAAACATCTTCGCGCCAACTACTGACATTCTCAGTAATGCTCTTTCCCGCGATATACCCAAGCCAAACTTTGGGCCCGCCAATCCAAATGAAGGCCCGGACATTACCGCCGCCGACAAAGCGGAGGATTATGTAGAAATCTTCGAGCACAATAACGACCTCTCGCAAAAGATTGCGGAGATGGCTTATTGGTTCTGCGTCAACGGTCGGTTCCTGACCTACACGCGCACAGTAGTAGATGGGCAACAATTCGGATTCTACGATGAGGCCGACGATAACCCCGAGGTGCCTGAGACGACAGGCGGCCAAGAACCTCCGGCAGAAATCAAGACCGAAGGCGAACAAGAAATTGAATATGAGAATGAATCGCCGGAGCCTGAATCCAAACGCAAACCGAGAGGCCGGGAAGTAACAACGATCATCGGCAAGCTAGCGCATAAGTTACCGCTAAATGCGAACACAATTCACGAATGCGACTATGTGCAGTATTACCTCGACTCCTCCACTTCGCAGGCCAAAGGAATGTTCCCGTGGATCGCTCAGAACATAGTTCCCGGCGCTGGATCAATCGGCCAGATAGGTATTGACCGTCTAGCGCGAATCAACGTCGCCTTGGCCATTGAGGGCGGATACCAGACAGGCGATACATACAACACGGATTGCACTTCTACGTTTACATGGCTGCGGCCTCAAGCATATTTCGATTGTGCGAAGCCAGAAGTCAAAGCAGAACTTTTTGAGCAATGTCCCGATGGATTGCTTTGTGTTTACGTTGGCGCGAATGACGCTCTGGCTTTCGTGCGTAACGAGTGCATGGACGACAAGCTGAATGTTGAGCAGGCAAGGCGTGGAACGGGGATGAATCGGGCTTCGCTAATGAGGCCGGGGCTTTCAGTCCAGCGCAGATTAAATAACTGGGTTGATCTGCTGAATGACTTCTTTATCAAGACAGTTCCCCGTGTGTGGATGGATTCTAGGGCTTTTAATGTTGAAGCCTTAGCAAATCAAACCAACATTCCCGGCCAGCGTGGGCCATTTCAAGCTCAACCAGGCATTGACTCGCAGAATTTAATGCTCGAAGAGCCGATGCCAACTAACCAACCCTCCTTGCCTGAATTTGTCAAATATTTCGCGGGCGAGATGATGGAGCAGATCACCGGAGCATTGCCGTCATTGGCGGGTGCCGAAACGGATACAGACACTTACCGAGGCCAAGCACTTCAAAGAGACAGTTCGCTGCAAAGACTTTCGGGGCCGTGGAAAGCGATTAAGCGGGCTTGTTCAATTATCTACCGCCAAGCGGTCATGGCAACCGCGCAGTGCAGGGAGAAACTTGGCGAGCAGACAATCAGCCAATACATTCCCGGCAAAGGCAAAGTCAATTTAGAAGTCGCCGACCTCAAGGGCAACATTTTGTCTTATGACGATACGGATTCGACCATACCCGAAACATGGACAGAGAAATCTTCCAAGTATCAGCAGTTAGTCTCTGAAGCTCCCGAGAATCCCTACATTGCCAAACTCTTGTCGCTGCCAAAGAACATGAAAATGGCGAAGGATGCCAGCGGATTGCAGGAATTGGATATTCCAGAAGCGGATGCGGAAGATAAGCAAATTGGGGAATTTGAAATCCTGCTCACAACTGAATCGCAGCCGAATCCAGACATCGCAAAGGCGCAGGAGCAGTTGCAGAAAGCCGAAATTCAGGCGCAGGCCGAAGGCCCAGAGGCTTACGTCCAATTCCAGCAGATGAAAGATCAGGCTTTACAGGCCATTCAGGCCCTCCCCCCACTGGTTTCTAGTGTGGCTGTAATGCAAGATGCTTCCGAAGATCACGCAACGGAAGCGCAGGTCTGTTTTGAAAAGATGAACTCACGAGCAGGGCGAAAGCTGAAAAGGACTAATAGACCAATTTGGGACAACCTGCACTTGCACTGGCAAGAACATTCGCAAATGGCTGCGAAATTGTCACCGCCCGCACCGAACAAGCCGCCTAGCCCTTCAATGTCTATGGCGGTTGATAAATTGCCGACCGAATTAGCAGCGCAGGCCGCCGCCAAGTTTTACGGGTTGGATGCTAAACCCCAAGACTTCCAAGTGCAGGATGCAACCGAAACTGAACAAAACATTGTAGAAAAATCCGCTGACTTCGGTCATGCGGCTTCAGGAGCGCAATAAATGGATGGCATGGAAGCAGTTATAGAGCAACCAGTCGAGGAAGTGGTACAGGAAGCCCCTGTAGAGAACGAAGTTGAACTCGGCTTAGGAACTGAAGAAGTCGAGCAGGAGCAGACTGAAGAGCAGAATGTATCGCCGATCAAGCGAGTCAACGATGTTCTGTCCAAGATCAAAGCAGAACACCCGAACGAATCGAAAGAGCTTCGTGCTGCTTACAACTCATGGCAGCAAATATCGAAGATCGTTAAGACTCCAGAAGAAGCCCAGCAGTTAAAAGACTCGCTGCAATCTTTGGGCGGCGCGGAAGGCATCACGGCCTTACAGAACAAAGCGGCCTCAGTTGATTTGATTGACGAAGGCATTGCAACCGGGAACCGGGAACTCGTTGATGACATCTTCGCGGACGCAAATCTTTCCAAAGGCTATGGCGAGAAAATCATCCCGTACTCGCTGGAAAAGTTGCAAGAGTCCAACCCGAAAGTTTACGAGTCGGTAATCCGGCCTCATGCGGTTGCGGCAATGGAATCCGCCGGACTTGGTGATGTGCTGCAAAACATCTATGCAGCGGTTAGCGGAAACAAGCCAGACGAGGCCAAGAACCTTCTTAACCGTGCTTACGCATGGCTGCAAGATCAGAAATCGCAGGCGGAGAAATCCAAACCCTCCGCGCCTGACCCTGACCGCGTAAAGTTTGAAAATGAGAAGAAGGAATTCGCCACGCAGCAAGTCCAGAAGTTCAAAGACGATTGCGACCGCGATGCGCGAAGTTACCGAGACGCGCAACTTGACAAACTGTTGGCTCCGTACCTAAAACTCCGCAAGTTAGGCGATGACACGATTCAGGATTTGAAATCCGGTATTCGCGGCCAACTCCGTAGTGATTTGCTGGCAATCCAAGGCTACTCCAGCACCCTTAACGGCCAGTTCAATGCGAAAGATCGCAACCAAGACAAAACTGTTTCGTACATGAAGCAGAAGATTGACGAGAAGCTGCAAAACGCTATTGACCAAGTTTGGAAGCGAAGAGGATACGGAGCCGCACCGAAAGCAGGGAAGCCGAATCCGAATGGAACAGGCAATAGTACTGCGAATCCGCGAGTCGTTCTGCTCTCCAAGAAGCCAAGCATCAACGACGTTGACAAATCCACGAACAACTGGATGGAAGCGTGGATGGCTGGCAAAGCCACTATGGTCACTGGACCATATAAAGGCCGTCAAGTAACTTGGAAATCTGCGTAAAGTTTGTGCGGCAGCGCGGAAGGACGCGCTATCGGATGGTTCCCGTAAGAAAGCTGAATCCTTTAGAGAGCACCGGCAATGCCGGAGGTCGCGGACAATAGGGTCGCCGCTATCCACCGAACCTTGTGGGTATAGCTCAGTGACGGCAGAAGTCGGTATCAAGCCCGACCCGCACAATAAGTTTAAGCCCGAACAGCATCCGTGCTCGAAGCACGTAAAAACACTCGCAAGATGCTGATATTTACCGTCTCACCCACGACCAGGGCAGTTGTGGTTCCATCGGCAAGGAAGCTCAGGAGATTCCGGCAGGATGAGATTCATTCTGAGGAATCAGTATGCCTACACAATTAAACGAGGTAGCGGCTGAGGCGATTGAAGTAGATGCCTTCAGTACGAACCTCGGTGAACTTGTGCCGCAGTTCAAGAACCTTTACTCGCTGGCACTCAAACGCTTCAACAAAGTTCCATCGTCCAACATCACCGCTGCTGGCGGCGTAACCCGTCCTTCGGCGCGCGTGCAGTTGAGAGTGCAGGGCGGTGTCGGTATCTCTCAGGGAACTGGCGATAACGATGCTCTGCCTGCTGGCGGTGGTTCGCAGTATGCAGGTTTCGCGCTCTCTCCGGTCGTTATTTACGCTTCCAACCAGTACACCTGGCTGGCAAAGCAAGCGACTCAGGGGAAAGATCGTGGAACTTTCAACGTCACTGCACGAGAACTGAAGTATTCATTACAGGCTGCCGAGACAGGAATTGAAGGCTTGATGAATGCGGATGGCTCTGGTGCGATTGACCAGATTCCGACGACTGCCACGATTACGACTGGCGGCTCGGGAGCAACAACCTCCATCATTGCGGGAATGAACAACGTTGCAGGGTTTACCGACCAGCAAGTTGTCCAGATTTTCCCCTCGATTGGCGGCTCAACTCGCGGTAATGCAACTATCTCTTTTGTTGATCCCGTAACGAACACTTTGAATTTCTCGACTGCGCTGCCTTCTACCGGAGGAGCTACGCAGACCGGAGACTTCATTGTGATTGCGGGATCTTCAGGCGCACAGCAGAACTCCATTCTTGGACTTCGCCTGTGGCAGAACAACGCAAACACGGGAACCTTGGCCGGACTGAACCGCGCCAACTATCCCAGCCGCTTGCAGACTCCCACAATCAACCTGAACGGCGCACCTATTACTCAGACTGTCGGCCTTCGTGCCGCAACGCTGATGGACCGCGCTCAAGGGGAAGATTCCGAAGCAACTGAAAGCGGTATCTGGTATGGCGGATACGATCAGGCAATTGCAGTCGCCAATCTTTACTTCAACGTATTGATTGCGAATGCGCAGGATGTCAAAGGCAAAGAGGCATTGGACACTGGCAAAGGAAAATTTGCGCCAACGTTCTGCTCTCGTGAGTTCATGCCTTCGATCACCGCTCTGCCGGGACGTCTTGACCTGTTCTGCCCGGACACTTGGTACATGTTCGAGACTGCGCCTTTGGAGCTTTATGACTTCGGCGGCGGGTCAACGATCATGCCAGTTCCGAACACTGGCGGAACTTACAACTCCAGTTATCTGATGACATACGTCACAGCGTTCAACGTTGCGAACAGCAACCCACGCGCTGGATGTTTTGTTCAGAACGCCGGAATTCCAACAATTTAATGACATGGCTTGCTTGCGGGAAGAACTGGCGAGAGCCAGCGCACGTGGCAATGATGCCTCCAGTCCCGCTTGACTGCTTACCTAGCTCCGCCCCGGAAGTGGAGTCAGAAGGCACCGCAAGCAAACCTAATTTTTCAGGAGAAATGAAATGGCAAAAGATCAATTAGCACGCGGCGCGAAGTCCGCAACATTCAGCGCGGGCCGCGCAAAGAAAGATGATCCTATTGAGTTTCATGGAACGGTAGCAACGGAAGAAAAGGAATGCCCTAAGTGCGGCCCGATTTGCGAAGGTGATTGCATGGATTCCGACGAATCTTGGCAAGCATCCGAAGCTCTCAACAAATTGCGCAATCTTCCGAAGTTTCAGTATCAGCCGTTGAATGATCGCGTACTGATTCGCAGAGTTGAAGAAGAAAGCACTTCACTCATCGCGCAGCCTGACGCCTTCCGAAAGAAGCCAACCAAGGGAATTGTTCTCGCGGTGGGCACTGGAATGATTGTCGGCGGCCAGTTGATACCGATTCCTCTGGAAGTAGGCGACACAGTTTACTTCGGAGAATACGGTCCAGAAGAATTAGAGATTGAAGGCGAAAAACTCACCCTCGTTTCAGCATTCGATGTTCGGTTGAAAGTCAATGCAGCATCGTAAGTGTCCTCAACATTTCCAAGACAGACTGACACGCATCGGCGGCATGAACCGCTATGGAGACCCAAACTTCCTTATCGTGTGGGGGCCATCGTGGACAGTCCGGCGCGGGGGAACGTGGGAGCGCGATGATGGCTCTTATTTTCGCGGCTACAAAGACACGATTGAAGAAAAACGACCGTGTTGGGTTTTGAAACACTGGCAAGCTCCTGAAGTCTTTGGTTCGCCGGAGATTTGGTTTCTGGAAAACATCGAACCGCAATCAGGACTTCAATTGCTCGGGGATTATCCATGGAAAGGCATGTATCAGACTTTGCAACCCTTCGTTTTTACAGGAATTGAGAACGGGAAGTTAGTGATCGAGCACATGCCACTGAACAACATGATTCTCGACATGATTATTCCAATTGCCATTGAAGCACAGACGGCTTCAGCGACAAGAAAGAGAATCGCGGTCGAGGAAATCAAGGAACGCGAAGAAAAAACAGCAAACAACATGGTGGAAGATGCAAGAAACGATGCAAAGTTGGCATTTCGCGGCCCAGTATCGTTTGCAAGGCAAGGTTGCAGAACTTCATTGATAGACAAAAAAGCTTACCAGATGCAACAAAGCTGGAATCAAGCGATGGCGAATGCCCGCCGCATGATGCAGCGCGGTATGGGAATTTCAGTCGCTTAAATCAGGAGAATAAAAAATGCCCGACGTATCAATTACAGATTTTTCAGCAAATGATGGGAAGTTTAACAAGGCTTCCCGCGACATGTCTCAGTTCGAGGCGGACAAAACTACTTCGCCGTTTCTTGATCCTAACGTTTACCGTGAACCTGCATATTTCGTTTACGTGTACTCAGTAGTTGATCCGAGACCCGCGAATCATAAACTCGTGCGACATCTTCCGCCGCTTATCCCGCGATTGGAAATTCGGGAATGTGGCCCGAGCGATAAATGGGTATTGGTCACAACAATTCCGCACCCTATCAATCAGCAGGAAATTGACACGGTAAGCGGCGAACGGAAAGCCTCGTTTCACCGCGCCGAACGTGCTGCGATGGACATCGTTAATCCCTCGAATCGGTCTCTAGATCAAGATGCAAAAGATCAGATCGGAGCAATGTCAGCAATCGGCGACAACTATGGAAATCTCGGCGTGTTCTGGTCAAAGAATTATCCGCCAACTGAAGCAGAAATCAATAAGGCGATTGCCCGCAAAGAGTCATTCTATCGTGACCGGACGCAGCAAGCGAACAACCTGGAAATCTCGAATCCGAAAGCATTGCAGGACTGGCTGACTCCGACGGATCACATCGCCGCGGATTATTTGAATCTGCATTTCGGTATGGAATTTTCATGGCACAAGGTTCCGAAAAGACTTGTTTCGTGCCCGAACTGCGGAGAACAAATTAAGTCTCTCGATATTGCTTTTCACCCATCAGCGGCATTCGGCGGAAAGGCCTGCATCGTGGATTGGAAGAAAGCCGTGGATGCTGGCGTAGTCGCCAAATCGGATGTTCCCGAAGGCAAGAGATGGTGGGGAAAGGCTAAAGAACTTCACGAGGAAGTGCGGGCGTAGTTGCCTGAGGGGATTAACGTCCCCGCCTCCTGACAGGAGACTTCCTCGTTACTCCTCGTGATGCTGAATTGAAATGTCCATCGGCGCACCTGCTACCTACCCAATCCTAGAAGACATCATGCTCTTGGCCCGTACTTTGGTGCTTGATACCAAGGCCGGAAGCACAGGCACGCCCGGAGAGGGGCAGATTTTAACCGATACTGCCCCTTTCACGATTCCGATGATTAACTCTTCGATTCGTAAACTCTATAGGGCATTGGGGAACAACGGTGTAGCCACATTGATTCAAGACAACATTATCCTGACCGGATTAACTCCGGTGAACGGGCCGCAAGGTCTGGGAATTGTTGACCCTGCCGTTCAGGTTTCGGTCACTTATGCCGGATATTTCGATGGCACAAATACAAACACATCGCTAAAGCTCGGCGCGAATGTTTTGAGTGTCGAAAGAGTTTGGGAGCGACAAACAGGAACTAATACCGACTTCGTTCCGGTTAAACCAGCAAGATTCGGCCTGCCTTCAAGAAATCAGACCTCCATTTTTGGTGAATACGAATATCGCCAAGACGGAATTTACATGGTCGGCTCAACCAATACGAATGACATTCGCTACCGAGCGATTATTCAGCTACCTGCGCAGGTCAGCGGTAATGGACTAGATTTCGCATCCATCAGCGTTCCAATTCTCGACTGTACAGACGCTATCGCTTATGACATTGCGGCAGTTTATCGAGCAGCCAGAGCTCAAGGCGGCGATTTGGAACTCTCAAACGACTACGCGCAAAAAGCTAAAGCGCAAACGGATGAATTGATCCTTCGCCAAGTGCGCTCACAGCAAGCCACAAACTACGAGCGGCAGCCTTATGGGGAAGAAGACCTCAACAGCGCATATGGAGTGAACTGGTAGCCGCGTAACAGTGTTCCCGATATATTCCACGGGTCGAGGAGACCTAAAACCCAAAACTTAATTCCGAGGAGGACTTAAATGGCCGTAGCAACCGTAACTGCAACCGAATTTAACTATCCGAGTGGAAACGACAATACCCAGCACCGACAGAGAAAGTTTGGCACTCTCTCATTTGTCGGAACTTCGCCGAGCTATGTAAAGGGCGGCTTGCGCGTAAATTTTTCTAAACTCGAAGCAATCAAAGCCCAGAGTATGCTTCCGGTAAGAATGATTTGCCTGAGCCGCGCAGGGAGTGGCTACACCTATCTGTGGAATCCGCTGGGGCCGCAGATCACCAATCTGGCTTTGACTTCAAATGTCATTACCATCACAGCCAATAACAACTTGGCGAGTGGAGATGTAGTAACGCTGAGCGGGTTGCAGACTACGCCAGCATTGAATGGTGCCAAGCTGACGGTCATTTCATCTGGACTTTCGGCAACGCAGTTTGAAGCCAACTTCACCGCCAATAATATTTCCAGCGCAGCGGAAACCGGATACGCATTGCCGATTACCTATGCTTCAGGGTTACCGTTTCAGGGGAATTTGCAGATTTTCCAGTC
>Ga0134125_10005715_pt1 | contig 14102 bp, 10 predicted proteins | sample KB31751_FD_96464 | JGI IMG/M metagenome (GOLD analysis project Ga0134125, IMG submission 96464) | Terrestrial soil microbial communities with excess Nitrogen fertilizer from Kellogg Biological Station, Michigan, USA - KB3-175-1 | ecosystem: Environmental > Terrestrial > Soil > Unclassified ... | reverse complement strand
TCTAACGGCGGATTGAACGCGCCCGTTCCGGACATGCAGAAGTATCTTCGCTTTCTTCTGGGCAACCCGGAAGAGAACCGGTATCAGGCGGTTCTAAAGCGCAGCACGCTCGAAGAGATGTTTGCGAAACAGATGAATATTTCGTCCAGCGATTCTTCGCAACTTGCCGGAGAGGGCGGTATTGATTCGATCGGGTTGGGTTTTTTCCGGCACGAACAAGGCGGGCGGTTGTACGTCGGGCATGGCGGTGACCAAAACGGTTTTCTCAGCCACTTCTATCTGGATCTACCGGGACGCAGCGCCTACCTGGTGGTCTATAACACGGATGCCGGAGATCCGTCTCAAAACACCGGCAAACTGGATTTAGCAATTCGCAATTACCTGTTCGAGAGGCGTCTTCAGTAACAGCGTAGTGCGGCCTGTACGTTCATGCGCGTCGCGCGGCGCGCCGGAACAAGAGCCGCCAGGAAACTACAGCCAGCAAGCATAACGGCAGCTCCCAGATAGATATAGGGCTGGTAAAACGTCATTCCGTAGAGTTGCGTTCGAATCAACCAGAGGCCGAGGCATCCCAGAGGCAGCGCGAGGATGAGACCGCTTGCGATAACCAGCGCGGCTTCCTGCAGAATCAATAAGGCGATATCGGATTGTTGGGCGCCTACGGAAATGCGGACCCCAAATTCAGCGGTACGGAGCGAAGAGGAATAGGCCACAACGCCGTAAATGCCGACCACAGCGATCACCAGGGCGAGGACGGCAAAGATGCCGGTCAACAGCGTCATCGCACGCTCGCCGGATGCAAAGTTCTCCATGCGCGACGACATGGTTTGCACATCGTATGCGGATAGAGATGGCGTCTCCCGCCGAACCAGCGCGCGAATGTTCTGGTCCGTGAGTGTAGAGCCAGCTTTCGTCCTTACATAGAAGGTCATCTCAGATATACGGCGTTCCTGCTGCGCCGCCGTATAAAGAAGCGGCGCATTCGAGCGTTTCCAGGAGACGTTGTAGTCTTCGACGACGCCGATAATGGTTGCGAGCCAGTTGGGATCGAGGCCGTTGAACATCGTGACGGTTTGGCCAACAGGGTTCGTCGTCCCGAATAACTTACGGGCAAGCGCTTGGTTTATGATGACGCCCTCTGGCGTATTCGGCCGGTCCCGCGCATCGAATTCGCGTCCGGCGACAAGAGGAATTCCGAGCGTGCGGAAGTAGTTCGGGCCGATGACGGAGCGTATTCCGCTTTGATGCTTCGTTCCGGCGAGCTTGACGCCCGGAATCATCACTGCCACATCTGCGCCTTGAGGGAACGGGCCGCCCGTTCCATAACTGACTGATGTGACGCCCGCAGTTTCTTTTAAGCGGCGTTCGATTTGGGAGTACAGGACTTCCGTCGTTTCCACTGTGGAGCCGGACAGCTTCGCATCGACCGAAAAGAGCATCAGATTCTGCGGATTAAATCCGACCGGTACAGAGATCAGGTTGTGCAGAGATTTCGCAAATAATCCCGCGGCGATCAGCAGGACAAGCGAAAGGGCAATCTGCATGGCGGCCAATCCGCGCCGCCCGAATATATGCGATCGCGCTGAGGAATGTGTCGAGGCTGCTTCGCGGAGTCCGGTAGCGAGATCGACTGTTGCGGCATACCAGGCCGGCAGCAAACCGACGAGGAGGCCGGCCACGACGACTGCCATCCAATGCATTCCAAGCGCGTAAGCGCCCGGCTGCACGGCCAGTGCGCCACTGCGGTCCATGTGTTCCAAATGGAGAAGGAGTTTCGCGCCCCAGCGCGCGATCCAAAGCGCGGCTACGCCGCCCGCGACCGATAGAGCCAAGGTCTGTATGAAGTACAGCCGCATCACGGCCCCGCGGGTTGCGCCCAGAGCGTAGCGGACCAGCACCTCTTGCCGTTGCTTAATCGCGCGGACAATGGCGAGTCCTGCTACGTTGAGGCAAGTAAGCAGCAGCACCGCCACGGTCATCCACAACAGCACCTGCAACGGCTGCTGCCATTGATCGAGCATGCCGTGAACACCCTGGGAGGCCGGGACGAGAGAAAGATGTTCGTGTGCAAGTTCGGCGAGGTAATCCGGCTGCTGAACACCCTCGGTTGCCAGTTCTTCGCGCGTGGCTGCGCGGTACACAGGCTGGAGTTCGGCCTCGGCACGCGTGCGCGCCATGTTGCCGGGCACGCGCACAAAAACGTTCAGCCATCGAATGCTCCAGTCGTCCATTGCGTGCCATCCGGGATTAACCGCGCCGAAGGCAGCCAGTGGCACATAAATCTGTGGCGTCTGGCCGGACACGATCCCCGTGAAATTCCGCGGGCCCACGCCAATCACACGGAATGGCAATCCGTTCACGCGAATCGAACTGTTCCATGCGCTTACCTGGCCTCCGAAGGCCTCTTGCCAGAAACTGTACGAGAGAACGGCGACGAAGCGGTGGTCGGAAAGCACATCGTTCTGCGGCGCGATCGAGCGTCCGAGAACCGGTTTCGTCCCGAGGACGTCGAAGAAGTTGCCCGACACGAAAGCGGATAGCAAATGCCGCGGGCCGTCCGGAGTCTCGATATTCACCATCTCGCCATGCCGCGCGATCATGCCGGAAGCCGCGGTGAAGTGCGTGGACAGGTAGCGATAGGTTGGCACGCTGAACGAACTAACGCCGGCGTCGCTGTCTTCGCGGCCCATATGATTCACATTCGTGGCGAGCGTATAAATACTCGAAGGATCCGGGACGGGCAACTGCGCATACACGATTTGCCAGAGCAGCGTGAAAACCGCTGAGGTCAGGCCTATTCCAAGTGCGAGGAGCAGAACGGAGATACCCGTAAACGCGCGTTCCCGGCGCAAACCGCGGAGCGTGATGAGCGTTTCTCTCAGTAGGACATCGAAACGGAACAGCATCACCGCGATTATATGGCCGCTTTGCGGTACGAATAGAGGCATGGGAACTGCGCAAATCGATCTGCTGGAAGATGCCCGCGAGCTGGAATATCATTTGCGGATGCGCGATTTGCAGCCGCGGTGTGTTGGCGGGAAATTGCGAGCCTGGCAGCCCCCTGGAGCCGGGTCATCCCGCCGATTTCTTTACCATCGGTCTGAATGATCCATCCGTAGCCGGGGCGAATGAGGTCTCATTGCTATCGCATATTGTGTTCTGCGGCGGCCGGAGCGCGATTCGGGATGCCTTTGTTTCAGGCAAACCGGTAATCGAAAACGGGCGTCATCCCCAGCAGACACGTGTGATCGACGAGTTCGTCCGAGTACAGCGGAGCTTATGGGGTTCGTAGAATTGAGTGCAGGAGGTCCATGCGGTTTTCTCTCATCGTTGCCACACTCGGCCGCAGCACGGAGGTTCAGAAGCTTCTTGAGTCACTGGATCGCCAGACGCACCGCGATTTCGAAGTCATAGTAGTCGATCAGAACACCGATGGCCGCCTGCTGCCGATCCTGCGAGCGTTTGAGAACCGGCTGGAGCTGCGCCGCGTGGAATCCGCTCCGGGCCTCTCGCGAGCCCGCAACGTGGGCCTTCGGGTGATCTCGGGAGAAGCGGTCTGTTTCCCGGATGACGATTGCTGGTATCCGCAAGACGTGCTCAGCCGCGTAAACAAGCTATTGACGGACAATCCAGGGTGGCAGGGCATCATCGGCGATTCGGTGGATGAAACTGGACGGCCGACCCTCCCGTGGCGCGATCGCGCAGGCAAATTGACGGAGCCGATGAGCTGGCGGCGGGCGCTCGCAATTGCTTTGTTTCTTCGGTCGAAGCTAATCAGGCAGATCGGCGGATTCGACGAGACGCTTGGCGTCGGGACGGGCTTGCTCTGGGGGAGTGGCGAAGACAACGACCTGGTGCTTCGAACGCTGGAGGCGGGAGTTCATATGCAGTACGAGCCGAACGTTCACGTCTACCATCCGAGGCTGTTTCCCGTCTTCGACAAAAGCGGCTGGGCGAAGCGCTATAGCTACGCGCTCGGGGATGGGAAGCTTCTTCAGAAGCATCCGATGCCGCTTTGGTGGCGGCTGCTGTTTTTTGCTGTGCCCATTGGGCGGGCGATGGGGTCCCTGGTTCGGTTCAACCGCAAAGAGGCGTACTTTCATTGGCTGACCTTCAAAGGACGGGTGAAGGGGTTTCGGTCGAATAACGAAACAGATTGCGCGAAGGTGGTGTTTCCGCTGGCAGCGAGTGCTTCGGAAGACGAAAGAGGGTATGAAAACGCCGGCCTCGGACGGAACACTCCATTGCCAGCGCTCGATCCTGAAACTGAGCCCCGAGCGTAGGCGAGGCTTGGATTTTCAACTCTAAGCAGTCGCGGCGCTTGATCTCGGAGGAGCGACACCAGCGGCTTGCGTCTCGGGCGTGGCCGATTTCACTACAAACAAGAACTGGTGCGCCAGAAATATTGACCACCAGTGATTCTCAGGTAAATTCAGCGGTTCAGAAACCGTCTCCTCCACACTGACGGCGTTGCCCAACGCATGGTTCATCGGAACGGCTCTGACTATTTGAAACCCGTTTTTCTCAACTAGATTCCGGATAGTATTCGGAGAGTGGAATCCCCGCCAATCGGGATGTACCGGGAAAGAACGACCCGCTACAAGCGCAACAACACGCGAGATGTGATTCATATTGAAATACGTCAAAACGACGTGTCCTCCCTCATTTAATCTCGATCTCAGATTCGCCAGAAAACTGGAGATGTCCTCTATGTACTCTAGAATTCCGGAACAAACAATGACATCAAACCCGTTCAAGAAGTCCGGCAGATGTTCTCGATTGAAGTTGCATTGGCAAAACGCAAATTCAACAGGAGGCGCGGGGGCGATAAAATCGCAGCCGACATAATCGACCCCGGGGCAGAGTGTCCGCAGATGACCGGTCGCACAGCCGATGTCCAGCACCCGCCTAGGGCTTAACTCATTCACAAGCACTGCAACCTGGCGAAGGCGGAGATGCGGCTGGCCGTATTTGTGAACTGAATCAGACCAGCGTTGTTCAGGTGTCATAGGTTTGTGCCGAATGATTGCCGAGACTTCCTCGGCTATCTCATCGATATTTTGGCTGGCGGCAATGCGCTGGACTTCAAGCGCTTTGCCGAGATGCTCCCGGATGGCGCTAGTGTTCGCTAAAAAGGGATCTGCAGTTCCAATCCATCGCTGCACGCTAGTATCGAAATGCGTCTGGTATTGCTCGAGTCCCATTTGGCGGAAAATTTGTTCGGTCTTGTCCTCATAGCCCAAACCCATTGCGGGGACCCCGGCTATCATTGCCAAGATGCAGGCGTGCAATCTCATTCCGATAAACGCGCTGCATTGTCCCAGCGCTCGAATCAGTTCCATGGGTGCGTAGCGCTGAGAGTCAATTTCACACCGCCGACGGAGATCTTCAGGAAGCCGGGTCCAGATTTGTGAAGCCAATTCCGAATCATCGACATAACCCGGTATGCCTTGACAAGTTGAAATAAACAGAATTCTCCGTTTGCTGTTATCGAGAATGTGTCGGCACAGCGCTTCCGCTTTGGCTACGGTTTCGCGGACTTGTACTTTGTCGCCAAGCGGCCACACACGAAAACTTAATCCGATCAGCGACGACTGCTCATCCGTTGCCGACCTTGCGCAGCATGCCATCTCATGCCATAAGAAAGCCACATCCGCGGTGATTCTGATTTTCGACGGGTCAACACCACATCGGACTAGATGCTGACGTGAGATTTCATCCCGAAGGCAAATGCGCGAAACTCGATTGAGGACCTCACGCACCCTTTTAATCGAGCGTCGCTTCCAAAACGGGCCAATAGATTGCCCAACTAACATCACCGGCTTCGCCATGTTCAATGCCAGTTCAAAACCTCTAAGGCGCTTTTCGATCCCGTAGTGATCGTGCAGAAATCCGCCCGGTGCCGAGAGGACAATATCGGCTGCCCGATAGCATTCCAGAGTGTTGCTACGCTCCTCTGGCGACTTTGCAAATTCCAGATCGGAGTTAAGATCGAGATCCGGTAACTGCTGGCGGCAGCGATCCACGTCCTTGCAGAGTACCGTGACTTCGGACTCTGGCCACCTGCACGCTAGCGCCGTTATGAGCGCCCGAAGGAGCGCCTCATCACCCCCATTGAGAGGGACAGAATTAGTGATTAAGAACTTCATAGGATGCCTTATGGTTACCGAGTGAGTTGTCAGGGCGCTTTTCTTGCCACCACAACGTAGCCGAGAGGAAAGCGCCGCGCGGTTTTGCGCGATAGTGATTCGAATGGCTTCAATCGTAGGACCGCGCTCCACATTCGCACGTAAGCTCCGCAAACAGAAGGGAGCTTTTCCGCTAGACACTTACCCGTGATATCGAGCAAGCGTCCAGATGCGAAGTTGCTAATTGCCTCATAGTAATGCTGGATTTGACAGCACGCAGCCAGTCGCGAGCTCGTATTCAGCATATGTCGATCGCTGGAGATCTCAAAGCCGGTCTTCGTGCGGACAACTTTCGTTGGACGCCATGTCTCCTCGTTCTTCATCGACATCATTTTCACATGCCGCGACCCACGCTAAGGTATGTCATTTCTTCAGTACACGCAATAGAAACTGAGCTTTCGACTAGGCTGCATGACTCGGCGTACCATTTCCGGATCGCGTCGGCTAAGGCGAAGAAATGGAAGAGCTTCGCTGCCGTTTAAGGAGTTCCGGAACACTCGGCCTGGGCAGACGATTGCCGGAGAGTTGCGGGCTGCCATGGCGCGGCAGGGCCGCACACCTTCGGGAGAAGCTCTTCCGTGATAGCATAAACACGCGTTTTTGACGGAATGACCATGCGAATACGATGCGGTGTTCTTCTCATGCTCTTGCTCGGATCGATTGCTTGTTCAGCTGGCGCCCTGTACAGCGCGACGGACTTAGGCACATTGGGCGGCACTTCGACGCTCGCCCGTGGCATCAACAATGCCGGGCAAGTGACCGGCTTTTCCCAGACAGGGGCAGGCGAAACTCATGCGTTTCTGTACAGCGGCGGCCAGATGGTCGGCCTGGGAACGCTCGGAGGTAATCTCAGCGTCGGCACGAGTATTAACGATGAAGGAGAAATCACGGGCTACGCCAACACAGCCACTACGCAGCATGCCTTTCTGTACTCAGGTGGCCACATGACGGACTTGGACCCGAGGGGCCCCTACAGTTCTGGAAACGGGATCAACAATGCCGGGCAGGTTACGGGTATTTATTACGTCACGGCGAGCGGTCCGATACGCGCATTTGTCTACGGCGACGGCGAACTGCATAACCTTGGAGCGCTGCCCGGCTCCTGCTGTACTGTTGGGGATGGCATCAACGACGCCGGAGAGGTGACGGGATCGTCCCGCTTCCCCGATCAAACGGGTTCTAATGATCACGCTTTTCTTTACAGTAGTGGGGAGATGGTCGATCTGAGCGATTCTCTCGGAAGCTGCTGCAGCATTGGCGTCAGTATCAACACGGCCGGACAAGTTACCGGCAACTTGGTGACGAGGACTGCTTCCCGTGCGTTTGTCTATAGCCATGGCCATGTCACGTTTCTCGGAGATTTAGGGCGGAACTCCAGCGAAAGCGCGGATATCAACGACGCCGGGCAAGTCGTGGGCGCGTCACAGCTCCCTGACGGCACCCTTCACGCTGTTCTGTATAGTGATGGCGGTATAGTGGATCTCAATAATCTCGTCAATCTTGATCCCGCCCGCCACATTACGCTCTACTACGGAGCTGGTATCAACGATAAAGGCCAGATCGTGGTGAACGCATACGCGCCCGAGTTCGGGTTCGGAATTCACAGCTTTTTGCTCACCCCGGTGCCGGAGCCGGGCACCCTCGCCCTGCTCGTCACCGGGCTTGCGGCCTGGGGATGTTTTCGGCTAAGGCGGCGTTGATCTTTGGGCTGTCTCTATGTGCGGACAACTTTTGTAGGATGCCAAGTCTCCGCAGCCTTGATCGAGATCATTTTCACATGCCGTAGCCCGCGCAAACCGTCGATGGGTTTCTCTCTAATACGCGCAATACATGTTGATAGTCACCACGTTGCCTGCACTATCGGCCGTGTTGACAAGCCGTATCGATACCAGATCACCTGCCGCTAAGTCGGCCGTGTGCGATGTGTCAGAAACGACTGTTCCGGCCGGGGCCCCGGCCGGAACAGTCGCAGTAACGTCCGTACCTGTCGGAGGAGCACCAGCGTGTGCGACGCGCAGCGTTGCAATGAGATTTCCGGTCGCCGGTTGGTCTACTCCAACATTCATGTATATGTTGGAAACTCGGCAGGACTTGGCGACAACGTACTGTTTCAATTGTTCTATCGGCGCGACTGTTGAGACCCCCGGTGCAGCAAATGAAGTAGAATTTGCGTCTACAGGGCCAGGCTGGGCACTCAGCACATATCCCCCTGTCGGATGGAATACCCAGGCGTTCCCGTTCCACTCGCAAGAAGACTCAGCGGTCCCCGATCCCGATCTGCAATCCGATATGCTGAGTCCATCGGAGATCTTGGCGACCGTTCCTAACGGCGGATTATTAGGAAGAGTTGCTGCAGTGAACGCCATCGCCGAAGTCGTGGGAGTGTAATAAAAATTCCCAGCGCCATCATTGGTTAAAAATCCGGGTGCATTCGCTGCAGGAAACTTAGTTCGTACATTGTTGAGTTTTGCTATGTTTCCATTGGAATCGACCTGAAACTGAGAAGACGGGCCAACCGAGAGCAAAGCCGCCGGCGATGTAGTCCCAATTCCCACTCTTCCGCCGTTGATTTGGAGATCCAGGTTCCGAAGTACTCCTGTACCGCCCGCGGCAACGCTTACATGGGCATCGCCGCTGGCAAACTTTCCCATTCGCAAACATTCATACCCAAGGTTGAGATTGACATCAGTTGAGCAAAGGTCAAACCAAGCCACTCCGGTATTTCCCGAGAAGTTAGAAGGAGTACCTTTTGGGTATACGTCGAACGCTATCACCGAATTGTTAGTGGCCGGCGTGAAATATGGAACAGGAAATCCAATCCCGACTCTGCCTGAGAGGGTGTATGCCTCGGGCCCTGACCTTCCAGAATTCAAACGGATGCTTCCGCCTAATATATCTAGTCTGTTAGCTGGAAAAGGATTGCCGAGGCCCAACCTATGGTTGGTTGCATCCCAGACAAAGCTCGTACTGTCTTGCGTAAGTGTTCCCGAATTGTTGAACATAACAGGACTGAACGCTGCAGCGACGGCTTGGGACAAGGCTGTATTCATGGGTGCGTTAGACCTCGGAGCAGCCATAGGAGCAGAGTCACCATTCTGGACGCTTTGCGCATGAAGGCTTGCAGAGAGGGCCAGAGTAAATACAATGGTGTTAGATGTTTTCATATTTCGGCCCAAGGTTCCCCTTGAAGCGGGACTTCTCGGTTCGGTCTGTGATTTCTTAAGCACTCGAAGATCCGAACCGAACAGGGGACCATTGCGAAAATAGTTTAACAACTCAAGGCGGGCATCGCTCTTTTCGGTGCCCAAAAATCGAGTCAAAATTCGCTCACAATGCTGCTGTAGATCTGCTCGAGCTCATGAGTCTGCTGATGTAGGTCGAACCGCTCTGCTATCTTTTCCGGCGCGCGCTGGCTGCACGCCGCCCAAAAGGCCTGATCGGTTAGATAGCGCAGAAGGTGTTCGGCGAGAGTCTTGTCGTCGCGCTCGGGTGCGAGCAACCCCGTTTCTCCATCCCGGATGACTTCCGGAATGCCGGCGTGCCTGCAACTGACAACAGGCACGCCCATTGCCTGGGCTTCGGTAAAGACGATCGGAAGTCCTTCGCTGTCGCCGTTACTCGCAGTGACGCTGGGCACGCAGAATACTCGTGCGCGGCCTAGCCACTCGCGGACAACGGTACTCGGCTGACTGCCTAAGAACTGACAGGAAACACCCACTTTCAGAGCGAGCGATTCAAGGGGCTGACGCAGTGGGCCAGCGCCTATAACCACGAGCTTTGCGTCTCTACATCTGTTCTGCACCGACCCCATCGCCTTAATCAAAAAGGCACAACCCTTTTTCTCTACAAGTCGTCCGACGAACAGCACCAAATTCCGGTCCAGAGGCTCACTACGCGGAGTAAAGATTTGCCGGTCTACTCCGATGTAGTGGACCCGGAGCTTCGATTCCGGAAAACCGGCTTTGATTGCGCTCTGCCGGATAAACTCCGATACGCAGAGGAATACGCTCGCCGTATCCAGAAGCCGGGTTTTTCGCTTTGGGTAAAACCGGGTGTTTGCCGCCCTGAGTGATTTCTCCGAAGATGTTACATCGTACCCGTGCAGCGTGACGATCAGAGGCACTCGCAGCATCGAAGCAAGCGGAAGCGCTGCTGCGCCGTCGGGCGCGAAGTGCGCATGAATGAGCACAGGGGTGCTGTCGCGAAGCTCACGATAAAACCGTGGCTCCCATCCTGTATGCACGAATAATCTTCGCCTGACTCTCTCCGCAATTGACGCATCGCGCATAACGAGAATGGAATCACCCGGAATCGGCAGACCGTTCGCGGCGCGTTGGATACCAGCATAGCGAGGCCGGAATTCCGTAAGCGAATCTGCTTGTGAACGGATGAATGTCTCACTGATAGGTAACAGCTCAGATCGAAAAATCAGGGCTGTTCTCGTCGATTCCATCTTGTATTAGTCTCGCTCACGCGATCGCGGTTTCTGCGGAGGAGAAAGTACCGTGCCCGAACTACTATGTGAATAATGACCGTGTCTGCTGACCCTCGGATCGATCCGGCATCTGTCACCGCGATTATCCCGACATATAATCGCGCCGGCTACCTCGGCGAGGCGCTCGCGAGCATTCTCGGGCAGACGCTTCCACCAACCCAGGTCATCGTAGTCGATGACGGCTCAACGGATGCAACTCGAGATGTGGTTGCCCGGTTTGGCCCGGCCGTCGAGTATGTGGCAAAGCCGAACGGTGGTAAATCGTCGGCCCTGAATCTTGGATTGCAGTATGCGACAGGCGAGTTTATCTGGATTTTCGATGACGACGATATCGCCGAACCAGATGCACTGGCAAGGCTTGTAAAAGCGCTGCAAGAAAACCCACGGTGCGGCTTCGCCTACGGTGACTACGACCTTTTCACGACAGAAGTAAACGGCAGGATGTCTCGCACCACGGTGAGCTTTCCCCTGGTGAATTCCGCAAACCTATACCTGGCCTTGATGGAGCGGTCGTTCATTCTCCAACAAGGCCTGCTAGTAAGAAAAGCATGTTACGAGGAAATTGGGAGCTTCGATGAGACGCTGATCCGGTCGCAAGATCTGGATATGATGCTGCGGCTGGCTCGCCGCTACACGGGAATCAAGGTTGAGGGAATTGCTTTTCATCTCCGCCAGCATCAAGGTGTCAGGGGATCCAACGCCTCTCGGGTACCCGCAAAACGCGTCATCGAAGGGTGGGTCAAGAGCGATCGCAAGATCATTGGGAAGATCTATGCGACGCATGAATTGATGGACTTTTTACCGTCCGAGCGCGGCGGACATGGCGAACTGACGAATGAATGGAGGTTCACGGCATTGCTGCAGCGCGCCTGCATCACGGCGCGAAAGGGGATGTGGCACGAATCTGCACAGGACCTCCGGCAGGCTCGCGAGATTGCTGAGAAGACCGGAAAAACAGACCTGAGTGGAGAGGAAGCGGCCATTCTGCAGCGTATCTTTGATCTGTTCAGTTACGCTCCACACACGTTCTCCGGTGCCGCGGAGTTTCGCCGTGCTCTAAAAGAAATGAAACCTTCGGGGCTCCGGCGCAGGATGCGGGCCGCGGTCCTCTGGTCGCTTCCCTTTAGCATCGGGGCTGTCCTGCTTCATCGCCAGTACGCGAATGTTTGGCGCTTTCTAAAGGCTTACTTTGCACTCGCTACTCCCGATGCCGTGCTGCGAACGATATTTGACCCCGCGTTCTTCCGAGCGGGATTGGAGCTCGTTCGCGGCAGGCGAACGAATACGCAAGCAATGTCGGAGTAACGTGCGCGGCTTCAGTTTGGAAAAGCAAGATCCGGATTGGGTCGCTTACGCTCCCCCCTGGGTTTCAACACGCTCAAATTGCTTCCCATAGGCATATGTGTACACATGCGCAGGCGCTCGGTAGTCATTTCGGCGAACGTGCCACGCGGCTCCCGGTCTCCCGCACGTACGACGATGTCAGGACAACTCGAATAGCTTGAAACCGCCGGAACAGGAAAACAAGACTCGTGAGCGCGCCGATTATTAGAATCAAGGTTCCAATACGTGATTCCGCCTGCTCCGGTGTCCCGCGGGCCAGTTTCATCAGCGGGTTACCGTAAGTGAGATAAACCACGGCTGTCAGCGCAGCAGTTGTTAATACCGAAGCCAGGGAGGCGCGGGAAACCAATTTGCCCAATCCGCGAACCAGACTGAACGGAAAAAATCTCGCCATTTCATCCCAGTCCGCGATTGCACCATAAATCAGCACATTACCCCAAAAATAAATTGCCATCGTAAGGGCAATGCCGAGATGGAAGAACGTGGCAATCGCACACACTAATCTGAATAAGGACCTTCGGAAGAAAAAGCAGATGAATGCAATCTCAATTGCACAGGAGAACCAGTCCAGCGGCTCCCAAAACCAGCCGGACCGAATCTGCAATGCTGCATGTGAAACCCACGTTGGTCTTCCTGTAATGAAATGAGAAGTGATCACTTTGGCGAGAACGGCATGGGTCCACGGGTTGAGCCAGCCGCTGGTGACCTTCGGGGCGCCGGCCGACAGCATCATCACGCTGAGTATAAATGCAAATGATGCAATGGGTACGGCGTTCGTAACCGGGGCAATCTTCCGGCTTCGCCTGCAATCGACAGACCAAGCCGAACCCCATCCTGCCCAAGCAAAAAAAATCGGAGCGAGAGAAATAAGGAATCCATGGTTGATCTTCCCGAATGAGTACTCCCACGCCTGCAGGAAGATCAGTCCGATGCTAAAAATAACGGACGCACTGCGGGTGCAGTACCCGAACAAGAGGCACACAGTTGCAAACACAAGCAGCCCGTTTAGTGCGTAAAAGAATGGTGCGCCGGGAAATCCGTGGAAGAAGAAAAAAGTGGGCCCCAGCGGCGGGTTGAAAAAGGAATCGGGAAACGAGGAGACCCAAAGGCCTTGGGGCAAATACGTCGCCAGAATGACGAGCGCGAAAACGATCCGGTACAGGCCCAGGCTGGAGGGAGTGGCTGCATACTCCGTTTGAACCCAGCGATCGAAAATATTTATTGCCCGCATGTGTTGAGCGCCACCGGGACCACTGATAGCAAGCGCCGCGAGCGCGCTGGAGGTGCAGTTGTCAAATCGTAGCTATCGGCATACCACGACACGCTGATAGACTTCGGCCGGTGTCCATATCGCGCAGCGATTTGAGTGCTTATCCAGCGCCTGGTTTCATTGTCGACGAAGCTCGTTCCTTCGCCTCGGAGAACTCGTTTGCAGTAGGCGGGCGATACGTGCCGGAAGATCCACCGTTTCCAGCGGGGAATCGGATGTGAATTCGGCGTACGAGGTCCGAACATCCAGTCCATCGCGGCCGTCACGTGAGAGGTTGGCAGATCGTAAAGAAACTCATTGGCGGTGAGGACCCGATCGTTTCCTCCACAAAACTCCACGTTCACATCCGTGCTTTGCTGCTGGACTTTTCCATTCTTCGTATCGACGCCAGCAAAGCTCGGCATGATCAGTGAGGGATACGGCTCTCCGAATCGATGTATCACGTAGTGTTGCACTGGGAGGACCGCGATAACGCCTGCAAACAGGCATCGGGCGACTACCCTGTTCCGCTGTTCGTAATTCATCTAGAAGACCGCGCGGACTGTCCGTCCCTCATTCACGTTAAACTACCAAAGTGCAGGAGCGAAGCGAAATCAGCGGGTTGCGTCCGCCAGCTTGCTCGTTGCAATACCTATACGAACCCCCTATTCTGAATGATTAAGCTTTCCGAGTACGTCTTCGCAACCTTGGCGGCCTGAGAGAAAGTCCAGCGATCACTCATACGGTCCGACAGCTCTCGAAGCACGAATGGGGAGTACCCAATCTACCACTTGCTCGCGGCCTTCAATCCAAATACACGACTGCT
>Ga0134125_10005713_pt1 | contig 14106 bp, 21 predicted proteins | sample KB31751_FD_96464 | JGI IMG/M metagenome (GOLD analysis project Ga0134125, IMG submission 96464) | Terrestrial soil microbial communities with excess Nitrogen fertilizer from Kellogg Biological Station, Michigan, USA - KB3-175-1 | ecosystem: Environmental > Terrestrial > Soil > Unclassified ... | reverse complement strand
GCAGTTGTGCTGATAATAGCAAACATTGTCCTGACACCAAGAATAGTGCCAAATGTCACTAATGCCGCACTGATCGCCGCAATGGCTATCGTAATATTTTTGGCAATCGCGGGATGTTCCCTTGCCCACTGTGCAAATTCGTTAAGATGCTTAACCAGAGATATCATGCCTGGAATCACAAAGGGTATAACGCCCATCGTGAAGGCTGTCTTTAAGTTCTCCATTTGCGCGTGAAACGCGCCGATAGCAAGATAAGGATCGCCAGACAGCGCCGTCTTATAAGCAAGATCGGGATCCATTGCTGATCTTACGATAGCCTGATCTCTGTAGGTGTTTTGGGCCTTAATGGCCATTTGTAAAACACCAAATTGCGCAAGCTGAGAGCTTCCCTTCATTAAGTCGGTAATAATCATCGACAACTGATTATTACTTACATTTCCGTATTTTTTCCTGATAAGCGGTAGTAGAACATTCTGCACGTATAGAAACGGGTTAGTTTGTGCAAGTTCTACATCCTTGACATGCACCCCTCCTTTTAACATCGTCCCCGTTGTCGTGGTTGTTACACCGAGATCGCCCGCTTTAACACCAAGCTTTTGCATGTCAGTCGTTGACATGCTTTTAAGATCTGTGCCCATTGGCAACAATCCTATCTCCTGCATCCTTGCCAGAGAAACCTTAGACATGATCCCCTGAACAAAGAATCGGTAGAAGGCCGCCAATGATGTACCAAAGCCGCCCTGGCCACCGCTTCCTTTTTGTCCTTTCATTTCCAACATGAACGTTGGAACTTGCTCATATAAGAATTCGTTGCTTAACCCTGGTATGGCTTGACGGCCATACTTAAATAACATCCTGTAATCTTCTGGCAAGATACGGCCTTGGAAGGCGGTAATAACCTTTGCCATCGCTGTGGCTTCTCGATTAAATTCACCCACATTCCCTACGGCGTTTCTGATATCGAGCGCTTTTGCAACAGAGAATCCAATATCCTCAGCAATCTTACTTGAATTGCTGCTAAGCTTTCCTTCTGTAGAAGACATCAAGACAGCGCCTATTTCCGCTATCTTTGGCGCGTAGGCTACGGCTTCATGCGTATGCCCGAAAACGTTTCTTAAGTCTAAGATTGTTTTTAAGTTTTGGGTGGCGGTTGTGGTGATAACCTTGCCGGTTATTTTCCATGCCTCTGCTGTGGCTTCTGCAATCTCCTGTTGCTTCATCCCAGCCATATTCATGATATTAAGCTGGTGGGCATATTCCATGCCAGGCTTCATGCTGCTTTTTAATACACTAAAACCAAATATACCAACTCCAACGCCAGCAGCCAATCCAGAAGCGACCTTTTTTAATCGGTTAAGCTTTTGCTGAAGCATTTCTGCTTCCCTGCCAACCTTGTTAAACAAGTTTGACATCGTATTTAGCTGCTTGGCTACATCACTAACCAGTGTTAGCTTAACCGCAACTTTATAAGCATCAAACATGATGTATTCTTTTTAGCTGAAATAATGAGCGCCCTCTGTGAAGGCGGAAGGAAGAAAGCTGGCTCTATTAGTGCCAAACCCAAACACACCGATGACGACACTCGATCCAAAAACGGCTTTAATCTTTTCCTTATTCCTAAAAGCAGCAGGCCCTAAGACTGGACGCTCTGGCATTCGCGATGTACCGAATTCATGCCATGCCGCGATATCCATTTTTGAACCGATAATCGCCTCAAACCCGTTCACTTCATATTGATAGGAATCCCGCATCGTTCCTTCTCGCAAAAGCGGGTTATATTCGTCATTGAATTTATAGCCTAACTTTTCCTTTTCTTTCTTCGTGTAATCCGCTAATTCTGCCCAAGCCGCAAATGGTCCCACCGCAGGTTGTAAGTGCCCTATTTCTTCTTTTGCGGTTTTTTTGATGAGTTTGGCGCACGTGGTAAGCCCTGCTCTTAACGCAATGACTTCCTTTCTCGCCATGCTCTTTAAGTGCCTAGCGAAGGCTTGGGGACTATCAAAAGTATTCATAATCCCCTGCTGATAGTAATGGCTTTTACAAAGGCGTCAAATTTATCTTTTTCTCGTTTTGCGAAAATATTTACCCACCCTTCTAGTTGTTCGAGGGATAGCGCATCAGCGACATCCAAATGAACGCCTTTCTCAACCAAATAAAGGATCATCCTTAAATGGCCGTCCTCCGTTACTTTTTTACGGCTTGTCTATGCTCCTCAATACTTTTTGAATCGGTGAAGTTTTCGATCACGGCTTCAGCAATTAATGGGAGTGCGTTGTCGCTCTCTTCAAGATTTTTTACTAAAAAGTCAACATCCACCTGGCTCTTAAGATAAACAGGCTCTCCATTAATTGAGACGACTGTGGAAACAATACCAACCGTATCAACATAAGCTTTATTATCGCAAAGCTCTGGCCCTAATGCCTTAAGTAAGCTCAAGTGATTACTAAACTTTGGTTTCCTAATAACGATAACCCTTCCCAGATCATCCGTAATGCTTACGGTTCTGTTCGCTTTTCGGATAATCTCCTGGCTTAGCGTTTCTGCTTTAGGTTCATGTGTTGGTTGTGTCATTTTTTACCTTATTATGAAGTTAAACTTTTTTAACGAAACGAGCGGGGGATGTGAAAGACATTCTTTGCACAACACCTTCCTCATTCGCGTAGGTTCCTGCCTCATCATATGTAAACTGACATTGAATAAATGTCAGCTGTGTGATGGTTCCATCAGACTCATTAATTCGCTGTTGAATCGTGAACGTTGGTCTTGGAACACCAGCGCGTACTTGCGCTTCTAAAACAGACCAATATTCATCAAGCGCTGACTTGGTACGCTGAATAGAAAGACTTCCAGACCAGCCTTGCTCAAATATCAGATCGCGTTTGGTGCCGCTCATCAAATTTACGGGAACGCGGGTAGTAACCGGCCTGCTTTCCCAGTTAATTTCAGTCGGCATTCCCCAGTCAACCAGGTTGCCACTAACAGTTTCAAAGATTTGAATACTATTTTGTGGGCCAATAGTAAACTGAGCAGAGCTAATGTAGTTATCATTAGCAGTAGGATTAGTAGGCATTATAATTCCCCTGGAGTAGTAGATTGAATAGTGACGGTTCCAACCTCAAGATTGATCAGGAACACGACAACGATACTGAAGAGTTGGACTCTGACCGTGGCATTCATGAAGCCCAGAATAACGGTGCTGTCTTGATTGTTAGATTCATCCAAGATGACTTTGAAATTTTTAATTTGACCGGCTGACTGTAAATTGACCAGGAAAGATTCAATCGCATTACGCGCGCTCTTTTGGTTAGTTGGATTATTCAGAAGACCAATATAAGCACCAAGAACGCCAGACTTAGCCATCGAGATAGCCAAGAAATTGGCCATACGTTGGATGTTCACAAAGTTATTGGTTCTATCTATTCCACCACTTCTTCCGGTTTCACAACCAAAGAGAGCGCCAGCCGAAATAGGATTAGAAATAACTTCCAAACCATTCAAGGTAAGGTTGGTATAATCCGCATCTGAATATTGTTGCTGTTGCGCGGTTTTTTGCGTGGAGACAATACCAAATATTTGTTTATTCAAGGGTGATTGTTCTGGCGATAGATTAGCCATTAACCCGCCGTAAAATCCTTGCGGACTGATTAAACGAGTGATACCACCGTTGTTGGTGTCAACAAAGTAGCACCAGTCACCCACTAAATAGACAATAGAATTGCTTTGGATTCCTCGTGTATTTTTATCAGCAATTGCAACGGCCACTGATTGGCTCGTTGGCCCCACTAAAATAGCTTGGCAAGCCGTTTGTGATGCAAACGAATTTTGCGTGGTGAACGTAGTGCTATCACTGGCATCAACCAGCGCAAATAACGAAACGTTATTATTGGCTAACGCATACATACCTGTAGGTGGTGATGTATTCGCACCTAATAATGTGGTAGAGGTAACGCCACTGTTTCCGCTAGTGCCGCCTGCAAATGCGTAAGGGTTGGTAGGAATATTGGGAACACTGGAAGAGCCAATGGTAGCCACACCGGCTGCACCTGTGCCACCACCGCCCGATAATGAAACATTAGGAACTGTTTGGTAACCTGTACCGTGGTTGGTCATCGTAAAGCTGATAACAGAACCGGAAGCCGCTAAAGTTAATGTACCTGTTGCGCCGCCCGCGCCTGCACCACTAACCGTAAGAGCAGATTGTGACGTGAAACCAGATCCGCCAGCAGAGACCGCAACGGTTAATAATCCCCAAAGAACGGTAAAGGTAGCACCCGTACCAGACCCAGAGGTCGAAGCTTGGGTAACAGGATTTGAAGGAAGCGCTGTGTAAGATCCTGGTGTGGAAATGTTAAGAGAGTTAACACCCCAAACGGCAGTATTGAATGTGGCACCTGTGCCGGATCCAGAAGTGGATCCTTGAGTAAAGCTTGACGCTTCAACACTGTAAGAGCCAGCATTAGTAATATTAAATCCAGTGATTACTCCGCTACTTACTGAGGTAACAGTAATAACAGCCGGTGTACTAAACGTACCACCAGCCAGGGTGATCGTGTCGTTTTGCGCATAGCCAGATCCGCCCGCCAGCAAAGCCAGAGAAGCAAGGTTGGCCGTAACAACTGTACCAATTGCGGCGGTTCCAAACGTACCACCGGCAAAGGTAATAGTGTCACCAATGGCGTATCCAGTACCGAAAGCAACTGGAGTTGCTGTAACAGCTTTCATGGTGGGAACTAAAACCGCACCCGTACCAGGGCCAGAGGTTCCAAGGGTTACCATTCCTTGATAACTTCCCGCAACGTTAACGGCGACACTGGAGATCGCATAACCCAAAACAGCGGTGGCAGTAGCGGTGATTCCAGAAGTCGGAGGCGCTATAGTGACACCAGGAGGTGTGGTATAACCCGATCCGCCCGCCGTTAGATTGATGCCGTTAATGGTATCACTAGGAGCAGCTTTGGCATAAATAGAAGGTCCGCGAACGCCAGACTGCCCCGTGTTAACAGCGCTAATTAAATCAGCCCAGAAGTTAGGGCCTGCACCAATATTGGTAAACACTTCAGCCGCAAAACCTGGACGACCAATCGAAAGATTATAAGAGCTTCCACCAGGGCCAGGGGTGATATTGGCTTGGAAGGTATTGGCTTCAGCGCCGGTATAATAAGCGGTTAAAATAGCGCCCGTTGCCCCTGGTGTTTGATTATCGAGTAATCGAGTATTGGCAGCGGTGTCCGTTCCATCCGTCACACGAACGCAGATATAGGTGCCTACGGTGCCTTGTTGTGTAGCGGCATTGATGAAGGTTCCCATATCATACAATTGCGGCAATACTGCACCAAAAGCGGCGTTATAATCGGAAGGTGTTGACACGGAAACAGGCGCATTAGTGGGGCCATAATTGGCAATACCCACAGCGCCTACAATATTGGTTGGAATACCGGCAATGATGCCAGGTGTAATACTTTCAATAACCACAACACCAGCCGATAGAATAGCGTTTGGGTTAATAGAGCCAGCGGGGATAACGCGATTTGACATTTGTAGAATCCTCTATTTATGCGGTTTTATCTTTAAGCAGTTTGAGAGACGGCCATTTTCAACAATGGCTTTAATTTCTTTTGGATCGCTCACCAGGACTTCTTTGGTGTATTGATCGAAGGGGAACTTAATTAGTAACCAAAATTCTTCCGGTTGTTTTTCTTCAACCTTGATCGCTTCTGGAATAGATTGAACTTCTTCAGGAGGACAATAAAAACCAACCACGGGTTTGTCTTTCTTATCTTTTTCTGCCATAAGATTTACCTTGTTAATTAAAAGGGAATTACGTTGGCGGTAATGCGCCAACTGTTAAAGTCATTGATGTATCTGCAACCGTCTGGAATGTGCCCACATAAGTAGTGTGATATTCAACTAAGAACAGATAATCACGTAGAAAAGCGTTGTCTAATTCGTAAGGGTTAACTTCCATCACCCTGTTAGGTCTAATGGATGCCGATAATCCATCCGGCATCGGCATGTAATAGCCGTTTAGTCCAAAGGCGATTTCCATCGCATCACCCACCAATTCTCTTTGATCGTGACTAGGGGTAATCACACGCGCCCTAAACACACCTTCTCGACTGTAGAGAATCTCTCTGGATGTTCCTTGCACACTCACCCGCGCGACAATGTCGTAGGTGTTTGAAATGGTAACGATGTTATTTAAAGAAGATGCGCTAGGAATTAAGGCCGCTAAGGCAGAAGCAATGGAATTAACCGTGCTTCCTACTAAAACTTTGACCGAATAACCCACACCATCCACAATCACCATCGCGGCTTCATTAGCCACAATCGTTCCTGTGACGATAACGGTATTCGCCTCCACCGTTAGAATAAGGCCAGGATTATTTATTTTTGGCTCTACGAATAAACGCTGAAAACGTGTGGTTGGCCTTGTCATTCCATTGACTGCAAATACCGCAATGTAAATATTGCCAGCATTAAGACCTGCATCCAGATCTTGTTTTAAAAAATCACCAGGAGCCACATAAATGGGAACTCCTGCAATCGAAGGATTAGACGTGCCATTGGGATACATGGCGGGAGCAATGACGTTAACCATGGCGTTCTGAACGTCACTTAAACTTGCCATTTTATGTACCCAGTTGTGCGGCTATTAATCTAAATCCTAAAACTCGTTTGGTTCTTTCAGCGCTGACGATGATCATCGTTCTGTTTTCGTCATCGGTTAAAATATCGCCCGCTGCTATTATCACGTCATCAAAATCAGGTAACGTGACTTGATAGAAAGGCAATTTGCAGGACGTAGGAAGCTTTAACGTAACCTCTTTACTGCCACCGCTGTACTGTAGAATCGCCGCTGGACAGCTTCGTAAGCGTTCTGTACCGGATCCTTTTTGATACTGCTGATATGTATTCGCACCAGGCGTTAAGGAAGCGGTTGGAGAAGAAATCGATATGACCGAGTTGCATTCCACACAAAGCGGTGGCGATAACCGAGCATCCGCTGCAATATCCGCGATAAAGTAGGTTGTCTGTGCCCCCACCATGTAATCATAATTTTGCAGGGCAAATAATGTAGTTCCAAGCCCATCTTCCGGCATGAATTCCCACGTCATATCACCGTATTTTCTGGCTCTATCAAAATTCAGATCGGCATCAACACTGATTAATTGTGTGCCTAATAAATTAGGAGACGTGATAGGATCAATGCCATTCGCTGATCGATAAATACTATGACTGGTTCCTAACCTTTTGGCGGCTTTACCATATCCGTAGTAGATACGGTTTTGAACACGGGCAAAATCTACCATTTATTACACCGCGAATTGAACGCCGCCACCACCGAAATAAGGACCAGGGCCGATACCAAAGAATGCGCACAATTGATATCGCCAATAATTGTATAATTTCTTTCTGTCCCTAATTTCATCTTTATTCCAATGCCAAACCGCCGCCTGATCGGTGTCAAGATTATTCCTGACATCGAAAGCATCGGTTTCTAAAGACGGAAGCTTAACGAGATAATTTGTTCTGACTTCAGTTTCTTCATCAGGGCTAAGATTGATCATCCGAAATTCTAATGTTCCGTACTGCTGAAAATAGCGCCATCCAAAGTCTTGGACGGGTTGACCACCAAACATGGGGTAGCCGCAGTATTTCCTTATTTGCACTTTCTCAGCATCACTAAAAGCCATTTTAACCCTCGATTAGTGGGGCACCGATACTTTTCAAGAACTCTAGATCTTCCTCTTCTATTTTCTGTCCTCTTTTGTAAAGCACACTTACCAATCGGCGCTTAACATAAAAATCTTTTTCCACAAAGAAATCTTTAGACTTCTGTTTTTTCTCTTTCTTTGAGGTTTTTTTGTCATCAATAACTTCTTCAGTACTGATGTCTTCCTCTTTTGATTCTTCAATAGCCGCATCCAACGCATCGCTAATGAAGGAAGCTCCATCAATCACCCCATCCGTAGTGTTTTTAGAAAAAATCTGACTAATTTTTTTTGCCATAGAAAAAGGGGAGGATTTCTCCTCCCCATCCTGCCTTAAAGTACGGTTTCCAACACAGCAGCGCGTTTCAAGTACGCATTGCTGGCGGTTGGGATGATAGAAGAATTGGCGGTTGCATCGGTTGGAGCAACATAACCAATTACGCTATACCAGGTTTGAGAGATGATCTGACCGGCGCGATCAATAGGAGCGCGAACGACCATTACAGCACCGTCAATTTCTTCCTTATGGATAACACCACTGGTTTCATTCAATGGCATACCTAACTGACCTTCAAACGTACCTTCTACCAGCGTATCTGCACCGGCAATAATGGTTCTGCGTACACTTAAGTCAACAGCCGTACCATCATTAGCCACCTGTTTTTGAACTGGAGCCTGAGTAGTCGTGATGAAGCGCAATCCAAGAGTTTCAACAACACGTGAATTACGATATTCAGCCGCTTGATATCCGCCTTGGTATAACTGACGGAAATCAGGATCTCTGAAGAGCTGTGTTAAGTTTTGGTTGTCCAGATAGCAGTTATAGAAACCACCTAAGTCAGTAACTGCGTTATCACGTTGATAAGCAACGGTGTCTTGCAATAAAGCCATCGTTAATACGTCACCAGCCACCAAACGAGTGGAAGTGGTACGATCATTAGGACGGAAAATAGCAGGGCCAAAATTGCTAGTAACGGGATTACCTTGTGTACTATCTGCTACACTAACGTTGGTAGCAAAAGTTAAGGTTCCAGAAATACCACGGAATGTTTTTGAGGTATTTACCGCATCCGCGCCAGAGGCAACTAAGTCATAGTCGTTAGAACCAATATGAACCGACAGCGTATTGGATCCGCTAACAGGAACATATTTGCCGTTAACCAACACGACATCAAAGCCGCGGATATCATCAACCTGAATGGTTGTGCCTGGAGCGCCTAGGGTGACCGTAGTACGAGTGTTGCCGCCCAAGTAAGCATCAAACAATCCATTACGCGCAATGGTATCCAAAGAACGCGCTGCGTTTTCACCGTTGGTGAAAGAGTTACGCTGGAACTGATCCGCAATACCAAACGCGTTCGCTACCAAGTTTAGGTTCTGGGTTAAGCCGTACATTGCCACACTGATCGTATATTGTTCAATCGGTGCAACAACGGGGGTTAAACCGTTATCTAAGTTGGTGTTAGTCGCTGGATTAAGCGGGGTTTCAACAGCGGGCAAATAACCGCTACGAGTAGCTGTTAATGTTTGACCAATGGTGATAGGGAAAGTCATTTTTTCAGCAATACCGCGATATTCCAATTTAGCCCGCAAGCCTAATTGAAACTCTTTTTGTAGCTGATTACTTTGTAATAATGCAGTCAATTCTGTAGGTAACTGTATAGCAGTCATTTTTTATAACTCCGAATGAAAAGTAAGTCTTTCGGATGAACTATTTGCGCCATGGTTTTGGGTTCTGCTTACGATATTCGTCATCAGTCACCGACATAGCATTAAACGGCTTCATCTCTTCGCCAGGTTTTGGCGTACCGAAAGAAGGGGAAGAACTATTTTGTTTAAAGTAGTGAGGCTTTTTGGCTTTCAAAGCTTCAACGGCTTCTTTTGCGCCCATAACGTCTCCGTCTTCTGAAAATTTAACGGTAGAAAGGTCAACGTATCTCACATCATCGACATCAATCATTCCGGCTTTTGTTGCAAAAACCTTTAATTCTGCGCGGATGATGCGTTCTTGATCAGCCTTGAGTTTTTCTTCAATTTTTTGAAGGGTTTCCTTAGATGCTTTCCTTTCTTCTTCTGCAAGCTTTCTTTCATCAGCGGCTTTCTTTAGGTTCTCTTCTGATTGCAAGCGTAGGGCTTTGTTTTCCTCACGCAATTCATGCAGATATTCACCTAAGTAGCGCTTCTTTTTGGGCTTAGCAGGTTTTTCACCTTGAGAGTTTTTGTTTGCATTCGGTGATTCTTCACCTCCGTTCTCTTCTTCGTGAATTTCTTCTAAAGAAGGATCGGTGCCTTCGTTTTCAATCTCAGTGGTTGTGTTAGATTCAGACATATGTACCTCACGGAATAAGCCACTTCAGTGGCGGGATGCGCTTTTTAGGGCGCGTAAACAAAAAAGCCCCGCTTCAGCGAGGCTTTATCAAATTTAAAGGACATTAGGCTTGAATGATTTCATTCACCTTGGGATTAAGCGCCTTGATCTTCGCTTGATCCTCATCAATTTTCTTCATTTCTTCTTCCACATCTTTAATGGCGTAATCCTCCGCGATGTTCTTAATAGCGGTTTCCTTACTCATGTGGCCGGTATCAGTGTGGATCTTGGTGGCCGTTGCAATCTGGACTAACTCTTGCGGTGTTGGCGGATACCAGTTTGGCCACTTCAAGGTTATTTTTTCTTCTGCGTTAATGGCTTTGTAGGTAACGCCATTAATGATAATGTCATAGACATGCGTTGCTCTAATGACCATTTCAAGGATTTTTACAAACCCTTCTTCTCCGTAAGAGATGCGTAATTTGTCAGCAAGCCAGATCAAAGCCTGATTCATTTCCTTTTGGGCGCGGCCTGATTGTGCAGCATTCACTTTGTCAGCATTGGCACGGTTGCCATGCATGCTTTCTAGTGCGTATTCTCGTAAAGCGCGGACATATTCGCCCACGGCTTTGGCCGCCGTACCGCTGATTTCAAGCAGTTTAACGTCTTCTTCTTTGCCAACGGTTAACGCATTATTGGCAGAGCGCACCACGCGCTTACCCATGGAACTGGCTGGGAAACCTTGTACACTTGCGCTTGTGCCATCCGATAGCGTAATAGATTGAGCAATTTCAGTTCCGTTTTGCTCGCTAAATGTCATCTGATCATCTAGCTTTAATATGATGGTAGGATCGCTGGCGTACTTTAAGCCGCGCCCACCTTGACTTAATTGATAGTCAATCTCAATGCCGGTATCGATAGCCAGACAGAACGTGCACCAGCCATCAATCGATCCTGGCTTAGGTAGATTCTTTATCCAAACACCTGGGACAAACCCTAGGCCGTGATGGAAAGTTCTGCTTTTATCGACAACAGCCTTGGCTTTTTTATCAGCTACTTTATAAGGTTTGTAGTAAACCTCGTCTTGCTGGTTCCATTCTCGTAAAAACCAGAAATCTAAATCTTTGTCAGCATCCGCAATGACATATCCCAGATCAATCAGATCTTTTCCTTTGACCTTGAACTTTTCCGTTAATTTGATTAAGCACTTTGGATCTTCGGGATCATAGACGGGTGTCAAATACTGTGTAGTTTTGACTTCCCAAAAGACTTTACCGTTAAATATCCGCATCAAGACCACGATGCTACCCACCGATCCGTAGGTGGCCGCCTCGATCATGATAGAATTTAATGAGGTTTCCTCTATTAAATCCTGACAAAAATCAATGATGCTTTCGTCTTTGCAGACAACAGCCGGAAAATGGTCATTGCCGAAGGTTAGTGAAACGCTGTCATCAACCACGATCCGGCAAATGGGATACTTTACTGAAGGTCTTCTATCCCTTAGCTGAATATAATTCCCTTGGCCATCGTACTCTTGGCAGAATGCATACTTAATATGATCGTAAAGCCTGCCTTCCAAGACGCGCGTGTACATGTCTATCAATAACGCCCGAGCCGGATAGTCTTTATCCGCGCCAACGGACTCCATTAGTTGTTTAAACATGTTGCCCGCTTCCCGCCTTAAGTTTTATTAACGAGGGCGTTTTTCTTTAAAAGCAAACGCTGGCTTGCCTCCAAAACCACCTTTAAGAGCGGGGTAAGCCCGTTGTGTACCAGGCATTACATCGCCAGGTATTTCCTTCTTGGTCGCCATTCCGGCGCGAGCGGCTTTCATGCCTTGTTTAGCCATTTTTTTCATGGGTCACCTTTTAAATTTCAGAATGTAGGACAAAGTAAGATTACTTTTTCCTAAGCTTAGATAGGGTCATCGCAAAACGCGCTCTCTGGCCTACTTTGCCAGGCTTTTTAGCGGCTGCTCTGATTTTTGATGCAGGGATTTTTTTCCCTTGGGGCACATGTAAATCCTTGTGAAGTGCGCCTTTTTTCTTTATGGCTTTCTTAATATTTAGCTTAGCCATGATTATTGATCCCAGCTAACCCAAATATCGTTAGTGCCGCTACTTAACGTATTAGACGCTAAACGAGGGTTTAAAGTTAAAGTAAAGCCAGCATTGGTTTTGCTGGTTACGAATGCAACCGCGTCTTGGTTAGGGGTAACTTGTACGTTGTAACTGGTTACGCTGGCAGGGATTGGTTGGTTAAAAATAACCGATAAGGTAACAGACGCGCCAGCGCCACCACCAGCAGCGGTAGCCACATCATTTAGTGCCATAGTAACGCGACGATAGGCGGCAGAATTGAAATTAGCCATGCTGGCTACGTTATCAACATTAGTAGCATCAAAGGTAACGCTCATTAGATTCTCCAGAGTAAAATTAAGGGCAAAGAAAAGCCAGGACGCGAATAGCGCCAGACTATGTTTTATTACATTAAATGTGATTTAAGTGCCAGAAGTGGCATGGTAAACTGAGTATGGGTTCTCGAATTTTCTATATCATCCAATCAGGAGATATAACCCAATAGTAGACATTTTAAACAAAGTAGCGTTAACGTGCAATAGCAAATTGATATTATTTTTTATTATTTTGTCAAGTGCTAAAGTATTTGATGTAAAAGATTTATTATTATGACTATCAATATGCTTGCAACAACAACTAGGCAGGTAAGCGCTGCTTTTTCACCCATGGCCTTTCCCCTTTATCTTTACTATTGATGATCTGCCAAGCCTTTTTTTCAACCCATTCCGGATCAAGACCAACAAGGCCACAGTAATAGCAGAATATCCGGCAACGCCGATCTAGGAAAGCCCTGGCTTCTGAGGCTCTTAATTCAGAATTTCCTTTCTTTTTTTCAGAGCGAAGTATCTCAAAAAAATCCCTAGGGTTACGATAACACATAGCATCCTTTATGGCGGTTGCTATCACATTCACGATTAGGGTTATTTGTGGCTGGAAGTGCTCAAATGAGTTTATCATGATCTTCTTTGTAAGTCTTCTATAATTTTTCTAAGTAATCGGTTATCTTCTTCAAGTTTTAGGTATTGCTCCCAAAGAACGGCTTTCTGCTTCTTCAATACCATATTTTTCTTTATCAAATTTGTAAAGTATTGCTCTATATCGTCAACCTTTTTAAATGCGCTTTCAAACTCTTTGCGCTTGAAACTAAATATCATTTTATGTCCTCCGAGGCTTTTACAACCATTTCCTGCAAGTCTGCTGGTAACTTATTAAATTCTTCAGCAAGCAATCTCATAGCGGCTTTTAGAGCGGCTACCTTCTCAATCAAGGGCGCGAACCTATCATCCATTGCGTACTGCTTTCTTGGTGGCTTGTTTATCATAATTAATTAACTTGTGGTTCTTCTACGGATAATCTATCTTCGCTGCAATGAGATTTTATAACATCGCCCCTTTCATCTTGGGATAGATAATTATAGACAAATACCCCATTATGCTTTCTAACGTCTGTTATCTTAACCTTTAGAACAATAAAACCATCGGGAGTAATAAGATCGGCCTTTCTCTTCTCCATTTTGGCATATAAGGAATCGCCTATCTTATACTTTGGCTCCAAGCTTTCAGCGCTAATAAGAGCGCTTTGGAAATGGTGATCTATAATCCAGTCTATAGTCTGTAATAATGCTGCTTCCCGCTCTCTGTTAAGATCGTATGTGCCTTTTGCTGTTTTTCTGATCATTTTTCTTCGCCCTCTTCAAACATATTACTCATCAATAGCGATGCTGCTTAAACGATTTCTTCATCGGTCATGTTGTTAACATGATACTTATATACTTTCCCATCCTGATCTTCACTGTCAATACTAATAGCCACAAAGCGCTTGCCTTTTAGCTTTTTAAATATTTCTGGATTATCTTTCTTTTTGCATGGGATAACTTTAAGGGTTTTCATTTCTTCTTGCTCTTCTTTTTCTTCTTAACATGCTCAGGAAGCGCTTTAATGCTTTTAGTCTTGCTTGCAAACTCTTTAGCAAGGGCGGGCTTTTTGGCGAACAATAGACGGGCTTG
>Ga0134125_10005712_pt1 | contig 14106 bp, 16 predicted proteins | sample KB31751_FD_96464 | JGI IMG/M metagenome (GOLD analysis project Ga0134125, IMG submission 96464) | Terrestrial soil microbial communities with excess Nitrogen fertilizer from Kellogg Biological Station, Michigan, USA - KB3-175-1 | ecosystem: Environmental > Terrestrial > Soil > Unclassified ... | reverse complement strand
GCAGCGAGGCGATCGTCGGCACGACCTCGAGCGAGGCGAGCCAGCGCTCGAAGCGGTCGAGCTCGGCGGCGAGGATCGGCTCGGCCCGTCGCGCCTCGCCCTCGCGGTCGCCGGCGTTGCGCTCGACGATCTGCTGTACGTCGTCGATGTCGTGCAGGCTGACCCCGGCGACCTCGCGGCACTCGGGCTCGATGTCGCGCGGCACGGCGATGTCGATCAGCAGCAGCGGACGCGCTTCGCGCTCCGCCATCACCTGCTCGAGACCGTCGCGCTCGATGATGTGGTGCGGCGAGTTGGTGGTGGAGACGACGAGGTCGACCGCGGTCAGCTGCTCGGGCAGGTTCTCGAAGCGGATCGCCTCGCCATCGAAGCGCTGGGCGAGCCCGAGCGCCCGGTCGTGGTGGCGGTTGGCGACGAAGACGGTGTCGACGCCACGGGTGACCAGCGCCCGGGCGACGAGTTCGGCGGTGCCGCCGGCGCCGATCATCAGCACCTTCCGCTCGGAGAGATCCCCGAGGGTCCGCTGTGCCAACTCGACCGCGACCGAGGGGATCGACACCCCACGGACCCCGATCTCGGTCTCCGCCCGCGCCCGGCCCCCGGCGGCGAGCGCGCCGCGGAAGAGGCGGTTGAGGATCGGCCCGGTCGCGCCCTCGACCAGCGCCAGCTCGTAGGCGCGTTTGACCTGGCCCTGGATCTCGGCCTCGCCGATGATCATCGAGTCGAGCCCCGCGGTCACCCGCAGCAGGTGACGGCCGACGTCGATGCCGCGCAGGCTGTAGAGGTGTCCGAGCAGCTCGGTGGGCGGGATGCCGGCCTTGCGGGTGAGCACCCCGAGCGCCTCGGACTCGGCCTCGACCGGGTCGGAGACGACCAGGTAGAGCTCGGTCCGGTTGCAGGTCGAGATCGCCGCCGCCTCGGTGATCGTCTCCGCCTCGGTCAGCTCGCGCAGGGCCGCGACCGCGCGGCCCTCGGTCAGCGAGAGGCGCTCCCGCAGCTCCAGCGGCGCCGTCTTGTGCGACACCCCGAGCGCCAGTATCTCGGACATCAGGCGCCGCCTCCTCTGCTCCCGCCAGGAGCCAGAGAATCGGATATGGATGGCTCCTGGCTCCCGCGTCCGGGGGCGGCCTGGTCGGCGGCAGGAGCGGCGGTGCGCGACTCGGCGATCTCCGCGACCTCACGCAGGTCGCGCTCGATCCGGGCCAGTTTCATGCCCATGATCGCGACGTAGATCAGCAGCAGCAGGACGAAGACGATGTAGGCGCCGGCGACGTACTTGCCGCCGACGTCGTTGGGGATCGACGGAGCGGCGAAAAGCCAGGCCGGCATCAGTGGACCTCCGGGGCGATCCGCGAGGTGGCCGCGGACGTCGGCGCGTCGAGGGCGCGGCGCAGCCGCTTCATCTGGCCCTGGGCGCTCTTCGCCGAGAGCTCGAACTTGACCAGCGTCGTCCACAGCAGCGCCATCGAGCCGATCGCGCAGAGGAAGGTCAGCATCATCGACCCCGGCAGACCGCCTTCGGCGGTGGCGAACACCCGCGGGTGGACCAGCGAGGCCGACGCCCGCACGGCGAGGAAGTTGAGCGGTACGAAGGCGCCGGCGGTGATCGCGAAGACCGAGGCGTAGCGCGCCTGGCGCTGGCGGTCCTCGATCGCGTAGCGGAAGGGGTAGTAGGTCGCGTACAGCAGGAAGACGATCAAGAAGCTGACCAGCGTCGGTTCGTTCCAGACCCACCAGTGGCCCCACGAGCCCTTCGCCCAGATCGACCCGGTGAGCAGGGCGCCGACGGCGAAGATCACCGAGATGTGGATCGAGACGTAGGAGTAGGCGTCGTAGCGCGGATCGTCGCGGCGCAGGTGGAGGACGGCGAAGATCCCACCGACGATGAAGCCGCAGAGCGCCACGATCGCCAGCGGCACGTGCAGGTAGAAGATCTTCTGCAGGAAGCCCTGGTCGGCTTCGATCGGCGCGTAGAAGAAGACCAGCGAGAGCGTGATCGCAAACGCGATGACGGTGGCGATCGAGAGGGGTCTGAGTCCTTTGCCGTACATGCCTGGTGTCCGTCCGGGGGCCGGACGCGGCGGCTCAGTCCTCGAGCAGGAAGTCGAACACCGCGTAGCCCAGCAGGGCGAAGATCAGATCGTATAGACCCAGCACCGTCAGCCAGGTTCCGAAGCGGTGATAAGAGACGCCGCCCAGCAGCATCAGCGGTTCGGTGGCGGCGGTGGCGGCGATCATCAGCGGCACCACGAGCGGCAGCAGGACCAGCGGCACGAGCAGGTCGCGGGCGCGCGAGTTGACCGCCATCGAGGAGATCAGCGTGCCCGTCGCGGCGAGGCCGATGTCGGCGAGGACCAGGACGATGATCAGCGGCGCAAGCGAGGCGGCGCTGGTGAGGAAGAAGAGGGCGAAGATCGGCACCGCGATCAGCTCCAGCGCCGCCAGGTAGACGATCAGCGCCGCGACCTTGGCGGTGAAGAGGACGCTGCGGTCGATCGGGGCGAGGCGGATCGCGTCGAAGCCGCCCTCCTCGCGCTCGGCGACGAAGAGCCGATTGATGCCGAGCACCGCGGCGAAGAGCAGCGTCGCCCAGAGCACCCCGGCGGCGAGGCTGCCGGAGAGGTGGGTGCGGTTGAGGCCGAAGCGGAAGATCACGAACGAGGTGATCGCGAAGAGCGCCATCGCGGGCAGCGACTGCAGGGTGCGCAGCTCGGCCCGCAGGTCCTTGCCGAGGATCGCCGCGAAGGCGGTGCGCGAGGGGGTCACCGGACCGTCGCCGCCTTCTCGTCGATCGCCAGCCGCAGCACCTGGTCGGCCTCCGGCAGGTAGCGGTCGGGGTCGTGGGTGACGACGACGCGGGTGTGGCCGAGGCCGGGGCCGATCAGCGTCTTGGCGATCTCGCGGCCCTCGATGTCGAGGTTCGAGTCGGGCTCGTCGAGCAGCAACAGCTCCGGCTCGTGCAGGACGCAACGGCAGATCGCCAGGCGCTGGCGCATCCCGGCGGAGAACTCATAGGTGCGCTCGTCGCCGCGGTGGGCGAGGTTGACCGCGCTCAGGAGCTCCTCGATCCGGGCATCGGCGCGCGCCCCGGTGATCCCGTGCAGCTTGGCGTGGAAGCGGAGGTTCTCGCGGCCGGTGAGGTCGCGGTAGAGGAGCGGTTCGTGGCCCAGGTAGCCGATCCTGCCGCGCAGCTTCCAGGCCTCGCCGGGGAGCTCGCAGCCGAGCACCCGGACCTCGCCGCCGGTCGGGCGCAGCAAGGTGGCGAGGATCCGCAGCAGCGTCGTCTTGCCGGCGCCGTTGGGACCGAGGACGACGAGCGAGGTGCCCGAGGCGACCTCGAGGTCGAGGCCGTCGAGCGCCGCACGGTCGCCGTAGACGCGGCGCAGCCCGACCAGCTCGATCGCCGGCTCCGCGCCTGTCTCTTCTACAGGGGACACGCCCGCGATTCTGTCGGTTTGCGGTCGGCGTGCGCGGCTAGCCGCGGCGGATGGTGCGGCGGCCGACCCGCAGCAGCGGTCGGGCGCCCTCGCGCAGGGCCTTCGCCCGCACCTCGCCACGCCCGTAGAGCAGCTTCGCCGAGTTGCGCACCGCCTCGCCCAGGGTGCGGTCGTAGGGGTGCCACCAGAAGTCCCGGGTCAGCCCCGGCTCCCAGGCGTTCATCTTGATGTTCACGCACTCGTAGAAGCCGAATTTGGAGTGCGAGCGGCCGAGGCCGGAGCTCTTCACGCCGCCCCAGGAGCATTGGCAGGCGCCGTGGCTGAAGGAGTGGTCGTTGATCCACACCATCCCCGACTCGAGCACCCTGGCGATCCGTTCGCCCCGCGCCCGGTCGCGGGTCCAGACCGAGGCGCCGAGGCCGAACTCGGAGTCGTTGGCGAGGTCGATCGCCTCCCGCTCGGAGTCGACGACGACGATCGGCAGGACCGGCCCGAAGATCTCCTCGCGCATGATCCGCATCTCGTGGGTGACGCCGGTGAGGACGGTCGGGGCGATGAACTTGCCGGGGAGGCCAGGCACGTCGACCGGCCCGCCGCAGAGCTTCGTCGCCCCGGCGGCGACCGCGTCGTCGATCAACTCGACCACGGTCTCGTACTGGGAGTCGGAGGTCATCGGGCCGATCGCCGTCTCCCAGGCCAGCGGGTCGCCGAGCGGCAGGCGCTGCGCCTCGCGCGCCACCCCGGCGACGAAGTGGTCGGCGACCTCGCGCAGCACGTAGACCCGCTCGATCCCCGAGCAGGTCTGCCCGGCGTTGGCGAAGCCACCCCAGATCGCCCCGTCGACCGCGTTCGACAGGTCGGCGTCGGCGCAGACGATCATCGGGTCCTTGCCGCCGAGCTCCAGCACGCTGCCCTTGAGCTGGGACGCGCAGACCTCACCGACGTGGCGGCCGACCTCGACCGAGCCGGTGAAGAAGACCTTGCCCACCGAGGAGCGGGCGAGCGCCTCGCCGACCGGCCCGCCGCCGTGGACGACCCGGACCAAGCCCTCGGGCACCCCACCGCGCTCGAACACCGAGCGGATCTTCTCGCCCAGGAGCGGCGTCAGCGAGGCCGGCTTCAGCACCACGCCATTGCCCGCCATCAGCGCGATCGCCACCTCGCCGAAGGGGATCGACCAGGGGTAGTTCCAGGGCGCGATCACCCCGACCACGCCGAGCGGCTCGTAGGAGAAGTGGCCGCTCTTGGAGAGGGTGAAGGCCTGGGTCATCCGTACCCGCTCGTCGGCGAGGATCTTCGGCCCCGCCTTCGCCACCCAGTGCAGCGCGTCGACGGTCGGCAGCAGCTCCATCGTGTAGGCCTCGACCCGCGGCTTGCCCTGCTCGCGGACCAGCAGCTCGGCGACCTCGTCGATCTCGTCGAGCAGCGCGTCGGCGGCGCGCAACATGTAGCGGGCCCTGTCCTTGGTGGTCAGCTGCGCCCAGGCGGGCTGGATCCGGGCGACCTCGTCGACGACCCCCTGCACCTCGGCCGGGGTGATCGTCGGCACGCTCCCGATCACCTCGCCGGTGGTCGGGCTGCGCGACTCGAGCGTGCCCACCGCTGCCGCTGCCTGCGTGGCGCTCTCCATCGGCACATCTTAGGCCCGCCACCGATCGCCGACGGGACACGGAGGTGCCGCAGGATCGATGCTCATACTCAGGGGATGAGCGACCAGCTCTTCGACACCGGCGACCCGCGGTCCGCGAACGGCGGCGACGGTCCCGAACAGGTCCCCGCCGACGCGCCGCTGGCGGTGCGGATGCGCCCGCGGACCCTCGACGAGATGGTCGGGCAGGAGCACATCGTCGGCGAGGGGTCGGCGTTGCGGGTGGCGATCGAATCGGGCCGGCCGCACTCGGCCATCCTCTACGGGCCGCCCGGGTCGGGGAAGACGACGCTGGCCCGGATCGCGGCGCGGATGGCCGACGGGGCCTTCGAGGAGGAGTCGGCGGTCAACGCGGGGCGGGCGGAGATCCGCGCGGTGATCGAGCGGGCACGCGAGCGCCGGCGCGCCAACGGCCGCGCCACGGTCCTCTTCCTCGACGAGATCCACCGCTTCAACAAGGCCCAGCAGGACGCCCTCCTGCCCGCGGTCGAGGAAGGGCTCCTGACCTTGATCGGGGCGACCACCGAGAACCCCTACTTCGAGGTCAACTCGGCCCTGATCTCGCGCAGCCAGGTCTATGAGCTGGCGCCGCTCTCCCCGGCCCAGGTCGAGGAGCTCCTGCGGCGCGCGCTCGCCGACCCCGAGCGCGGCATCGCCGATCCACCGCCGATCGCCGAGGAGGCGCTGGCGATGCTCGCCGAGCGCAGCGGCGGCGACGCCCGCGCCGCGCTCTCCGGGTTGGAGCGCGCGGTCGAGCGGGCGCAGGGCAAGGAGGTCGATATCGCCGCGATCGAGGACGCCCTGCAGCGGCGGGCGATCGACTACGACCGCCAGGGAGATCGCCACTACGACTTCATCTCCGCCTGGATCAAGTCGACCCGTGGTTCCGACGTCGATGCCTCGCTCTATTACCTGGCGGTGATGTTGGAGGGTGGCGAGGACCCACGCTTCATCGCCCGCCGGATGGTGATCCTCGCCTCCGAGGACATCGGCAACGCCGACCCGATGGCCCTCCTGGTCGCCGACGCGGCAGCCCGCGCGGTCGACCGGGTCGGCCTGCCGGAGGCGGCGCTGAACCTCTCCCAGGCGGCGATCTACCTGGCGCTGGCGCCGAAGTCGAACGCGACGACGACGGCGATCGCGGCCGCCCGGACGGAGGTCCGGCAGAGCGGCGCCCAGACCCCGCCCGACTATCTGCGCGACGCCCATTACCCGGGCGCCCAGGCGCTCGGCCGCGGCACGGGCTACCAGTACGCCCACGATCACCCCGGCAACGTCGCCGCCCAGCAATACCTCCCCGACGGCCTCGCCGACCGCAACTTCTACGAGCCGACCGGCAACGGTCGCGAGAAGGCTTTCGGCGAGCGCCTGGCCGAGTTGCGCAAGCGCCTCGGTCGGTCGTAGCGGTCCGTCGAAATACGTCCGCAGGGCGCAGCGCAACTCCCTCCTGAAAAGGGGTTTATAAGGAGCGGCTTTCCAAGCTAAGCCAGGGAGAGCCGCAACACACCGGCCGGAGGCTCGGACTGGGGGCTTCCGGCCGGGATCAACAGGGGGGAGAGGGCGCCGAGCCCCTTGACTCGGCGCCCTCTCTGATTTGCGTATCTTCTTCTTGTGGGAGACCAGAAGCCCAAGAAGCTGCGGCTCGGCGGGATGGCGCTGCGCAACGGCCTCCTCGTCCACGGCCCGACCCACTGGGCCGCCGCGGTCCGCCGCCCCGATGGCTCGATCGAAGTCGCCTCCGAACGGAAGCCCGAGCTGGTCCCCGGCCTGGTCGCCAAAGCCCCCGGCCTGCGTGGCCCGGTCAAACTCGCCGAGGCGATGCTGGTCCTGCCGCTGGTGCGCAAGCGGATGCGCTCCGCCCGCCTCCCCTTCGAGGACAAGCGCGTGCTCGGCGCCACCGCCGCCACGCTCGTCCTCTCCAGCCTGCTGCGGCGCAACCGGCCCGCCACCGCCGCCCGCGAGGGCCTGATCCAGGCGATCGGGGTCTTCCCTGCCCTCATCGCCCTCTCCGATCGGGACCTCGCCGCCTACCACGGCGCCGAGCACAAGGCGATCGCCGCCTACGAGCAGGGGGTCGAGGACGTCTCCGCGGTGCCCAAAGAGCACGACCGCTGCGGCTCCAACCTGATCGTCCCGATGATGCTGATGTCGGCCGCCGGGACGATCGCGCTCGAGCGCTTCGTCGACAAGCCGTCGAACGCGGCCCGCACCGTCGTCGGCCTGGCCGGCGCCTCACTCGCGGTCGAGGCCTTCGCCTGGTCGGACCGCCACCACGGCGAGCCGTTGGCGGAAGCGTTCCACACCCCCGGCCGCGAGATCCAGCGGCTCTGGGCGACCAAGGAGCCGAGCCCGGAGCAGCTCGAGGTCAGCCTCGCGGCGATGGCCGAGATCCTCCGCGCCGAGCCGGCCCCGGATCAACGAGCCCCATAGACTTCGCCGCGTGTTCGGAAGGATCGACCACATCGGGGTGGCAGTCGAGGATCTCGACGCCGCGCTCGCCCTCTACGGCGAGAGCTTCGAGATGGAGCTCGCGCACCGGGAGACTGTCGAGTCGCAGGGCGTCGAGGCGGTGCTGCTGGACGTCGGCGACGGCCACGTCGAGCTGCTGCGCCCGCTCGGCCCCGACACCGCGGTCGGCAAATTCCTCGCCCGCTCCGGGCCGGGCCTCCATCACGTCGCCTACGCGGTCGACGACATCGACGCCACCCTGCCGCGCCTCACCGCCGCCGGCATCCAGCTGATCGACGCCGAGCCGCGGGTCGGTATCCGCGACAGCCGCGTCGCCTTCCTTCACCCCCGCTCGACCGGCGGGGTACTCACCGAGATCGTCGAACCTGCAGGAGGGCACTGATGGCGGATGCACAGCGCGTCGAGATCGGCTTCGAAGGCGGCCAGGTGATCGCCGCCCGGCTGGCGGAGGACGACCTCAAGGACCTGCGCAAGCAGCTCGAGAAGGGCGGCTGGCACGACCTCCACACGGAGGACGGGGTGATCTCGCTCTACCTCGGCAAGGTCGCCTTCCTGCGGATCGCCTCGAACGATCACCGCGTCGGCTTCGGCTCGGTCGATTGAGCGCGTGAAGGTCGAAGGCGCCGACTTCGCGGTCGTCTTCGTCACCGACTATCCGCGCGCGGTCGAGTTCTATCGCGACACTCTCGGGCTCGAGCGCTCGGCCGATTACGGGCGGATCCCCGGCGGCGAATTCGAGACCGGCAACCTGACGCTGGTGGTTCTCGACGCGGCCGCGGTCGGCCGCGAGTTCGCGCCGAGCGGCAGCCCGATCGCCTTACGCGTCGCCGACGTCGCCGACGCGCGCGCCGAGCTGGAAGGCGCCGGGGTCGAGTTCCTCGGCGAGACGATCGACTCGGGTGTCTGCCATCAGGCGCACTTCAAGGATCCGGACGGAAACGTCCTGACCCTGCACCACCGCTACGCGCCGCGGTAGCGGCTGGCGGCGACGCTATTCGTCGCAGACGAAGTTCGGGTCCTGGCCGTCCATCGCCCGGGCGAGGAGGCCGCGCAGCTGTTGCCGTTCGGCCGGGTCGAGGTTGGCGAGCACTTCGCCCTCCAGCTCCTCCAGCTTCGCTTCCGCCTTCTTCAGCGCCTTCGTCCCGGCGGGGGTGATGACGACGATGTGGCGGCGGCGGTCCTGCGGGTCGCGGCGGCGCTCGACGAAGCCGTGCTCGTCGAGCTCGTTCAGCAGCAGCACGCAGTTGTTCGGGTCGACCATCAGCGAGGCGCCCAGCTCCTGCTGCAGGCAGCCTTCGTTGCGGGCGAGGATTTCGAGCGTGATCAGCTGCTTCAGCTTGATCCCGAGGACGTCCTCGGTGGCGCGTCGGTAGACGACGCGGTTCAGCTGGGACAGGAGCCCCATGGTGCCCGTCGTCTGGGGGGTTTGGGTCGCCGGATTCATGTCCAATTCCTAATTCTAGCGTGACCGTACTTGCGGCAAAGATAATCCTTGCTACAGTGATGATCCCATGTCACTTACCAATGGAAATATAGCCCAGTCTTCGTCCACCTCCGACCGCTCGCGCTGGATCGCCCTTGTGGTCCTCTGCGTGGGCATGCTCATGATCGTCCTCGACGCGACGATCGTGAACGTCGCTCTCCCCAAGATCCAGTCCGACCTCGGCTTCTCCCAGTCGAGCCTCGCCTGGGTCATCAACGCCTACCTGATCACCTTCGGCGGCCTGCTCCTGTTGGCCGGAAGGCTCGGCGACCTGCTCGGCCGCCGCGACGTCTTCCTCACCGGGCTCGTCTTGTTCACCGCGGCATCGCTGGCCTGCGGCGTCGCCGACAGCCAGACCGTGCTGGTCGTCTCCCGCTTCATCCAGGGCATCGGCGGCGCGCTCACCTCGGCCGTCATCCTCGGCATGATCGTCACCATGTTCCCCGAGCCCGGGGAGCAGGCCAAGGCGATCGGCGTCTACTCGTTCGTCGCCTCCGCGGGCGGCTCGATCGGCCTCCTCGCCGGCGGCGCGATCACCCAGGTCATCAACTGGCACTGGATCTTCATCGTCAACCTGCCGATCGCGGTACTCACCGGCGTCCTCGCGCTGCGCTACCTGCAGCGTGACAAGGGCGTGGGCTTCTCCAAAGGGGCCGACCTCCCCGGCGCGGCCCTGATCGTCGGCGCCCTGATGACGGGTGTCTACGCGATCGTCGAGGCCTCCAACTACGGCTGGGCCTCGGCCCACACGGTCGGCTTCGGTGCCGGCGCGGTGGCGCTGCTGATCGGCTTCGTGCTCCGCGAGAGCCGCGCCGCCCAGCCGTTGGTCCCGCTGCGGATCTTCCGCTCGCGGAACCTCACCGGCGCCAACGTGGTGCAGGCGCTGATGGTCGCCGGGATGTACGGGATGTTCTTCCTCGGTGCCCTGTACCTGCAGAAAGTGCTCGGCTTCGACTCGCTCGAGGTCGGTATCGCCTTCCTCCCGGTGACGGCGATCATCGGCACCCTCTCGCTCGGCTTCTCGGCCAAACTGAACCTGCGCTACGGCGCCAAGGCGACGTTGGTGCCAGGGCTGGTCGCGGTCGGTGCCGGCCTGGCGCTCTTCTCGCGGATCAGCGTCGACGGCAGCTACTGGACCGAAGTGCTCCCGGCGATGGTCCTGGTCGGGATCGGCGCGGGTCTCTCCTTCCCCTCGGTGATGACGCTGGCGATGACCGGCGTGCGACCGGAGGAGGCGGGGCTTGCATCGGGTCTGGTCAACACGACCCTGCAGGTCGGCGGTGCCCTCGGGCTCGCCGTGCTGGCGACCCTGTCGACCAGCCGCACCACCGACCTGGTCAACAGCGGCGAGGGCAGCCACGCGGCACTGACGAGCGGCTACCAGCTGGCGTTCATCGTCGGCGCCGGCCTCCTCGTCGGCGCGGTGGCGGTCGCTCTGGCGGTCATCCGCTCCGGCCCGACGCCGGACGAGGCTGTGGCAGCCGCGGAGGCGGAGCCCGCCTTCAGCTCCGAGGCCGCCTAGCGCAAGGGACCTCCCCGCGAGGCCGTCTACGTCCCCGGCTTGAGCCGGGTGATGTAGACGGCCTTCGTGTGCTCGTCCTCGCTCATCGGCCGATGCGGGATGCCGTCGTGATGATGGCCGTAGAGGGCGACCAGCTCCAGGCCGGCGGCGTCGATCGCGTCGCGCACTTCGGACTCCCGGTGATGGCGCTGGCGATGGAGCTCCGGGGGCATGGACGGACCCGTCCCCGGTTCGATCGGCTCGAAGGCGAAGCTCGCTTCGGCGATGTCACCGGGCCCGAAGCTCTCGTCCACGCGGCCCTCCCAGATCATCCGCCGGCCGTTCATCTCCATCTCGAACTGTTCGGCGAAGAAGCCACGGAACTGGGTCAGCGTGTTGGAGTCGAAGATGCACAGCGCGTGCGGGGCCATGTTGGCGACCAGCCCGCGCAGCGTCTGCTCCAGCTCGGCGGCGGTGTGCAGGTAGTTCACCGCGTCGTCGAGGCAACAGACCAGGTCGAAGCTGCCGTAGACGGGGAGCTCGCGCATGTCGGCGACCTCGATCCGCACGTCGGGACCCGCCTTCGCCCGCGCCAGCTCCGCCATCGAGGGGGAGATGTCGCAGGCGGTCACCTTCCAGCCTTGCTCGAGCATCGGGATGAAGCTCTTGCCGGTGCCACAGGCGACGTCGAGCACGGTGTCGCCCTGGAGCCCGTGCGCGGCACCCAGCTCGAGCAGCGTGTTGACCCAAAGTCGGTAATTGTGGTGAGCGGTGAAGTCGTCGTAGACCGGGGCGATCGCCTCGTAGGCGAGCTCGGCGTGTCGACTGTCCCCTGGCATCGATGTGGTGGAGGTCTCCATGTCGGAGTGGGACCCCGGCCTCGATGAATAGCGTTCCAGACGATCTATCCGCGTATTCCGCTCATTGTCTCTTTTGAACCTCCGCAGTTCCTATAGGTTCGCCAGATCGACTCTCAGAGGGACCACCGGCACGAAAGTGACGATGGCTGGGAGTGGGGAGAGGCACAGAGGATCTGTCTGCGGCTGGCCTACCGTTACGCGAGCAACCCGAGCGAGGCGGAGGACATCGCACAGGAGGCCTTGCTCCGCGCCTGGCGTCGACGCTCGACCCTGCGCGATTCCGGCAGCCGCAAGCAGTGGCTGTCGACGATCGTCCGCAACGAGGCCTTCCGTCATTACTCGCGGCCGCGGCCTGCCCCGACAGACGAGATCGAGCAGATCGAGTCGGGTGACGAGGAGCTGGTCCTCGCCACGGTCGAGCACGCCGACCTGCGGGCGGCGCTGGAGCGGCTCTCGGAGCGCGAGCGGGCGCTACTCTCGCTGCGCTACGAGGAGGACCTGACGCAGCCCGCGATCGCCGCCCGGCTGGGGATTCCCGAAGGCACGGTCAAAGTGCAGCTGCACCGGGCGCGGCTGAAGCTGCGGCGCGCCTACGTCGCCTAGCCTGGGCGCGCAGGGCGGCGCCCGTGCTTTGGCGGGCGTCCGAAATCCCCCTGTACACGGGGGCGAGCGGAGCCCCCCCAAGTTCGGACGGCTGGATAAGGACGGGGCGGTGGTGGCCAGCGAGTATTTGGTACGTGAAAACGGCCCCACGACAGATCGTCGCCTTCGGCGGAGGTGGGTTCTCGATGGAGTCGGGGAACCCGCTTCTCGACGACTACGTGCTCGGCCTGACCAAGGCCGAGCGGCCGCGGGTCTGCTTCCTGCCCTCGGCCTCCGGTGACGCCGACCACTACATCGTCCGCTTCTACCGGGCCTTCTCGGCGCACCGCTGCGAGGCCAGCCATATCTCCCTGTTCCGGCGCGAGCAAGGGCCGGAGGACATCCGCCGGCACCTGCTCTCGCAGGACCTGATCTACGTCGGCGGCGGCAGCGTGGTCAGCCTGCTCGGCGTCTGGAAAGCGCACGGGATCGATGAGATCCTGCGCGAATGCTGGGAAGCGGGGGTCATCCTCTGCGGCCTCTCGGCCGGGTCGCTGTGCTGGTTCGCGGAGGCGGTCACCGGCTTCCATGGGGCGCCGAGGCGACTCGAGGGCCTCGGCCTGCTGCCGTTCAGCAACTGCGTCCACTACGAACGCAAGTCGGACCGGCGCGAGTCCTACCACCGCTTCCTGCGCGAAGGGATGCGGCCGGGTTATGCCGCCGAGGACGGTGCGGCGTTGCACTTCATCGGCGAGGAGCTGAGCCGCGTCGTCGCCTCGCGTCCGGAGGCGCGCGGTTACCGGCTCGATGTGTCCGGGCAGCGGGTGGTGGAGATGAGGATCGCCACCAATTTCCTCGGCGAACGGGGGGTCGTGCCGGCCCCACCGACGCCCGAGGCGCTGTCCACCGCGGTCGCGGCGGCTTGATGCCCGGCCCGATGCGCTGCCTCCCGCACCCGATGGCGGCCGCGTGATGGTCGCCGGGATCAGCGAGAACGGCGCGACGCCCGGGACGACGACGCCGGTCCGTCGCATCCTCACCCTCGGCGGCCACGACTTCACCTCGCGCCCGCCCGACCGCGCCGTCTGCGAGTTCCTGCTGCGGCTGGCGACCGAGCGCGGCGGCACCCGACCCCGGATCTGCATCCTGCCGACCGCCAGCGGCGACACCTCCGAGCAGATCGCCCGCTTCTACCAGGCCTTCGGCGACCGCCCCTGCGAGCCCTCCGACGTCTCCCTCTTCCGGCTCGGTCGGCGGCCGATGGCGCTGCGCGACCACCTGCTCTCGCAGGACCTGATCTACGTCGGCGGCGGCAGCATGGTGAACCTCCTGGCGGTCTGGGAGGCCCACGACATCGCCTCGATCCTCAGCCTCGCCTGGCGGCGGGGGATCGTCCTCGCCGGCCAGAGCGCGGGGGCGATGTGCTGGTTCGAGGCGGGGATCACCACCTCCTCGGGCAAGCCGCTGGAGGCGGCCGGGCTCGGCCTGCTCCACGGCAGCCTCTGTGTCCACTACAACAACGAACCTGCCCGCCGGGCCGCCTACCTGGAGGCGGTCGGCGACGGGATGCCGAGCGGCTACGGGCTGGACGACTACGCCGGGCTCCTTTGGGAGGGCGAAGACTCGCCATCGGCCGTGACCGCCCGTCGCGGTGCCCGCGCCTACCGGGTCACCGCGCGCGACGGCGTGGCCGGCGAGAGTCCCTTGCCTGCCCGCTTCCTCCCGGCCCCGGCCCCCGCCGCCCTGCGCGAGGACATCGCCGAGTTCCGCCGCATCAAAACGATGCGGCGGCGAGCGGGCTGGCTCGGTTGATGGGCCGAAAAGCGCTCTATATGAGCGCTTTTCGGCCCATCAACACCGCTAGCCGTGGCGAGGGAGCCGGAAGTGGAGGTTCTTCTCTTCCGTGTAGGGGAGCCCGCCCGCCGGGCTGAAGGTGACCGCGACGGCCACCTGGACCTTGCCGTCGTGCCGCAGTTTCTCGAGCGCTTCGCCGGTGAGCTTCACGCGGATCTGGGGTGATCCACAGGCCGCCGCCGCGGCGGTCGTGGTCGGGGCGTGGATCGCGGTTCGCTTCGCCTTCTTCGGGTGCGACCCGACGACGACCGCGACCGGCTTGGCCTGCAGTC
>Ga0134125_10005711_pt1 | contig 14106 bp, 12 predicted proteins | sample KB31751_FD_96464 | JGI IMG/M metagenome (GOLD analysis project Ga0134125, IMG submission 96464) | Terrestrial soil microbial communities with excess Nitrogen fertilizer from Kellogg Biological Station, Michigan, USA - KB3-175-1 | ecosystem: Environmental > Terrestrial > Soil > Unclassified ... | reverse complement strand
CCTTCGATCCGAAAGACCTGGAGCGGATGGCCACCAACGCCGGCGCGTTGCAGGTCCGGACCGCCAGCGAAGAGTTCAGCGCCGCGATGTTCGGCTGGCCGGTTCGCACCTTCGAGTCGACCGTGCCGCCCGGGCGGCTGGGCTGGGGCTGGGCGAAATTCGCCTTCAACGGCTGGAAGACGCTGAGCTGGGTGGATGCCAACGTGTGGCGGCGTGTCGTCCCGAAGGGCTGGTTCTACAACGTGATGGTGACCGGGGTCAAACCCTCCTGAGCGGTGGGCTGCGCTTCAGCGTGGCGACGATGCAGGCCACGCAGCGGCGTGAGGAGGAGCCGGGCAATCAGGTTCAGCGCGAACGACGTCGGGTACCTGCGGTCGGAAGCGGGCGCCGCGGCGCTGGCGGCGGTCGCCGATCTCGCGCTGACCGACGCCACCCGGATCGCCGACGTCGCCGCCGCCCGCGCCCAATTCGGTGACAGGGCGGCGGTGCTGGTGGAGACCGTACTGCTGCGCCGACGCGCCGTGGAAAAACTAGGCATGCTGAGCGGGCTGGGCCCGGGGCTCACGGTGTCGGACTGGCTGTTCACCGACGAGGCGCTGCAGCAGGCCACCGCGGCGCCGGTGGCGTTGCACCGGGCCGCGCGGCTGGCCGAGGGCCCGGGTGGCCCGAACGTCGTCGTGCACGACGTGACCTGTTCGATCGGCACCGAGCTGGCCGCGCTGCGCGCCCGCGGGATCACGGCCGTGGGCAGCGACCTCGATCCCGTGCGGCTGGCCATGGCGCGCCACAACGTGGGGCCGGCCGGGCTCTGTCGCGCCGACGCGCTGCACCCGGTCACCCGCGATGCCGTGCTCGTCGCCGATCCGGCGCGCCGTGTTGAGGGCCGGCGGCGCCTGCGCACCGATGACTATCAGCCCGGTCTGGCCGCGTTGCTCGACGCCTACCGGGGCCGGGATTTCGCCGTAAAGTGCGCTCCGGGAATCGATTTCGATGAGGTGCGCCGCCTCGGGCTCGACGGAGAAATCGAGGTGACGTCCTATCGGGGTTCGGTGCGGGAAGCATGCCTGTGGTCGGCGGGATTGGCGCAGCCCGGGGTCACCCGGCGGGCGAACGTCCTCGATCGCGGCGAGCAGCTCACCGACGCCGACCCGGATGACTGCCCGGTCCGGCCGGTGGGGCGGTGGATCGTCGACCCCGACGGCGCCGTGGTCCGGGCCGGGCTGGTGCGCCACTACGGCGCGCGGCACGGCCTGTGGCAGCTCGATCCCGACATCGCCTACCTCTCGGGTGATCGGCTGCCGGCCGCGGTGCGGGGTTTCGAGGTGCTCGAGCAGCTGGTCTTCGATGAACGACGGCTTCGGCAGGCGTTGTCGGCGCTGGACTGCGCGTCGCTGGAGGTTTTGGTCCGCGGCGTGCGGGTGGACCCCGACGCGCTGCGGAAACGGATGCGGCTGCGGGGCGGTCGACCGCTGTCGGTGGTCATCACCCGCATCGGTGCGCGGTCCTGCGGCCATGCGATGGCGTTCGTTTGCCGACCCTCCAGGTAGCGCCGGGTACGCTGGCGGCGGTTACTTTTCCGGTCACCCCCGCCCCGGTCAGTTTGCGAGGACAATTCCACGATGCGTTATCTGATAGCCGCTGCGCTGCTGGTACCGGCGGCGTTGTTGGGTTGGCCGGCCGCGGCCGCGCCACCGTCGTGCGCCGGCTTGGGCGGCACCGTCGAGGCCGGCCAGATGTGTCGCGTGCACGCCACCGGGACCAACTACATGCTCAACATGGCGTTTCCCACCGACTACCCGGACCAGCAAGCGCTGACCGACTACATCACCCAAAACCGGGACGGCTTCGTCAACGTCGCGCAGAGTTCCGGGGGGCGCGACCAGCCCTACCAATTAGAGGCCACCACCGACCAGCACAGCGCCGGCCAGCCGCCACACAACACCCGCAGCGTTGTGCTCAAGTTCTTCCAGGACGTCGGGGGTACGCGTTCGTCGATCTGGTACAAGGCGTTCAACTACAACCTCGGAACCAAGCAGCCCATCACCTTCGACAACCTGTTCCCCCCGGGCGCGACGCCGCTGGACGCCATCTTCCCGATCGTTCAGCGCGACTTGGAACGCCAAACCCCTTTGGGCGCCGCGATTTTGCCGTCCACGGGCCATGACCCCTCGCACTATCAGAACTTCGCCATCACCGATGATCAGCTGATTTTCTACTTCGCCCCGGGCGAGCTGCTGCCGGCGTTCGGCGGGCCGGCCCAGGCGCAGGTACCACGCAACGCCATCCCGCCGCTGGCCATCGGATAAGTGGCGATCGCAAGCGCGGCGTAGCCGGGCGCAGCGGGTCGCCACCATCGGATAAGTGGCGATCGCAAGCGCGGCGTAGCCGGGCGCAGCGGGTCGCCACCATCGGATAAGGGCTCAGACCGGCCCGGCCCGCAACTCCATCGCCACGGCCACGGCCGCCAACGCCACCTGCGCAACACAACCGATGATCGGGACGAAGAAGGCCCTTCTCTTGCGCACCAGCAGATACACGCGACCACCACGTCGACGACCAAGACGGCGGCCCCCCGCCGTGCTGGTGGCCGCGGTGTCCTGCGCTGCGGGGTCGTCGATCGGCACTTCAGGAGTATGTCCCGGTCACGCCGGCGCGAAACCGTAGACCTGGCCGTCGCTGGTGGCGGTCACCACCCGGCGGTCGGTGCCGACCGCGAGCCCCACGGGGTACCCGGTGGCCGCCGGCAGCGGATAGCTGTTCAGCGTGTGGCCGTCACCCGGATCGAAGACCAGCACCGACATCCCGGGCGCGCCATTGGTCGGTGGCCCGCCGACCACCGTGTAGCCGGCCCCGGCGCCGGCCAGGCTCGAGGACGACAGGGGAACGAGGTCGTCGCGGCGCCACACCTGATCGGCGTGGTCGCCGGCGTCCTTGAACGCGACCAGCCGGGCGTCGGGCCCACCGCCCGACACGATCAGCCCCTGCGGCGTGATGGCGGGGGGAGTCTGCGCCAGGAATCCCAGCGGCGCCGACCATTTCACCTTCGCGTCCCCGGCGCGCAGTGCCCACAGGCGTTGGTCGCGGCCGTTGACGTAGACGGTCGACCCGTCGGCCGACAGCACCGGGCTGGCGATCACGCCGGCGCCCACGGCGTCGCTGGTCCACTCCTTGGTCAGCAGCGGGCTCTGCCCCGGGTGGTACTTCAGCCCCACCAGAACCGCGGCCGGAGCCCCCGGCTGCCAGACGCCGAGCACCGCCATCCCGTCAGCCGCCGAGAAGGCGGGGGCCGCCGCCACCGGGCAGCCCTGGCGGGCCGGTGCGCAATCGGCCAGCCCGCGCATCGCATCGGTGGGATCGATACCGTCCACCAGGTCGAGTGGGCTGCTCACCACCTGGCCGCGATGGGCGTCGAAAACCAGCACCTGCCCCAGGTGCGTGGCGACGAGCAATTCGCCATTCCCCAGGAACCGCGGCGTCGTGGGCATGCCGATCACCGGCTGGCGCCACCGCGTCCACTGGGTTATCGGGTAAGAGAGGAACGCTCCGGGCTGGCCGACGTACAGGTTGTCGAAACCGTCGAGCAGGGGGCCGCCGAAGCCGCCGCCCTGGAACAGCCGCACGCACCAGCGCTGCCGCCCGTTGTTGTTGTTTTCCCACTCCATCAGCGAGCACCCCGCCGACGTCTGGGCGTTGAGTGCCAGATAGCCGCGCGCACTCAGCGCCGGTCCGGCCCCCAGACTTCCCTTGACCGACCGGGTCCACTGCAATGACAGCTTGGCGGCCCCGCCGGTGGCGGTGTAGCTGCTGTTGGCGGCGTCGGCGTACTGCGCCGGCCACCCCTGCGCGGCCGACGCGTCGACCCACGAGTCCGTGCTGCCGCACGCGGTGACCCCGGCCGTGAGCCCCGCCGCCAGCAGCACAGATGAGCAACGCCGAAGCCCACGCGGGAGATATCCGGCCAGCACCTGGTTCCCAAATCCTTCTTCCAACGCGGTCCGCCCGGGGTGACCCGGCCGTGCGCCATGAGCGGCGATTGAGTACAGGTGAGGGTAACCCGTGACGATCCGTGCGCGTCCGATTGCCCGGCTCCTCAGCCCGCCGTGCCGGCGCGCATCGTCGCCGAGTTAGGCTTTCCGGCCATGACGAGCATGTGGGGCGCCCCGGTCCATCGCCGCTGGCGTGGATCGAACCTGCGCGACCCGCGCCAGGCCAAGTTCCTCACGCTGGCCTCGCTGAAATGGGTGCTGCGCAACCGCGCGTACACCCCCTGGTATCTGGTGCGCTACTGGCGGCTGCTGAAGTTCAAGCTGGCCAACCCGCACATCATCACCCGCGGGATGGTGTTTCTCGGCAAGGACGTGGAGATCCACGCGACGCCCGAGCTGGCGCAGCTCGAGATCGGTCGCTGGGTCCACATCGGCGACAAGAACACCATCCGGGCGCACGAGGGCTCGCTGCGGTTCGGCGACAAGGTGGTGCTGGGTCGCGACAACGTCGTCAACGCCTATCTCGACATCGAGCTCGGCGATTCGGTGTTGATGGCCGACTGGTGCTACGTCTGCGATTTCGACCACCGCATGGACAACATCAACTTGCCGATCAAGGACCAGGGCATCGTCAAGTCCCCGGTGCGGATCGGCCCGGACACCTGGGTGGGCGTCAAGGTGTCGGTGCTGCGCGGCACGTCCGTCGGACGCGGCTGCGTGTTGGGATCGCATGCGGTGGTCCGCGGCGTGATTCCGGATTACTCGATCGCGGTCGGGGCGCCGGCCAAGGTGGTCAAGAACCGCCAGCTCGCCTGGGAGAGCTCGTCCGCACAGCGCGCCGAATTGGCCGCCGCCCTGGCCGACATCGAACGTAAAAAGGCCTCCCGCTAGCTATTTGGTTGCGGGCTCTCGTCGACCTCGGCATGGAAATCGACGTCGCCCGCATCGACGTTCGTGACGGTCACCAGCACGCCGTACTCTTCGCCGCGGTCGGTGGGCTGACACCGAAGCGTCGTGCCCACAGCGCCTTTCAGCACACGAGCCCGATATCGGCACTCGTGCCACATCGGTAACCTAGCGCTCAGATGCTTTGATAACGCCTGCCGTCGAAATCGCCGTTCCAGTTGCGCCACGCGCTCGCCGGCCAGTGATGCAACACATCGGCGTAGAAATCGCGAAAAGCCAACTCCCGCAAGTACGCTTGTGCCCCGCCGCTGCGCAGGTCCAGGTCGGCGACCAGGGTGCGGGGGTGGATGGTGCCGAATTTCAGATGCGCCGACATCCGGCTGGTGCCTTTGAGATCGGGCCTGTTGCGGTCGTCGCCGTAGCTTCTCAATCCGTTGTCGACGAAGGACTTCCACTGTGTGAGCGCCGCCGCCTCGCCGGCGGCGATATCGAGCGGGACACCGGGATCGGGGATTTCGCAGTGTTCGATCCGCAGGGGCGCCGGATCCAGCCAGCGGGTGGACGTGGCGCTCGATTTCGCCGGTGCCCGCCAGCCGGTTTTGTGCCACTGCCGCAAAAACGGTGTGAACACCTTGTAGGGCGAGCCGTCCGGCTTGGTAACGCGTCCGGGCGAGACGAGATACGGCGAACCCGTCGCCACCAGCGGGACCGCGCCCAATGCGGCCCGCACCCGTTCGTCCCGGCGCTTGCCGAACGGTGCGAAGTCTTCGGAGATGTGCACCGACGACGCGCCGATCTCCTTGGCGATGCGGGGAATTTGTGTGTCGGGCTGCCCGCGGACGACGAGCAGCCGGCCGTCCAGGTCGTCGCGCACCCGCCGCAGTGAGTCACCCAGGAACTGCAGCCGGCGCTGTCCCGAGGAGTTTTCCAAGCGCGGATCGAGCACAAAGCAGGCGAGCACCTCGTCGGACTCGGCCGCGGCGACCAGCGCCGGGTGATCACGCAACCGCAGATCGCGGCGAAACCACAACAGCGCGGGCATTATTCGACCCCCCTAACGGTTGAGCCGCCAGATGTGGGTGGACAGGACGGTCGCAAAGCCGCACCACAGCGGATAAAGCAGTAGCGCGAGCCTGCCCCGCGGGGTGGCTTCGGCGGTGCGTCTGACCAGGTCGGCACTGCTGGCCGCCAGCGCCGCGGCGCCGACCGCGGCCGCGCCGAGCTTGCGGTGCCGAAAGAAAAGCCAACTCCACCCGGCGTTGAGGAGCAGATTCACCGCCAGTGCCGCGGCGTAGCTACGCGCCTTGTCCTGCCGCCCGGTTGCGCGAAACCGGTCGATGGCCACCGCCGACGTGGCCGCGATGTCCACGTAGAGCGTGGTCCACACGGTGGGAAAGGCGGCGCGGGGCGGCTGGTATGGGGGCTTGCGAAGCCGTGAATACCACTGCGAGGCGGCGTCGGCGCTGGCGACGCTGCCTGCGCCGGCGGCTGCGGCGACGGCCAGGGCGCTCGCACCCAATATCGACTTGTTCACGGTGTACTCCGTTCGTGTCGGGCCCGACCCGCTTGTTGCTCAACGGTTTCGGTGTGTACGGGGCTGTCGGGCCACCAGATCCGGTCGCCGATGAGGGCGAACAATGCCGGGATGACCAGCGTGCGCACCACGAAGGTGTCGAGCAGGATGCCTAGGCCGACGATGATCCCCAACTGGGTCAGAACGATCAACGGCAGCACCCCGAGCACGCAGAACACGGCGGCCAAAACGATTCCCGCGCTGGTGATTACACCGCCGGTCGCCGAGACGGCACGCACCATCCCATCGCGGGCGCCGCGCCGCGCGGCCTCCTCGCGGGCGCGGGTGACCAGAAAGATGGTGTAGTCCACGCCGAGGGCGGCCAAGAACAGGAAGGCGAACAACGGGCTGGTGTTGTCCAGCGCCGGAAAGCCGAAGACGTGGATACTGGCCCAGCCGCCCATGCCCAGTGCGGCCAGCGCGCCCAGGATCGTTGCGGCCAGCAGGGTAGGTGGCGCAAGGGCGGATCGCAGCAACACGTAGAGGACGACCAGGATGACCGCCAGGATCGCCGGGATCAGCAGCACGCGGTCATGCGTGGCCGCATCCCGAATGTCGAGGGCCTGCGCGTCGGCGCCGCCCACCAGCGCACTGGAGTCGGCGGCCCGTGTCGAATCCCGCAGTGCGGCAACGATGCCGAACGCCTGGTTGGATGACGCCGGTGCGTCGATCACCACCGACCACTTCGTCAGTCCCGATGCCGATCGGCCGGACTCGGTCACCGAGGCAACGCCGGGAGTGGCCCCGATTGCCCGCTGTACGGACGAACCGTGGGCGGTGGGGGCGACGACCAGCGTCGGGTTGGCCAAACCGGCCGGAAAGTGTTCGGCCACAACGTTATAACCGGATACCGAATCCGCGTGCACGCGGAACTGCTCGGTCTGCGACAAGCCGATCCGGGTCCCCCACAAGCCGGTGCCCAGGGCCCCCAGGACCGCGATCGCGACCACCGCAACCAGCGCGGGGCGGCGCACCACCCATTCCGCGACCCGATGCCAGGCGCCGGAATCCAGGGTGGCGTCGTCCCCGGCGTGCGGAATGAACGGCCAAAACAACCGCCGGCCGCACGCGGCGAGCAACGGCGGCAGGACCACCAGCACCGAAACCGCGGCGACAACGAGGCCGCACGCCGCGAGCGCGCCCAGGCTGCGCGTGCTCGGGGTGGCGGCGAAGAGCAGCGTGAGCAGCGCCAGCACCACGGTGGCATTGCTGGCAACGATGGCCGGCCCCGCTCTGCGCACGGCGTGACGCAGGGCGGTGCGGTGCCCGGAATGGCGCCGAAGCTCTTGGCGATACCGAGAGATCAACAACAGCGCGTAGTTGGTGCCCGCCCCGAACACCAGCACGCTGGTGATCCCGGACGTGGCGCCGTCAAAGCTCAACCCGGTCAACGACGCCACCGCCGTGCCGACCGCGGCGGCGACCCGATCGGCGAATCCGACGACGAGCAACGGGGCCAGCCACAGCACCGGGGACCGGTAGGTGGCGATCAGCAGCAGCGCCACCACCGACGTCGTCACCGCCAGCAGGGTGATGTTGGCGTTGGTGAAGGCGCCGGCAATGTCGGCGCCGAACGCCGGGCCGCCGGTGATGTGAACCCGCAGATCCGCAGGCAGCCCCGCCGCCGCGGCATTGCGCAGCGCCGTGACCGTGTCGCCGAGGGCGAGCCCCGACAGGCCGGCGCTGATCGGCACGACGCCCAGGACGGCCTTTCCGTCCTTCGACGGCAGGATCGGCGCGGCCCCGGCGTTTGCGCCGGGTTGCGCGGCGGCCTGTGCCCGATCGCGGGTCGCTTGCGCGGCGCCGATGTCGGAAGGGCCGAGCACCGCACCATCGGCGCGACTGACCACCACGATCAGCGGGGCGCGGTCACCGCCGGGAAACTGTCGGGCGAGGGTGTTCACCTGTGCGGAGTCGGATTCGTTCGGAAGCGGTTGCGGCGGCTGACCTGCCGCGGCATTCCCGCCGATGAGCACCATGAAGCCGATGCCCAGCAGGGCCGTGACCAGTGCGAGCAGCCAGGAGCGCCGACCGGTCACCGCGCTGGCCAAGGGTTCCACACCACGAACACAAGCCTTTCAGTTTATTAAACATCAATCAACTGAAATGACGCATCGCCACGTGGTCGCGCCGGCGATGCGCATAGGGGCACTATGGACATTATGTACGCGAGGGCTTACCGGCGATGACCGCCGACCGGGGCGCGATGAAGAACCGCAAACGGCGGCACATCGATGTCTGTCTCGGCGAGCCGGTCGGCTACGACGGTGTCACCACCGGCCTGGACCGCTACCAATTGCCGTATAACGCCCTCACTCAGACGAGCCTGGGTGACATCGACTTGTCCACCACGTTTTTCGGTGTCAATCTGCGGTATCCGATCCTCATCGGCGCGATGACCGGAGGCGCCGAGTTGTCCGGGACGATCAACCGGAATTTGGCCGCGGCCGCTCAACAGCTGGGTGTCGGCATGATGCTCGGCTCCCAGCGCATCATGCTGGACGATGCGCTGGGGGAGCGCGCCGCGGACAGCTTCACGGTTCGCGACGCCGCGCCAGATGTCTTGCTGTTCGGCAACATCGGTCTGTCTCAACTGGCGAAGACGGCCGTACCGGACCTGGCGAAGGCCCTCGATCGGGTGGGTGCGGACGCGCTGGCCGTGCATACCAATCCGCTACAGGAAGCGATGCAGCACGACGGCGACACCGACTTCTCCGGTTCGCTGGTCCGGCTGCGAGAGGCGGCCGACGCCATCGGCTATCCGGTGTTGCTCAAAGAGGTCGGCCACGGGATCGGTCGCGCTGCGGCCGCGGAGCTTCTTGGGGCCGACGGTAAACCTCCGGTCGCCGGAATCGACGTGGCGGGTGCCGGCGGGACGTCGTGGTCACGGGTCGAACAGTTCGTGCGCTATGGCGAATTGCGTTATCCGGACCTGGCCGACTGGGGAATCCCCACCGCGCGTGCGGTCGTGGAGGTGCGCGAGGTGCTACCCCAGATCCCGTTGGTGGCTTCCGGTGGCATTCGCACCGGGATGGATGCGGCCAAGGCGATCGCACTGGGCGCCGATGTCGTGGCGGTGGCCCGGCCGCTGCTGCCGCCCGCGATCGAATCGACCGCCGCCGTGGTGGATTGGCTGCAGCCGTTCATCGACGAGCTTCGGGTCTGCCTGCACGGCTGTGGCGCCGCAAGCCTTGCACGTCTGCGCGACGTCCACCTCATCCCCGTGACGTAGTTTCGCGCGACGTGGCCGTCATCGTGGCTTACGGCTCGCCGTCCCCGCACCGCGACGGCCTTTCGCCACGGTGCGCTTGCTGTCGGTGGCGGTGCGCGTTCTGGGACTTGGTGCGGTCAGCCGGGATTCGAAGGCGGACATCGCCTCGATCATCGCCGCGAAGACCCGATGGGCGGCAGTCAGGTCGCGGTCGGGCAGGTCGGCCAGGGCGGTGCGCAGTTCAGCGCCAAGGGGAGTGAAAAAAGAACGAGCCAGCGCCATCCCCGGTTTCTCGTAACGAAGCAGCGTCTTGCGGCGGTCTTGCGGATCCGGTTCGCGCCGGACGTGGCCGGCGTCGATCATGCGATCCACCAGATAGGTGATGGCGGCCGGTGAAACGTCCATTTGCCGTCGCAACTGAGCCGCGGTCAACGGCGTTCCGGCGGTTTCGGCGACCATGATGTGCAACAGCGCGTGGAAGTCGGTGCCGCTGACACCGTTTTGACGAGCGAAGTGCCGGCCTATCCGGTCGGATTGCGCAGTGATCGCACGCATGTCGGCCGACATCAACTTCTCGAGTTCGGCCCGGTCTGATCGCCGATCGGCGGCGGCGCGCTTGGTCACTTACCCGCATCCTTCTTGCAAGATACGCCGACGAGCGTATCGCCTATCGCGAGCAAACACTGAGAGCGAATACGCCCCAGCATCTCCGGTTCAGTGGGCATCAGCCTACGGCACCCTCGCCGGTATCTCGATGCAGCGATGCATTTGGTCAGCGGCGGGACTGCGGTTTCAACTGGTGCGCCTTGGGTATGTCATGGGCGATGGCTTTGATCGAGACCTCGCAACGTTTGCGGGGCACACAGCGCAAAGTGCTGCGCCTGCAACGGCGTTTGTGGCTTGCCGAGCTGGCCCTGTGGCCCACCGTTATCGTGTTGGCGGTCCTGATGGCCGGGGTGCTGTGGATCGCGTGGCGGCGGTCGGCCGGCACGAAAGCACCTGTGACATAACGTCCCCGAGTGAGAAAGGGTCGCTAGCGGTCTGGCAAGGCGTGTTCGACGATGGGAAGCCGCGCCTGCGGCTGCCGCTCGCCGCGTTTGGCCGACAGGTACACCTGCGCGGTCTTGTCGGCCACCGTATGCCAATCGAAGTCTGAGGTGAGTCGCTCGCGGGCGGCGTGGGCGCGTTGTTGCGCGGCGTGCGGATCGTCGAGCACGGTGCGTATCGCCGAGGCCAGCCGGGCCACATCGCGGGGCGGACACGACACGCCGGTCTGACCGTTGATCACCGCCTCGCCCAGACCGCCGATGTTCGAGGTCACCAGGGGAGTGCCGGCCGCGGCCGCCTCCAGGGCCACGATGCCGAACGGCTCGTAGTGACTGGGCAACACCGCGGCGTCGGCGCGATGCAGGACGGCCAACAGCTCTGCGTGTTCCAGGTGTCCTACGAATCGGATTGCCTTGAGCACCCGGTGTTTACGGGCTTGTTCGATGAGCCAGCCCTGCTGGGTGCCCTCGCCGGCGATGGTCAGTGTGGTACCGGGGTGGGTGCGTCTGATCCGCGGGAGCGCGGCGATGACGTCGTGAACGCCCTTCTCGTACTCGAGCCGTCCCAGGTAGAGCAGTTCGGCCGGCCCGTTGTGTGGACGCCGCGCCGCGAACGGCCACCGCGCCGTCTCAATGCCGTTGCGGATCACGGTGATCTCGGCCAGCCCGGGTCCGAACAGCTCGGCGATCTCGTCGGTCATCGACCCCGAACAGGTGATCAGCGAATCGGATTCACGCACCAGCCACGACTCGACCGCGTGCACCTGCCGGCTGAGCGCACCGCTGACCCAACCGGAGTGCCGGCCGGCTTCGGTGGCGTGGATCGTGGAAACCATTGGCACATCATAAAATTGGGCTAGCGCGATCGCCGGGTGGGCCACCAGCCAGTCGTGGGCGTGCACGACGTCGGGACGCCACGTGTGGTTGCTGCCCAGCTTCTTGAGGGACAGCCCGGCGCGGATCATGGAGTGCCCCATCGCGAGCGTCCAGGCCATCATGTCGGTGCCGAAGGTGAACTCGTGCGGATCCTGCGCGGCCGCGATCACCCGAACGCCCTCGCTGATCTGGTCGGACGACGGATGGCTCCGGGGATCGGTTCCGGTGGGACGCCGCGACAGCACGACGACGTCGTGGCCGTCGGCCGCCAGCGCGGTCGACAGGTGATGCACGTGCCGGCCGAGCCCGCCGATGACGACCGGCGGGTATTCCCAGGACACCATCAGGATTTTCACGTCGTGGTCCGCCTCATCGGGGCAGCCTGCGCGCATCGAGGGCGCCGAAGAGTCCGTCGGCCCGGTTCCACCCGTCGGCCAGCCGCTGCGCGGTGTCGCGGCGCCCGGACGCCAGGGCCCCCGCGATCTCGCGGGTGGCGTGCGCGTGCAGGTGGGCGCGATACCGGGCGTAGTCGGCGGCCGAGTCCTTGCTCACCATGAACGGCCAGTCGCTCGAGACCGTGAGCAGCGTTTCGCGCAGGATCTGATCGGCGACGTGGTCGCGGGGGGTCGCCCCGTCCAGCGTGGAGGTTTGCGACAGCGCCTTGTCGACGGTGCTCAGCGCGGTGTCGACCACTTCGTTGTTGAGCTGGACCAGATCGGCAACCTGGTCGCCTGCCCACACCTGCCAGTCCTTGCCCGAGCCCCACGAGCTGGGCGGCAGGGCCACCGGGTCACCGACGAAGCCGTCGGCGATCGCATCGTGCAGCGTGCCCACCCGCACGCCGGCCTCGGGCAGGGCGCGCAGAACCCGCTCCAGCCACGTCGGGCCTTCGTACCACCAGTGGCCGAACAGCTCGGTGTCGAAGGCCGCGACCACATGAGCGGGCCGCCCGATGCGCGCGGATTCCGATAGCAGGCGGTTGCGGACCATGTCGACGAAGTCGGCGACGTGGATGTCGACCGCGTGGTCGGCGCGCTCGGGATCGTAGGGCGCCTTGCCCTCCGAGGACACATTGCGGCCCGTGACCCTGGCCGGCTTGAGCCCGGTGAGGTGGTCATAGGTGTGGAAATCGCGATAGGCGGCATGGCCGGGGTAGCCGGACTTCGGTGACCACACCCGGTAGCTGACCTGCAGGTCGCGCCCGAACGCCACCACGTCGGTGTCGCCGACGGGCCGGCCCAGCGCGGTGTCGCCATGCAGCGACGGGCCGTCGACCATGAAATGCGTGACTCCCGCGGCGGAGTAGTCATGTTCGAGGCCTGGCGCGTAAGCGCATTCGGGTGCCCAGATCCCGGCGCTTTGCCCTTTTCGCGTCCCCAGGCGGTGCTGCGCGTCGGCGAGGCCCTCGCGCAGGGCGAACTCGCGCAGCCGGGGCGCGAGGAGCGGTTGGAACGGATGGGCCAGCGGTCCGCCGAGCAGCTCGACCGTGCCGGCGTCGAGCAGGCTGCGCAGCATCGGGCTGCCGCCGTGCCGCCACAGGGTGGCGAAGTCTTCAAGGGCCCCGTGCGCCGCCGCTTCCTCACGAACCCCCAAGGCGCGCAAGGCTTCCGGCGTGCATGACTGATAGCCAACCGATTTCGATCGGGGAACCGACCGCACACTGGCCGCCGCAGAGGCTTCCGTCGCGCGCAGCCGCCAGTTCGCCAGCCAATGATGCATGCCGTCAAGGCAATACGGGTCGTCGAGCTGCGCGTTCACCACCGGCGTGACGCCGAGCGTGATCAGCGACCGGCGATTTTCGCCGGCCAACGTGTTCAGCACTCGCATCAGCGGTAGGTAGGCCGCCGCCCAGGATTGGTAGAGCCATTCCTCACCCACCGGCCAGCGGCCATGGTGGGCCAGCCAGGGGAGGTGGGTGTGCAGAACCAGGGTGAAGAGGCCGGGAACCCGGTCTTGCCTCGAGTTCACGGTGCTACCGCGATTGCGATCAGATCGAGACTGTCGTCGATGTGCTGGCCGGTGGCCGCGCCGGTGCCGCTCTCGATCAGGTCGAAGTCATCGGTGGTGACCGCGGCGACGTCCGCCGCCAGGTCGGGCGGCCACGGCGCCCCGGGGTCAGCGGCCATGGCGCGCGCGATCTGCGCGTCGATGATCGAGCCGCCGTGCCGGGCGTCCATCTCCCGCAGCCGCGGACCGTGGAACAAGCCGCTGATCGAGACCTCGGAGAAACCCCCGCCGATGAGCAGCTCGGCCAGCTCGCCGGCGTTGAGTTCGCGGGTGTGGAACGGGTTGATCGGGGTGTCGCGGCCGGGTGAGAACGTGATCCGGTTGGGTGTGGACATCATCAGCAGACCCGACGGCCGCAGCACCCGCGCGCACTCGACGACGAATTGTGTTTGGTCCCACAGATGCTCGATCACCTGGAAGTTGACCACAATATCCACCGACGAATCGGGCAGCGGCAGCTGCGCGAGGTTCGCCTGCATGACGTCCACCCGCGGGTAGCGG
>Ga0134125_10005710_pt1 | contig 14109 bp, 11 predicted proteins | sample KB31751_FD_96464 | JGI IMG/M metagenome (GOLD analysis project Ga0134125, IMG submission 96464) | Terrestrial soil microbial communities with excess Nitrogen fertilizer from Kellogg Biological Station, Michigan, USA - KB3-175-1 | ecosystem: Environmental > Terrestrial > Soil > Unclassified ... | reverse complement strand
GTCATACATCGCGCCGCCGATGATGAATTTCCGCTGCGGCAGCCGTTTCGCGGGTTCGACCAGTAATGTCCCGAGCATCTGTTCCCGGTCCGCCGCATGTGTTCCCAGGTACGAAAGGTCGGCGCGATAATCGTCCCTCGCATGCACCGGATGATGCACTTCCGGATCCACGCAGCCGAACAATGGGGCTACCACTCGTGCTCCCAGCCGGTTCCGCAGTTGGTTCAATACCTCTCCACCCGCATAGCTCAGTACCAAGTCAAAGCCGCTGAATCCGTTCTCGCCTACATAGTCCACGGGCAACCCGCCGTCGAGGCGATCGAGCGTTACCGGAGAATCGAGATCGTAGAAACATCGCACTGCAGCATGCGACTCGGATATCAGCTCCGTTGCCGCGATCGCGTCCGGGCAGTACGAAGTTGTCATTGCCACGTCGCAGTCGGAAGTATGCCGTTTCGCCTTTTGCAAAATTTCTTCCCATTTGTCGTAGAGAATTAACTCGCCTTGCGGCAGCTCAAAGACGTCCCGGTGCGCGGCGTAATAGGGAACGTCATGCTCGAAGAACACAACTCGATGCCCGCGCCTTGCCAGCGCCTTGCAAAGTGCGCGCCATAGCGTGGCATGGCCATTGCCCCAAGCCGAGCTTATCGAGAGTCCGAAGATCACCAGCTTCATAACGAACGGCTCGCGCGTCCTTTCGATGCTGCCGCTACATCTTCATCAGCGAGCGCCTGACCGCGTCCGTCACAATCCCATAGACCAGATGAGATGACAACGCCGTCGCGTGAGACGAAACAGGAACTTCTTGCGGCGGCTTCGACAACTTCAATGCCGGTACGCCCACTTCGTCTGCGGCAAGCCATAGCAAACTCCCGAATACGGTTCCATAGCCCGAACTGGCGAACGAAAGATTTTGCGCGAGCGCGCCATATGCCGCTCCGGTCAGCGTGCCAAATGCATAATGAACCGCCGGCGCGGCCTGCTTCTTTTCCGCCGGAGTCAACTCGCGGTCGAGTGTTTTTTCCGAAACCATGTTCGCTGCTTTAGCCGTAGCGGGTTCGTCGCTTTCGCCCGATTCCTCCTTCTCCTGCCCATCCGGATTCGAAAGTTTCTTCATCGTCTGGCTCTCTAGCGCCTGAAATTGGTTCATCGCCCATGAAGCGGTCAGGCCTCCGAGGGCGCCTGCGGCGATTCCTTTCCAAATGCCTGCTGATGCCATTCCAATACCTCTCCTGTCTCCGCTTGCCGCGCCTTGGGCATACAGCGTCGCATAAAGGACTCTCGCCAAGCGGCACTTGTTTCCGGACCAAAACCTAGCAAAATGGCGTATATTGGCCCAGTCAGATATAGACTTATGCGCCGGGTTTGATAAACCTTTACGTGTGGAACGCCGCCATTTTCTTCAAGCTCTAACCGTGCTTGGTCCCGGCGCCGCGGTTTTGGCCGCGCAGCAAGGACCGCCGCGTACCGATCCGGTCGAAAAGATGACTCCCGGAGCTACAGCGCGGATCGCTGTATCGCACGTTGGTTTCCGTCTCCACGATGCCAAGCGCATCATCGTCCGGGGCATGGCGCCAACCTCGTTTCAAATGTATGACGTCAGCAGCGGTCCGAAATTCCGAATCGAACGGCTCCTGCGCCCGGTCTCCTCCGACTTCGGCCCGGCAGTCGCCGGCGATTTCAGTGACGTAACGCGGCCTGGCCTTTACCAAATTCGTGCCGGAGAAGAGCTTTCTCCACCTTTCTTCATTCGCCCAGATGCCTGGCGCCGCTTTCTTCCCACCGTTGTCAGCTACCATCACGCGCAGCGCTGCGGTGTCGCCGTGCCTAACGTGCACGATCTCTGCCACCTTGATGACGCTCGACGCCGCGATAACGGCGCGCACGTCGACACTACCGGCGGTTGGCACGACGCAGGTGATCTTCGCAAATGGATGGATGCCACCATGATGAATGCGTTCGGCTTGCTTGCTATAGCCCGGCATCTTGGTTCGCGCTGGGATCTCGCCGGTTCCGGGCTTAGCCCTCTTGAAGAGGAACTGCGCTGGGGCAATCGCTATTTTCTTAAAATGCAGGATACCGACGGGCGTGTCTGGGCTGATGTCGCTGGCGGTGTGAACGGCGATAACAGTGACAATCACTGGACCGATAACATCGTGGGCACCCCCGACGATCGCTATCTCAATCCGGCAAAGGATGGGCTGGTTCAGGCAATGTTCGCCGCGCTTCAGGCGAAATATGCCCGGCACTTCCATGCATCCGACCGCAAATACGCGGCAACGTGTCTCGCCGCGGGGCAAAAGTGTTGGAATGCAAATTCTCGCGAAGGCGCAACCGTGGAGTTAGGCTGGTGGACACTCGCCGCAATCGAACTCCATCGCGCTACAAATAGCGATGAGTTTCGACAGGCGGCTGAGCAGCTTGCGAAGCAGCTTGTCTCGTTACAGCGAACGAGCGACGCAGTCGCCGGAGACATTACCCGTTTCTGGCCCGTCTCGGCAAAAGATACCGAGCCATACAAGCACTTGGTTCACGGTGCGCTGCCCGCCTTCGCGGTTCTCGAAACTGCCCGCGCTTTTCCAAAAGCGTCATCCGCTGGAGTCTGGCGCGATGCCGCCCGCCTCTACATTGAGCGCTATGTCGTTCCTCTTTGCGGCCGCTCCGCTTATGGCATTGTTCCGTTCGGTCTCTATCACGGTTCCCCCAGCCCCGAACGTTATCGCAAGCTCCCAGGCGACTTCACGTATCGCTATTTCATGCCGGTGCGAAAACAGTACTTTTGGCTGGGCCTCAATTCGAATCTTCTCTCACACGCCCTGCTGCTTGCCACCGCCGCGGCCGAGCTAAAGCAGCCCGAATGGCGCTCGCTCGCCTATCGCCAAATCGAATGGGTTTTCGGCGCGAATCCCTTTGGTGCAACGCTCGCCAGCGGAATAGGTGTTCGCAATCCGTATCCCCATTCCCGCTACGTCGGCATCATTCCCGGCGGCATCATGAACGGCATTGGCGGCAATAGCAACGACGATCCGGTCCTCGATACCGATTTCGACGAAAACTGGCGCACGAACGAATACTGGAGTCCCCACGTCGGCTACTTCGAATGGGCTCAGGCCGTTCTCGAATCCACGTAGCTGCCATCTCCTCAAACAACGGAGCGCAGTCCAAGATATTTCACAAATGGGTCGAAGTCTCTGTCGTTGTGCAGCAATTCGTAGCCGTCCTCAATACAGCGAGTGGCAATAACCGTGTCGATGGTCTTGCGAACGGTAACGCCTCGCCGACGCAGTGTGCGGAAGTGCTCCGCCGTGCGAATTGCGATATGTTCTCCACATATGTCGATCACGGTTAGCGACATCAGCATTGTTTTCGCTTGCTCGAATTCTCTTTGGTCAGAGAAACCTTGCAATACTTCCGCTAGAATCAAATCACCGATAAACAACGGTTCCGATCCGAGAAGTTTGTCTAGCCTTTCTGTCGCAGGCGTAACTGCTCCATTGAAATAGTCAATCCAGACACTCGAATCGACAAGAATCAATTGTCAGTCCTCATTGAATCGAGATCACCCTGCCAGTGAAGCCTGCCGCGCAGTTTCCGGATCTCCTCCTGCTTGCGCAGCCGCAACAGAGTCTTCAATCCCAGTTCCACAACTTCGCGCTTTGTCTTGATGCCTGTCGCGCGAAGAGTATCCCGCATCAGTTTGTCATCAATCACAATATTGGTTCGCATGATGTGTATTCTTTAAATTAATTATACACATCGTTGGCCCTCGCCCATTTACCTTTCCACCCTGAAAACCGCCAGCGTCATATCGTCGTGTTGTGGCGCGCCTGCCGCGAACGCTACCGCCTCCTGCATCATCCGATCCAAGGTTTCTCTCGCGTTCAGCCCTTCGCATGTTTTTGCGCAGGCGAGCAGTCGCTCTTCTCCCCACTCCTCATCATTCGCATTCATCGACTCCGAAATGCCGTCCGTGAATAACACCACCATATCGCTCGGCTCAAAATCGAATGATGCCGCTTGAAACTCGACCTCGGGCAATAACCCGATCACCGGGCCGCCCGTTTCCCACCGGAATATCTGCCGGTTCGTTCCGCAACCTCTCAGCACGACCGGCGGATTGTGTCCGGCGTTAACGTAAGTCAATCGGCGGACCGCCGCATCGTACTCGCCATAGAAAAAAGTGGCGTAGCGATTCGCCGACGATGACTCATAAACCATTTTGTTGATTTTTTGCATCAAGGCAGGCATGTGCCGGATGATTGGCGCTTGTCCCCGCAGCGATGCTTGCAAGCTCGCCATCATCAGCGCCGCGCCAATACCTTTTCCCGAAACGTCTCCCACCGCGATCGTAAATTTCCCGTCCGGCAATTCCAAAAAATCGTAGTAGTCGCCGCCGACTTCCCGCGCCGGGCGGCACTCGGCGCAGTAGTCTAGCCCGTGCACCGACGGAAGTAATTGCGGAAATAGCTTCTGTTGCACTTCTCGTGCGATTTCGAGTTCCCGGTTCAGTCGCTCCCGCTGCGCGGCTTCCACCGAAACCTTCATAGTCAGCCGCGAAACCTCTATGGCCAACCCCGTCTGTGCCGCCACGGAATTTAATAGCCGGAGATCCGATCCCGAATAAGGAGCTTCCGATCGTTTCCTGCCTAGCGCCATGAAACCGGTGAGAGTGTCCTTGGCAAATAGCGGGAGAAGCAACTCCGCCTCCATTTCACGCAACCGGCGGCGCTCTTCTTCGCTCACGGCCTCGTTATAAAGCCATCCATTCCGGTCCTCGAAGTAGACGCGTACAGGCTTTTTCTCTTCCTTAAGCTGCTGCACTGCTCCCGCGCCGTCCGGGAAATTCAGCGGCACTCTCTCGTGGCCGCGTGAATACGCAACTTGGAACGGACCGCCCTCGTTGAGCAGCACAGAAACCTTAGAGACGTGCAGCGCCTCAGCAATACGTCCGGCCACCGTCTTCAACAACGGTTCAATTTCCACGATCGATCTCACCCTCTCGGCCAAATCATTGAGAATTTGTTCCGCGTCATAAGCTTCGCGAAAAAAGCGCCGGTCGATAACCGCTGCAAGCCGGTGTGTAATGCCGTTCAGCAGGAAAATACCCCATAATCCCGCCGCCATCAGGATCACCGTTCCCGCATAGCTCATCCTGTGTTCCGTCACCAACGCCGCAACAGCGATAAAAAGAATCGCGCTGAGCACCGCTTGCAGAATAATCACGCCGCGGCGCGCCAGCGTGTATTGCAAGCTCTGCCGGATAATGAGGCGCACATCCATCGCGCGGTGCACGACAATGACGTAGGCGACGGCCAGAGGAAACACGAACTCCAGCACGTATGAGGCCCCATAAAGCCAGGGGGGAAAAAGTACTTCTATTTGTGTATGCTTCAACTGAGCCACAATCTGGAGTACCGGCGCGAGCGGCAGCGATATCAATGCTCCGATCAGCACAAGACGCAGCCGCCGTTCGGCATCTCCTCGCTTGGCCAGGTAGCGTTTCCAAGCTAAGCAGCCGATACAACAAAAGCTCGATGCATAGCTGCACGCCGCAAAGAGGGGTAGCAGCACGCCCCTAAAGCGCGCGATGACAAAAACAGAGGAGTAGTTTTCAACAACTCCCGTAGCGGCAATCACGTCAAGCGCCGCCCGCAATCCGAGCGGTAGCACAATCAGCCACGTCAACCAGTTCCATAGCGTGCGCCCGCGCGCTCCGCGCGGAAGCGATTCCGGGAAGTAGATACCAAATAAGAGAAGCCAAATTCCCCATGTGGCGTTGAACAATGCGTGGTAGATCGCTCCGAAATCGCGAGCCACTGGCCCCCAGGACTCAACAAACGGATCGAAAAACGTCGTGAATCCCAACAGAAATGCCAGCAAGAGCCACGCAAGCCGGTCACGCGGTCGAACGGCCACGACCCAAAAGCCCAGAACAATGCAGAAAGCGGGCATAATCAGCACGCCCGCCAATGCGACAAAACCGATGGGCTGCGCCTCCGCCGAAATCAGCCGGATTCGCGTTGCAACCGTTGTTCCGTTCGATCGCGCTACAACGGGCAAGAGTGCACCGGGATTTGCTCGGGAAATCGCATCGCCGGCAACGCCCAAACCCGTTACGCGCGTACCGTTGATTTCGAGTAGGGCATCGTTTTCGTGAAGGCCCGCCTCTATCGCGTTCGGTTTCAAAACGCTGATCTTGAATTGTGGAGCCGCCCTGTCAGGCTCGACAACGAATGGCCAGGCGGCGCGTTCGGGGCCGCCGAACCACTGCGGAAACCGCGTTTCTATTGTGCGGAATTGATAAGCGGCCGCGGCGAGGAACACCAAACCCAGCGCTGCATATTGGACTATTGACCGCGATGCCCTGATACGCACCCCCTAGGCATCTAAGGTTGTTTGTAGCGCGCGATTCATCGTGCTGCTGCTGGTCTTAGCCGGCAGTCCTCACTAATACCCCGCAGCCTGCTCCGTTATCGCTTCTATCGCGGGGAGCCCCAACTGTTTTCTGGCATCATTCAGAATGTCCGCTGTCCGGCTCGCGCCGCATCGCGAAACACCAAGTGCCCGCACCGCAAGCAGCGAATCCAAATCCCTGACGCCGCCGGCCGCCTTCACCTGCACATGCGCCGGTGAGTATTGCCGCATCAGCCGCAAATCGTCGTGCGTCGCTCCACCGGTTCCGTAACCCGTCGAAGTCTTTACCCAGTCCACGCCGATTTCGCCACAAATTTCACAGAGGCGAATCTTCTGTTCCCGGTTCAAATAGCAGTTCTCAAATATGACTTTGATTTTTTGGCCGGCGCCATGCGTCACGCCGGTGACCTCGCGGATTTCGCGCGCCACATAATCCCACTCCGCGCTCAACACCTGGCTGATGTTGACCACCATGTCCAATTCTTCTCCCCCATCGGCCAGCGCCTGCTTTGCTTCGGACACTTTGATCGCGGTTGTATGCCCGCCATGAGGAAAGCCGATTGTCGTACTCGATTTCACACTGCTGCCCTTTAGCAGCTCTGAACACCGCCGCAAATAATAGGGCATAATGCAGACGCTTGCCGCGTCGTAAGCGATCGCCAGCCGGATGCCATCCTCTAATTGCGCCACCGTCAGCGTCGGGTTCAGCAGCGAGTGATCGATCATCTTCGCTACATCCGCATAGGTGTAGTTCATCGCGTTTCTCCGCCTCTATTACAGCAAAGCAGATCGTTATGCATATTTCGCGGCAGTGCCGCCCGATTGCTGATATTGATCAAGCGCCAGCGCTACACCGCCCAGCACCCCGGCGCGATTTGCAAGAGACGATACCTCGATCCGCGCGGTCTCTGCTGGAAACATACCTACTCTCCGCTTCACCTCGTCGCGAATGGTATTGAGCAGCAGATCTCCCATCGCCGCCACGCCGCCAGTCAGCACGACGAGTTCCGGATGCAAAATCGTTACCACGTTCGCGATAGCGATCCCGAGATAGACCGCCGCGCGCCGTATTGCTTCCTCGACCATCTTGTCGCCCGTGCGGCACGCCTCCGCCATTTCTTTCGGCGTCACCCGCGATGCGTCGCCTTCCGTTAAATCATAGAGAATCGGCGCCAACCCGCTCTTCAACAGCCGCACGCCCTCCGCGGTAATTGCAGGTCCGCTTGCTAGAGTTTCCACGCATCCTCTATTCCCGCAGCCGCACCATGGCCCGTCGGGCAAAATTGTTTGGTGTCCCAACTCCCCTGCCGCTCCCAGCGCCCCGAGTCGCAGCCTGCCATCCACTACCAGCCCGCCACCGATGCCCGTCCCCAGCGTCAGGTAAACCATCGTGTTCACGCCGCGTCCGAGCCCATAACGCAACTCGCCTAACGTCGCTACCCGCGCATCGTTCAACAATGCCACCGGGCACTGTAGTTGTTCTTCCAACATCGGCCGCGCCGCTACATTCCGCCAATTGCCAGGGAAGTTGGGCAAAAACAGAGTATGCCCGCGCTGTAAATCGATTAACCCCGGCAATCCCACGCCAACTGCCGCGAGTTTTCCACTTACGTTTTGTGATAGCCCCAGTAAGGTCTCTCCAACGCGGCGCAGCACTCCCGCGGGCCCTTCATACGGCAGCGTTGCAACGCTCGTTTCCGCTAGAATCCTGCCTTCCCCATCCGACACCGCCGCCGCGATATTCGTGCCGCCTACATCCGCCCCGCCATAAATCAGGTCCTGACTCATAACATTTCGATAACCCCAGGGGAGCGTACCATAGCCTCCGCTATCCTGAAACCTGTGACGTTGTGGCCAATGCTGCTCCCATTCGCGAAAACCTGGCTTCCCTTGTAAACGATTTTCAAACGCATGGTCGCGAGATCGCCGTGGTTACCCGTCTGGGTCTTCGGCGCGTCAGTCATTCCTATGGTGAAATCGCGCAACTTGTCGGACGCTTCTCGGCATTGCTTCACCAGCGCGGCCTTGCAAAAGGGGATCGCGTCCTGCTTTGGGCTCCGAATGGCCCTGAATGGATCGCGGCATTTTTTGGCTGCGTACTTCGTGGTGTCGTGCCGGTGCCGCTCGACAATGCGGGTGCGCCGGATTTCGCCGCTCGCGTCCTGGATGACGTCTCTCCCAAACTCGCCGTGGTTAGCGCTACGCATGCCGCTTCACTCTACACTTCGATTCCGCTTCTCCCTGTCGAAGAACTATTAACGACTCTTCCCGAAGCCCCTTTCTTCGAACCGGAATCTCTCACCGCGGAAGATTCTCTCCAAATCATCTTCACCTCCGGCACCACTGGCGAACCGAAGGGCATCGTTCACACTCATGGCAACGTGCTCGCCAGTCTCCGGCCCATCGAACGCGAAATCGGCAAATATCGCAAGTACGAGCGCATCTTTCATCCGCTCCGTTTCCTTCACACGCTGCCGCTCAGTCACGTCTTCGGTCAATTCATGGGGCTCTGGATTCCCGCTCTTATCGCTGCCGAAGTACATTTCGAAGACCGCCTCGTCGCTTCCGATCTCGTCCGCCAGATTCACGACGAGCGCATCTCACTGCTCGCCGGAGTTCCTCGCGTCCTCGATCTTTTGCGCGAACATCTGCATCACCGCTATCCCAACCTCGAACAGCGTCGTCAAAAAGCACGTGGAGCGGGCGCGCTAAAGCGATGGTGGCTCTTTCGCGATATCCACCGCCTCTTCGGCTTCAAGTTTTGGGCGATGATCTGCGGTGGCGCGGCGCTTAGCCCCGATCTCGAAGACTTCTGGAATTCCCTCGGCCTCGCCGTCATCCAGGGCTATGGCATGACCGAAACCACCGCGCTCGTCAGCCTCAATCATCCCTTTCATGCCTCTCGCGGAAGCCTCGGACAAATTCTGCCCGGCCGCGAAGTGAAACTCGGTCCCGACGGCGAAGTCTTGGTTCGCGGCGAGACGGTGTCACAAAAAATCTGGCAAGAAGGCAAGCTGCAGTCTATCGGTTCCGAGTGGCTGCCCACCGGCGATCTCGCCGAAATCGACAGTTCCGGCAATCTGCATTTTCGTGGCCGCAAAAAAGATGTCATCGTCACTGCGGCCGGCCTCAATATTCACCCGGATGATCTGGAATCGGCTCTTGCCTCTCAACCGGACGTAAGAGCCGCCGCCGTCATTGAGTCGCAAGGTCAATACGGCCCCGAACCACTCGCCGTATTGGTCCTGAAAAACGGTGACCCCGCGCAAGTTGTCGCCGGCGCAAACAGTACGCTTGCCGAATACCAGAGGATGCAACGTTGGGTAGTGTGGCCGGAACCCGACCTTCCGCGAACCTCAACAGGCAAGGTTCTGCGCCGCGAAGTTGCGCGCGCCGTCAATCGCAACCTGGATACGAAAGCCTCTAAGGGCTCGCTTACGTCACTACTGCAGCGTGTCGGTCACGCTCCTGCCGAAGGCGCCACCAATGAAAAGCTGAATTTGGACAGCCTCGCGCGTGTCGAATTGCAGGCAGCGATCGAAGAGCAATTCGGCATCACGGTCGATGATGCCGCTATGCAGCAAGTCCGCACCATTGCCGATCTCCGTTCTCTCATCGATCGCCCGGCTCCCGCAACGCCTCTCGTTGTCGGTTCCGCTCCCGCTTCGACGGCTCCGCAACAACCGGCAGTCAGACATATCTATCCCACGTGGCCGCTCAATCCTATCGTGAAGACGGTTCGCAGCGCGTTTATCGAAATTGTGATGCGCGGCTTTGTTCGTCTGCTCGCCAAACCGCAAATAACTGTTGATGCCCGCTCGCTGCCATCCACGCCGATGCTCATCTACGCCAACCATGTCACCGCGATGGATGTGCCGTTAATCCTGAATGCGCTCCGCGGCCGCATGCGGCGGTCTACCGCCATCGCCATGTCCGGAGAAATTCTTCTGGCTTGGAGAAGGCGCAGCTATTATCGCTATCGTTTCCTCAACTGGATTTCGCCGCTCGAATATCTTCTCGTCACCGCGTTGTTTAATGTCTTTCCGCTGCCTCAAACCTCCGGTTTCCGCCAGAGCTTTGCCCACGCGGCGACGTTGATGGATCAAGGCTACAACGTCATCGTCTTTCCGGAAGGCCGCCGCGCCTCGGATGAAAACATTCAGGCGTTTATGAGCGGCTCGGGGTTATTGTGGTCCGAGTTACGCTGTCCCGCATTGCCCGTTTATCTTGCCGGTCTTGGCGAGTTGAAGCGCACGGAAGAGCGCTGGTTCCGTTCCAAAAAGCTTGCGGTACACGTCGGAAATCCCATTCCATGGCAGGCGGAGCGAACGCCGGAGCAGGGAACTGCGCTGCTTGAACAGGAATTGCGCAGCCTGGAATCGTCCACCGGACACCGCGCCGTTTCATCGCGCACTTCAGCACCGCCTATAATCGAGAAATGAGCCGCAAAGAATGGGTTGCTGAGCGTCAAAACGATTCAATCCGTACGCAAATTCACTACGCCCGAAAAGGCGTCATCACGGGTGAAATGGACTACGTGGCGCGCCGCGAAAACCTCAGGCCCGAGCTGATTCGCGCCGAAGTCGCCCGCGGCCGCATGATCATTCCCGCGAATATTAACCACCACGCGCTCGAACCCATGTGTATTGGGGTCGCCTCAAAGTGCAAAATTAACGCCAACATCGGGAACTCTTCCACCACCTCGAATATTAACGAGGAACTCGAAAAGCTACAGTACTCGGTCAAGTTCGGAGCCGACACGGTCATGGACCTCTCGACTGGAGGCGATATCCCTGCTATCCGCCAGGCCATTATCTCGGCTTCGCCTGTGCCCATCGGTACTGTGCCCATTTACGAAGCCTTGAGCCGCGTTCGCCGCGTACAGGACCTCAATATCAACGTAATGCTGGAAGTGATCGAAGAGCAGGCCGCCCAGGGCGTCGATTACATGACCATCCATGCCGGTGTTCTTGTCCAATACATCCCGCTCACTACCCGGCGCATCACCGGTATCGTCAGCCGCGGCGGAGCCATTCTCGCCGAATGGATGGTAAAAAATCATAAGCAGAATCTCCTGTACGAGCACTTCGACGAAATCTGCAAAATTTTCCAGAAATACGACGTCAGCTTCTCCCTCGGCGATGGTCTCCGACCCGGTTCTCTCGCCGATGCCAGCGATGCCGCTCAATTTGCGGAATTGAAAACTCTCGGCGAACTTACACAAAAAGCTTGGGAATACGACGTCCAAGTCATGATCGAAGGCCCGGGTCACATTCCGATGGATCAGATCCAGATGCAGGTCGAAAAGGAGAACGAGCTTTGTTATGAAGCTCCGTTCTACACGCTCGGTCCGCTGGTTACCGACATTGCGCCCGGCTACGACCACATCACTTCCGCCATTGGCGCCGCGATGATCGGCTGGTATGGCGCCTCCATGCTCTGCTACGTCACACCCAAAGAGCACCTGGGCCTTCCCAATCGCGAAGATGTGAAGCAGGGGATTATCGCGTACAAAATTGCCGCCCACGCCGCCGATGTCGCGCGCAAACGTCCCGGAGCCCGCGACCGCGACGACGATTTATCGCGCGCTCGCTATACCTTCGATTGGAACCGCCAGTTCGATCTTTCGCTCGATCCGGAGACCGCCCGCGCTTATCACGACGAAACCCTTCCCGAAGAAGGCTTCAAGGAAGCGGCCTTCTGTTCCATGTGTGGGCCGAAGTTTTGTTCCATGAACCATTCCGCCAAAACGGAAGAATTCACCGAAGAAGACGCCGCCGCTGTGCTCGCTGCATCTCCCAATCGCGGCATCTTTAATCTGGTCTGATGCCCGAGATTCGGTCCGACGACCGCGTATTATCTCTTGCCATCCCTGCGCCCAATGAAGCTGCGGCATTCGGTCGGCTGCTCATGACCGGCTGCCTCGTCGCTATTGGATCTACCGATGAAGTAAATGAGGCCCGCCGCGTTCACTCGGAATTTGACAATCTCATGTTCATCGCTGCCACGCCCGATCACATCCCCTGGAGCGATGCTTTTTTTACTAAAATCCTGATCCCGCCCCAGCTTCAGGTGCTTCTACCCAGCATCCAAAACGAGTTGTTGCGCGTCCTCGCCCCCGGCGGCGAAATTGTCTCCTCAGCCGAACAAGCGTAAGAGTTATTCGCCTAAATCGACGATGTTCATGAGCAGCTCTCTGTCACGCTTTCGTTTCTGCGTCGCGCTTTCGGAACGCTGCTTCGCCGGCGGCGGATATTTCAACCCACTTCTGGTCAGGCGGAGCGCCGGCCTCGTAGCTGTCATGCCAGTTCCACCATTTGTAGGGAGCCGTTTGAGGGTAACCCTCTGGCGAGTCCTCCCAGGTTTCCTGACGGCCGAGCGGTGTGATATCCAGGTAGCTCCAGGTGGTTCCCATTGCCTCGTCCCCGCGAACATTGACGAAGTATGTGCGGAATACACGCTCCCCATCGCGGAAGAATACGTTGTGTCCGTGCCACTGGTCCACACCGAAATCCACATCGAAGCTGTCTGTGATGGTGTACCACGGCATCTCCCAACCCATTCGCGCTTTCAATCGCGCGATGTCCTTCTGTGGCGCGCGCGAGGCATAGGCGAGAGTCGTATCGCGAGCATTCAGGTGTGCCACGTGCGCCACCTGATCCGCCCCCAGCGAGCAGCCGCGGCACGCATGGTCGGGCCAGCCGAAAACACCGGGCTCGAAGAAGGCACGATAGACAATCAACTGCTTCCGGCTCTCGAATAGGTCAAGCAGACTAACTTTGCCGTTGGGGCCGTCGAACTCGTACTTCTTGTCTACTGCCATCCAGGGCATTCGCCGGCGCTCCGCCGCCAGCGCATCGCGCGAGCGCGTGAAGGACTTCTCCTTCACAAGCATCTGCTGCCGTGCCATCTCCCAGGCCTCCGCCGATACGACAGGGGGTGTCTGCATGGCAGGATGCTCGCCGTTTCGGCCCTTCTCGGCTGTCTTGGTCGTGGTCATGGCAGTCTCCGCGTCAAAGCTTGCGGACAGCTTGCCATGGGCGATGGATGAGCGTGAGTGACAAATGTGGCGCGAATGGCCACCTCAACTACTCAGCGGCGAGCGAGCTTTGCGTGTGGGTGAAGCCCCCCTTGCGCCTGAGCTCTCTTCCCGGGGGCGAGCCCGCGCGCAAAGCTTGCTCGCCCGTCACTACACCAGCACGCGCGGGATTTTCTTCTCCCAGCGCTTCGAGATCACCGAGCGCTCGCCGTCCCACGCCTCGAAGGCCTCCGAACAGATGAAGTGCGTCGCCGTTGACTTGCAGAGACTCCAGGCGCGCAGCTTGATTCTCCAACCCGGCCGCTCGTACACGTTGATGGCCTCGGCCTCCCACTCCGCGCTGTTGGGGTCGTTCTCCCGGATGGCGCGGCGCAGCTTGTAGGCTTCCTTGTAAACGGTCTCGAGCCCGTCGATGGGATCGCCCTGCGGATCGAGTGAGCCTTCGACCAGAGTGAAGGTGCGGCTGCCGGGGGCGCCTGTGATCTGGATGTTCTCGAGAGGCTTCTCGTAGGGTGCCGGCTTGGTCCCCGGCGTCGCGTAGCGATCCCGATAGAGCTCGAACGGCGGTGTCTCGCCTGCACGCGTGGGCCGAATCGGCAGCTCGAGGGTCGAAGCGGCCGCCGTGACTTGCAGTGCGACCAGCTCCGGTGACGGCC
>Ga0134125_10005709_pt1 | contig 14109 bp, 14 predicted proteins | sample KB31751_FD_96464 | JGI IMG/M metagenome (GOLD analysis project Ga0134125, IMG submission 96464) | Terrestrial soil microbial communities with excess Nitrogen fertilizer from Kellogg Biological Station, Michigan, USA - KB3-175-1 | ecosystem: Environmental > Terrestrial > Soil > Unclassified ... | reverse complement strand
GATCCGCCGCAGCCCATCGCTGTAATAAAAAAAGCGATAAGCACAATAATGCATAAGAATGAGGAGAATCGATCCAGGGGTTTCAATTCAAAGCACCTCAATCCCTTGTTGGACACAAAATTCAGCTCTGGCGTTGGCTGCTGGATGTTCTTTGTTTGATAACCTCTTTTGAATGTAGCTGTTCCAGCAGCGGTAATGGCGCAGAATACGTTGCGGAAGGGCCCTAAAAGCTTTATCCTGCCTGTTCTTTTCTTGATATTCCAGAAGGAGAGTTATGCGTCGAGCGCTATCTGTGTTCATTTTGATCTCTGCTGTCCTGTGCTCAGCCCAGCAACCCGGGCAGCCGCAAATCAAGGACTTTATTCGTGTCGAGGCGCCGGTCATCGCGGTGGAGCACGTGCGCGTGATTGACGGTACCGGAGCAGAGCCGAAAGCAGACCAGACGATTCTGATTTCTGGAGGCAAGATCTCTTCGATCGGCGCGAGCGGATCTGTTCAGATCCCGGCTGATGCCAAACGTGTGGATTTCAGCGGCCACACCGCACTCCCCGGTCTGGTCGGCATGCATGATCATCTCTTCTACCCAACTGGCAAAGGCCTTTACCATGACATGCCATTCAGTTTCCCTCGTCTCTACCTGGCTCTGGGCGTGACTACCATCCGGACCACCGGAGCGGTTGAACCATATCTGGACCTCGAACTCAAGAAAGCTATCGATGCAGGCATGGAAATTGGCCCCAAAATCAACGTAAGCGGACCTTATCTGGAAGGCCCTGGCTCCTTCGCGGAGCAGATGCATGCGCTCAAAGATCCGGAGGACGCACGCCGCACGGTGGAATACTGGATCTCAGAAGGCGTGGGCTCTTTTAAGGCCTACAATTTCATCACCCGCGCACAATTGAAGGCCGCCATCGACACAGCTCACAAGCATGGGCTCAAGCTCACCGGGCACCTTTGCTCGGTAGGGTTCCGCGAGGCCGCCGAATTGGGAATCGATGATCTGGAGCACGGTCTCACAGTGGACACTGAATTCTATCCGGACAAGAAGCCGGACGTCTGCCCCAATCCCACGCAGGCGGTTATCGCCGCCAACAAGCTTGACGTGAACGGCCCTGAGATCCAGCAGACCATCAAAACTCTCGTTCAGCATCATGTTGCCGTCACTTCGACTCTGCCGGTTTTTGAGCAGTTTGTTCCGACGCGGCCGGACGTTCCGCAGGCTGCGCAGGAATCTTTTACAGCCGAGGCCCTCAAGGCGTATCAGGACAATCGCAAACGAGTGGCCGACCGCAAAGACAGTCCGTGGCCAACCATGTTTCAGAAAGAAATGGAATTTGAACGGGCCTTTGTAAAAGCCGGTGGAACACTGCTGGCAGGACTGGATCCGACGGGAATCGGCGGCGTGATTGCCGGATTTGGTGACATCCGCGAGGTTGAGTTGCTCGTGGATGCCGGCTTCACTCCGCTCGAGGCAGTCAAGATCGCCAGCCTCAATGGCGCGCAATTCCTGGGTGTGGCAGATCATGCAGGATCGCTCGCCAAGGGCAAGCAGGCCGACATCATGATTGTGAAAGGCGATCCATCCGCAAAGATTTCCGATATTGAGAATGTGGAAGTGGTTTTCAAGGACGGTGTGGGCTGGGACTCACAGAAACTCATTGACTCGGTGAAAGGGCAGGTTGGGATTCACTAGGCAGAGAGTTGCGCAGGCGAAGCTGAGCTGTGAGCTCGCAATGGAAGCACCGCTCTGTTTCGGCTGAGATTATCGGCCACTCTTCACAAGCACTTTGGCTCGGCTGTTTGCGGAAGATCAGCCGATTTTACCCAGACGCTCACTGCATACTGCTCTGCTTCTTCCGCCAGGGCTTTTCTCCAACCCGTTGCGGGTTGAGGCAATTCAGCCGAGCCATGAATCCGGGCATAGAGGCGGATGGCGGGGGTTTCGGCAGGCACCTGCATATGAATTACGCCGTTGATCAGTTCGGCCTTGCAGCTTCGGGCTGAATGCGTAACGTATTTCTTGCGCAGATCAATCAATGACGCGTACCAGTGCAGCATCAGGTTCTCGCCTTCGGTAAGCTGCCAGTTCAGTTTGGAGCGTTCGAAGGTTCGGATGTCCTCGGGATCAGGCACATCCTGAAAATCAAAGTCTTTGAATTCGTTTCGGCGACCGTCGCTCACGGCTTTCTGCAAATCCGGATCACTGTAATTCGTGAAAAACTGGAATGGGTTCGCCTCGTCATACTCCTGCCCCATCAAAATCAACGGAGTATGAGGCGATAGCAGCAGAAGAGCAGCAGCCAAAGTGCGCGCACCGCGAGGAATCAGAACAGTGAGCCGGTCCCCTTTGGCGCGGTTGCCGACCTGATCATGGTTCTGGATGCAAATCACGTGAGCGGCACAAGCCATGTGGCGTGAAGTAGTGCCCCGCTGGCGGCCATCCCAGAAGCCGAATGGCTCTCCCTGAAACACAAAGCCTTCTTTCAGCGCGCGCACGATCTGTTCCGGACGGCCAAAATCCTGATAATACCCTTTACGCTCGCCGGTAAAGAACGCGTGAACGGCATGGTGGAAGTCGTCGCTCCAGATCGCATCGAGGCCGTACCCGCCACGGGCGAGCGGCCGAACGATGCTCTCGTCGTTTTCATCCGTTTCAGCGATCACTACGATCTCTCGACCCAGTTCCGTCGCAAGCTCTTCAACATGCTCTTTGATTTCGGCCAGAATGTGCAGCGGCGAATCGTCTTTGATGGTCTGCACGGCATCCAGACGAAGACCGTCGAGGTGGTACTCGCGGAGCCAATAAAGCGCATTCTGCACAAAGTATTGGCGTACCTCCTTGGAACCTTGCTGGTCATAATTGATGGCGTCGCCCCACGGAGTTTTGTGCTGATCCGTGAAATACGGACCAAACATTCGCAGGTAGTTGCCTTCGTTGCCGAGGTGGTTATAGACAACGTCCATGATCACGGCAAGGCCGTTCGCGTGTGCCGCATCGACAAAACGGCGGAGCGCTTCTGGGCCGCCATAGCTCGCTTGTACCGCATACAAAGAAACACCGTCATATCCCCAGTTGCGTGCGCCTGGGAATGCCGCAACCGGCATCAGTTCCACCACAGTGATGCCGAGCTTTTTCAAATACGGCAGCTTGTCTATGGCTGAATCCAGAGTGCCTTGCGGCGTGAAGGTCCCGATGTGGAGTTCATAAAGGATGTAGTCCTTCAGCGGCAAGCCGCTCCATGTGTCATCGGACCAGGCGAACTGATGGGGATCTACAATCTCGGTGGGACCGTGCACTCCTTCGGGCAACAGCCGCGAAACCGGATCAGGCACAGGCTTTCCGCCATCTACTACATAAAAATATCTGTCGCCAGGATGGGCGTGTGCTGTCAGCGAGAATGTCTCGCCGTCTTCTTCGCGGATCATGTCCAGGTCTTGATGACGCCCGTCGGCGCGCAGCAGGCGCACTGTAACCTGGCGGGATGCCGGCGCCCACACTTGGAAGTCACAGCGGTCCTCCTCTGGACTTGCACCCATCAGGAGCCCGGTTTTGCTAAGGGCAGCAACTTTCACGTATCTTGAGACGAAAGTTACGGGCTTTGAGGATGCTCAGCCCTTAAGCAGACCCTTTGAAACGAAGTCTTGCAGACACAAAGGACTTGGCCAAATTGTGGAGACTGACCCAGGGATCGGATGTGCCCCTCTCGATATGAGTGAGACTCTCATTCTGGCGTCGGCTTCGCCGCGGCGACTGGAGTTGTTGCGAAAAGCGGGCATCTCGTTTGAAGTCCATCCGGCCCACATTCGCGAAGAACGCAACCCGGGCGAAACGCCGCTTGCCTACGCATTGCGTCTTGCGGAAGAAAAGGCACGCACCGTAGCGAAGACATTCTCTGGGCGCTACGTGCTGGGCGCAGACACGATCGTGGTGGCAGATGAACACGTGCTGGAGAAGCCTCGAGACCACGCCGATGCTGCGCGTATGTTGCGCCTGCTCTCCGGACGCCCGCACGAGGTCACAACCGCCGTGAGCCTGATCAAGCCTGACGGACAAAGCGACACGCGCGCCTCCACCACAAAGGTCGTGTTTCGCGCGTTGAGCGAAGAGGAGATTCAGCTTTACGTGGCCAGCAACGAACCGATGGACAAAGCCGGAGCCTACGCCATCCAGGGAGGCGCTGCGGGTTTTGCCGACCGCATGGAGGGGGAATATTCCAATGTGGTTGGATTGCCTCTGTCACTCGTGACAGAAATGCTGCGGGCTAACGGCTTGCGCTGATCGCGATTGGCAGTTACTTTTTTTCCGCGGGCTGAGCAGTAGTATCCTGCTCGCCTTCTTTCATGGCGCCTTTGAAATTTTTGATTGCGTCGCCAAGCCCTTTGCCCAGGTCTCCCAGTTTGCTGGGACCAAAGAAGATAAGAGCAATGACGAGGATAATCAGCAGTTCCGGGACACCAAGTTTTCCACCAAACATTTTAGTTACTCCATGATCGGAACCGCCACGGATCGAGAAAATTAGCGTTCCGTCTGACTGTGAAGGGTGACTTCGAGGACGATTGTAGGCCAATTCCAAGCAGAGAGTCAAAGAAACACTGACAAATAAGGCACTTACCGGAGTAATTTCTTAGCGTTCCTAATAAACCCTTACGTATCAAAGACTTCTGATCAGAGAAGCTACTAAGGCACTTCGTTTGGGCAGTTCATCGACCAGAATGGATTCGTTCGCAGCATGCGCTCCTTCGCCAACCGCTCCCAGGCCATCTAACGTCGGAATTCCAAGAGCTGAAGTGAAATTTCCATCTGAACCTCCCCCGGTGGAAGCTTCGTTCAGAGACATCTCCAGTGCTGCGCCCTGCTCTTTCGCCATCTCAAAAAGGCGAACCGTGCCCGCCGTTCGTTCCATGGGCGGGCGGTTGATTCCCCCGGTGACTTCAATCGCGCAGCCCGGATCAAATGGCTTAAGAGATAAAAACTTATTTTCCACCTCGGAGCCGTCAGCCATGCGTGCGATCCGCACATCAACTTCCGCCACCGCTTCCGCAGCGACCACGTTCGTGCGTGTGCCTCCGGAAATAACTCCGGGATTCACGGTGATGCCGCGCCGAAGATCGCTAAACTTGCTGACCTCGATCAACTGGCGGGAAAGTTCCAGGATGGCGCTATGACCTTTTTCGAAATCCACGCCGGCGTGTGAGGCCTGTCCGTGGACGCGAATCGTGAAGTCGCCCACTCCTTTGCGCGCCGTTTTCAGAAAGCCCTGAATCGTTTGCGACGGCTCGAGAACCAGCACGGCCTCGCAATCTTTTGCAGTAGCCTCGACGAGGGGCCGTCCGGTGGGACTGCCTACTTCCTCATCCGTATCAAGCAGAACGATTACCGGGCGATGGCTGGCTCCGCTTTCGCGCAAGGCACGCAGCGCATACAGCATCATCACGATGCCGGCTTTCATGTCGTAAATGCCGGGACCGAACGCCCGACCGCCCTCCACCCGGAACGGCATCTTCTCGAGCGTACCCAGAGGCCAAACCGTGTCAAAGTGTCCCAGCAGGAGGACCGGCTTGCCCGGCCGACCGGGGAATTCGGCTTTGAAATGGTCGCCAGCATCTTTCTGGGAGACGAACTGAACCCTCCCACCCACGGCTTCAAATTGTTGCTTCAGATAGCCTCCGAGCCGGTCGATGGCGGCCTTGTTATCGCTGGGAGACTCAAGTTCCACGGCTTGCTTGAGGACAGCGAGCATTTCTGCCTGATTTTGCCGGCAATAGCTCTGGACACGGGAAACATCGCTGGAAGAAACGGCCATAAGACCGAGATGATAAATGGTTTTTCAGGTAAACAAAACGGCAGCCCGGTTAGACTGCCGTTTCGCCGACAAAGCGCGCGCTCTTGCATCGCCCTCGAGAATGTCTATTGCACGTTCACATTTGCCGTAGAGCGGTAAAGCTTACCCGCCGTATCCCATGCCTGAATCACCAGAATATGGGTACCTTTGGAAGCACTTACGTTCTGATCGATCGTCGGGCCGAATGACGTCGCCACAACCGCTCCGTTCAGGTAGGCCCTCATGGTTGTGATTGCCGAGGTGTTGTTTTCTACGCTGGCAGAAATCCGAAGGGGAGACTGCACATCATCGCCATCCTGAGGTGTGTTTGGAAAGACGCCGGGAGTGCAGACATCCCCTTTCGGTGGACAACCTCCGTCAAAGAAGGCTTTGAACTGTACGCTGCTTTTATAGCTCTTGCCAGTGGTGTCCCACGCAATGACTGTCAGAGTATGAGATCCCGCCGTGGTCCCTGCTCCCGACCCGATGATCTGGTCTTGCCCTTTGTCTACCAGAAAATCAGCTACCAGGGTGCTACCCACATAGGCACGCACGCGATGAATCGGGGCATTGCCCTTGAAGCCGACAGACATGGCCATATTCTGCGAAATCGCTTCTCCGGCAAGAGGAGAGCAAATCCGTACGCCAACGGTCGACGTCGGGCAGTTTGGCAGATTGCCCGTCACGCTGAAAGTGCTGCTGCTCTGGTAAGTGCGGCCAAAGTTATCTTTTGCCGCGATCACCAGATGATGTGTTCCGTTGCTGACGCCGCCTTCAAAGAGGCTGACGGAAGGCCCGCCATTCTCAAGCGCCAGCTTGCCATCGATCAGGACTTTAAGATCGCTGATGCTGCCTGAAGTCGGTGTCGCGGTGGCTTCAATGTGCGGCACCTGGTAAACAGTAGAGCCGGCGCTGGGCTGGCACAGTCTGACACCGGAAGATGAAGGAGCGGCGCATTGCGCTGCGGCGGTAGCTGCGCACAGTGCTCCTGCGGCAACGAGTAAAACCAATTTGTAAGGGAGTGGAGTAAGGGGCGATTTCATCGGAAGCAGGCCTCGGAGTGGTGCAGGGATTACTTACTGACTTTTCAATATTGCAATTCAAAAGCCAAGCTGCTGCTCTCTAAATTGAAGATGAAAATCTCGGAGGAAAGTAGAACAAGATTCAGGATAGGAATGCGAGTACACAAGGAGAGTAGAAGAAGGGCTAAAGCATGTGCTCAACATGCCGCCAGGCAGTGCGAGAAAGAGTTGTTGCCGGGTTCATGTTGTTGCCGGTCTGCGCTGGGTTTCCGGAGATGAAACCAGTCAGACGCTCGCAATTTCCTGCGAGTAAAAGTTCTTCGCGAAGGCTCTCGCTCATCAATAAAACACGCATTGTCCCAGACTGTTGCGTGCCATTTGGCTGCATGTACTGCCGCAAAGCTGCGGGCGGCGTTGGGCTTTGGCGGCAAATCTTCTATAATTCGCGGTTTAAGATGAGTGAGACCACACAGCTGAACACCGCAACGGTAGAGGCTCCGGCAGAAAAATCCGGCCCACTGGACATCAATCAGATCCAGGCCATTCTTCCTCACCGTTACCCTTTGCTCCTGATCGATCGAGTTCTGGAGATCGAGCGCAAGAAGAAAATCGTTGCCATTAAAAATGTCACGATCAACGAACAGTTCTTTCAGGGCCATTTCCCGGGCTATCCCATCATGCCGGGCGTTCTGATCGTTGAGGCCATGGCGCAGGCCGGAGGCGCATTGCTGCTGACCGAAGTCGAAGACCGCGAGGGCAAGTTGATAGTCTTCACCGGCATTGAGAAGGCGCGCTTCCGCCGTCCAGTAGTTCCCGGCGATCAACTTCGCCTTGAGGTAGAGATGCTGGCCTGGAAAAAACTCGGCGGCATCGTAGCCGTGCGCATTGCGGGCAACGCGTTCGTAGACGGCAAGCTCGTGTGCGAGGCCACGCTCGGCTGCCAACTCGTCAGCAGGCCCAGCGAGCCAGGAAATAGCCGCTCAGGCGAGCGCAAGCCGACAGAATGATCCATCCCACAGCATTCATTGATCCGGGAGCCAGGGTGCCGGCATCGTGTTCAGTCGGCCCGTTTTGCATTGTAGGCGCCGGCGTGGAAATGGGCGAAAACTGCCAGCTCCTTTCGCACGTGGTGATTCATGGTCCAGCGAAAATCGGAAGCAACAACCGGTTCTTTCCTTTCGGCGCCATTGGCGGCGAGCCGCAGGATATTTCCTACAAAGGTGAGCCGACCCGCCTTGAGATGGGCGACAACAATGTTGTCCGCGAATGCGTCACCCTCAACCGAGGAACGGTTAAGGGCGGAGGCTTAACCCGCATCGGCAGCCATACGCTTATCATGGCGTACTCGCACGTGGGCCACGATTCAGTCATCGGTGACCATGCCATGCTGGTCAATGGGGCCACGCTCGCGGGACACGTTACCGTGGAAGACTGGGCAGTGGTCGGCGCGCTTTGCCCGGTGCACCAGTTCGTTCGCATTGGAGCACATGCCTACGTCGGTGGCGGGACAACAATCACCCAGGACGTGCTTCCCTTCTCCAAGTGCGTTCAACCTCGCGATGTTCGAGTCTATGGAGCGAATGCCATTGGGCTGGAGCGGCGCGGCTTCAGCAGAGAGCGCATCAGGAAGATCCAGCATGCGTTCCGCGTGCTGGTTAATTCCAAACTGAATACGTCACAGGCGCTGGAAAAATTGAAATCGGAAGGGGACCAGGGCGAGGATGTGGCCATGATGATCCGCTTCATTGAGACATCTGAGCGTGGAGTGATCAAGTAAGCTGTTTGTCTGAACTTAAGGAACGGCGTACGGTTGCTTCAAGCGGCCCTGCCGTTGTTGTCACCGCCGGTATCGGGATGCGCAGGCGTTTCCGGGTTCCCTTGCTCCACCGATTCTTTAATTGTGGAATCAGAGCCCTGAGCCTCGAGGGAGGGTAACGCCTCAGCGTAGTCTTGTTCCTCGGACTTATTTTGATGCTCAGCTTCTTCTTTGTTCCGGGTTTCGGCAGATCCCGGCACCTGAGCCTCTCTGGATTCCCGACCGTTAGATTCCCGACGGTTTGCCGATCCACCGTCCGGTTTTCCGTACGGCGATATATTGATGGGCCGTAACTGGTCTTCGCTGCTGATGGGCCGCCTTACAGGGCCGCCCGGAACCAACGTTAGGTTGGGAGTTTCAGGGCTGCCAAGCAGAGTATCGGCGTAATGAAGATAACGCCGGATCAGACCCTCATCTTCGGGACGCAAATCGGGATCCACCTGTTCCAGCATTTCCTCATCGCGGTCCTTGCGGATGGCGGGAAGCTGGAAGGTACTGCGGCGGCGTTTGGAAAACGGTACTAAATTTTTGCTGTCCAGATGATCGGTCATTGCGTCCGTCTAAGGCCTAGTAACTAGGTGGTTATGATGCTGTGGCGCAAGTTGGCAGATGCCCATAAAAGGCTTGTTACACTGTGAAAATCATGGAAATTGAAAGACTTGGCCTTATTGCGGGCAACGGCAGCTTCCCTCTTCTGCTACTCGACGCCGCCTGCGCCCAGGGTACACAGGTTGTAGTGGCCGCCATTAAGGAGGAGACCTCACCTCAAATTGAGAACCGCGGAGCAGAGTCTGTCCATTGGTTGTCACTGGGGGAACTGGGCAAGCTCATTGATACCTTCAAAAAGGCTGGCGTAAGCACGGCAGTGATGGCAGGCCAGGTCAAGCACAAGCAGATATTTTCCAGTATTCGTCCCGACTGGCGGCTGGCCAAAGTGCTTTTTTCTCTGGGCACGCGCAATACAGATTCTCTGATTGGCGCTGTAGCCAAGGTGCTGGAAGACGAAGGAATCCATTTGATCAGCTCTACGTCCTATCTTGAACCGCTGCTGGCAAGAACCGGCGTTCTCACTCGTCGCCAGCCAACCGAGGCCGAGCAGAAAAATATCGCATACGGCCGGCAGGTCGCTCGTCACCTGGCCCAATATGATATCGGCCAGACTGTGGTCATTGCAGAAGCCGCGTGCGTTGCGGTGGAAGCGATGGAGGGCACCGACGCGACCATCCTGCGTGCCGGCGAGATTATGAAAAGCGCAGGCGATTCTGCGGACGGAGCTTTCAGTCGCGAGCTGACGGTGGTGAAGGTAGCGAAGCCAAACCAGGACATGCGATTCGACGTGCCGGTCATCGGCCTTAAAACGCTGGAGACCATGCAGCACGCCGGTGCGACGTGCCTGGCTGTGGATGCCGGCAAGTGCCTGTTTCTCGACGGAAACAAAATGATTGAAGCCGCAGACCGGGCAGGGATTTCCATTACTGCCAATTGAGCATTACCGACGCGAAGTTTACAGGCAGCCAGCTATTCCTGGCTTATTTGCATGGTTTGATCAATGCTGAGCGATTTGGGCATGCCTGAGTTTTCCGGGCCTGAGTATGTGGCGACGATGTGGAAACCGCTTTCGCTGAGCTCAGCTGAATAAGTGTACGGACCGCGGCGATCTCTGGTCATGGTGAGGTCTCCGCCGGAGCGGAGTTCATCGAGCGATACGTAGGTACCATTGTTCAGAGCCGCGTGGCTTCGTTCTGCCTGGGCCATCGCAAGCAAATCATTGCGCACCCCGATCAGGTCAACCGTTGCGGTCGGATCAGACGTACCCGCTGACATCACACCTTGCGCCTAACGCATGTAGTACCATGCGCCCACAACCAGCACCGCCAATAAGGCTACAAAGCTGAATGTTTTGCCCATTTCGATCCTCGCTATCCGATAGCATCATAGCCTTTACGCTGCCGCGCACCCTTTGAGAAAATCATCTACTTGGCTAACCAAAGTGCAATTCGAGTAGCAGTCGTTGGTGTGGGTTCGTTCGGGAGAAACCACGCCCGTGTTTATCACGAGCTTCAGCAACAGGGGCAAGGCGTGGAACTGGTGGCGGTGGTTGACAGCAACGCTGCCCAGGCCCAGGCCGTTGCCGCACAATTTGGCTGCAAAGCTTTCACGTCCGTTGCGGAACTGGAGGGACGAGTGGATGCCGCCTCCATCGCTGTGCCAACGGTCCATCACCTGAGCGCTGCTGCGGCATTAATGGCTACCGGGGTTGACGTGCTCATTGAAAAACCGCTGGCCTCCACTCTGCAAGAGGCCGATGAGCTTATACGGCTGGCGGCAGCCAATCATCGCGTGGGGCAGACGGGCCATCTGGAGCGCTTTAACCCCGCGGTGCGTGCGACAGTCCCACTACTGACGCGGCCCATGTTCTTTGAAGTGCATCGCCTGAGCGTCTTTACTCCGAGGAGCCTCGATGTAGACGTGGTATTGGACTTGATGATCCACGACCTTGATGTCGTGCTTTCTTTTGTCAAATCGCCGGTACGTGAAATTCGCGCCGTTGGGCTTGCGGTGGTGACAAACAAAGTGGACATTGCCAACGTGCGCATGGAGTTTGAGACCGGCTGCGTCGCAAACTTTACCGCCAGCCGCATCAGCACGGAGCGCGTTCGCAAAGTGCGCTTCTTTCAACCGCACGAGTATGTTTCCGTTGATTATGGGCGCCAGGACGTGTTACAGATCCGCGTGGCGCAGGAAGAAAAGTTTTCTCTCGATGAATTGATGGGGTTCAGCAGTTCGGCAGGCGCTGCCCCCATTCCCGGGGTAACGATGACCAAGCCTCCGGTGCTGCAGGAAGAGCCGTTGCGGGCAGAGTTGAAGTCGTTCCTTGACGCGGTGCGCGCGCGCAGCAAACCTGTTGTCTCTCTGGATGACGGACGCAACGCGCTGAAAGTAGCATTGGAGATTCTGGAAGCAATTCGCGATCATCACCAGCGCGCCGGGATCGCCACTGCCCAGTGACGACTTTACCAGCGCTCAAGGCAATTGAAGTTCAGGAAAGATCCCATGAAAACCCAGTCTGCAATGCCACGCCGTTCTATGTAAACCTTTGTAAAGCAACAGTGCTCCACCTGCCGTAATTCAGCTATTCACTCTAGATTTGGGCACTTTTTTGGTTCCCGTATCGCGCAAGGACATCTCACAACAGGCGTTCAATGAGAGAATAGAAGCACCAAACCTTCTGTGGCCTGGCGGTGAGCTATCCCCCTTTTGGAAGATCAAGTCCGCGAAAGTAGCGCACCTTCATCCGTGCGGGATGGCGACCTGCATCTGCTGCTGACAGACCTGTATCAGGATGATGTAGCACCTTACCGCAGACGCGAGGCGGCATGGATTTCCGGCGTCATTCACGTTCTCGTTATCCTGGTACTGCTTTTTGCGCCAAAGTTGTTTACCGGACCGAGCGTGCGTTTTGTTCCTGTACAGGAAAAGCAGGACACGACATTTCTTGAGCTGCCTGCGGACCAGCTCAAGATAAAAGCTCCGCCGAAAACGAACATTGTTTCCGATAAGAACCGTATCGCCCAGACACGCACTCCGGCGCCGAGCAAGGAAGCGTTGCACAAGCTGATTGATGCGCGAAATCCGGGACGTCCGGCGAAGGCGCCGCAGCCACAGCAGCCGGCGCCCGCAGCGCAACAAGCGCAAGCAACGCCAGAACAGCAGCCCGCGCCACAGCAGGGTGCGGCGCAGACACCCGCTGAGCAACCAACGCAAACCGCGAAATTGCAGACGCCTCTGCCGCCGAAACCCAAAGTGCCTTTTACGATTCCCTCGCCCGGATCAACGCTGAGCCAGGCAATTCAGTCAGTTGCGAATTCGCACGGAACCACCAGCGTACCGTTCGGAGGAGGCCAGTATGGCTCCGGGCTGCGGCCGAAAGTTGACAATCGCGGAGCGCTGGAAATTCTAAGCGACACGCTCGGCGTAGATTTCGGCCCTTACCTGCAACGGCTGCGCCAGACGGTGCAAGACCATTGGGACCCATTGATTCCGCAATCAGCGATGCCGCCGGAAATGAAAAAAGGACTCGTAGTGCTGGAATTCGCCATCCTGAAGGATGGTCGCGTGGCCGGGTTGCGAGTCATTCGCGGTTCCGGCGACGTACCTTTGGATCGGGCCGCCTATGGCGCCATCACCTATTCCGAACCCCTGCCACGGCTTCCCGCAAATTTTGGAGGCGACTATCTCCTGCTGCGCGCCAGCTTCTATTACAACCCAGATAAAAACGAACTGGAGTAGATTTTTCTCCGCGCTTAAACGCTGAGATGTCTTACCAGCTAGCCAGCCTGCATCATCCTCATGAGCGTGCGTTGCGCGAACGGCATGTAGATGAGCGCGGCAATTGCAGCCAGCGCAAGCCCTATTCCAATGCGGTCGGCAATGAGCAAGGGAGAAAACGCCCAGATGATGTCGAGCAAAAACAACGCAGGAAGAAGGATGCGGAACTTGGCGCCGAGCAGGTGATAATCGAGCGCGGTTGCGGTAATCAGATAAAGGCGCACCAGCAAGCCTGCCAGCGCCGTCAGAAGGTAAACCGTGAAGGCAATCTGCCCTGCCCTATGCCACGCCATGTAAGCTGCGCGTTGAAGTTCGTCGAGCCGGAACAAGGCTGCAAGATAGAACACAAGGTACATCACCTGAGCGAGCACAAAGAGCGTTCTTGACGTACTTCTGCTTGCGCGTGGCAACGCGGGATCGATGGTTACTTGAGCTTGCGAGGCAGGCGCCTGGAGCGGCCGATCTGCCGCAGAATTCACTGTCGTGACTGGGCTTGCCGGAGCAGCGGGTGTGGGAGAAATCGGCGGGTTGAGAGTTGGTCCAGGTTCTTCGGCCATGGCCTGGACTTCCGCGAGAAAGCGGTAGCCGCGCTTTGCAATTGTCTCAATGTAGCTGGGAGCGGAGGCAGAATCGCCGAGCACATCGCGCAACTTAGCGACCGCGGTGTTTAGTCCGTGATCGAAATCAACAAACGTATCTTCTGGCCAGAGGCGTTGCCGCAACTCCTCGCGCGTCACCACGTCCTTAGGCCGCTCCAGGAGCGCCAGCAGCACCTGAAATGGCTGCTGCTGGAGCTTTAAACGGTTCCCGTTGCGACGCAATTCGCCGGCGCGCAGATCGGCCTCATATTCATTAAATCTGTATTTAAAGATTGCACTCATGAAGGGTATCGGGCGTTATCTTAAATGAACTCCTTCCTGTTATTACAATGATGGTGGAATGGACCATCACGCCCAGCGACAGCAGGCAGCCGGATTGGCTTTGATAGCTCTCATCATTCTCCTGTTCATTGTGCTTCGTCACATCTGGAGCGCAAGGTGAACGACGCTTTACTGGTGGTGCTGCTTGGGCCCACTGCGAGCGGCAAAACGTCACTCTCCATCTGGCTGGCGGAACAGCT
>Ga0134125_10005708_pt1 | contig 14109 bp, 13 predicted proteins | sample KB31751_FD_96464 | JGI IMG/M metagenome (GOLD analysis project Ga0134125, IMG submission 96464) | Terrestrial soil microbial communities with excess Nitrogen fertilizer from Kellogg Biological Station, Michigan, USA - KB3-175-1 | ecosystem: Environmental > Terrestrial > Soil > Unclassified ... | reverse complement strand
GGAGGAGGGGGTGGTGGAGGCGGCGGACAATTATTTTCGGGCGGCGGTCGACAGACTCCGCCTCTTGCCAATCCTTCAGCATGTCTTTATTTGCATGACTACATGCGAATTGATTTTCAAAATGACCCTGAACAAGTGACGCTCTTGCAAATTTTCTTAAAGGACATGGAGCATTACGACTATGTCAACGTTAACGGTGTCTTTGATCAAGCAACCTTCGAGGCAGTTGAAGCCTTTCAGCTTAAATACGCTTCCGATATTCTTACTCCGTGGGGCATTACTGCGCCGACGGGCTATGTGTATATCTTGACGCTCAAGAAGATTAACGAAATCTATTGTCAAACGGTCTTCCCGCTTAATCAGGCTCAACAGAATGAGATTTCTGCCTACAGAGCTCTTATCCAGAGCTTGCAGAATCAAGGCATCACGCCAATCGTGCCGGGTACGACAGTCGGTGCTTCAAGCACCACACCAGGTACAATACTGCCGATAGTCGGAGAGGTGAGTCCACCTAAAGGACAAAATTTCTCAAACGTAGCCGCCGCCATATTCGCGGGACCACCAAACTTACTGGCGGCTCTTCAATGCTTCTATCAATGGCTCTTAGTGTTGGTTATTATCTACATTCTCGGAGATATTATGAAAGATGTCCTTTATGAGGATACGGTAGAAAATGTCCTTAAGAGATTTATGGCGAAGTGGATAACTGTCTCTCTCGGCGCGGCTCTTGCGGCTCTTATTGCTTTCGGTCTCAAAGACTGGTGTATTATTCTTCCGCTCTTCATCGTGCTTATCCTCACGCTCGTCTGGATGAGCCTCTATCCGAAACACACTTCACTTCGAGCTCATATCAAATCGTGGTACATTGTCACCCTTGCTCGCTTCAAAAGCATGCGTACAAAGAAGCCTGTAGAAGCCCCAACAGTCGCCCCGACCACTCCTGAGGAACCAGTTAAATCAGCTGACGCAGAGAAAACAAAAGATACGAAAAAAAGCTAAAGCGAAAGATTTCCGTCCGCCTTCATCGGAATAGTTGTCATAGTCAAAAGAGAAGGGTCTTTAAGAATCTCAACATAGGCAGCAATCCCGATCATGACGGCGTTGTCTGTCGTGAGCGACATCGGCGGGAAGCGAAGAACGACACCGGAAGCGTCAGCGAGCTCGGTGAGTTTCTTTTTTAAATGTTTGTTCGCGGCCACACCGCCTCCGACGAGCAGGGTCTTTGCGCCGAATTGTTCGAGCGCTTGTCTGGTTTTCTCAACGAGCACGTCGATAGCGGCGTCTTCGAATGCGAGAGCGAGCTTAGATTTTGTTTCTTCGCTTAACGGCTCTTCAAGCTTTTTGATTGTATAAAGAACAGCTGTCTTGAGACCTGAATATGAAAAATTAAAATCATGCGAGTGAAGCATCGGGCGCGGAAAAAGGAACTCAGGCTTCGTGTTTTTGCTTCTTTCAGCTTCGGCGAGGCGAGAGATCTCGGGTCCGCCCGGATACGGAAGTCCTAAGAGGCGTGCTACCTTGTCGAACGCTTCTCCGACCGCATCGTCGAGCGTATGCCCGACAACAGTGTACTTCTCGAAGCTTTCGAGATGCACAAGCTCGGTGTGTCCGCCGGAAACGAGCAGAGAAACAGCAGGGAATTCAATCGGCACAGCATTTTCAAAAAGCGGAGCGAAGAGATGTCCCTCCATGTGATTGACTGGCACGACAGGCTTCTGCCATTTCTTCCCGAGCTCTTCGGCAAAGACGATACCGGTCCAGAGTGCGGGTTCCAACCCCGGCCCGCGCGTCACGGCGATGCAGTCAATCTTCGGTGCGTCAACGTTCTCTCCTGCTTCAACCAGCGTTTTCTCGAGGAGAATCGGTAAGTTTTTTAAGTGCTCGCGCTTTGCGAGCGCTGGGTAAACCCCGCCGTAATGCGCATGCAACGACGCTTGCGAAAAGAGGGAATTGCCGAGGACTTTGAAGTCTGGCGTCGGCAACGAGCCTGTGCATTCAAGCAAGGCAATGGCAGTCTCATCGCACGACGTTTCTATAGCGAGGATTTTCATACTAGCCTACGAAATTAAAATGAAAGTATTCTTTTTTAGTTCCAAGTTCAAATCCGTGTTTAGTCATGACTTGTAGGATGTAATCTTGCAATTCTTGATACCGCTTACTATTCTCGTCATTTTTATTTCTGTAAAAATTTATGAATAAAGCATCTGTGCCGTGGCTTTTGTCTCGTATCTCTACTAGCTCGTTGCTCGACATGTCTATCAAAGAAATATCAACGGTCTTACCGCTCGCGTGAGGCATATCTTTCATGTTGAGAACTCTGTCAGTCTCTTCTTTTCCAAACATTTTGACACGCTTAGTATATACAATTTCGTACAAAGCCTTCGATCGGTATCCTTCTTTTACATAAAGTCGAAAATTTCTTTTCTGAAATTCTTTATCTACAGAAATAAGTAGCTGGATAATATCTTTATGAACCAAAACGCGATGATCCTCCAATCCTACCGCTAAAAGATTTTCTTTACTCAATCCCATCTTTTGACTATGTTGCCAATAGAAATTACTTCCAAGCAGCCCATATTCATCTATATAGACGAAATCTTTAGTATCCATAATTAGGTGACCCTACCGGGAGTCGAACCCGGCTTTAAAGCTTGAAAAGCTTCCGTCCTAACCGATAGACGATAGGGCCTTAACGCGAGTCAGTCTATCATTTTTCGGAAAAAATGCTATAGTGCGAGGGCTTTTGGAAGAGTGGCTGAGTGGTCGAAAGCACCGGTTTCGAAAACCGGCAGGCTCGAAAGGGTCTCAAGAGTTCGAATCTCTTCTCTTCCGCCGATACAATGAATATTACAAAACAGAAACAAGTCTTCGGGTCATACGCCAAGGATTATCAAAAATACAGAAATTACTACAAACCCTCTTTGTATAAGTTGCTTTCCTCTGTTTCAAAAAAACAATTTAAGAACAAGGAGTTATCAATCCTTGATGTTGGATGCGGAACAGGAAAATCAACTGAACCTCTTCTAAAAATTACCAAGAAAACAAGAGTTTTTGGCGTTGATCCTGATCCGCGAATGCTAAAAGAAGCATGTCTTCACGCCAAGCAGGTTCATTTGCCGATTACGTATATGGAAGGAAGCGGGGAATCATTGCCTTTTGAGAAAGAATCCTTCGATATTATTACGGTTGGTACAGCATTTCATTGGTTCGCAACGAAGAAAGCTTTGAAAGAAATGCAACGTGTACTTAAGAAAAATGGATTAATTTTTGTTTACTGGTCGATGGAACGAAAAGATAATCCACCTACGATAGGACGAGAATTGTATAAAAAATTTGTATGGAAAGCGGTTCCTCAGAAATTGAGAGATATCACGTATATTAAGAAACTTTTTGTTGAAAGCGGTCTGTTTTCAGTTGAAACTGCGTTAGTTCCTTTTGAAAGTAAATACACAGCCGAGCAGTACGTTGGTGGATTAAAAACAAGTTCAATGTACGCAGTCATGTCTCCTGCTCAGCGAAAAGGTTTTTGCCGAGGGATGTTTGAAGCTTTTAAAAAAGAGGTAAAAGGAAAATACTACAGAATAAAATCAGAAATGATGGTTTGCTACGGTTTTAAAAAATCCTAAGCGTATGAAAAAGTTGTTTCTCATTTTGACTCTATTTGTTTGTCTAGGAATTTTCGGTTCGCATACTGCTCATGCTCAAACGAGTACGGTCGTTGCTGATACGTATCAGACGGTGAAAGCAAAAGTGCTCGACATCAATTCTCAAAGCCCATCTCAATTACCGGGTACGACTGCTGAGGACATGACGCAAAATATCGACGTGCAAATTCTCGACGGAAACGAAAAGGGAAAGATTGTGAACCTCGACAACAACTACTTCATGCTGACGCAAGGGCAAACGTTTTATTTGCTTCATACGACAGACGGTCAGAGCGGAGCGGAATATTATTCGGTGCAAGATCCATATCGATTGCCGGCGCTTGTGTTTCTCATCGGACTCTTTGTCGTTTGTGTATTTCTCTTCGGCGGCTGGCAGGGGATTCGAGGGCTCGTCAGTCTCGCGGGAAGCTTGCTTCTCATTATGTATGTTTTGATTCCTAGTATTTTGAAAGGATATTCGCCGATACTCGTGACGACGCTTGTCTCGGCGCTCATCATTATTATCGGCTCGTATGTTACGCACGGAGTGAACAAAACCACGAGCGCCGCGGTTGTCGGGATGATTTTGACCGTCATCTTCACCGGCCTTCTCGCGTTTGAAGCGGTGCACATGACGCAACTCACCGGCTACGGCTCCGAAGAAGCGACGTATCTCAATCTCAACTCCGGCGGAACGATCAACATTCTCGGACTGCTCATCGGAGGAATCATCATCGGTCTCTTGGGCGTGCTCTACGACGTTGCTATCGGGCAAGCTATCGCGGTCGAAGAACTTTCGCGCATTGCGCCGCACGTTTCGCGCCGGCATATTTTCAAACGAGCGCTTCGCATCGGCCGCGAGCATATCGGAGCTCTCGTCAACACGCTTGCTATTGCGTACGTCGGCGTTTCCTTGCCGCTCTTGCTGCTCTTTTCTCAAAACCCGACAGCGGGCTTCGGCGTGACGGTGAATCGAGAAATCTTTGCGACGGAAATTGTCCGTACGATGATCGGCTCAATCGGGCTTGTGCTCGCAGTGCCTATCACTACAGCGATTGCCGTCTGGCTTTTGATGAAAAAGAAATCCGCTGCGAACCCCGAAACTCTCGCATCGGAAGAACACGCGCTCTCGCATGCCGAGCACGGTCATTCGCATTCTCATTAATTAATATAAAACAAAACCAACCCCGCGTATGCGGGGTTGGTTTTTCACTTCAGAATTTTCGTTTCAGCTTCGGGCTACTGGGAGGTAGTCATGAATGATGATTCGAAGGTTGTCGCGACGTTGTTTGAGGCGTCAGCGGACTGGATGACGAAGTGATAGAGCGTGCTCGGGGTGAGGCCTGTGAGCGTCAGGCTGTGATTGGTTACCAGAGTCGGGTCGAAGACGAACGGAGTCGAGCTCGAGCTTGTATCAACTGGCGTGGTGGTTGAATAAAAGATTTTTGAGGTCGAAGGTTCGTCGGTTGTCCATGTTCCTACTGCACTCGTGCTGCCTGGCGTGCCGCCGATGTCAGAGATGACGGGCGGAGTGGTGTCGGGAGTGGTTGTCGAGGCGCTGACGTTGACCGTGCGGACAACTTCAACGGCGTGATTGCCGGCGTTGTCGACTGCATCGTAGTCAACGTGATAAGTACCGACAGTTGAGGTGTCGACCGTGTCGCCCGAGATGGTGACAGGGTCTGTGCCGTCGACGTTGTCAGTCGCTGTGGCGCCGAGCTCGGTGTACGTGTCGCCGACTAAGAGATCAACGGTCGAACTTCCGTTGAGCGTGATGATCGGAGGAACGGTATCAGGATTCGTTGTTGCCGGCGTCACGGTGATGACGAGAGACGACGAGGTCGAGAGACCGGCTGCGTTTGTCACGGTGAAGAGCGCGGTGTAGGTGCCCGGATTAGCATACGCGTGCGTAAACGTACTGGTCTGGGTGACCGGCTGTACTCGCGCCATGAGCGCCGACATCATCATCGGAGGATTATCGCCCCAGTCGACGTTGTAGGTAAGCGGACTGTTGTGCGGATCGGTTGCATTGACCGTCACGGTCTCGATGTCGTTGACCGCAACCGTTGTCGAACCTGTCAGGCTGCTAATCGTCGGAGCGTTTTTGTTGACGATTGTCGGCGTGATGAAGCTTGTTTCGGCGGACATGCCCGTTCCGACCTGGTTCATTGAACCAACAACAGCGTAGTACGTCGTGCCCGGCTGAAGCTTGGTCAAGACGACGCTGTGATTCGTCACGTTTGCATTACGAACAACATCTGCAGGGCCGGATGTATCAACCGGAGTGCTGGTGCCGAACCAGATTTCGCTGTTAGCCTTCACATCGGTGTTCCAGACAAGCGTTGCTTGATGCGCGGTAGTGTTTGAGACAGAGAAGTTGCTGACTGTCGGAGTCACTTGGACTTGTCCCATGACATGAACCGTCACGGTTGAAGTTGTTTCTTCACCGGTTGAGTTTTTCACTGTGAAGGTGATGGTGTACGTGCCCGGATTAGTGTACGCGTGAGTAAACGTACTCGTCTGCGTAAAGACCGGCAATGCGAGAGCTGCTCTCAAGAGCGGAGCTGGTGCGCTGTCGCCCCAGTCAACAGAGTAAGTCAGCGGGGAGTTTTGCGGATCAAACGCGTTGACTGTCCACGTGCCTGTTGCCCCAGTATTCAAGACGACCGGAGCGGTGATGCCGGAGATGACGGGCATCGTGTTCACTGCCAGAGGTCCTCGAGGCGGTGAAGGGGGAGAAGGAGGATCAGCTTTGACGATTGGACCGTTCTTAACGGGAGCAATGATGTGCCCGAGCGCAATGCCACGGCTGTTATCGGGCATGTTGTCTTTTGTTGCCGCGAAGCTCATGAGCGGAGCGAAAGCGAAGGCGGCGCTCAAAAGCGGAACAGTCACAAATCGTATATATGATTTTATTTTCATAGCGTTGATAATTATTATTGATAAGCGCACGCTGATATTTTATAGAAATTGCCCTGAACGAATGATGAATACTTGAGACGTTGAAAAGCTCAAAAATCGGTATAAAATTATGATAGACACGTTCTTCATGAATGCTTCATGTGCCCATGAAATAATGGTTTTCTAAGAGTTTAATCACAACTCATATGAGAATTCTTCTTGTTGAGGACGAGGAAAAGCTTGCTACAGTCCTCGTCCGAGGTCTTTCAAAAAAGGGTTACGCGGTCGACTTTATCACTGACGGTGAAAAGGCGATGAAGCGCATCAGCCTCAATCACATCGACTACGACTTGGTCATTCTCGATTTGATGCTGCCGAGCCTCGACGGGCTCTCAATTTGCAGAGGCATGCGCGACACCGGCATCACCACGCCCGTGCTTATCTTGACCGCTCGAGATGAGATTGATATGAAGGTCAAGCTTTTGCTCACCGGCGCTGATGATTATCTGGTCAAGCCGTTTGCCTTCGAGGAATTGTGCGCTCGCATTGCGGCGCTTTCGCGCCGGCCGGCCGAGGCGAAGCCGACGGTCTTCTCCGCCGGAGACATCACGCTCAAAGCAGGCGAGCACGTCGTCACGAAGGGCAACACCACGATTCCTCTGACGCTGAAAGAATTTGTGCTGCTTGAGTATTTCATGCAGCATCCCAACCTGGTTATCAACCGCGAAGAACTTCTGACCCATCTCTGGGATTTCAATTATTCGTCGTTCAGTAATGTCGTCGATGTCCATGTCAAAAACCTCAGAAAAAAGCTCGATTTGGAAAACAGCCCTGTGGTACTGGAAACGATTCGAGGAGTGGGCTATCGATTTACGCAACAAGTATAAGGGCAATATCTTTTTTCGGACCGAATTCAACGTCATCGCGCTGCAGATTGTCTTCGCGATTGTCCTCTCTGTTTTCGTAGCGTATTCCTTCAATCATTTTTACAAAGATATTTTGCAGACGGTGCTTGACGGCTTGATTGCCGGCATCAAGCAGGGAGGAAATTTCAACGTCAAAGACACCGTCGACGCGGTACAGGTCGTCAAAGCGCACAACTTCTTCGGGTTTTTTGCTATTACGCTTCTCATCACGCTGCTCTTCAGCTATATCATTGCCAAGGTCACGCTGACGCCGACCCGAGGGGCGTTTAGTTCGCAGAAGCGTTTTGTCTCGGACATCGCGCACGAGCTTCGCACGCCGCTTTCTATCATTAAGACCAACAGCGAAGTCCTTCTTCTCGACAGCTCGGTCGACAATCAGACCAAGAAAATATTTAAAAACAATATCGAAGAGCTCGACCGCGCCTCGGCGATTATCAACAACCTGCTCACGGTCTCAAACATCATTCATCCCGAGCAGATTCAGTTCGGTCTCGTCAACATGGGCGAGGTGGTAACGTCGACGGTCAAGAAGCTCGACGAGCTCGTCAAGAAAAAAGAAATTCAGCTCGTCGTCAAACGCATCAGCCCTTCGACCGTCTGGGGCAACACCGTTGCACTCGAGCAGGTAGTGCTGAACTTGGTCAAAAATGCGGTCAACTACAATCGCGTCGGAGGAATCGTGACAGTCAAGGTCGAGCCGGATTATCACGGGCACATCGTTTTGAGCGTCGAAGACAACGGCGTCGGTATTTCTCAAAAGGATCTTTTGCACATCTTCGAGCCTTTCTACCGGGCCGAGCAATCGCGCAACAGGCAGTCGGGCTCGAGCGGCCTCGGGCTTACTATCGTGAGCGAACTCGTCAATCTTCATGCGGGAAGAATCAGCATCAGGAGTCATCTCAAGCATGGTACGGTGGTGACGGTATTCTTGCCGTATCGAAAGAGCGCTGCAGACGGAGACCCGAAGGATCAGGCGCTCGACAGCGAGGTCTTCATCAATTTCTCGAAGAAGAAAAGCAAGCTTTAGGCATGATATACTAGGGAAGTCACATTTAATATAACACCATGGACACAGCACTACATTACGCAGGGTTTTGGAAACGATTGGCAGCATTTATCATTGATGCGGTAATTGTTTCGGTTGGACTCTCGATTCTCGGCGTGCACAGCGCACCTTCGTACATGATGTACGGACACATGGGCGGATACGGTTCGATGATGCCGTACGCATACGGCTCGATGTTCACCGGCGGACTTCTCAAAATTGTTATTGGTTGGATATATTATGCGTGGATGGAAAGTTCGAAGCATCAGGCTACGCTCGGCAAGATGGCGCTCGGCATCAAGGTGACCGATTTGCACGGCACTCGCGTGAGCTTTGCTCGGGCAACGGGTCGTCACTTCGCGAAGATTATTTCGGCGCTTATTTTCGGCATCGGCTTCCTCATGATTGCCTTCACGAAGCACAAGCAGGGCCTGCACGACATCATTGCTGCGACGCTCGTGGTCAATAAATAGTTTAGAGAGCTTGCTTTAAGCAACACTTTCCGAAAAAACTCTTTTCGTGTAGAGTATTTCGGATGCGCGGTTAGCTCAGTTGGTAGAGCATCCCCTTGACGTGGGGAGGGTCAGAGGTTCGAGTCCTCTATCGCGCACCCTTGCAAAAATTCTCAAATTCGGTAATCTTATAGACCTATGTCACAAGTCCATCTTATAAAGCTTGTCTCCGTCGGAGATCAGAAGGGTGTCGGCAAGGGCCACACGTATTATTCGCGCAAGAACAAGAAGTCGGTTGAGCGCAAAATCGAGGTCAAAAAGTACAACCCGATTGCTCGAAAGCATACGGTTTACAAAGAAAAGAAAGCCTAATCAAAGATTCGCCGAGAGGCGAGTTTTTTGTTAGGATGGCTCAGTTGGGCGATTAGTATAGTGGCAGTACAAAGCACTCCAAACGCTTTGGCGAGGGTTCGATTCCTTCATCGCCCGCAATAAAAAACCTCGCTGTAGAAGCGAGGCAGAATCTGTATCAGCATTCAAAAGCATCCATCTGTCTCTGTGTGTCGTCGATGAGGATTTCGCGAAAGGTATCGTACTCTTCCTCGGACAATGAATCTTTTGCACGCACGTCATTAATTTTGAAAGAATCAAGGCCCTTGTCGATGAGTGCTTCAGCACGCAGCCGAGGTCTTTCGCTTGTGCGAAGCTCATATATACGATATCCCGATTCGCGCCCAGACTCATTTACAACTTTTACTACCTCAACGGGATCATCCTTTTTCATGGCAATTCTCCCAGTTGAATGTGAACAGGTCTAGCTCAATTCTAGACCTCAGAGTTTCGAAGTCAAATATTTCTCGATTTCTTTCGTCGCATCAGGTTTGAACCACCTAATTTTCTTATTACGTTTAAACCATGTTTCCTGGCGTTTTGAATATTTCACGATAGCGCGGAAAAGTTCCTGCACAAATTCATCTTTATCAATCTGTTTTTGAAGCAGTCTCGAGAGCGAACGATACTCGAGCCCGAGGTCATGCATGCGTTTGTATAAAAGACCTTCCTTGTGCAACTTTTTTGCCTCTCGAATCATTCCGTCGAGACGAGCAAGAATACGCGCGTGAATTTTTTTCTCTAAATCTTGTTTGTCTGGTTTGAGACCGACAAAAATAAAATTATAGGCGGCTTGCCCTGCGGAGCCTTGGCGAAGCAGGGGTACTTTCCCCAACGCTTCAACAATCTCTAACGCTCTGATAATTCGCACCTTATTCTGCGGGTCGATGTGTTTTGCTCGGCGAGCATCCTTTTTCTCGAGCATTGTGAAAAGCTTTTCGGCAGAATATTTCTCAAGTTTCTTCCTTAGCAATTTGTTCGGAGCGACTTCGGGCAAGGCAACTACTCCAGTAAGCGCGTCAATATAAAACCCTGTTCCGCCGACCACAATCGGCAATTTGTTTTTCTTCAAAATCTTTTGCAATGCTTCTTCGGCAAGAGCCTTATATTCCGAAACTGAAAAGTATTTTTTCGCATCAGCGACGTCGAGCAGGTGATGGAGAATACCCTTCATCTCTAGCTTGGTAATCTTGCCCGTCCCTACATTCAAGCCTTTGTAGACTTGTCTCGAATCAGCAGAAATAACCTCACCCTTAAACTTTTTGGCGAGCCGTACTCCTAACGCACTTTTGCCCGAGGCTGTTTGCCCGAGGATGATGAGAACCTTTTGCATTTCAGGTTCCAGAAATTATTGGAGGCGTAATTTTTTTATATTTTTTTCTCAACATATACACCAATGTACTAACTAAGAATAGATCACCAAGAACAGCATATGTCTCATCACTGGGAGAGCACAACCCATCAAAGGTCATATCTCTGTCTGTGTAATCTGAAATATCTATTGGAGGATTTTTGGTATAATCGGCCATAAATTTATTGCAAAGAGTTGAGCGTTGGTAAGACGAATAGGCAGAGTAACTCACATTGCCAATCAACAACAAGGTTACAACGATTGAGGAAAAATTGAGCAGAAACTTTTTCATCTTTGTCATTTGGTGCCGGGAAGAGGACTCGAACCTCCACCTCTTGCGAGACACGATTTTGAGTCGTGCGCGTCTACCATTCCGCCATCCCGGCAATTATTTATTTGTATCTCTTCAAAAACTCTCTACCTTTTCCTGACTTAAGAAACTTCTCACGTTTTCGAGCACTTTTTCTATCAGGACATTTTTCTACAAACAATGTTTTGAACGGAGCATACGGTTTTGTCGATTTATTATAACCGTTATTATGTTCTCCTAATCTCCGCTCAATATTATTGGAGATGCCAGCATACGTATAGTTTTTATCACAACTTTTTATTACGTATACCCAGTATTCACGCATGTGATTTTGAGCCTGCCCGCCTTCGGCGGGTCGATGCGGTCTACCACTCGCCAGAGGCGAGCAGGTTCCGCCAGGCGCTCGTACAACTTACAATAAAATCGTGGTAAAATCTACTTATGTCACAAGTCTACAGCGACGCAATCTTTCTCATCGAGATTGATAAAATTCATCCGAATCCGTATCAGCCGCGCCGAGAGTTTGATCAAGCTGCTCTTCAGAGCCTCGCGGACTCGATTCGTCAGTACGGAATTCTTCAAGCACTTGTTGTCACGCGAAAGGAAGTCGAAAAGCCTGACGGTCTTGCGACGGAGTACGAGCTCATCGCCGGAGAAAGGCGTTTGCGCGCGGCGAAGCTTGCAGGGTTGAAGCAGGTGCCAGCGCAGGTGCGAAGCGGGGGAGAGACTGATTTGATGAAGCTTGAGCTCGCTATCATCGAAAACATTCAGCGCGAAGATCTCAACGCTGTTGATCGCGCTAAGGCTTTTGACCGACTCGCTCGCGAATTTGGTTTCAAACACGTTGATATCGGCAAGAAAGTTGGTAAGAGCAGGGAATATGTCTCAAACACCCTGCGCCTTTTGATGCTTCCAGAGCACATGCTGCAAGCCTTATCGGAAGGCAAGATTACCGAAGGTCATTCGCGACCGCTCATGATGCTCACCGACCGCAAGGCAGAGCAAGAAACGCTCTTCAAGGAAATTTTGTACAAAAAGATGAACGTGCGCGAAGCAGAAGGCATCGCTCGACGCATTGCCTTTGAACGCGCTCGCAAGCTCGAAGATCCGGAGCTGATTGATATTGAAGACAAGCTCAAAGAGTCGCTCGGCACCCGCGTGCGCATCGAGAAGAAAGAAGACGGGGGCAAAATCACGATTGATTTCTTTTCAAAAGACGATCTCGATAAGCTTTTCGAGATGCTAACCGCGCATTCAACAGGTGAAGGAGCTGATGCAATGCTTAAGAACTTTATTGCTAAGAAGGAAGCGGCAGGTGCGACTGTAGAAAATGCTGAACCTCTGACCGAAGAAGAAAAAATCCTTGCCGAAGAAGATGCTCCGAAGCCCGAAGAACTTGATGATCAAGATTTGTATTCAGTGACGAATTTTACGGTCTAGCTACTTCGCTTTTTCAATCTTATGCGGATTGTGATTCGGACATTTCTTGTCAGAGCATCGTTCGGGAATGGTTTTTGTGCCTTCCATCATCAAACTTCCGCAAATTTTACAGAGATTACCAGTTGGTTTTGCTTTGATGGCGTATTTGCAGTCTGGATAATTTGAGCAGCTGTAGAAAACACCGAAGCGTCCGCGACGTTCGGAGAGATACCCTTTTTTGCAGGTTGGACACTCAACGCCAGTAGAGTTTAATTTTTCAAGCTCCGGATCTTTTTTAATATATTTACATTTTGGGAAGCGCGAGCACGAAGTAAACAAGCCGAACTTTCCTTCGCGGGTAACGAGGTTCGCCTTGCCGCACTTCGGGCAGAGTTCGCCGGTGTCCTTCGGACCTTCGAGCTCTTTGCCTTCTATAGTACGAGCCCCCGTGCAGTCTGGAAATCGGGAGCAGGAGAGGAACCGACCGCCCTTGCCGAGCTTGATAATCATGTCCGAGCCGCAGACTGGGCATTTGATATTGTCGGGAGCCTTGCCCATGTTCGTGACCTTCTCAATCTTGTCTTTGCTCTTCACGTCTTTCTGAAACGGCGTGTAGAAATCGGTCAACGTCTTTTTGTATGTGCGGGCACCTTGCGCGATGTCGTCGAGCTCATCTTCCATCTCGGCAGTGAACGAATCGGAAATGTACTTTGTAAAGTTTTCTTCGAGGAAGCTTGAAACGACGTCGCCGGTGTCGGTCGGAACGAGCGCTTTCTGCTGCTTGTCGACGTAGCCGCGATCGACGATGGTCTTGATAATCGACGCATACGTCGAAGGGCGGCCGATACCGCGCTTTTCCAATTCTTTAATCAAACCCGCCTCGCTGTATCGTGCCGGCGGTTCGGTTTGCTTTTCTTCAGAGTCGATAGCAAGAAGCTTGAGCGCGTCACCCTTAGTAAGTGCTGGCAAGATAACATCTTCGCCTTGTGCTGCCGGATCGGCCTTCGTCCAACCCTCAAAGAGAATGCGCGAACCGTTTAACCAAAAATCAGGAACAGAATTTTTGTCAGTATTCGCAACAACTTTCGTGCGCATAACCTGCGCATCTTTCATTTGCGTCGCAACTGTGCGGCTCCAGATGAGTCGGTACAATTTCTTTTGTTCGTCGGTTGCGCCGGCGATTTCGACGTTCATGTGCGTCGGGCGGATAGCTTCGTGAGCTTCTTGCGCGTTTTTACTTTTCTTTGCAAATGTATGCGGCTCGATATAATCTTTGCCGAATTTCTTAGTGATGACAGCTTCGATGTCTTTCTTCGCTTGTGCACCGAGATTCGTCGAGTCGGTACGCATGTAGGTAATGTGTCCGGCTTCGTAAAGACGCTGGGCGACCATCATCGTGCGAGACGGAGCGAAGCCGAGGCGCGAGGAAGCAGTCTGCTGAAGGGTCGAAGTGATAAACGGTGCGCGGGGTGCGCGAGCGACTTGTGTTTCTTTGACGTCGGTAATGCTCCAGTTGCCTTCTTTGCCTTCTTCAATAATCTTTTCAACCTCCTTCTTCTCGTTCGGTTCAATCGAGCAAGTGAAAAGCATGTCGTGCTTCTTCGAGTCGAGCAGGCTCGCGGTAATTGTCCAGAAAGTTACCGGATTAAACGCCCGGATTTCGCGTTCGCG
>Ga0134125_10005707_pt1 | contig 14110 bp, 14 predicted proteins | sample KB31751_FD_96464 | JGI IMG/M metagenome (GOLD analysis project Ga0134125, IMG submission 96464) | Terrestrial soil microbial communities with excess Nitrogen fertilizer from Kellogg Biological Station, Michigan, USA - KB3-175-1 | ecosystem: Environmental > Terrestrial > Soil > Unclassified ... | reverse complement strand
CCGGCCTCGATCATCGCCTTCATCAGCTCGAACGCGTTCAGCACGCCGCCGAAGCCGGCTTCGGCGTCGGCTACGATCGGCACCAGCCAATCGCAGTCGTCCTTGCCTTCGGCGTGATGCAACTGGTCGGCGCGCAGCAGGGTGTTGTTGATCCGCTTGACCACCAGCGGCACCGAGTTGGCCGGGTACAGCGACTGGTCGGGGTACATCTCGCCGGCCACGTTGGCGTCGGCGGCGACCTGCCAGCCGCTCAGGTAGATCGCCTGCAGCCCGGCCTTGACCTGCTGCATCGCCTGGTTGCCGGTGAGCGCGCCCAGCGCATTGACGAAGTCTTCCTGATGCAGCGATTTCCACAGGCGCTCGGCGCCGTGACGGGCCAGCGAGTGCTCCACGTGCATGGTGCCGCGCAGGCGCACCACGTCCTCGGCGGAGTAATGGCGCTGGACGCCGGCCCAGCGTGGATTGTTGTTCCAGTCCAGCGTGATCTGTTCGGCGGTGGGCAGCGTGTTTTTCATGGCGTGGCTCCGGTGATGTTGTGCCCCTCTCCCGTTGGCGACCTTGGGAGTCCCCTTGCGGGTGAGAGGGGTTGGGGTGAGGGTTCGGGCGGAGCGTGGTGTCGCACTCCGCCCGAACCCTCATCCGCCCTTCGGGCACCTTCTCACCCGCAAGGGGACTCCCTTTGGGTCGCCGGGGGAGAAGGAAGGCTTCGTCAAAGTTGGTCGTAGGCGGGCAAAGTGAGGAAGTCGCCGAGTCGTTCGGCATGGGTGATCGCTGTGAGCAGGGCGGCAGCATCGTCGGCGCGGGAGGCGCCCGGATGCTGGCTGTCGCGCAGCCGGTGGGTGTGCGCGGCGACCGCGTGATCGAACAGCGCGAAGTCGATCGGAGCGTGGTCGGGGAATTGCAGGCCACCGTGATGCAGCCACTGCCACAGCTGCGCGCGGGCAATCTCGGCGGTGGCGGCATCCTCCATCAGGTGATGGATCGGCACGCAGCCGAGGCCATCCAGCCAGGCGGCGGTATAGCGCAGACACACCTCGACGTTGTTGTCGAAACCGGCGCGGCTGATCGTGCCGTTCGGCGCGGCGAGCAGCTGTTCGCGGCTCGCCCGCACGTCCTTGCGCAGCACGCCTAATTGGTTCGGTGTCGGCATGTATTCGTCGAAAATTTCCTGGGCCACCGGCACCAGCGCCGGGTGTGCGACCCAGGTGCCGTCATGGCCGGCCTGCACTTCGCGCAGCTTGTCGGCGCGCACCTTGGCCAGCGCGGCCTCGTTCGCGACCTCGTCGCCCTTGATCGGGATCTGCGCGGCCATGCCGCCCATCGCGAACGCGCCGCGGCGATGGCAGGTCTGGATCAGCAGTTCGGAATAGGCTTTCAGGAACGGCGCGGTCATGCCGACCTGGGCACGCTCCGGCAGCAGGCGGTCGCGATGGCCGCGCAGGGTTTTCAGATACGAAAAAATGTAATCCCAACGCCCGCAGTTGAGGCCGACCGCGCGACGGCGCAGCGCGTGCAGGACCTCGTGCATCTGGAAGGCCGCCGGCAGCGTCTCGATCAGCACGGTGGCCTTTATCGTGCCCACCGGCAGTTGCAGTTCGTCCTCCGCCGCGGCCATCACCGCGTCCCACAGTGCGGCTTCCTCCATCGCTTCGAGTTTCGGCAGGTAGAAGTACGGGCCGCGGTCGCGACTGTGCAGTACGCGGGCGTTGTGGAACACGAACAGGCCGAAGTCGACCAGCGCGCCGGCCATCGGCTCGCCGCCCACGCTGAAGAACTTGTCGTGCAGGTGCCAGCCGCGCGGACGCACCACCAGCACGGCGGGGTCGTCGTTGACACGATAGCTTTTTCCCTCCGGCGCGGTGAACGCGATCGTGCCGTTCACCGCGTCGCGGAGGTTGACCTGGCCGTCGAGCTGGTTGGCGAAGGTGGGCGCCGAGGAATCCTCGAAGTCGGCCATGAACACCTTCGCGCCGGAATTCAGCGCGTTGATGATCATCTTGCGCTCGACCGGGCCGGTGATCTCGACACGGCGATCGCGCAGCGCGGGCGGGATCGGCGCCACGCTCCAGTCGGCTTCGCGGATCGCCTGGGTGTCGGCGCGGAAGTCCGGCAGGCCGCCGGCGTCGTAACCCGCCTGGCGCTCACGCCGCGCCTGCAGCAGCTGCCGTCGGGTGGCGTCGAATCGGCGATGCAGCCGGGCCAGGAAACCCAGCGCTGCGGGAGTCAGGACGCCTTCGTAGCCGGCCGGGTCGGCGTGGATCTCGGCGAGGCCGATATGGAGTTTTTCCTGCGGGACTGCCATGTACTCGCTCCGTGTCGTGGATGACTCGAAGCTAGGGTAGAAATCATGTATTTGACAAAGTGAATGTTTCAATCATTACTATGAGCATTAGCAATATGTACTTCAACTGATTGAAAAATAGCAATGAAAAAGCCCACCGATGCACTGAACAAGCCGAAAAAGCCACGCCGCGGCGCAGCAACAAAGCGCGCTGCTGCCGAACGCGCCGACGAGGCGGGCGGCCGTTTCTACTACAAGGGCAACCGCCACAAGCAGCTGCGCGCCTTCGTCAGCGTGGTGAAACTGGGCACGCTGACTCGTGCCGCCGAGGCGTTGTACCTGTCGCAGCCCACCATCAGCTTGCAGTTGCAGGCGCTGGAGCGGGAGTTCGGGATGAGCCTGGTGGAGCGCCGCCGCCGACGCATCAACCTCACTGACGCGGGCGAGGCGTTGTACGAACTGGCGCGGCCGCTGGTCGAGGGCTGGGAAACCCTGGATCGCGACTTCCAGGCGAAGGTAAAGGGACTGCAGGCCGGCCGGCTGACCATCGCCGCCGGCACCTCGACCATCCAGTACCTGCTGCCCGAACTGGTGCGCCGTTATCGCGAGCGCTTCCCTGCCGTGCAACTGCAACTGGCCAACGTCACCGGCAAGGACGGCCTGGCCCTGCTGCGCGCCGACGAGGCCGACTTCGCCGTCGGCTCGATGCTCGACGTGCCGCACGACATCGCCTGGGCACCGGTGCATCACTACGACCCGATGCTGATCATGCCGCCCGATCATCCACTGGCCGCGAAGGACAAGATCACGCTGGAGGACATCTCGCCGTATGGCCTGATCCTGCCGCCCCAGCGCCTGTCCACCTACCGCCTGGTCGACCTGGTGTTCCAGCAGCGCCAGGTGCCGTACCACGTGGCGATCGAGGTGGGCGGCTGGGACGTGATCAAGGAATACGTTGCGATGGGCATGGGCATCTCGATCGTCACCGGCATCTGCATCAGCGAAGCCGATAGCGCGCGACTGGGGGTGCGCAACATGAAGCAGTACTTCCCGCAGCGCAGCTACGGCGTGGTGATGCGCAAGGGCAAGTTCCTCAGTGCCGAGGCGCGCGCCTTCATCGACCTGGTGCGGCCGGGGCTGTTGACCCATCGCGAGCACGACGAGCCGGGGCATTCGGGGCGGTAATCGGCCGGGAGCAGCGCGGTCGGTTGATGACTATGGCCGTGATCAAAATCGCGGCATGCGCCTACATCCGGCTGAGCCGGAATACGCTATAACGCGCCGTACTTTGCCGAGAAAGGATTCTGCCATGCCTGTGCGCCGTTGCCGTCGACATCCGTTGCCTGCTGTCACGGTGGGCTTGCTGCTTGTCCGGACAATCGCAGCATCCGCGTCGGCGACTGCCGCGCGCCAAGCTTTCGGGGGTCAAGAATGAAGCGCCTGGTCGCCATGGCATTTCTGCTCGTCTCGACGTCGTGTGCCATCGCGGCGACGCGGTCTTCGCACGCCAGGGTCGTCGATCTGGAACAGCTTCATGGCCAAGTTGCACTGATTGGGCAGGGGGTCGAGCTCGTCAGCTGTGCCGGCGTACCCGTGAGCGATGCGCCCCATCAGGAGAACCTGATAATCATCTATCCATGCGGTGCAGGGCTGGCGGAGGATGTGAGCAAGACGGCTGTGCTGGGTCGCCTTTCCTCGCAGACGGTTCTGAAGCCGTCCAAGGATTGGGCGATCGGCGACTCGGCTGCATTCAAAGGCAGGTTTCGGGGTATTTTGAAAAGAGAGCTGGTCGGCCCGGGCGACGGGGAAAAAGTGCTGGTTATCGAACTGGATGAAGCAGATTTCCATTCGACGGTCGATCTATGACTTTCGTGCATAGCCCATCCCTGCAAATGAACGAATGGACGCTACGGGCGAAAGACACCATGTCCAGGCGATTAAGGTTTTTCCACATCGTCGTGCCTGCCGCCGTTTTTCTCTTGCTGACCACGGGATGCCAATCCGTCATGTCCACCCAGCCCGACAACTCGAAAGGCGAGGAGACCTCGTCCATGTTCCCGTTGAAGTTCTATGTCCACAGTTTCGATGTGTTTTGCTACAACACCCTTCGCTGCCATGTGATCTACGCCAACCAGAACTTCACGCCCTACAAGGCGGACGAGCGGCCTTCCGGGCCGCCGTCCTCGCCGGATTACAGGGATCGCTGGCGTCTGGCCTCAACTATCGGCATACGCAATTTTCCCCCACCCGCCGAGGTGACGTGGACATCGCTGGACGGCGTCACACACGAAGCCAAGGTGGATATCGGTACGATCTTCAAGGATCAGCGTGTGTTGTATCGCGTACCTGACTCCGAAATCCCCGACAAGTCCTGGGGTGACGATCCCGGCATCTATCTCGAAATCAACGACCGTACCATCAGTGTTTACATGCGGGCATTCATCGCGACCAAGACGGAACAGATTCCCGGCAATAAGTACAGTTACGGTCGGGAAGATGTCATCCAGGCCTGGACCCACACCTACTGAGCAAGGAAGCAGGCATGAGCCCGCACGACAGGATCGATCCGGGCGGCATTCCCGATGATGGTGTGCCGTACAAAGTAGCCACCAACAACTTGCTCAACTATGGGGAGGCGCGCCATCAACTAGCTTCGTTCGCGGAGCCTGTGCTGCTGCACGCGGACAATCCCCACGAGCGCCTGTTTGTGGCGACAATGGATGGTACCGGCAACGACATGGTTCATGATCCGGATCACATCACCAACGTAGGGTTGATCGTCGAGCAACTCAAAGCCAGCGACAGCCCCAAAATCGGTGTTGACTATGTTCCCGGCCCGGGCACCCAACAGCACGCCTTTTTTGCGCGTGTATGGGATGACATGACCGGCTACACCGTGGATGAGCGCGCCGAAGAGATGTACAAAAAGTTCATTGAGCAATCGTGGAACTGGAAGCAGCAGGATCCCGACGCGCAAATCCGCGTGGCGGGCGTTGGCTTCAGCCGTGGCGCAGAAGAAATCGCCCTGTTCACTCGCATCGTGGAAGAGCGTGGCATCCAGGATCCGTCGGGCGCCCACTACACCTACGACTCCCACCACCACATCACCCATATCGAGTACACCAAGCCGGCGCTGGTCGGGGCACATGAGGTGGCTCAGGCGGTGGCGCTGTTCGACCCCGTGGGCACCGGTCATGCGATGCATGAGGATCGCCGCCTGCCGCCCTCGGTGATCTCCGGTATCCAGTTCATTGCGCTGGACGAGCATCGCAGCCTGTTCAAGTCCGATCGCATCATCGATCCGGGCATCACGCCGGACGGCCGCTTCGCCGGAGTGTACGTGCCGGGTGCGCATTCGGACGTCGGCGGCGGTTATCACCGCGATGGCCTGTCGATCCATACCGGCAACTTCGTGATCGATTATGTGAACGGCTTGAGCGACCGGCCGATTCTCGAAAAAATCCCGGAGCCCGACGATCCGCGCTTTCACGTGATCCACCGTTCCGAAGACGGCATGCTGCTTTATCGCATCGCTCCCAAGATCGATCGGCTTGAGCCGGGCGGCTACAACGAGCTGGAAGTGCCGCGGCGCGAGAAACATCATGTACCCGACCCGTACAACGCCGAGCCGCGCAATGAGGTGTTGAGCCGGCAGTTCGAGCGTCAGCCCATGCCGAACGGCCCGCTGCCCGATGCGCCGGCGCGACGCGCCGGCACCGCGCCCAGCGAACTCGATCAATGGATCGATCGCATGTATCGAGCGTCGCAGCATCCGGACAACGCCGTGTGGGATCAGGCCTGCCACGGTGCGGCGCAAGAATACCTGTGCACACCGGATGGTCGCCAGTTCCAGCAGCAAGCGGACGCTTTCAACATCGGTTGGGATGCGCAACTACAAACGCAACTGCGCGAGCAGGCCGCACAGCAAGCCTTGCAGCCGCCGATGCAGCAAGGTGCCCAGGGATTCAGTCGCTAGAACCACAAGGACGTACCCATGAACACACCGCTTGCCGACGATGTAGAGATGGTTCGCCAATCTCTGGCCAAGCTGCTGGCGATTGCCGACCGGCTTGATGCGCGCAACCTGCAGACCGTGCAAGCGCTCGAAGCGGCCTCCGTCGCTATCGATCGAGGCGTGAGCCGACTGGATGCAGGCGGCGAGCACTTTGCGCAGAGTGCACTCGGGGTTATTGACCATCAGGCACGGCAGGGTGTGACCCAGGCTGCCACGGAGGCCTTGGCTTCATTCCGGCAGCAACTGCAGCAGAGCGCCGACATCGCACATTCCGCAGCGCGGGCGATGGATGAACAACGCCATGGCTTGACCACTGCCCGGCGTACCCTGGTCTGGAATGGCCTGCTCGCGCTGCTGCTCGGCTCCCTGCTGGCCGCTGGTGGTGCCGCGTGGGTGGCTCACCGCAGCATGCAGGAACTCGCCCAGGCCCATTTTGGCCAGAACATTCTGCAGGCGACCCAACGCGGCACCATCACCCGCTGCGGCGACGCGTTGTGCGTCAAGGTCGGCAAGAAGCCTCGCCGCTACGGCGAGGCCGGCCAATACGTGTTGTTGCAGGAGTAGGCGAACCGCTGTCGCCGCGGTTCGATGGCGGGCGCAGGAACACGGATCGCTCAAACGTCGCGGTGCTTGCCCTTGAACGGCGCGTACCATGCGCGCAGGCGAGCCAGGTCAGCGCTCATGTCGGCGCTGGTGGCGAACAGCGGCCCGAGCCGGATGGTCTTGTCGGGGTAGTGGAAGGCCACCGGGAACACCGGCACGCCGGCATCGTGGGCGATGTGCCAGAAGCCGCTCTTCCAGCGCTTCACCGGTTTGCGCGTGCCTTCCGGGGCGATGCCCAGCCAGAACCCTTCGCGCTGGCGGAACTGGTCGATCATCTGCTCGACCACGCCCTTGGCGGCGCCGCGGTCGATCGGCACACCGCCCAGACGACGCAGCAGGCTGCCCAGTGGCCAGAAGAACAGTTCCTGCTTGCCCATGAAATGCACGTCCGCGCCGATCGCCACTTTGATCAGCAGCCCCCACACGCCGTCCCACCAGGACGAGTGCGGCGCGGCGATCAATACCAGCTTCGGGACGTCCGGGAATTCGCCGGCCAGGCTCCAGCCGCACAGGCGCAGTACGCCCCGGCAGGCGCGGCGCTGCCAGCCGTCACGCAGGTGGGGCATCCGTGCGGGCAGCTGGGCGGGAGTGAACAGGCGTCCCTTCATTCGAGATCCGGCTTGCGCGAACGCGTTTGCTTGATCTTGCCACGTTGTTGCTTGCCGGCCAGGCGGCGCTCCTTCGAGGCGCGGGTCGGCCGAGTGGCGACGCGCTTCTTGGGCGGCTGCAACACACTGCGAATCAATTCGGCCAGCCGTTCGCGCACGTCGTCGCGGTTGCGCCCCTGGTCGCGAAAGCGCCGGCCCTGGATCACCAGCACGCCTTCGGCGGTGAGCCGGCGATCACGCCGCGCCAGCAGGCGTGCGCGGATTTCCTCCGGCAACGACGGCGAATTGACCACGTCGAAGCGCAGTTCCACCGCACTCTCGGTGCGGTTCACGTGCTGCCCGCCTGGGCCGTCGGCGCGCAGGAAGCGCTCGACCAGTTCGGATTCGGGCAGGGAGATGCGGGGGCTGACGATCAACATGCGAGGAGTTTACGGGGGAATCTGATCAGCGTCGAAATCAAACCGACTGAAAAACTTCCGTTCGCACTGAGCCCTTCGGCAAGCTCAGGACAGGCGTAGCTCGCGTTGGCGAGCGGAGTCGAAGTGCCATCTGGCCCGGCCCTTCGACTTCCTCGCTCCTCAAAGCCGCGGCCCTCCATGGCCGCTTCCCGCATGCGGTCCTACGGTCCGCGCTCAGAGCCTGCCCCGGATCCGATCCGGGGGTGAACGGATGGGACGGCTTGAGCGCCAGTCAACGCCCAGCCAAAGCGCACGAGCAGGTTCGTGTACGCATCGTCCAGCGGAGCCTCGATCTCCGTCGCGGCACCGGTGACCGGATGCGCGAAGCGCAACCGCCACGCGTGCAGCAGCATGCGGTGGCAGCCGAAGTGCTGCTTGTACAGGCGGTTGTGGTCGCCGCGGCCGTGCTGGCAGTCGCCGATCACCGGGTGGTGGATATGCGCCAGGTGTTTGCGGATCTGGCGGAAGCGGCCGCTCTCGGGTTCGGCCAGCAGCAGGGCGTAGCGTTGCTGCGGGTAGCGGCCCAGCGCGATCGGTACCTCGATCGTGGCCAGCCGCCGGTAGTGCGTGCGCGCCTCGCGGCGCGGCCCGGTTTCGCGCGAGCCGGGCAGCGGGTAGTCGATCACGTCCTCGGCCGGTTCCGGCCAACCGCGCACCACCGCCAGGTACTGCTTGTGCACCGAGCGCCCCATGAATTGCTCGCCCAGCGCGGCGGCGGCTTCCTTGCTGCGCGCCACCAGCAGCACGCCGCTGGTGGCGCGGTCGAGCCGGTGTGCCAGGTACACGCTATCACCCACCTGCTCGCGCAACAGGTCGATCAGGAACTCTTCCGTGTTGCCGACCAGCTTCGAGCGATGCACGGCGAGATTCGCGGGCTTGTTCACCGCGATCAGCGCGTCGTCCTGGTAGAGAATTTCGATCATGCGAGCTTGTCGGGCGAGGGGCGATGCGGTTGCGGGGACAGCGTAGGGCGGGCATCGCCCGCCGCTTTGCGCCGGGAGTCGGCGGACGGTGCCCGCCCTACGTCGGCGTACAGGTCAGCGGGAGCGTGGCCAGCCGATTGCGAAGGCCAGCAGACCGGCGATGCCGGCACACAGCGGCGGCCAGATGCCGTGTTGTGGCGCCGATGTCCACAGCAGGGCCGCGCCGATCAACAGCGCGCTGCCGAGCAGGCCGCAGGCGAGCAGCTTGTGCTGCCGCTGTGTGCTGTCGTGCATCAGCTTGAGCACCGCCGGATCGCTCAGCGTGCGCTGTTCGCCACGGCCGGTCTGGCGCAACGCGTCGCGAACCAGTTCTGGAAATTCCGGCGCGTGGTGAAGCCATTCGGGCAGTCGCTTGCGCACGTCGCGCAGGGTGCGCAGCGGGCTGTAGCGTTCGCGCAGGATGCGCTTCAGCACGGGATGCGCCACCGCCCAGATGTCGATCTCCGGGTCGAGCATGCGGCCGACACCTTCGATGTTGAGCAGGGTCTTCTGCAGCAGGATCAGCTGCGGCTGCAGGGTCAGTTCGAAACGGCGCGCGGTCTGGAACAGCTTCACCACCAGCTCGGCCAGCGAGATCTGCGACAGCGGGCGGGTGAAGTACGGCTCGCACACAGTGCGCACCGCGGCTTCCAGTTCGTCCAGCCGCACGTCGGCGGGCATCCAGCCGGCAGCCACGTGCAGTTGCGCGATGCGGGCGTAATCGCGCTCGAACAGCGCGATGAAGTTCTGCGCCAGCCAGTACTGGTCGGCTTCCGGCAGCGAGCCCATGATGCCGAAATCCAGTGCGATGAAGCGCGGCTCGCCGGTGCGCGAGGGGTCGACCCAGATGTTGCCGGGGTGGGCGTCGGCATGGAAGAAGTTGTCGCGGAACACCTGCTCGTAGAACACCCGCACGCCCTTGGCGGCGAGCGCCTTGCGGTCGAGGCCGGCGGCATCGATCGCGGCGATGTCGTCGCTGCTGATGCCGTGCACGCGCTCCAGCGTCAGCACGCGCGCGCTGGTCAGTTCCCAGTGCACGGCCGGCACGTAGAGATCCACGCCGCTGTCGAAGTTGCGCTTGAGCAGGCTGGCGCTGGCGCCTTCGCGCTGCAGGTCCAGCTCGTTCTCCAGCATCTTCTCGACTTCGGCAACGACGTCCAGCGGGCGGATCTTGTCGGCGTTCGGGTGCCAGCGCTGGGCCAGCTCGCCCAGTGAGCGCAGCAGTTTCACGTCGCGGGCGATCTGCGCGTCGATGCCGGGGCGCAGTACCTTCACCACCACCTCGCGGCCGTCATGCAGGGTGGCGGCGTGCACCTGGGCGATCGAGGCGGAGGCCAGCGGTGCCTCGTCGAAATGTGCATAGAGCCGGTCGATCGAGGCATTCAGCTCGCGCTCGACGATGGCGCGCGCCGCGCTGCCGGGGAAGGGTGCCACCTGGTCCTGCAGCAGCGAAAGCTCGTCGGCGATGTCGGCGGGAACCAGGTCGCGGCGAGTCGACAGTACCTGGCCGGCCTTGACGAAGATCGGGCCCAGCTCGGTGAGCGCCAGGCGCAGGCGTTCGCCGCGAGCCAGTGATGCCACGTCGACCCGCGGCCGGGTCAGCAACGGTCGCAGCAGTTTCAGCGGGCGGTACAGATGGGCGGCGTCGACCAGTTCGTCGAGCCGGTACGCCAACAGCACCGAGGCGACCCGCAGCAGGCGCGGCACCGCCGCCAGCGGGGTCACGCGGCGTCGCCCTGCAGGCGCCGGGCCAGCCGCTGCACGCGGGACTCCAGCCGTTCGCTGCGTTCGCGCAGGGCATCGACGTCGTCGAGGAAGCCCTCGACTTCACCCGGCGCGAGCGCCACGCGTGCCTCGTCGCGCAGCCAGTCGGCGCTGTCTTCGGTGAGGTGGCTGGCGGTTTCGCGGGCGTGGGCGAGGCCCTTGCGCACGGCCTTGGCCAGCGGCACGCCGAGCACGTCGCCGAAGCTACGGGCGAACGCCTCCTCGAAATCCGGGGCGAACTTGCTGGCCAGCTTTTCCAGCCGTCGGGCCAGCTCGGCATCGCCGGCGATCTCCACCTTGCCGGGCGCTATGCCATCGTCGTCGCGACGGAACATCATCGCCAGCAGGCTGCCCGGGGTGGCGGCCACCTTCAGCTGGCTGTCTTCCTGCGGCGGGCCGACTTTCAGACGGGCATCCTCGACGGTCACGGCCAGCGCGATTTCCGGCCCGCGCAGATGCAACTGCACGCTGCGGCCGTTCAACCCGGCCAGCTTCTGCTGCGTATCCGGATCCAGCGACACAGTGTGGTTCAGCGCGGTTTCCAGTGCGCGGCCGGCGAGCTTGCGCAACGGTTGCGGCAACCAGGCGTTGGGAGTGGCGGCATTCATCCGGCGATTGTAGCCCGCCGGCCGGGCGCTAGGCCTTCACCGCGCCGGGGAAACCCAGCTGGCGCCAGGCTTCGTACACCGCCACGGCCACCGAGTTCGACAGGTTCAGGCTGCGGCTGTCCGGCCGCATCGGCAGGCGCAGGTGCTGTTCGGCGGGGATCGCCGCCAACACCTCGCCGGGCAGTCCGGCGGTCTCGCAACCGAACAACAGGACATCGCCATCGGCGAAGCGGGTGTCCGCGTGGCTGGCGTGGCCGCGGGTGGTGAAGGCGAACACGCGCGGTGCGTCGAGTGCGTCGAGGCAACTGGCCAGGTCGTCGTGCACGGCGACGCGGGCGTATTCGTGGTAGTCCAGTCCGGCGCGACGCAGCCGGGCGTCGTCGAGCTCGAAGCCGAGCGGGCGGATCAGGTGCAGCGCGGCGCCGGTGTTCGCGCACAGGCGAATCACGTTGCCGGTGTTCGGCGGGATCTCGGGGCGGTACAGGATGACGTGGAGCATCCGCGCATTATCGCGTGTACCGCCGCTGTCGTGGCTGCTGCTCAGCCGCCGAGGCGCGGGCAGACCACGCCGTCGGGCAGCAGCGCGCACGTGCTGGGTGCGGCCAGCAGGATCGCGCTGATGTGGCTGCTCGCGGCGAGCTGGCCACCATCCGGTGCCGGGGTGATGGTCACCATGGCGGCGAAAATCAGACCGCAAATCGCGAGGCAGGCGAGGAACAGGCAGCGCAGCATGAGGCTTTCGTATTTCATGTCGGGTCTCCAGCTCGTAAGTGAATAATCCTGTGCTGGATGAAGAGCAATCGCCGTGCCAAATCGCGAGGGGTTGCAACATGCTGAATCGCAACGTGTTTCGCGAGGGGTTTCGCGAAGTTTTCCGCGTCCGCGGACAGTCGGCGCCCGTCGCCGGACAGCCGGACGCCTCGCTGTCCGGATCCGGCCGAACGTGCCGGACGTCATTTGCGGTGTCCGGTGGCGGCCGGTAGCCTGCCAGGACTCATTCGCGCAACAGGAGGTTCACCGTGAGAAAAACGCCACTTGCCCTGCTCATCTCCGGCCTGCTCGTCTTCGGGGCTGCCGCACCGATGGCGCTGGCCGCCCCCGTCGCGCTCGCCGCCGATGCCGGCAGCGCGGCGACACAGCAGATCCCGGAACTCGCGTACAGCCGCTTCACCCTGCCCAACGGCCTCACCGTGGTGGTGCACGAGGATCACAAGGCGCCGGTGGTGGCGGTGAGCGTGTGGTATCACGTGGGTTCCTCCTACGAGCCCAAGGGCAAGACCGGCTTCGCGCATCTGTTCGAGCACCTGATGTTCCAGGGCTCGGAGAACCACAAGGACGAGTTCTTCAAGCCGTTCGAACTGGCCGGTGCCACCGACCAGAACGGCACCACCTGGCTCGATCGCACCAACTACTTCGAGACGGTGCCGACCACCGCGCTGGACATGGCGCTGTGGATGGAGTCCGACCGCATGGGCCACCTGCTCGGCGCGATCGGCCAGCCGCAGCTCGACGAGCAGCGCGGCGTGGTGCAGAACGAGAAGCGCCAGGGCGAGAACCAGCCTTATGGCCGTGCCGGCGAGATGATCCAGGCCGAGGCGTTCCCCGCCAACCACCCCTACCACCACGACACCATCGGCTCGATGGACGACTTGAACGCCGCCTCGCTGGCCGACGTCAAGCAGTGGTTCCGCGATTACTACGGCGCCGCCAACACGGTGGTGGTGCTGGCCGGCGACATCACCCCGGCGGTGGCCAGGGAAAAGATGCTGAAGTACTTCGGCGACATCGCCGCCGGCCCGCAGGTGCCGCGGCCGCAGCCGTGGATCGCCGCCCGCGACACCTCCACCCGCGGCACGATGACCGACAACGTGGCGCAGACCCGCATCTATCGCGAGTGGAACGCGCCCGGCCGCGGCACCAGCGACGAAAACCAGCTGGAGCTGGCCGCCGCCGTGCTAGGCGGCAGCAAGACCTCGCGCCTGTACCAGCGCCTGGTCTACCAGGACAAGCTGGCCGACGACGTCTCGGTTTACGTCGAACAGCACGTGCTGGCCAGCCTGTTCCAGTTGCAGGTGGACGTGAAGAAGGGCGTCGACCCGAAGAAGGTCGAGGCGGCCATCGACGAGGAATGGCAGAAGTTCCTGAAGGACGGCCCCACCGCCGACGAACTGGCGCGGGTGAAGACGGAGACGCGCGCGGCCTTCGTGCGCGGGCTGGAGCGGGTCAACACGCAGGCCTCCATCCTGGCCCAGGGTCAGCTCTATCACGGCGATCCGGGCCAGTATCTGAAAGACTTCAACGAGCTGATGGCGGCGACCCCGGCCAGCGTCAAGGCGGTCGCCGACAAGTGGATCGCCAAGGGTGATTACACGCTGACCGTGGTGCCGGGCGAGGTCGAGTCCACCGACATGGCCACCGTGGCCGGTCGCGCCGCCATGCCGGGCGCTCCGGCTCCGGCGCTGTCGCCGAAGGGCGATTACAAGACCGTGGCCAGCGACGTCGACCGCAGCAAGGGCGTGCCCGAGGTCGACAGCTTCCCCGACCTCAGCTTCCCGACCCTGCAGCACGGCAAGCTCGACAACGGCATCGAGGTGACCCTGGCCGAGCGCCACACCGTGCCGGCGGTGCAGCTGCAATTGCTGTTCGACGCCGGCTATGCCGCCGACCAGGGCCGCAAGCTGGGCACGTCCAGCTTCAGCATGGCCATGCTCGACGAAGGCAGCAAGGATCTGGATTCGGTCGAGATCGCCAAGCGCAAGCAGCGCCTGGGCGCCCTCATCGCCAGCGGTTGCGGGCTGGATTACTGCAATG
>Ga0134125_10005706_pt1 | contig 14110 bp, 13 predicted proteins | sample KB31751_FD_96464 | JGI IMG/M metagenome (GOLD analysis project Ga0134125, IMG submission 96464) | Terrestrial soil microbial communities with excess Nitrogen fertilizer from Kellogg Biological Station, Michigan, USA - KB3-175-1 | ecosystem: Environmental > Terrestrial > Soil > Unclassified ... | reverse complement strand
CCACATCAGCCTGTCCGAGGACGGCGACGTCCGCTACTGGACGTACCGGCTCGGCTGCACGGAGCCGGGGCTTCGCCTTGCCGTCGACGCCGTCGGCCATCGCTCGGAGGCGGTGTGCGAATATCTCTCCGCGTCGCATCGCAGCGCGATCTTGTTTTGACGCCGCGGCCGTGAACGGCCGCCGCGGATCACGACCCGCAAACGGGTTGCGCCTTTCGGCCCCGAGCCGCGCGACGGCGATCAAGGCCTCGTCACGATCATGAAATAGGCGTCGGTCTCGCCGGTCGGGAACGGCGCGAAGGCGGACAGCTTGCGGCCGTCCGCCGACAGGAACGCGAGGCCGGTGATGGGACCCGCGCCGAAGCGGCAGGTCGTGCCGGCCGTGGCATGAATCGTCCACGTGAAGACGGGCGCATCGCCGCGCGGCGTGAAAGCACCCGCGAACGAGCACGCGCCGTTGCCGCCGCTGAAGCTGCCGTCCGCCTGGATCGTGACGCCGGCCCCTTGGCGGCCGTCGGCATGCCCGGTGTAGCCCGCGTAGCCGCCTGCCAGCGTCGCGAGGCTGGCCGCCGACACAGCGCCCGGCGCGTACGTCGCATCGAGCGTGCGTCCGCCGCTTGTGCCCGCCATCGTCACGTGTAATGTGCCGCCCTCGGTAAACGTGCCGCTGACGGCGATCGCGCGGGCGACGCCCCGTGTCTCGGCCGCATCGGCGATCGGCGAATCGGTCGCCGCCGAATCGAAGCGGCCATCGGTCGTTTCCGCCGTGCCGTAGACGACGTCCGATTCGATGGTTTGCCCGGCCTTCAGCATCTCGATGTAAAACGTGCCGTCGTCGAGCACCATCGCCAGCGCCGCTTCGCCCGCGCTGGTCGTGCCGGTCCACACGCCGGCCGCCGACGCTTCGGGCGGGGGCGGGATCACCGCCGGCGGCAGCGACGTCGTGCACCAAGCCGGTCCCTCGGACGCGTAGCCCTTGGCAACCATCCGCTGGACCACTTCGGGACTGTTGGTGAAGCGATGGTTCGGCGCGCCGCCCATGCCGTTGTTGAAGACGCGAAAGACCGGGTACTCGCCGATGGGGCACGTTCCCGCAGCGTTCCCCACATCGGCGTCGAACAGCTCGGGGTCCTCGAAAGTCCAGTCGGGAAACAGTTGCTGCGTGACCGCGCAATCGCCGTGAAGCGTGCCGTAGAAGTGCGAGCTCGTGCCGTTGTATTTGTCGTTGTACATTCGGCAGATCTGCACCGCGCTCGGCGGGTGCGACGCCGGATTGTAGGCGTCGAACGCCAAGCCAGTGCGAACCCAACCGGGAAACTGGTGCGTGTCGAGAAGCTCGATCTCGTTGGACCTCGGCGTCATGAAGTAATGGCCGAGGCTTGCGTTGTAGTACTCGACGACGGTGACGGTCGCCGCGTGCGCGACGACGCCGGCCAGCGCGAGCGCGCCGGCCATGATGAGGCGCAGATACATGTCGGTTTCCCCTTGGCTGTCGGCACACCGCGCCGGCGAACGGCTGCCAGGCCAGCGCTGTGCCGCGACGACCCCTTGACCCCCGGGCGCGGATGGTGAACGCGGCCATGCGCCATGTCAACGTGCGCTGCGATTCCCTTCCGCGGCACTGTCGGCGCAGCGCCGATCGCGGGAAGCGGCGTCATCCGATAGCGGCCGCGACCGCCGGCCGGCGAACATGCGGCCGTGAGCGAGCGCGATGCCAGCACGAGGATGAAGTCGCGGCCCGGTCGATGGCTGCGGCGCCGACGCGAGCCCGCGGCGCATCCGCTGCCGGCGCCGCATGAGCGCGACGAGAGCGCCGATCCCAAGGCGCCCGCCGAGGGACCGAAGCTCGACCGCGCCGAGCAGGACGTTCGCGAGGGTCGCGTCGACACCGATAACTACGGGCGTACGCGCGAATCGTTCGAGCAGGCCGGCAAGCGTGGCACGCGCCGTCGTTGAGCGCGCACGCGGCGGCGCGCGGCGCCCGGACGAACCCGGCTTGCAGCGCGCCTAGACGAGCTCGCCCTTGCGGCGCATCGCCAGTGGAATGAGCACCAGCGCGAGCGACGCGCCCGCGATCGGCACGAACGCGAGCGCGGGCACGCCGAGCGCGTCCCACAGCGCACCGCTGGCGATCGACAGCACGACCGCGCTTCCATAGCTGATCGTGAACGTGCCCGCGGCTGTGCGCGCGACGTCGTCGCGATGGCACAAAAGCGGCGGCAGCGTGAGCCCGATGATCAGCGCGGCGGCGTTGGCAAAGCCCACCATCGCCGTCCACAGGATCGTCCGCGATCCGACGTCGAGCACGATGCCGGCGACGCCGATGACCGACAGCACGCCGCATGCGATATAGGGCCACGCCTTGCGCTCGATGCGGCCCGCGGTGCCGAGCAGCAATAGCGACGCCGGGAGCTGCGCGAAGTTGAGCGCGGTCAGCGCGGGACCGATCAGGTCGGAACGCCCGTGGCTCGCGAGGTAGATCGGCAGGAACGCGTTGGTGGAGAAGTACGTGGTGTTGAAGCAGCAGAAGAGGCCGCCCAGCCGCCACACGAGGCCCTTGTGCCAGTCCGGGAGCCACTTCGACGGCAGCGCGCGGCTCGTCGCGGATGGCGTCGCGTCATGGGGCGCGCAGACGGCGACGACGAGCGCGATGATCACCACCGGCACCGACCACAGCACCAGCGAGCCGCGCCACGAGCCGCCGACCAGCGGCAGCACCAGCGATGCCGCGAACATCACCGGCAGGATCTCGCCGATCAGGAGCCCGTTGGTGTAGAGCGCGGTGCCGGTGCCGACGTGCGCCGGCATCCACTGGCGCACGGCCGTGGGCATGATCGGCTGCATGATCGCGATGCCGACCGACATCAGCACGGTCATCGCGAACAGCATCGCGAACGACGGCGACACGCCGCGCAGCGCCGAGCCCACCGCGATCACCACCAGTCCTCCGACCAGCGCGTGCTTGACGCCGAGCTTCGTGACGAGCAGCGAGCCCAGCAGCGCAGCGATCGCGAAGAGCGCCGGCGGCACGCTCGACAGCATGCCGACCTGGGTGGCGGACAGGCCGAAATCGTCGCGGATCGTCGCCAGCACGGGCGGCACGGCGAGGATCGTCAGTCGGAGCGTGTTCCCGGAGAGCCACAGGAGCGTGGCGGCGAGCCACGCCGCGGGCGGCGCGTCGGCGTTGCGGTGCATCGGCGGCGGCGTTGTCGTTGTTCGAAAAGCGCCGCGACGTGCGGGCCGGGCCACGCGCGAGGCGCGCGTGCCGGCGGCTTCGAGGCAACCGCTACGATAGCAAACCCGCGCGTCACCACGCGTAGCCGAGCGTGAAGAGGAGCGTGCGGTCGGCGCTGAAGCGGCCGGCCGGCGGGTCGCTGGTCCAGTCGTAGTTGTACTGCAGCGTGGCGTTGATGCCGAGGCCGATCGGTGCGCGCACGCCGGTCTGCGTGTGCAGCACGATCGAATTGCGCGAATCGAGGCTCACCGTGCCGTCCTGCTGGTGGAAGAACTGCATGTTGAGGCCGAACGGCTTCTGGTCGTAGCGCAGCACCCACGCCGGCGCCGCGTAGTTCTGGTCGGGCACGCCGATGTTGTCGACGACGACGTAGTCGAGGCCGCCCTGCAGCGACAGGTTGAGCGCCGGCGATTCGTAGAACTGGTAGCCAATCCCCACGCCGAGCGTCGAGCGCAGCTCGAGCGCCTTGAACGGGTCGTGCTCGAACGTCGCGCGCGTGTACGAGAAATCCTTGTTGCGATAGAAGCGGTCGTACTCGCCGCGCGCCCGCCAGTTGGACGCCGACTCGATCTCGTTGCTGGTCGCGCGGTTGTACTCGCCGCCGGCGAGCACGCGGGAATGGCGTGCGCGCCCGGTGACGTCGGCTTCGACGTGCAGTGTGCCGTTGGTGCTGTTGCCGCTGGTGGACGCGCCGCCGGCATTGACGTGCCCGGTCCACAGGATGCCGGCGCCGCTCTCCTCGATCGTCGGGTTGACGAAGCGCACGTCGGCGAGCGCGATGTCGCGCGCCGGTGGCGCCTCGCCCTTCGGCGCGCCGGGTGGCGGCGCGGGAATGAACACCGCATGGCCGGCCGACGTGCCGGCGCCGAGCGTGCCCTTGAGCACGCGCTCCTCGCTGATCATCAGCGACACGGGCTTGGGCGTGGCGAGCGCTGCGATGTCCGACCATTTGAGCTTCAGCGTGCCGGCGTAGTCGGTCGCGAACGTCAGCTCGTCGCCCATCTTGTGCACGACCTTGCCGGTCAGGCGGTCGCCGTTCTTGAGGACGATGACGTCGGCGCGCGCGGCGCAGGCGAGCACGGCGGCGCCGAGCACCAGGGCGAGGCGGGCGATCCGGGCCGGAGGGGGCGAGGGAAGGCGGCGCTTGGACGCGCGTTCATCGATCATCCAAGCGCAGGATGCCGCGCGACGGCGGGCGCCTTAACCCGCCGTCGTCCGATTGGCTTGTAGGGATCGGCTGACGCGATGCGTTCCAACGTCATTCCCGCGGATGCGGGAATCCAGCCTTGACATCGCGACTCGAGGCGTGTTGCTACCCGTGCAACGCCAAGGCGGGATCCCCGCATTCGCGGGGATGACGGGGATGCGTCAGATCGGCGCGCAGAACACCGCGCCCGTGCCATTGTCGGCGTCCGCGACCCACGCGCGGTTCTGCATCGCGCGCCGCTCGGAACGATCGACGGTGAAGCGCTGGTTCGCGTCGCGGCGGTTGTCGAAGAAGCGGTACACCGGCACATGGCCATCCATGCACTGGCCGCTTGCATCGGCCACCTCGATCCAGAACGCGGCGGGCGTGTCCTCGGTCCAGCCGCCGGCGGCATTGGCCTTGACCGCCGCGCATTGCGACGGATCCGCCGACCAGTAGTTGGAATTGACGAGGCCGGCGGCCGAGTAGCGGCAAACGGCGCGCGCGCCAGGGGGCGCGGTCGCACCGCTCGGGTACGCGTAGAACAGGCCGCCCGTGCGTTGCCATGTCGCGGCGAGGAACGTGTCGTAGTACGCGATCTCCGCGGCCGACGCGGTGACGAAATAGTGGTCGAGGTCGGCGCGGTAGTACTCGACGACCGGTACGCTGCCAGGCGGCGCGACCGACGAGGACGGCACGGTGCTGGCAACGGCGATGCCGGCGTCGAGCAGTCCCATCCCGCATACCGCCGGCGCGTTGCAGCGCGTGCCGCCGACGAAGTTGCGCGTGCTGCCGGTGAGGATCGACAGCGCGCGCCCCGATGTCAGGTTGACGTTGCGCGCGAGCATCAGCGACAGCGTGCCGCTCACCATCGGCGCCGAGAAGCTCGTGCCGGCCGCTTCGGCATAGCTCGGGTTGCCCGGCACCGTCGTGCCGTCGTTGGCCGTCGACACGATGAATCCTGCATCGTCGCCGGCGGCGTCGACGTCGCCGCCGGGTGCCATCAGGTCGACGCGGCTGCCGAAGTTGGAATAGCTCGCGAGGTCCCCGCTGCGGCCGATCGCGCCGACGGTGATCACGCCGCCGCAGTTGCCCGGCGCGTAGTTCGCCGCGAGGTCGCTTGCGTTGCCGGCGGAGGCGACCACCATCGCGCCTTGCGCCAACGCGACATCGACCGCTTCCTGGATCGCGTTGTCGCACGCGCCGTAGCCGCCGAGGCTCATGTTGATGATGCGCGCCGGCGTCGTGTTCACCGGCACGCCGTCGATCGGCACGCCCGCCGCCCACATCATTGCCGCGAGCACGTCGTCCATCGTCCCGCCGCACTTGCCGAGCGCGCGTACCGGCAGGATGCGCGAATGCCAGTTGAGGCCGGCGATGCCGATGCCGTTGTCGGCGCTGGCGCCGATGAGCCCCGCGACGAACGTGCCGTGCCAGAACGTCGCCTCGGCGGGCATGCCGTCGCATTCGCCGGCGTCGTGCCAGTCGCCCTCGTCGGTCGGATCGGGGTCGCGGGCGTCGCCGTCGCGCGCGCTCGCCGGATCACTGATGAAGTCGTAGCCGGGCAGCACGCGATCGTCGAGATCGGGGTGCGGCAGGATGCCCGTGTCGATCACCGCGATGGTGAGATCGGGAAGGCCCGTCTCGACGCCCCACGCCGCCTCGGCGCCGATGCCGCTCACGGGATCGGTCAGCGCCCATTGCTGCGCGAGCAGCGGATCGTTCGGCGCGCGCGCGACCTTGACGCGGCGCACGGCGTCGGCGTACTGGACCACGGGCAGCGCGGCCAGCGCGCCCGCCATCGCCGCGAGCTTCGGTTGCGGCTCGGCCGTCATCAGCGTCAGCACGTCGATGCCGCCGATGCGGCGCTCGTGCGCGAGCGGCGCGCCGATGGCCGCCGAGAGCGTCGGCAGCAGCGTCGCCCAATCGGGCGTCACGCCCGGCGCGAGCTTCAGCATGAAGCGATTGCCGGTACCCTGGCCGTCGCCGGTCGCGGCGGCCGACTTCGCCACGGTGACGCGCGGCGGCACTTGTGCCCACAGCACGGCGCGGTCCTCGCGCATGCGCCGCGCCAGTGTGGCGGCCGTCGCGTCGTCGACGGTCACCGGCAGCGCGATGTCGACCGCGCCGGTACGGGAATAGCCCGCGATCCCGAGCGATACGCCGGCGAGCGCCTCGAGACGCGACTTGCCGGCTGCCGAGAGCGCGCCGGGTGGCGAGAACGACGGATCGAGCATGACGCGCAGCGTGGCCGTGTCGGCCGCGGCGCCGGCCGAGGCGGCAAGCGCCGCGATCGCGACGGTCGCAACGAGGGGTGCGCGCAACGCGCGGGCGAAGCGTGACGTCATGACGGGATCCCGGTACGCGCCCGGACGAGGCGCAACAGGCTCGCGCTGCAAATGCGATGCCAAGCGCCGGGACGGCACCCGAGCAAGGGCGTCGTGCCGCCGCTACTCGGACGGCACGTGCGCGGGAGGGGCGGGCCGCTTGATCGCGGCGCGGAACGGTTCCATCAGCGCGACGATCTGCGCGAACGCCTTCGGATTCGCCGCGATCACCTCGCCGCCGTTGAGGTAGCTGTCGTTGCCGGCGAAATCGCCGACGAGGCCGCCGGCCTCGAGCACCATCAGGCTGCCCGCGGCGACGTCCCAGGGATTGAGGCCGAGCACCCAGTAGCCGTCGTAGAAGCCGGCGGCGACATAGGCGAGGTCGAGCGCGGCGGCGCCGGGTCGGCGCAGCCCGGCGGTGGACACGGTCATCACCTTCAGCATCTCGAGGTACGTCTCGAGGTTGCTGCCGTCGCGGAACGGGAAGCTCGTGCCGACGAGGCAGTCGCGCAAATGCTGGCGCTTCGACACGCGGATGCGCCGATCGTTGAGGAACGCGCCGCGCCCCCGCGACGCGGTGAAGAGGTCGCCACGCACCGGATCGAGGATCGTGCCGTGCGTGACGACACCGCGGTGCGCGAGCGCGATCGACACGCAGTACTGCGGCAGGCCGTGCAGGAAGTTGGTCGTGCCGTCGAGCGGATCGATGATCCACACGTAGTCGGCGCCGGCATTCGCGCCCTTCGCCGTGCCTTCCTCGGCGAGGATCGCGTGATCGGGATAGGTCTTGAGCAGCGTGTCCACGATCGCCGCCTCGGCCGCGCGGTCGACCTCGCTGACGAAGTCGCGCGGTCCCTTGACGCTGACGGACAGGAGGTCGAGGTCGCGCGCGCCGCGGTTGATGACGTTGGCGGCACGGCGGGCGGCCTTGACGGCCGTCGTGAGCATCGGGTGCATGGGAGGGCGAACGCGCTCGACGCGCGCCGCGAGGCGGCAGTCCGCGTATTCTAACGGCCGCATGAGCGCGACGGGCCGTCCCGAGCGCGAATCAACCCCGCAGCGCGAATCAACCCCGCAGCGCGTAGCGCGAAGGCTAGTAATGAGCGCGAAGGGCAGTCCAATGACCGACCCGACCCCGCCGATCGACGTCGCGGCGCGCGCCTTGCGCGTGCGCGGCGTCCTTTCGAACACGTCCCATCCGGGCAACATCGGCGCGACCGCGCGTGCGATGCTGACGATGGGGCTCGCGCGCCTCACGCTCATCGCGCCGAAGCGCTTCCCGGACGCCGAAGCGACCGCCCGCGCGTCCGGCGCGACGGCGATCCTCGACACCGCGACGATCGTCGACACGCTCGACGCCGCGCTCGCCGGCTGCTCGTGCGCGATCGGCCTGTCCGCGCGGCCACGCGAATTCGCCGGCCGCGTGATGAACGTGCGCGACGCGGCGTGCCTCGCGGTGTCGACGGACGCCGGCGACGGCGATGTCGCGCTGGTGTTCGGCACCGAAATGAGCGGCCTCACCAACGACGAGCTCGCGCGCTGCACGCTAATCGCGACGATTCCCGCGAACCCCGCCTATGCGTCGCTCAACCTCGCCGCCGCCGTGCAGGTGGCGACGTACGAATGGCGGATGGCGGCCGAGGGCGGCGCCGTGTGGCGCGCGCCGCGCTTCGCGCCGGCAACGCGGGACGAAATCGAGGGCCTGCACACGCACGCCGCGCGCACGCTCGCGGACATCGGCTTCCTCGACCCGCGCCGTCCGCGCCGGCTGATGCCGCGGCTGCGGCGCCTCTTCGCGCGCGCGGGCCTCGAGCGCGAGGAGATCAACATCCTGCGCGGCATCCTCGCCCGCGTCGATGCGCTCATGATGCGCGACAGCGGGCGCATGCCATGAGGACGAACGCTCGTCGCGGGTGCCCGGCGCGCAGCGCCAGTTCTCTCGCGCGCGACGCGCGGAGCACCGACCGGTGACTGCGGGCGCGCCGGTGCCGCCAGCGGAGGCCCAGGCCTGCCGCAATTGCGCACACGCGCTTGCCGCGGGCGACGTCTTCTGCGCGCATTGCGGACAGGAAACGAAGATCGCGCTACCGACCGCGCGCCAGTTCATGCGCGAGGCAGCGGGCCGCTACGTCGCCTTCGACGGCCGGCTGTGGCGAACGCTGCGGGCGCTCCTCGTCAGGCCGGGTTTCCTCACGCGCGAGTATTTCGCCGGACGGCGCCGTCGCTACGTGCGTCCCGGCCGGCTTTTCCTCGTCACGTCGATCGTCGCGTTCGCGGCGATAAGGCTCGCGATCGACGCGCCGTTCAACGCCGTCGTCGAGCGCGACCTGCGTGAATCCGCGCATCCCGCTCAGAAGGATGCGGCGAAGTCCAAGGCTGGCGATGGTGGCGCGCAACACGCGGCGCCAACATCCGGCGCGCCATCCGCGCCATCGGCGGCCGCCGCCGCGCGCGACGCCGCACGCGCCGATGCCGACGCGCCGCGCAAGGGCGGACCCAAGCCGGCCAGGGACGCCGGCCGCGACGCCGGTGATGACGACGACACCGCGCACGTGCGCATCGGGCCGGGCGGCGACGTCGACCTGACGATCGACAGCGACCTCAACGTCGGCGTCGCGCGCGATCGCAACAACGTGGTCCCGGCCGCGATTCGCGAGCGCATCGAGCAGTTCAATCACCTGCCGCGCGACGTCAAGCTGCGCCAGCTGATGACCAACGTGTTCCGCTACGGGCCGTACGCGGCGATCGCGCTGTTGCCGGCGTTCGCGATCCTGCTGATGATCGTCTACCCGCTGCCGAGCCGGCGCTATCCCGAGCGGCCGCGGCGCTTCGCCGGCCACCTCGTGCTCGCCGCGCACAACCACGCGTTCCTGTTCACGCTCACGACGCTCGTCATCGCGATCGACGCACTGGCGAGCGGGCTCGGCGGCGTCGCCAAGTTCCTGTTCTTCGTCGGCGCGCCGGTGTACCTGCTGATGTCGCTGCGCGCGGTGTACGGCGGCGGCTGGACGCTGACGCTCTTCCGCGGATTCCTGTTGTTCCTGCTCTACGCGGTGCTGTTCGCGTTCGTCACGCTGGGATTGTTGCTCGCGGCGATCGTGCTGCAGTAACGGTTACGCCGCTCAGATGTCCTTGCACGCGTCGCGGCGGCTCGTGGCGAAGCGCTCGATGCGCCGCTGGTGGCGGTCGACGCGGTTGTCGAGCCATTTCAGCGCCGCTGCGTAGCGCGCGCACGTGAGCTTGCTGCGGCAGCTCTGCTGAAGCTTGTGATAGCGCGCGACGTCGGCCTCTGCCGTCTCGAGCGAGCTTTGCTCACGCTCGAGCTTGCGCGTGGCCGATACGCAGGGCTTGGCGGCGACGGGCCGGCGGATCGTCACCGGGCTCGGCGGCGAGGGCCGCGCGTCGGGCACGGCTGGGGTTGCCGCCGCGGGTGGCATTACCGGCGGGGATGTCGTTACGGGTGCGGCTGGATTTGCCGGTGCGGGTGACGTCGCCCGCGCCGTCGGCTCGCCGGCTGCGACTCCGATCCCGGCCACCAGCCACGCGACGGCGAGCAGGGACGTTCGGATCGGCCGGCGCATCGACGCGACTATACCCGCGCGTCCGCTGGGCAATAGTTGAGTAAACGACTCGGAAATGCCAGAATCGCGGCCATGCTCGACCATCTGCGCGAAGACATCGCCGTGGTGTTCGACCGCGACCCCGCGGCCCGCACCCGTTGGGAAGTGCTCACCTGCTACCCGGGCGTCCACGCGCTGATCTGGCACCGTGCGGTCACTCACCCGTTGTGGTCGAGCGGCTTGCGCTGGCTCGCACGCTGGCTGTCGCACTGGAGCCGTTTTTGGACCGGAATCGAGATCCATCCGGGCGCGACGATCGGCCGGAGGGTCTTCATCGACCACGGCATGGGGATCGTCATCGGCGAGACGGCGGAGATCGGCGACGACTCGACGCTCTATCACGGCGTCACGCTGGGCGGCACGTCGTGGAACAAGGGCAAGCGCCATCCGACGCTGAAGGCGGGCGTGGTGGTGGGCGCGGGCGCCAAAATTCTCGGGCCGATCGTCGTCGGCGAGGGCGCCAAGATCGGCTCCAACGCCGTCGTCGTGCGCGACGTCCCACCCGGCGCGACGGCCGTCGGCATCCCGGCGCGGATCCAGGCGCGCGACACCGAGGCCGCCAGCCGCCGCGAGGCGCAGGCCGAGAAGATGGGCTTCGCGGCTTACGCGATCGCCTCCGACATGAACGACCCGGTGCTGCAGGCGATCCACAAGCTCCTCGACCATGCCGCCGAGGCCGACGCGCGTTTCGACGCGCTGGTCGCGCAGTTGATGCGCGACGGCGTCGAGTGCGGCGACACGATGGCGGTGGCCGAGGCGTTCGACCCCAACCAGATCAACCGGATGCTCGGCGACGAGGACCGGCACGGCTGATCCGACAGGACTGATGACGGGAGGTAAAGCGATGCAGCGTGTTTCGCTCTGCAGCGCGGGTCGCGCACTCGCGTTGGCGACGTTCCTGATTGGCTCGCTCGTCGTCGGCGCGGCGCATGCCGCCGATGCCTTCCCGGCACATGCGATTCGGCTCGTCGTGCCGTTCCCGGCCGGCGGTCCCACCGATTTCGTCGCGCGCCCGCTCGCGCAGTTCCTGTCGGAGTCGCTGCATCAGCAGGTGATCGTCGACAATCGCGGCGGCGCCGGCGGCACGATCGGCGCGGAAGCGGTCGTCAAGTCGGCGCCCGACGGCTACACGCTGCTGATGGGCACCGTCGGCACGCAGGCGATCAATGCGCGCCTCTATCGCAAGCTCGCCTACGATCCGCGCAAGGATTTCACGCCGATCGCGGCGGTGGCGGCCGCCCCGGTGACGCTGGTGGTCTCGCCGAAGCTCGGCGTGCATTCGATCGCGACGTTCATCGCCAAAGCCAAGGCGCAACCCGGTGGCATCACGTTCGGCACCGCCGGCAACGGCACGCCGGGTCACCTGACCGGCGAGATGTTCCGCGCCGCCACCGGCGTCGACCTGAAGCACGTTCCGTATCGCGGCAGCGCGCCCGCGATCTCCGATCTTCTTGGCGGGCAGATCGACGCGATGTTCGATCCGCTGCAATCGGTGTTGCCGCATGTGCAGGCCGGCAAGTTCGTGCTGCTCGGCGTCAGCAGCGCCAAGCGCTCGGCCGCCGTGCCCGACGCGCCGACGTTCGCCGAATCCGGGCTCGCCGGCTTCGAGGCGACCGCATGGTGGGGCGTGTACGGCCCGGCCGGCATGCCCGCCGACGTCGCCGACAAGCTCAACGCGGCGATCCGGCAAGTTACGCAATCGCCGGCATTTCGCGCGCTGCTCGAGCCACGCGGCGTCGAAGTGCTGGACGGCTCGCGCGCCGATTTCGCGCGCTTCGGCGAGGCCGAGCTCGCCAAGTGGGGCAAGGCGGTGGAAGCGTCCGGCGCGACGATCGATTGACGCGACCGCGATGCGACTCACCGCGGAAGAAGAGGCGATGCTGGCCGGCGACGCGGGGCCGGTGCGCCAGCAGGCGTTGCGTCATCAGATCGCGGTCGGCGATTTCTTCGGCGCCGCGGATTTCGTCGAGGTCGGCCAGGCGCACGTGATGGCGGATACCGAGAGCCTTGGCGAGTCGGGCGTCGCATGGCTCGAATCGCTGGCGGCGCACCCGCCGGCGCAGTGCCGCGTACGCGTGCCGACGATCACCGATCCGCGCGGCACCGATTTCTCGAACGGCGACGTGCTCAAGCAGGCCGCGTGGATGCTGAACCTCGAGCGGCGCGCGATCGCCGCGTTCGAGGGCCTCGGCGTCATGCTGACCGACACCTGCATCAACTACCAGACGATACGGCCGGCCACGCGCGGCGAGCACGTCGCGTTCGGCGATACGGGTGTGGTCATCTACTCGAACTCGGTGTGCGGCGCGCGCTCCAATTTCGAGGGCGGGCCGTCGGCGCTGTCGGCGGGTCTCACGGGCCGCACGCCGCGCTATGGGTTCCACCTCGACGCGATGCGTCGTGCGAGCGTGGTGATTCGCGCCGAATGGACGCCGCGTACGCTCGACGAGTGGGGCGCGCTCGGCGCCGTCGTCGGCCGCGTCGCCGGCAATTACTGGGCGGTGCCGGCGGTCGAGGGCCTCGAGGGCGCGCCCGACTCCGATGCGCTCAAGCATTTCGGCGCGGCGATGGCGAGCTTCGGCTCGATCGCGCTGTATCACCTCGTCGGCTTGACGCCCGAGGCGCCGCGCCTCGCCGACGTCGCCGATCGATCGTTGCCCAACGCGCGCGTGACGCGCGCCGACGTCGATGCGTTGCGTGCGTCGTACCGCGTCGGCGAGCGCAGCGACGTCGACGTCGTGGTGTTCTCCGGCCCGCAGTTGAGCCTCCTCGAGTTGCGCGACCTGGCCGGCCTGTGCGACGGGCGGCGCTTCATCGTGCCGCTGCTCGCCGTGACGAGCCCTCAGGTGAAGCCGGATGCCGACCGGCTGGGCCTCACGCGGCGAATCGAGGATGCCGGCGGCACGCTGCTCGCCGGCATGTGCTTCTACCAGTCGTACGCACGCGAGATCGCCGAGGCCAACGGCTGGAGGCGCCTCGCCACCAACAGCGCCAAGATGGTCAACATCCTCGGCGGCTACGGCTACCAGCCGATGCTCGCGTCGATGGAGGCCTGCGTCGACGCGGCCTGCTCGGGCTACCTCGAATGAGCGGCGAAGGGTTCGTGGCACGCCATGCGATGGGCGAGCGCGTCGAAGGCATCGCGCTCGTCGCCGCGGACGGGTTCTCCGCGCGCTATGACCTCGACCGGCTGCGCGGCGTGTTCTCGCGGCCGCAGCATGCGCTGGCCGGCCAGTCGTACGTCGAACGGATCCTGGTGCTCGAAACCGCGAAAGGCGGCGTCGCCTCGGCGTGGATGCTGCGCGACATGCGCGAGCGTGGCCTCGTGCCGCTTGCGCTGGTGTTCAACAGCGTCAACCCGATCATCGCGCAGGGGACGGCGTTCGCCGGCATCCCGATGCTGGCCGGCTTCGACGTCGACATCACCAAGGTGCTCGCCACCGGCGACCGGGTGGTCATCGACCCGGCGAGCCATCGCGTGTCGCGCGTACCGACGCCGTGAACGGGCCCGCGAACCTTCCAATTCAAGGCATTAGCCATCGAACTTTCCCGGCGATTACTTGACTAATTTATTCGGGAATTGGTAGAATGCGGCTTGGATGCCGGGGCTCGACCTCGGTGGTGGAGCGGCGATGAGACTGACGACCAAGGGGCGGTTTGCGGTGACGGCGATGCTGGACGTCGCGCTCAATGCGCAAGACGGCCCGGTCACGCTGGCCGCGATTTCCGCTCGCCAGAAGAT
>Ga0134125_10005704_pt1 | contig 14111 bp, 12 predicted proteins | sample KB31751_FD_96464 | JGI IMG/M metagenome (GOLD analysis project Ga0134125, IMG submission 96464) | Terrestrial soil microbial communities with excess Nitrogen fertilizer from Kellogg Biological Station, Michigan, USA - KB3-175-1 | ecosystem: Environmental > Terrestrial > Soil > Unclassified ... | reverse complement strand
CGCGAACAGCCGCAAAAGCCGTTGCCGCCGACGCGGTGCACCGTGCCGCGGAAATGCACCGCGATATCGTCCCAGTAGGCAAACTCCTGCGTGATGCGCCGGTAGCTCGGCGGATCGTATTTCTCGAAATTGTCCAGCGTGGCGTCGGAAAACACCACGCCGAAGCCGAAAGTGTCGTCGGCGCGGTTGCGCTCGTAGACGGTAATGTCCGCCTCGGGGCGCTGCTTGCGCAAGAGGATCGCGGCGTAGAGACCAGCGGGTCCGCCACCGATGATCGCGACCTTCATGGGAGCCTCCGGCTATCGCATCCGTAAATTATTTTAAACCTAAAGTAATTTTACGCAAGTCCCGGCCGCGGCCTTGCGAACTCGCAAATCAGTTGCCTTGAAAGACCGGCTTCGTCTTGTTGGCAAAGGCCTCGAAGGCGCGGGTAAAGTCGGCGGTCGTCATGCAGAGCGCCTGCGCCACAGCCTCGGCCTCGATCGCCTCCTCCACCGACATCGCCCACTCCATCGCAAGCATCCGCTTCGTCATGGTGTTCGCAAAAGTCGGCCCTAGCGCGATCTCGCGCGCGAGCGATTTGGCTTCCGGCAGGACTTGGCCAGCGGCAACCACTCGGCTGAAAAAGCCCCAGCGCTCGCCCTCCTCGGCTGTCATGAAGCGGCCGGTGTAGAGCAATTCCGAAGCCCGAGACTGCCCGATGATGCGCGGCAGGATCGCGCAGGCCCCCATGTCGCATCCGGCGAGGCCTACTTTGTTGAACAGGAAGGCCACCTTGGCGTCACCGGCGGCGAGCCGCATGTCGGATGCCATGGCAACGATCGCGCCGGCACCCGCGCAGATGCCTTCAACCGCGGCGACGATCGGCTGCGGGCAGGCGCGCATAGCTTTGACGAGATCGCCGGTCATGCGGGTGAAGGCAGTCAGCCCCTTGGTGTCCATCTTGACCAGAGGACCAATGATCTCGAACACATCGCCGCCGGAAGAGAAATTTCCGCCGGATCCCGTCACCACCACGGCCTTCACCGCATCGTCAAACGCGCAGGCCCGGAAAAAATCCGTCAGTTCGCGATAGCTCTCGAAGGTCAACGGGTTCTTCCGTTCCGGACGGTTCAGCGTCACCGTCGCTACGCCGTCGGCGACCGCGAGCAGGAAGTGCTGGGGCAAATAATCCGCCAATGGAATGCTGACGGGATTGGCTGGCCGGCTCATGGAATGTCCCTGTTGTTTATCGATGATCATCGCGCGATCATGATCCGATTGGACGGAATCGGATCATGATCTCATCTCTTCTTTGAGCATGATCTTTTCGGAAAACCGGTTTCCACTTTTCCGGATCATGCTCTAGACCTCTCCGCCGGCGACCGCGATTGCCTGCCCGGTAATTGCGCCAGCTCCCTCGCCGCAGAGGCAAAGCACGGCATGCGCCACTTCCGCCGGCGTGACAAGGCGACCTTGTGGGTTGTGGCGGGAGAGCTCGGCCAACGCCTGCTCGCGGCTGCGTCCTGTCTTCTTGATGATGTTGTCGATGCTGGCCGCGACCAGGTCGGTGTCCGTGAAGCCTGGACACACCGCGTTCACGGTCACCTGCGTCGCCGCGAGCTCGAGCGCGAGCGACCGCACGAGCCCAACGACCGCGTGCTTGGCAGCGCTGTACGCACTCACATAAGGATAGCCTTTTAGCCCTGCTGTTGACGCGATAGCGACAATTCGCCCGTAAGGCCGCTCCTTCATCCCCGGCAGCACCGCCTGGATGGCATGCACGACACCCATGAAATTGACATCCATCATGCGCGCAAACAACGCGCTGTCTGATTTCATGAAGGGTGCGGATTCGGCGGCGCCGGCATTGGCAACCAGGATGTCGATCGGTTGCCGCATGGCGGCTGCGGCTATGGCGGCGCCAACCGCACGCTCGTCGGCAACGTCCGCGACTTCAAAAAAATGCGCGGCACCGGCCGCCACGGCCTGTTCAAGTGTCGCCCGATGACGCCCCACGACCGTCACCGTCGTGCCGGCGCGGCGCAAGGCCGCGGCAATCTCACGGCCGATGCCGCGGCCACCACCGGTCACCAACGCGTGCGGGGAATGCGGCAGTCCGGACATGCGCCTGTCTCCGCGTATCGGCCCTTGCTCTTCGTATATTTTAAGCTTCAAGTTTTTGCAAGGAAACCGGCGCTGTCCCGCGATGCGTTCCAAATGCTTTAGATATAAAATTACAGCTTCCCATCTTCACCTACCCTGTTAGCATTGCCGCGTCCGAATAGCGGAGAATTGGCGTGCCAACATTTGCGGCCCTTACAACCAGCGACGGGCGCTTCAGTTACGAAGCGGTCGGCGATCTTGCTCTGCCGCCGTTGGTATTTTTGCACGGGGTCGGAGGAGCGGCCCGAGCATGGCGGACCCAGCTCGAGGCTTTCGGCGACCGCTATCGCGCGCTGGCGTGGGACATGCCCGGTTATGGTGGCTCCGCCCCCCTGGCCAGCGTCAGCATCGCAACGCTTAGCGAGGCGCTGCACGCGTTTCTAGACCAGGTCGGCGCGAAGCGGCCGGTGCTGGTCGGCCACTCGATCGGCGGCATGATCGTTCAACAGTGGCTCGCGAACCATCCGCTTGCCGCCAAGGCCGTCGTCCTGGCGCAAACCAGCCCGGCTTTTGGCAAAACCGACGGCCATTGGCAAAAGTCCTTCATCGAGGCCCGCCTCGGTCCGCTTGATCGCGGCGAGACCATGATTTCGCTGGCGCCGAGCTTGGTGAAGGAGCTGGTTGGTGATGATCCCGATCCCTCCGGGATGCAGGTTGCCCGCACGTGCATGGCGTGTGTTCCGGAGGCGAGCTACCGGGCCTGCATGCTCGCGCTATTGGGCTTCGATCTGCGACAGGCGCTAAAGGAGATCAGGGTGCCGACGCTCGTGTTGTCCGGCGCAAAGGATAAGAACGCGCCGGCGCCGATGATGGCCAAGATGGCAAGCTTCATTCCGTCGGCGACCTATGTTGAACTCGAAGGCGCTGGTCATCTCGTCAATTTGGAGCGCCCAAAGGCCTTCAACGTTGCCCTTGATCAGTTCCTGAGTATGAAAGTGGCCCCAGCGGAGATAAAGACGTGACTTTACAAGCCGACAAGGGGGCCAGTGGGGTGAGCAAGATTGCTTTGGACGCGCCGATTTTCGATCCCGGCGCTTTCCGTCTGAAGGACGAGCAGGCCGAGATCATCGCGCGCGCGCGTGAACTTGGCCGCACCGAGTTCGCGGGCCGCGCTGCCGCTTACGACCGTGACGCAAGATTTCCGACCGAAAATTACGCCGACCTGCACCGAATGGGCTTGCTTGGGATATCCATCCCCAAGAAACATGGCGGGCTCGGCGCCGATTATCAAACTTACGCGCTTGCGGCCGCGGAAATCGGCCGTTACTGCGGCGCGACCGCGCTCACCTGGAACATGCATGTTTGCTCGACCTTGTGGTCGGGGCCGTTGGCCGACGATCTCGACATGGATTCGCAAACGCGCGCGGAGCACGAGCGCCGGCGCGCCATCCATTACAAACGCATCGTCGACGGCGGCGCGATCTATTCGCAGCCGTTTTCGGAAGGTGGCGCGGCCGCTGCCGGCGGTGTTGCCTTTGGGACGGAGGCCAAACCGGTCAAGGGCGGCTGGATCGTGAATGGCAAGAAAATCTTCGCCTCCCTCTCCGGGCACGCCGATTACTATGGCGTGCTTTGCACCGAGGTCGCGGGAGGCGAGAAAGCCTCGCGTCGCAACACCCTCTACCTCGCTATTCCGGCCAAGGCCGGCGGCGTCTCCGTTGTTGGCGATTGGGACCCGCTCGGCATGCGCGGCACGGTATCGCGCACGCTCCTGTTCAAGGATGTTTTCGTGGAGGAAGATGCGGCTTTGATGCCGCGCGGCGTGTATTTCCAGGCCGCGCTGCGCTGGCCGCATATGTTTCTCACGCTGTCCCCGACCTATATGGGCCTGGCCCAAGGAGCCTATGATTTCACCGTGCGCTATCTGCGCGGAGAGGTGCCCGGCACGCCGCCGGTCAAGCGGCGAATGTACCCGACCAAGCAAATCGCGGTCGCGCAAATCCAGATCAAGCTTGAGCAGATCAAGGCGATCTGGTTCCAGGCGGTCACAGAAGCACGGGCCAACCCAAGCAAGGAGCAGGTGTTGCGCGCCTATGCCGCGCAATATTCCGTCATGGAAGGTGCCAACGAGATCGCGACGCTCGCGATCCGCACCTGCGGCGGTCAGGCCATGTTGAAATCGCTGCCGCTGGAACGGATTTATCGCGACAGCCGCTGCGGCTCGCTGATGTTGCCGTGGACCGCGGAGCTCTGCCTTGACCGCATCGGCAGAGAGGCGCTGTACGAGGGTGGCGAAACGGACGACTGACGGTGGATCTCTGCACCCTGATTGAGCGAAACGCAGCGTTCGCTCCCGACAAGCCCGCGATCCACTTCGAGGGCAACACCTTAAGCTACGCCGCCTTCAACGCGCGGATCGAACAGGCCGCGCGTGCCCTCAAGGCCGAGCTCGGCGTGAACAGAGGCGATCGCGTCGCGATCCTCAGCCTCAACCGGCCTGACTATCTGGTGCTGCTCTATGCCTGTGCGCGGCTCGGCGCGATGCTGGTGCCGTTGAACTGGCGCCTCGCCGTGCCAGAGCAGCTCTTCATCCTGTCCGACGCCGCCGCGAAGGTCCTGGTGCTCGAACAGGCCTTTGATGCGCTGCTGCCAACCCTGGCGGAGAAGCTGCCCGATACCAGGGTAATCGGCTTTGACTTTGCTCCTGCCGGCGGCGGCACCTGGGACAAACTGCTGGGCCAAGCCCGCGGTGACGGCCGCAATCCTCACACCGACCTGTCCCGCCCGCTTCTCATCGTCTACACCTCGGGCACGACGGGGCGGCCCAAAGGCGCCGTGCTTCGCCAGGAAGCCTTGCTGTGGAACGGGATGATGAGCCAGCACATGCATGGCCTCACCTCGAACGACCATGTCCTGACCGTGCTGCCGCTGTTTCACGTCGGCGGCCTTAACATCCAGACCACGCCGGCCTTGCACCTCGGCGCGACCGTCACACTCCACCCGCGCTTTACGCCGGACGCGACACTTACCACTTTTGAACGCGACCGGCCGACGCTGGCGGTGCTGGTGCCCACGACCATTCAGGCGGTGACGGACCACCCCGCCTGGACGACGACCGATCTGTCGTCGCTGCGGGCGATTTCGACCGGTTCGACCATCGTGCCGCAACACCTGATCGACCGCGTTATCGCGCGAGCCGTACCGGTCCTGCAGGTCTATGGTTCCACGGAGACCTGCCCCATTGCGGTGTACACGAGACTCGGCGGCGATCTTTCGCGGGAGGGTTCGACCGGCCTGCCCGGCCTGTGCTGCGAAGCGTCGATCATCGACAATGCCGGCAACGAGTTGCCGGCGGGCAGTCCAGGCGAGATCGCGGTGCGCGGCCCCAACGTGTTTTACGAATATTGGGGCAATGAGCAGGCAACGCGCGAGGCCCTGTATGACGGCTGGTATCGGACCGGCGATATCGGGCGCCGCGACGCCGACGGGTATTTTTGGGTCAACGATCGCAAGAAAAATCTGATCATTTCCGGCGGCGAAAATATCTATCCCGCAGAAGTCGAGCGCGTGCTGATGGAGCACCCGCATGTCGCCGAATGCGCCGTCATCGGCCGGCCCGATCCGCGCTGGGACGAAGTGCCCGTCGCCTATGTCATTGCCCGGTCAGGCGCGCCAGTCGACGCGGACATCTTGAAGACGCATGTGCAGTCGCAACTCGCCCGCTTCAAGGTGCCGCGCGACATCGTCTTCATGGAGGACTTGCCGCGAACGGCGTTGGGCAAGGTCCAGCATTTCATGATCAAAGAATTAGACGCGCGATCGCGCGGGCAAGGGGGCACAAATTGAGAATCGCGGTCCTGGGCGGCGGCAACGGGTCCTTTGCCGCCGCGGGCGATTTTGCGCTTCAAGGCCATGAGGTGCGGCTGTGGCGGCGCGATGCCTGCCAGGTCGCGGCTCACCATGCGGCAGGCTCTCGCATTCTTCTGAAGGATTCGAACGGCCAGCACGATGTGCAGCTTAAGCTCGTGACCACCGATATCGGCGATGCGGTGCGCGAGGCCGAGCTCATTCTTTGCCCGGCGCCCGCCTTTGCGCAGGCCGACATCGCCAAACAACTCGCACCGCATCTCCGCGACGGCCAAGTCGTTTTCCTCCCGCCGGCCACCTTCGGCTCCGTGATCTTTGCGAGCGCCGTGCGCGACGCGGGCAATCGCGCAAAGGTGAGCTTTGCGGAGACTGGCACCTTGCCCTGGCTCACGCGCAAGCACGGTCCTTTCGAGGTTGCCATTACCATTCGCGCGAAGCGTCTGCCCGTCGGCGTGTTTCCGCTCCGCGCCGCCGAGCATGCGATCGAGGTGATCGGACGCGCATTTCCAGGCGTGATCAAGCCGTGCGGCGACGCGCTCTCGGGCGCGCTGATGAACGCCGGCCCGATCATTCATCCGCCGCTCATCATCATGAATGCAGGTCCGATCGAGCATTTCGAACGCTGGGACATTCACAAGGAAGGCACGCAAAGCGCGATCCGCCGCGTCACCGATGCACTGGATGCCGAACGAGTAGCCGTGCGCGAAGCGCTCGGCTACGGTGCGCCGCATTTTCCGCTGGCACATCACTACGCCAAGGAAGGGGAGATCTGGATGTATGGCCGTGGCTCGCACGACCGCCTGACCGATTCAGGCGACTGGCGGGAACGGATCGTGCTGACCGAGCACCGCTACATGCGCGAGGATCTGCAGCTTGGGCTCTCGTTCCTGGCCTCTGCGGCCGAGCTGGCTGGCGTGGTGGCGCCGCTAGCCAGATCGTTCCTCGCCATTGGCGGCGCGATCTGCGGCGAGGATTTTATGCAGACCGGACGGACGCTGGAAAGCCTCGGGCTCGGCGGCGTGGATCGGAACGAATTGCAGCACCTGTTGCGTGAAGGATTTCCCGCATGACCACGAGCCCTCCCGCCATCGCCTGTCTGGGAGCCGGCCGCATGGGCCGGGGCATCGCGGTAGCCTTCGCCTATGCGGGCCATGCCGTCACCATGATCGATGTCAAGCCGCGCTCGGCGGACCAGTTTGCAAAGCTGGAGGCGGAGGCGCGCGACGAAGTCGCTAAAACGCTCGCGAGCCTGACGCGCTTCGGGCTGCTGAATGAGGCCAATGCAGCCACGGTCCTGGCGCGGGTATCGGTCGTATCAGCCGCGGCCAGCGCCACGGCACTGAAGGAAGCCCGTATCGTTTTCGAAGGCGTGCCAGAGGTGGTCGAGCTCAAGCGTGAGGTGCTCGCTTCGGTATCAAAGGCAGTCGGTCCCGACGTGATCATCGCTTCCACGACCTCGACCATCCTCGTCGACGATCTCTCCGGCGCCGTCGAGCACGCGAGCCGCTTTCTCAACGTGCACTGGCTGAACCCGGCCTATCTGATCCCGCTGGTGGAACTCTCGCCCGGAGCAGCAACCGATCCCGCCGTGACCGCGCGAATGAAGAGCCTGCTCGAAGGCATCGGCAAGGTGCCGGTGGTCTGTGCCGCAAGGCCCGGCTTCATCGTGCCGCGGATCCAGGCATTGGCGATGAATGAAGCGGCCCGGATGGTCGAAGAAGGGGTTGCCAGCGCCGAAGACATCGACAAGGCGATCCGGTTTGGCTTCGGTTTTCGCTACGCCGTTCTCGGCCTCCTGGAGTTCATCGATTGGGGCGGCGGCGATATTCTGTATTACGCGAGCAGCTATCTCGAGGGCGCGCTCGGCAGCGAGCGCTACCGCGCGCCGGACGTGATCTCACGCAACATGCGTGAGGGGCGCATCGGCCTGCGCACCGGCGCCGGCTTTCTCGACTATTCCGATCTTGACATCGACGCCTATCGCGAGCGGCGGCTCGCCGAACTCGTCGACATGCTCAGGCATTTCCGGCTGGCGCGGCCTCCGGTGGTCTAGACCAGAGTAGTCGCCGAGCTGAGCGAATCGAGAGAACGCGTGCCCAACTCCCAGCGTCATTGCGAGCGCAAGCGAAGCAATCCAGACTTTCTCCGTTGATACAGTCTGGATTGCTTCCTCGCTTTCGCTCCTCGCAATGACGGGCCTAGTTAAAGGCGCTCGTCCGGGCGGATGCTCTGAGATCAGCCGAACACGTCCTGCAGCACGCCTTCGCGCACCACCGCAACGCCGTCGAGTTCGATGGTCGTACCCATCATCGGCAAATCGAAATGGCCGGCGGTGTATCGCCCCGCAAACTCGTTGGCACCCGTAGAGAACAGGAAGTTGCCGGAAACGGCGCGCAGCTCGGTACCATTGGTATCCCGCTGGTCATACATCGCGAGCGCCTCGTAGCGCGCGCCCGGATTCATGCCAAAGCCGACATGCGACACCGCATAGGCCTCGCGGTCTCCCCAGGCCGCGAGATAGGAACGCATCATGGCGGCATCGGCGCCCTCGCCCTGGAGATCGATGACATAGTCGTCCTTTAGCGTCATTTTCACGGGCGAGGTCAGATAACGCTTGAAAGTCAAGTTGATGTCACCCGGCGCCATCACCAGCGTGCCGTTGACGCTTCCGCTTTTCGGGAAACTGACGACGATACCGCCCGGCCAATGCGCCAGCGTGCCCGGCCTGTCCGTCCAACCCCATACACCCACGGTCGAGGCACCGCTCATATCGATCTCGAGCTCGCTGCCGGCTTTCGAGGTGACGCGCATACGCTTCGTCGCGCGCAGCATTTTCGCCGCCGCCCGCACCCTCTTTTCCAAAGCCGTATCGGGCACCATCCGCTCCAGCGCTTCCGGATGCTCGTTTGAGATCACCAGGATCCGCGCCCCCGCTTTGAGGATTTCGGGCGTCTCCGGCGCGTGCATCAGGCCTTCAATCGTGCAATCAACCACGAATCCCGCCTGCTGCAACGCCGTGATAACAGGCGCAAGCCGCTGAATCGCTTCGCTCGCCCCCGTCGAGCGAACGGGGACCGGATGGCGGTTGCGCGGCGTCGGCAGAACGATATGGAACGGCCTCGCGCCCATTCGCAGCAGTGCGAGCTCGGCCAGATGTACGTTGAGGGCGCGCGACTGGCTTTCGGAGAGGATGGCGGCGACGTCACCGCCTTTGACCGCGCAGCGCTCGAAAATCTCGCAGAACGCGTCGATCCATTTCGCTTCGATGCGATCCGCCAGCATGTTCTCTCCTCCACTCGAAAGTTCTTCGTTCAAACTTCAGGAAACCCGCGCAGCAAATAGGATCGCACCATCTGCAGCAAGCCATTGAGGAGCAATCCGAGCAACGAGATGGTGATCAGCGGCACGAACATATCGACCGCCTGAAAGTTGCGCGAAGCGGTGACGAGGACATGCCCAAGCCCGTCGGTCGAGGTAATCATCTCGGCCAGAAACACCACGATACAGGAAATCACGAGGCCGATGCGGCAGCCGGTCAGGATCGATGGCGCCGCGGCGGGGAGCACCACCTTGAGCAGGACCTCGCGCGGCGGCGTGCCCGCCGCCATCGCCGACCAGACCAGTTTCTGCTCGACCGTCGCGGCGCCGTAATAGGTCGAGAGCAGGATCGGAAACAGGGCATCGGCGACCACAAGCGTGATCTTCGACCCATGGCCGAAGCCCAAGAGCAGCAGCAGCGCGGGATAGAGCGCAACCTTCGGCAGCGGAGCCAAGACCCGCACGATCGGGCGCACCACGGCATTGATCGATGGGCTCGCGGCAGCCGCGAGCCCAAGCACGACGCCGAGGATCACGGCGATGGAAAATCCGGCGAACAGTCGAAACAGCGTCACCAGGATCTCCTGGTCGAAGCTCGCGCTCGCGAGCTGCTGCATCATGCGCGCAAACACCTGGCCGGGCGGCGGCATCAGTGTCACCGGCGCGAACCCGAATGAGACCAGGGCCTGCCACAACGCAAGCAAGACCACGATCGGGATCGCGCCGAGCAAGAGTTCCGTGGTGATGATCCGGCTGTTCATGAAAAGCTCAAGGGCATGTCGAACTGCGGCTCCGACCATCGGACCAGGCGCGCCCGTATCGCCTCGAACGCGGCATCAAGACTAATGCCCATCGCGCCGATGATGATGATCATCGCGAAGACGGTGTCGTATTGTCCCATATCCATCGCATTGAACAGGATATTTCCGGCGCCGGACTGCCGCGCGATCATCTCGCTCATAATCATCGTGATCAGCGCGAGCACCAGTCCCGTACGGCAGCCGGTGAGGATGTCGGGCAATGCGGCGGGGAGCACGATCCGGATCATCCGCGCTGCCGCAGAGAGCCCCATGGCCGCGCCGGACCATAGCATCTTCTCCTCGACCGCCTTCGCCCCTTCAAAGCTGTGATAGATCACGGGCAGGCTGACGCCGAGAAAGATCACCAATATCTTTGCGAGGTCGCCGACGCCGATCCAGAGCATGATGATCGGCGTCAGCGCCGCCTTCGGCACCGGATAGGTCACCATCAGCAGCGGATTGAAAAAGGAGGCTACGGTCCGGCTGCGCCCCATCGACAGTCCGAGCGGAATGGAAATGAGGACGGCCGCTCCGAAACCGATCGCCATCCGGCGCAGCGAGGCCAGGATGTTGATCAACGCGTCCTTGTCGCCGAGGATCGAAGGTATCGCACGGATGGCATCCATTGCCGTCGGAAAGCTGTCGCTGTTCAAGCCGAGCGCGGCGACTTGCCACACTGCAAGCAGTCCAAGGCAGGCCAGCGCTGGCCCCAGCCGCGCCATGAGAGCCCGAGACGTCATGGCTTCAATCCGCCATCATCGGTGTCATCGAACATGCGCTCGATCTCGACCACGTATTCCTGGTAGCGTGGATCGAGCAGTAGCTCGCTCCGGCGGCGTGGACGCGGCAGGTCGATGTCCACGATCTGCCTGATCCGTCCTGGCGAACGGGTCATCATCACGACCTTGTCCGACAGAAACACCGCCTCCTCGACCGAGTGAGTGACGAACAGCACCGTCTTGCGGTCGCGCTCCCAGATGTTGAGGAGATCGTTTTGCAGCCGCGTGCGCGTATGCGCATCCAGCGCGCCGAACGGCTCGTCCATCAATAGCACCTCCGGGTGGTAAGCCAGGGTGCGGGCCAATGCGACCCGCTGCTTCATGCCACCGGACAGCTCTTTCGGATAGAAGTGCTCGAAACCCTTGAGCCCGACCATCTCAAGCAGCGCGCGTGCCTTGGCCTCGGCCTCGGTTGGTTCGACGCCCTGCTGGCGCGGACCGTACATGACGTTACCAAGCACGGTCTTCCAGGGGAACAGCGCGAACTCCTGAAAGACTGGGCCGCGATCAGGGCCGGGCCCCCTGATTGCGCGTCCCTTCATCTTCGCACTGCCTCGCGTTGGGCTCACGAAGCCGCCGACGATATAAAGCAGCGTCGACTTGCCGCAGCCCGAAGGGCCAAGAATGGAGACGAACGCGCCCTCCCCGACCGTCAAAGAAATGTCTGATAACGCCAGATGATCCTGGCGTGCCGAGGTCTGAAACACCTGCGAAACGTGATCGATCTCGATGATGGCGGGTGCGGGCCTAGCTGCGGGCGCGGACTCGGCCTGAAGATCCGGTCGCGATGGCATCAGGTTCATTCTCTCGCAGCTCTCTTGAGGTCAGACAACAACATAGCGGAAAACCGTGCCCGCGGGTGATACGGATTCCATACCGGAACGATCGCACTCGGCTAATTGAACCACGGCCATTCCGCGGGGCCTTCATGCGTGACGGCACCTCCGGGTGCCTGTCCAACCAAGCGTGCATATTTTGCCAACGCGCCCGCACGATGCCGCGGCGGCCGGGGTTTCCAGGCATGGCGCCGCTGCGTGAGTTCGCGCTCATCGACCAGCAGATCCATTTGTCGCGCGGCAGCGTCGATCCGGATGCGGTCGCCGTCGCGCACCAGAGCCAATGGGCCGCCGACGAAGGCTTCCGGCGAGACATAACCGATGCACATCCCGCGGGTTGCGCCGGAGAAGCGCCCGTCGGTCACCAGGGCAACTTTCTCGCCCATTCCCTGCCCGTAGATCAGCGCGGTCACGCCGAGCATTTCGCGCATGCCGGGACCACCAACCGGCCCCTCATTGCGGATGATCAGGACTTCGCCGATGGCGTATTGGCGGTTGCGGACGGCCTCGACGCAAGCCTCTTCATCCTCGAACACGCGTGCCGTGCCCTCGAATGTCAGGCTCTTCAGACCGGCGACTTTGATGACGGCGCCATCGGGACAGAGATTGCCCTTGAGCACGGCCACACCGCCGTCCCGCATGATGGGTGCGTCGGCCGGGTGGACTACGTCCCCGTCCGGGGAGTTCGCGCTGCCATATTCTTCCGCAATAGTTCTGCCGGTAATAGTCAGACAGCTTCCATCGATATGGCCGCTTTCGACCAGCGTGCGGATCACCACCGCCGTACCGCCGATATCATAGACGTCCTTCGCGGTGTATTTTCCCCCGGGGCGCAAATTGCCGATCAGCGGCGTGCGCGCGAACACTTCGCCGACCTTGTCGATCGTAAAGCGGATGCCCGCCTCGTTGCCGATCGCCGGCAAATGCAGCGCGGCGTTGGTGGATCCGCCGGTGGCCGCCACGATGGCGGCGGCGTTCTCCAGGGATTTGCGGGTGACGACATCGCGCGGCAGCGGCCCGTCACGATCGAGCATCTGCATCACCAGGCGCCCGGCCTGTCGCGCGACCTGCGCGCGCTCCGGATAGACGCCAGGAATCATCGAAACGTTGGGCATGGTCAGACCGAGCGCCTCGGAGGCCATCGCCATCGTGTTGGCGGTGAATTGGCCGGCGCAGGCTCCGATGGTCGGCAGACAATGACGCTCGATGCCCGCAAGCGTCGCCTCGTCGATCTCCCCGGTCATGAAGCCGCCGACCGCCTCATAGGAGTCCAGCACCGTGAGCGTCTTGCCGTTGAAGCGGCCCGGCAATGCGCTGCCGCCATAGATGAAGATCGAGGGCACGTTGCAGCGGATGATGCCCATCATCACGCCGGGCAGCGTCTTGTCGCAGCCGCCGAAGCCGATCAGGGCATCGTATGCGAGACCATGAACGACCGCCTCGATCGAGTCCGCTATCAATTCGCGTGAGAACAACGAGAACTTCATGCCCTCATGGTTCATGCTGATGCCGTCCGAGACGGACACGGTCGAAAATTCGCGCGGGCAGCCGCCGGCTTCCGAAATGCCTTCCTTGGCGGCGGCGACCTGAAAATCGTGCGTCATGTTGCAGGGCGTCTGCTCGCCCTTCATGCTGACGACCCCGATCATCGGTTTTGCAATTGTCGCGTCGTCCAGGCCCATCGCGCGCATAAAGGCACGGTGCGGCGCCCGATCGAGGCCATCGGTCGTTACCCGCGATCGCCATTTCTTCATATGCAGCACTCTCCGTGACGTGTCGCGACCGGCACGACGCCTCACCTTCCCGTTCGGACGGCCACCCTATTGCAGCGGAGCGACAATGGTCGGGTGCTTGAATTGCGCGACATCCAGCTTCTTCGACAGCATGCCGGTCTGTGCGTAGATATCCAGCATCTTCTGGATGGCCGGGAAGTTGGGCGCGGCGCCCGGATCCCTGCCGAAATCATTGTCCTTCAAGAGATAGGTGTCGAGCACCGAGATCGGCGCTTTCAGCACCTCGGAGTCCACCTTTAAAGTCTCTTGGCGGTTGGCGAGCGCCTTTTTCATGCCGAGCGTGATGTCGCGGACATAGGCCCTGGCCAGATCGGGATGTTTGTCCACGAAGTCGGCGCGGCAGGCTTCGAGGATATGCACGATGTTCGGCATCGCCTGATTGAGCGAGAACAGTTTGCGGATGCCGCCTTTGGCCTCCGCATGCGCCGCGAAAGGCTGGTTCATGTTGACGGCGTCGACCCGCCCCTGACGTAGCGCAGCCTCGGACACTGCGAAGCCAACCTCAACCAGCTTGATATCCTTGGCTGGATCGACCCCGTTCTGCTTGAGCAACATGTTGAACGGGCCCTGGGTGCCGCCGCCGATCACGGAAATCCCCACGGTCTTGCCCTTCAGGTCCGCGATGGTCTTGAT
>Ga0134125_10005703_pt1 | contig 14111 bp, 18 predicted proteins | sample KB31751_FD_96464 | JGI IMG/M metagenome (GOLD analysis project Ga0134125, IMG submission 96464) | Terrestrial soil microbial communities with excess Nitrogen fertilizer from Kellogg Biological Station, Michigan, USA - KB3-175-1 | ecosystem: Environmental > Terrestrial > Soil > Unclassified ... | reverse complement strand
CCCGAGCGCCGGCACGGCGAACGCCGCGATGTCCCCCGGCGGTGTGCGTCCGTCCTGGTTCCAGTGCCGCCACGGGTCGGCCCCGTACCACGGGTAGTACTCGAAGATGAAATGGCGCCGCAGATCTCCGAACACCGCGAGCTGCGCCGCGAACCGCTGCCACTCCGACGGACCCGGCGTCGGCGGTGTCGGACGGGACGGCGTGCGCGGCGGGTTCGGCGGACGTCGTCGATCCTGATCGCCGTCCAGCAGCCGCGGGTTCAGCCGGACCGCGGCGGCGAGCGACGAGTCACCATGCCATCCTGCCTGGGGAATGGGAAACCCGAGCGCGCGCCGGCCCGGCTGCGGCGCGACGTCGATCCACGGCCGCCATGACGCGCCGAACGCCGGCGCGACGAGCGCCGCGGGCGCGGCCGCCAGGGCCGCCGCCATGAATCGCCGCCGTGACACTCGCCGGCGCTGCATGCGTCCTCTCAGGAATGCGTCAGCAGCGGGCTTGCGCCAACCAGCGCGATTGCCTTGGCGTACTCACCCGCGATCTCTCCGTCGCGCGTCACCGACAGCCCGAGATCGCGGAGCAGGCCGTCCTGCAGCCCGTAGATCCACCCGTGCACCGACAGCGCCTGGCCGCGGCGCCAGGCGTCGATCACGACCGTCGTGCGGCAGACGTTGGCGACCTGGGCGATCACGTTGAGCTCGGCCAGCCGCGAGGTGCACTGCGCATCGGTCATCCCGCGCGTCAGCAGGTCGGCGTGCATTTCCCCGACGGCCTGCACGTGGCGCAGCCAGTTGTCGATCAGCCCGAAGGGGGTTCGCTTCCACGCCGCCTCGACGCCGCCGCAGCCGTAATGCCCGCACACGATCACGTGCTCGACGCGCAGCACGTCGACCGCGTACTGCAGCACCGCCAGGCAGTTCAGATCGGAGGGAACGACGACGTTGGCGACGTTGCGGTGGACGAAGAGCTCCCCCGGCTGCAGGCCGACGATCTCGTTGGCCGGGACGCGGCTGTCGGAACAGCCGATCCACAGATACCGCGGCGCCTGCTGCCGCGCGAGACGATTGAAGAAGCCGGGATCGCGGGTCGTGACGGCGCGGGACCACTGGCGGTTGTTCGTGAAGAGATCGGCGGGGTTCGCCACGCTTCCAGCATAGTCCAGGTGCGCGGCGCGGGACGCGTCAGCGGTAGGACGCGGCGCGCACCAGCGCCCCGCGCTGCATGCGCGAGAGCGACGAGACCGACGAGCTCATCCGCGAGATGGCCGCCTCGAGCGCCTTGCGATCCCGCCGCGGCAGGCCGTTGGGGGGGAACTCGTATAAGAAGACGTGGCCGGTGCCGTCCGGGCCCGCCCAGAGCGAGTCGACCCAGACCATGCCGACGTGGACGCCGACGCAGGCCCAGCCCTCGTGCGCCTGCACCGGGCGCTTCGCCGACGGCGACGCCTTGCGCAGCGCGGCGTCCATTTCGGTGACGAGCTGATCGATCAGGAAGCCGCGCACGCTCTCGTCGACGCCGGCCAGCTCCGGCGCCTGGCCGAGGCGCTGCGACATGGCGAGGTGGGCGCGGCCGGCGATCATCGCGCGCGGCGCGAGCACGAGGCGGCGCAGCGCGACGTGCGCGCGCGGCAGCGCGTCGGCGTAGGCCGAGGCTGCCATCAGCTCCATGTAGCGGGCCGCCTCGGTGGCGACCGCGGACGTGAAGTCGCGCGTCTGGGAGGCGGCCTCGAGCGCCCGCCACAGGCGGCTCCGCGCGGCGCGCCGCTTGCCGAACAGGCTGAAGCGGATGCCGCTCGCCACCCGCTCGACGGCCTCACGCCCCTTCTTCGTCTCGCACCATCTGGTGAAGGGAGTTTTCGTGATGCGGCCGCGATACTCGAGACGCCCGTCGGAAACTCTGAACCAGCTCACGGCGCGCGGAGAGACTGCCAAGTCCGTGCCCGCCGCAATCCCCACGATGGCCGCGTGTGCGGGGTGCGCGCGGCCACAAACCTGTGCGCCCGGCGCAAAATCTGTGAGTACGGATCGGTGATTCGCCGCGTCAGGGCTCCGGAAGGAACCAGTGCACGTAGCCGCACGAACTGCAGATCAGGCAGGTGCACGTCCCCGACGACCATTGGGCGTTGACGAAAAGGTTCACCTTGTGAAGCAGCTGCGCTTCGCGTTTGTAGAACGTCTCGCCGTCGCAGACCTGGCAGCGGAGCGGCCGGCCGAGCACCGTGGCTGCCTCGGGAGCCTCGTCGAACAACCCCATGACTGCGCCTCCCTTGTCGGGCGTGACCCGCGGATTCTAGCAGGGCCGTCACTCGATCGTTGACTACACGTGTCGTCACCTGTTATGGTGCCGGTGACGACAGATGTAAGCATGAGGGCGCATGACGGAACGAAGCGTCGGTGAACAGGAGCTCGGGCTGCTGACGCACATCGCGGATCGCGACGGCGCCACCGTCGGCGAGGCCGCCGACGAGTACGGGACGCCGCGGCGGCTGGCCCGTTCCACGGTGCTGACGATGATGGAGCGGCTGCGGCGCAAGGGGCATCTCGAGCGCCGCATGGTGGACGGCGTGTACCGCTACCGCGCGCGCGGCTCGACCGCCGACATCCTGAAGAGCGCAGTGCAGCGTTTCGTCGAGCGGAACCTCGACGGCTCGGTCTCCCCGTTCCTCGCCTACCTGGCCGAGACGGCCGAGCTGTCCGACAGGGAGCGCCGGGAGCTCGAGAGAATCGTGGCGCGGCTCGATCGCCGCCAGGGAAAGGATCGCTGATGCTGAACACGCTCGCGCGCGCATCGGTCGACGGCGGGGTCTTCGCCGCGGCGATCTGGGCGATCGCGCGGTTGACGCCGCGGCTCTCGCCCGCCGCCAGGGCGGTCCTGTGGTGGCTGGTCAGCGTCAAGTTCCTCGTCGCGCTGCTCTGGCCCGCGCCGATCCCGCTGCCGCTGCTGCCCGCCGGCGGCGCGGCGCCGGCCGTGACCGCGGTCCCCGCCGGCGCGACTGCCGCGACGCCCGGTGCCGCACCGATCGGGACCGGGCGCCCGTGGCAACCCGCGACGGCGGTCGCGGCGCTCTGGAGCGCGGGGGCGGCGATCCTGTTCATCGCCGGCTGCCGCCGGTGGCGCGCCGTCGCGCGGGCGATCGCCCACGCGAGCGCCGCGCCGGAAGCGATCCACGCGATGACGCGCGAGATCGCCGCGCGGCTGCGCCTCTCGCGCGTCCCCGACGTCCGGCTCTCGGATGCGGTCGAGACACCGCTCGTGGCCGGCGTCCTGCGCCCCGCGATCGTCGTCCCCGCGAACCGCTTCGAGCACCTCGCCGCCGACCGGCAGCGCATGGCCGTCTGTCACGAGCTGGCGCACATCAAGCGGCGCGACCTCTCGTTCGGTGCCGCCGTCGCGATCGCCGAGCGGCTGTTTTTCTTCCACCCGCTGGCGCGGCTTGCCGCGCGCGAGTACGGGTTCTGGCGCGAGGCTGCCTGCGACGCGGCGGTGATCGAGGCACTCGGCGCGACACCGCACGACTACGGGCGGCTGCTGCTCGATCTCGGCGTCTCGGCGCCGCGCCGCACGCTGGCCGCCGCCGGCGCCCCCTGGTCGTTCGAGAATCTGAAACGGAGGATCGTCATGCTCGGCCGCTCATCATCCCCTTCGGCGGGGTCGCGTGTGGCCGCCGCCGCCGCGCTCACCATCGCCACCATCGGGCTCGTGCCGTTGACGCTGACCGCGCGCATCACGCCGCCCGCGGACCTCCCGGCCGCTCCGCAACCGCCCGCCGATACGGCCGGCCGCGATCGCCAGGCGAGGCCCGAAGCGAAGCCGCAGCCCGATGACACGGCATTCGTCGTCTTCCACGCCGATGGCGAAGCGACGATGTCGGGATCGAGCGACGACATGGCGCGCGCCCGTCAGCTGCGCAACAGCGGCGAAGCGATGCTCTGGTTCCGCCGCCGTGGCACCGAGTACATCGTCCGCGACCAGGCGGTCATGCAGGAAGCGCGCGAGATCTGGAAGCGCGTGAGCGAGCTCGGGAACCAGCAGGGTGCGCTCGGTGCGCGCCAGGGCGTGCTCGGCGCCCAGCAGGGATCGCTGGGCGGACGGCAGGGGGAACTGGGCGCGCAGCAGGGAGCCCTCGGACAGCAGGAGGCCGCGCTGTCGCTTCGCGAGAGCCAGCTGGCCGGGCGCGAGGCGGCGGCGGACAACGCACCCGAGCGGACCAGCCTGGCGCAGCAGCAGGTCGCGCTCCGGGCGCAGCAGCGCGATCTCGCCCGGTTGATGCACAACCTCGAAACGCAGATGCAGCAGCTGCAGCCGCCCATGGAGGAGCTGGCGCGGCAGATGACCGCGATGAGCAAGGAAATGAACGCGCTCGGCGAAAAGATGACCGCGGCGACGGCGGAAGCGGAAGCGAAGATGCGCGACCTGCTCGATCGCGCCATCGCCGGCGGCCTCGCGCAGATTGTGCGCTGAAGACGACGACCGCGGCCGATCCCCGCGGAATCCAGAGGACACTAGACGCCGGTCGAGGGCCCACGGCGAATCGCGGCGCCGCGGCGCGTCAGCTCCCGGCGCAGCACCGAGCGGTGGCATCGCGCCTCAGCCTCGCAGTAACAGCCCACGGAGAAATCCGCGACGTGTGACAGCGCCGCCAGCGCGTCGAGCAGGTGCGACGCCTCGGGCCGCCGCAGCTCGGCGGTGAAGCGGCGCACGAAGCTCGCCCACTCGCCGCGATCTGCCGCGCCGAGGCCCATCTTCACCAGGCTCGCGCTCGGCGACAGGTTCGGCAGCCACACGTCGTAGTAGCCCTTCTTCGCGTAGTCGGCCTTGCGGACGCCGCGCGGCGGCCGTCGCACGGTGCCCAGACGGATGCCTTCCCCCCGCTCGCGGGGGGTACCGAGTTGAACGATGCTGATCGCCATGGTCCTCTCGCGGTGCTTCGCTGGTGGAGTTGATCGCAGGACCTGACAGATCTGACAGGCCTCCACGCGCGGGGGAAAAAGTAGGATACCGCTCGAAGGGAGGCCACGCATGGCGATCTCGGCACCCCCACGGGAAACCCCTGACGTCGATCTCGCCGTCCTCGAACATCCGCGCGGCACCCTCGCCATCGTCGCCGTCTTCGGCCTGCTGTTCGCGCTCGGCTGGCTGGCGATGTTCTTCTTCGCCTTCCTCGCCCGCGGCGCCACCACGCATCACTGACGGGGACGAGGATCATGAACGTCGCCTTCTACGAGCGGATCTGGATGTGGGCCGCGACCGCCATCATCGCGATCTTCCTGGGCGCCATCTTCGTGACCGCGGCGGCGCAGGCGGTGGAACCGCCCAGTCACATCGAGACGGTCGATCCCGCCACCATCCTGTCGCACCCGGAGTTCGGGAAGCCCGCGATCACCACGCGGCCCGACGGCAGCGTCATCGTGCCGGTCGTCGCCGGCATGTTCTCGTTCGCGCCGGATCCGATCGAGGTGCCGGCCAACGTCCGCGTCACCTTCCGGTTGACCAGCGCCGACATCATCCACGGCTTCCAGGTCGTCGGCACCAACGCCAACGCGATGGCGATCCCCGGCTACGTCAGCCAGTTCACGGTGACCTTTCCGAAGCCGGGCGAGTATGCGATCGCCTGCAACGAGTACTGCGGGCTGCTGCACCACAACATGGTCGGCAAGCTGGTGGTGAAGTGAGGAGGCGCGCGTGACCAACAAGCACACGCTGGCGCTGACCCACATCGGCGTGGCCGTCGCCGCGTTCGGCCTCGCCTCCGCGATGGGGGCGTTGCAGGGGTTGTCGATCGCCGACGTCAACTTCCCGCAGCGCAGCGAGTCGCTCTACTACCTGTCGGTCACCGCGCACGGCGTGCTGATGGCGCTGGTGTTCACGACCTTCTTCATCATGGGGCTCGGCTACGTGTTCGCGCAGGAGAGCCTCGGACGGATCGCCGGCCGCGGCGCCGGCTGGGCGGGGTTCTGGATCGCCACGGCCGGCTCGGTGATGGCGGCGGTGACGATCCTGCGCGGCCAGAGCACCGTGCTCTACACGTTCTACCCGCCGATGCAGGCGCACCCGCTGTTCTACATCGGGGCGACGCTGCTGGTCGTCGGATCGTGGATCTGGGGCGGCGTGATGATCGCCAGCTACCGCGCGTGGCGCGCGCAACACCCGGGCGTCGCGGCGCCGCTGTCGATCCACGGCATGCTGGCGACGATCATCCTCTGGTACATCGCCACGGCCGGCCTGGCGATCGAAGTGGTCGGGATGATCATTCCGTGGTCGCTCGGCCTGACCAGCACGATCGACCCGCTGATCGCGCGCACTTACTTCTGGTGGTTCGGCCATCCGCTGGTCTACTTCTGGCTGATGCCGGCCTACGTGCTGTGGTACTACGTGCTGCCGCGCGTCGCCGGCGGCCGTCTGTTCAGCGACCCGCTGGCGCGGATGGTCTTCATCATGTTCGTGGTGCTGTCGACACCGGTCGGGTTCCATCACCAGTTCTCCGATCCCGGCATCAGCGCCGGCTGGAAGCTGGCCCACACCGTCACGACCTACGCCGTCATGTACCCGAGCTTCGTCACCGCCTTCACGGTCATCGCCTCGCTGGAAGTGGCCGGCCGGCTGAAGGGCGCGAAGGGGCTCTTCGACTGGATCGGCGAGCTGCCCTGGTCCGACCCGTTCTTCTCGTCGGTGGCGCTCTCCATGATCGCGTTCGTGTTCGGCGGCTTCGGCGGCGCGATCAACGCGGCCTATGCGATGAACGCGATGGTGCACAACACCGCGTGGATCATGGGGCACTTCCACGTCACGCTCGGCACGACCGTGGCGCTGACCTTCATGGGGGCGACCTACTGGCTGCTGCCGCGCCTGACCGGACGCGACCTGCGGTTCGCGGCGCTCGCGCGCGTCCAGCCCTACCTGTGGTTCGGCGGCATGACGCTCTTCAGCACCGCGTACCACATCGCCGGCATGCGCGGACTGCCGCGGCGCGTCTACAGCGCGGCGCTGACCGGCGACCAGGGGGCGCCGTGGCATGCCCTGACCCAGGTGGCCGCGGTCGGCGGCGTACTGCTCTTCCTGAGCGCGCTCTGCTTCCTCACGGTCGTCGTCGGCACGTGGGCCACGGGAAAGCGGATCGAGGCGCCGGCGTTCGAGTTCGCCGTTCCGCTCGTCGAGCCTGGAGGGCCCGGCATCTGGGACCGCTACGGGTTGTGGACCGTCGTGGCCGTCGTGCTGGTGGCGGTCGCCTACGCGTATCCCCTTTACCAGCTGCTGATGCTTCCGCGCTTCGGATCGCCGGCGTTCAAGCCGTTCTGATCGCCATCCAAATTCCTAGCGGTTCCGGCGATCGAGGGTGCTCTCGGACGCGCGGCGTATGGTGCGGGTCGCCACATGCCGGTCATCGCAACGTGTGGAGAACAGGAGATCAAGAGGCAAGGGAGACGTACTTGTTGTCAGGGCCACTCGTGGCATCGGGTTGACCGTGGCGCATCCGCGGTTCAACCCATGATCTCCCTTTCCTCCTCCACTCCTGTTGCTCCACACGCCGCAGTCACCAGTAAGCTGCAACTCCGTCTTGGCGCGGCGAATCCTGGGGCACTCCGCGAACGGCGGGCCTAGCGGACCGGGTCGCGGGCCACGCCGTCGCGCGTGATTGTCACCGGCTTGATGAGGCCGTCGGCGTCGAACTGCATCTCGTCGATGCAGACGACGCGGTGGTCGCGGCCGCGATCGTCGAGCGGCCGCCGGTGGTAGACGATGTACCACTTGCCGGACGAGGGCGAGCGCAGCACCGAGTGGTGCCCCGCGCCGGTGGCGACCGTCGGATCCTGCTCGAGGATCTTCCCGATGCGCTTGAACGGGCCGAACGGCGACGATCCGATCGCGTAGGCCACGGCGTAGTTCGGCCCCGTCCAGCCCCCCTCGGACCACATGAAGTAGTACTTCCCGTCCTTCTGCAGCACGTAAGGGCCTTCGACGTATCCCTCTGGCGTGATCTCCTTGTAGAGCGTGCCATCGGCAAGCGGGACGATCGCGGTGAAGTCGTCCTTGAGCCGCGCGATGTTGCAGTGCTTCCAGCCCCCGTAGACGATGTACCAGGCGCCGTCGCGATCCTTGAAGACGAACGGATCGATCGGCTGCGCGCCGTTGTGGAACGCGTCGATCAGCGGGTGCCCGAGCAGGTCCTGGAACGGGCCGTCGGGCTGCTTCGCGCGCGCGACGCCGATGCCGCCGATCTCGGAGTCCTTCTGGATGTCGTTGGCGCCGAAGAAGATGTAGTACCAGCCGTCCTTCTCGACCACCGACGGCGCCCACACCGCGCGCTTGGCCCAGCTGACGTTGGCGACGTCGAGAATGCGCGGGTGCTTCTTCCACGTGACCAGATCGCTGGACGAGAAGGCGTCCATGAACGTCTGCTCGTCATAGCGCGCCGAATACGTCGGGTAGATCCAGTACTCGCCGGCGAAGACGTGGGCTTCGGGGTCGGCATACCAGCCGGGGAACACCGGCGCGTGCGACGCCGGCGCCTGCTGCGCGCCCGCGCCGGCCAGCCCGGCTGCAATCGCCAGGGTCCACACCATGCACGCCGTCCGGATCATCTTCATCGTCACAGCATCTTCACCGTAGTCGCGATCTGTCCCGCATGCCGCTGCGTGTGTTCGGCGGCATGAAAGAGCAGCCCGATGACCGTGGACGGCAGCTGCGCGCGGCCGACGGCACGCGCCTGCGTCAGTGTTGTCTCGCGGGTCTCGCGCAACTGGTCGAGGGCGCGCTCGACCGTCGCGTCGAACGCGGCGAGGAGATCGTCGGCGGTCAGGTCGGGATCGGGCTGTGATTCCTGCTCCAGGACCTGCCGCTGCGCGTCAGAGAGCCCCGCGCCGCGCGCGTAGGTGAACAGGCGGTCGAGGCTGCCGGCGGCGTGCCGGAGGTGGTAGCCGACCGATGCCCCGCGATGCGGCGCGCGCCACAGCTGCTCCACCGTCAACGGCGACACGTGCGCCTCGATCTCTTCGCGGCACTGCAGGAGCGCGTGCGCCACCGGCTGCAGAAGCGGCGGCACGTTCTCGACAGGACCGCGCAGCCAGACCTCGGGTGTGCTCATCGACGACCGGATTTTACATCCTCCGCAAAACGATAACGCGCCATTAACACCGACGGACAGTGGGAGACCGAGAAGCGGGTCCGGTAGGATGGCAGCATGACCAACGGTCCGCTGCGGGTGCTGGTCGTCGGCCTCGGCCACATGGGGCTGAGCCATGCGCGCGCCTATGCGCACATTCCCGGGTTCGAGCTGGCGGGGGTGTGCTCCCGCGGCGTTGCGCGGGTAGCGCTGCCGCCACGACTCGCCGGTGCGCTCAGGTTCACGTCGTTCGACGAAGCCCTCGCCGCGGTCAACCCCGACGTCGTCTCGATCAACACCTTTCCCGATACGCACGCGGCGTTCGCCATCCGCGCGATGGACGCCGGCGCGCACGTCTTTCTCGAGAAGCCAATCGCGGAGACCGTCGAGGACGGCGAACGCGTGATCGAGACGGCGGCGCGCACGCGCCGCAAGCTGGTCGTCGGCTACATCCTCCGCCACCACCCGTCATGGGTGCGGTTCATCGAGATCGCCCGCACGCTGGGGAGCCCGCTGGTGTTCCGCATGAACCTGAACCAGCAGTCCAGCGGCCCGCAGTGGGTGACGCACCAGCGGCTGATGGACAGCCTCTCGCCGATCGTCGACTGCGGCGTGCACTACGTGGACGTCTGGTGCCAGATCACCAGCGCGCGCCCGCGCCGCGTGCACGCGATCGGGACGCGGCTGACCGGCGATCTGCGGCCCGGCATGTACAACTACGGCCAGTTGCAGGTCGTCTTCGACGACGGATCGGTCGGGTGGTACGAAGCGGGCTGGGGTCCGATGATGAGCGAGACGGCCTACTTCGTGAAAGATGTCATCGGCCCGAAAGGATCGGTCTCGATCGTCCTTGCCGCGGCGGCCGAGCCGGTGCGATCCGACGATGTCAACGCGCACACGCAGACCAGCCAGCTGCTCGTGCACCACGCCGAGCTCGCCGCGGACGGCACGTTCGCGCGCGGCGACGAGCGCCTGTCCACGGCGGACGAGCCGTCACACGACGAGCTGTGCGAGCGCGAGCAGCGCTTCCTGCTGCGGGCGATTCACGACGATCTCGATCTCGCCGCGCACCAGCGGGACGCCGTCACGACGCTGCGCATCGTGCTCGCCGCCGATCGCTCGGTGCGGACGGGAGAAGTGGTGCAGCTCTAGCGCGCGTGCGATTCTCATGGCCGCGGCGGCCGGGCGGGTTACGATGCGGGCATGAAGATCGCCGCCGTCGTGCTGATCGTCCTGGGCGTCATCTCCCTCGCATACGGAGGGATCAGCTACACGAGAGAAAAGAAAGTGGTCGATCTCGGCCCGTTGCAGGCCTCGACCAAGACCCGAGAGACGATCCCGCTGCCGCCCGTGCTCGGCGCGGCGGCGATTGCCGGCGGGATCGTGCTGCTCGTCATGTCGTCGCGGAAGCGCTGAGTTGGCCGCCGCATACCGATAATCGCAGCTGCCCCCGGATTCGCGGAGGCATGGTCGATTCCTGACGGACCGGTCATCGCAGCGTGCGGAGCTACAGATGCCGACGAGGAACGGGAGACGTCTTTGTCGGTCAGATGAAAGCTTGGCAATCGGACACTCGCCGCGTACGAGATCAAACCAAAGATCTCCCGCCCCTCCTCATCTGTTGATCCGGGCGTCGCAGTCACCTGCGTGCTGCACCACGAAGCGAGCGGCCGCAATCACGAGAGCCGCCGCAGTTATCCGTGTGCTGCGCCCCGAATCGGTCGCTGCGGCTAGCGGCGCTCCCAGCGGATCTCGACGCCGTCCGACGAGCCGAGCGCCTTGCGCAGCACCCCCAGCAGGTGCTCGGTGGCCTGGCCGTCGCCAATCACGTCGATCGTCGCCTGGTCGATGTAATAGTCCTGGTCTTCCAACGATTCCTCTTCGAGATGGTCGGCGAGGACCTTGAGATCGGCCTCGGTAATCGACCCGATCAGCTGGTTGGTCTCGTTGTTGTAGACGTCGATCATCTGCGCTGCGTCCTTTCTCGAATACCCTCAATGACGAGGATACGTCAGACCGCGTCGAACAGGCGATCGATGTCGGCGTGGCTGCCGGCGGCGCCGATGGCGGTGAAGGTGCCGTCGCGGGCGACCTCCTGCGCGGCCGCCAGGGCGGCGGCCCATGCGACCCGCGCCAGGCCGCTGCCCACGCTGATGCGCCGCACCCCCACTTCCGCCAGCTCGCGCACCGATCGTCCGGGCACGCACAGCACGTTCACCGGCTTCGGCGCGACGGCGCTGACGATGGCGGCGATGCCGTTGAGGTCGCGGACCCCGGGAGCGTAGAGGCAGTCGGCGCCTGCGTCGGCGTAGGCCATGAGGCGGCGGATCGTCTCGCCCAGATCGGGACGTCCGCTGATGAAGCCTTCGGATCGGCCGGTGAGAACGACCGCCGCGCCGCTGTCGTCGATGGCGCGGCGGGCGGCGCCTACGCGCTCCACCGCGAGCGTGAACTCGAAGAGCGGATGTGCGGGATCGCCCGTCGAGTCCTCGATCGACAGGCCGGCCACGCCGGTGGCGGCGGCGCGGCGCACGTTCGCGGCGACCTCGGCCGGCTCCACCGCGAAGCCGCCTTCGAAGTCCGCGTTCACCGGCACCTCGACGCTGCCGGCGATCTCGCGCATGTGCGCGAGCGCTTCGTCGAGCGTGACATGGTTGTCGCGCCTGCCGCGCGTCCAGGCGAAGCCCGCGCTCGTCGTGGCGAGCGCGGGAAACCCGAGCCGTGCGAAGGCCCGCGCGCTGCCCGGGTCCCAGGGGTTCGGCATCACGAAGCAGCCGGACGCGTGAAGGTGACGGAACGCGCGGCAGCGCTCGGCGGTATCGGGCATCCGGCGATCAGGTCGTCTTCTTCTTCGGTGCAAACGCCGCTTGCACCTGCTTGCGGATGTCCTTGTAGTTCTTGGACAGAAGCTTGTCCTCTTCCTTCGTCAGGATCCTGAACGGCACGCGCACGAGGCTGTCGGCGAATTTGACGTCGAGCCAGTACTGGCCGTACTTGATGCCGCCGGGCACCTTGAAGTACAGCCGGCCGAGGCAGGCGCGCATCGGATCGAGCTCGACCTGGTTCCACGCCATCGCCGCGCTGCCGGTCTCGGCGAAGAAGCCGATCCGGCACGCCTGCGACGCCGTCGGCGGGAAATAATTGATCGAATCCCTGACCACGCTGGCACGGCGATCGAGCGCGCGTAGATCGACCTGACGGTACTCTTCGATGGTCGGCAGCGGCACCTTGGTCCCATCGGACGTCTCGAGCGAGATCGCTTCACGGGTCAGGTTGAAGCGCCGCACGCCGTCGCGCAGCGTCGCCCCCACTTCGAGCAGCAGCCACTCGTCGCCGACGGATTGATTGGCGGTGCGATAGCCAAGGATGACGTAGCCTTCGTTGTTGTAGGCCGCGCGCACGTACTGGCCTTCCAGGGTCATGACCTGGGGCACGCCGGGTTGAGGGATCTGGACCGTGGGCTTCTGCTTCTCCTGGGCGGCCATGGACACGGCAAACCCCACGGCGAACAGAGCGGCCACGGCCCGCGACAGTGCGTTCTTCCTTCTCATCTGACGCCTCCTGCGCAAGCTGGGCGGAACCGGCCCGACCATAGCATCCGCGCGGCGTCGTTCCACCTGTCAGAACATGCAGGTCCGGCTCACGCGTCGTACAGATCGCCGCGGCCGGGGCCCGAACCGGCGGCTCGAAGCGACTCAAAATGCCGTTCCCACCGTTCGCGAACCTGGTCCTCGGTCGCTCGTCGTCCCACACCGCCGTCGTCCCCTTCGGCGACAGGTTCGGCGTGCCGTCGGGGCAGACCGTTGCGACGAAGCCGAGGCGCTGCTCCTCGACGACGCGTTTCATGTCATCGGTGAATGCGGGCACGTGACCTCGCTAGAGCATGCGGCGGCAGCGCGGGCGGCAGCGGCACGGGATGTTCGCCTCGCCGTCCGTGTTGTAGTCGTAGGTCAGTTCCTCGCCGGCGCGGATGCGGCGCGACGCGCGGATCCAGATCGTGCGCCCGTCGATGTCGACGTAGCAGTTCGGGCGGCACGCGTGGTTGATGTAGCGCGCGATGTTGCCGCCGAAGGCCGCGTCGCGCGCCCAGCGCTCGTCGATGTTGAAGATCCAGATGCGCTGCCGCGGCAGATAGCGCTGCTCGCGCCGCCACGCCTCGGCCTGTCTCACCAGCTCTCCCTTGTACTCGACGATGTGCGTGTCTTCTTCGATGGGATGGAGCGCGTAGACGCCCCAGCCCGAAATCGCCGAACGGCGACGGATCACCCGCGGAAGCTGAGCCACCCGGAAATTTAATCACAACGAACCGGACCGATGATTTCCGTCGGCCCCCACGGTCTAATCGAGTATGCAACTGCACACCTACCTCAACTACGGCGGCAACTGTGAGCAGGCGTTCCGATTCTACGAAGCGCACCTCGGCGGAAAGATCACGATGCTGATGCGGCATGGGGAGCAGCCGAACCCGCAGCAGGTGCCCAAGGGCTGGGAGCATGCGGTCCTCCATGCCCGCATGTCGCTCGGCGGCACCGAACTGCTCGGCGCCGACATTCCACCCGATCGCTTCCAGCCGATGCGCAGCGCCTACCTGACGCTGACCGTCGGCAGCGTCGCGGAGGCCGAACGGCTCTACGCGCTGCTCGGCGACGGCGGCGAGATCTTCATGAAGATGGAGGAGACCTTCTTCGCGCACCGCTTCGCGATGCTCAGGGATCGGTTCGGCACGTCGTGGATGCTGCTCAACCCGAAGTCGCCGGGCGCGGCGTAGCGCTCCCGTAACTGCGGCGGCTCTGGTGGTTGCGGCAGATCGCTCCGAAGTGCAGCAGTCCGGTAACTGCAGCGTGTGAAAAAACAGGAGATAAAGAGGTAAGGGAGATCTTTTGGGTTTCGTTCTCCCTTTCTCCTGCTCTCCTGTTGATCCGCACGCCGCGAGCACCGATGTGCCGCGTCTCGAAGCACGGCGTCGTGAGTCCTGGAGCAGCTACAGTCACGGTCGCGGGATGTGCTATAGCT
>Ga0134125_10005702_pt1 | contig 14112 bp, 16 predicted proteins | sample KB31751_FD_96464 | JGI IMG/M metagenome (GOLD analysis project Ga0134125, IMG submission 96464) | Terrestrial soil microbial communities with excess Nitrogen fertilizer from Kellogg Biological Station, Michigan, USA - KB3-175-1 | ecosystem: Environmental > Terrestrial > Soil > Unclassified ... | reverse complement strand
GATCAATGGCTTTGGCCCAGCCGATCTGGGTCAGCTCCGGCTTGATTTGCTTGGGCAGATGCTCATGGATGGACATCAGGTAGTAGGCTTTGCGTCTTGATTCCGGGAAGCGCTGCTCCAGGAACTCATCGAAAGAATGCAGATTCTCCGACCGCCAGTATTGCCCAGCCCGAACCTCACATAGGTACTTTCCCAGATCGACGAACTTCGAGTCCCGGTCATTCTCGATGCGGTGCTCCCAGGCGAGGATCTCGTCGATCTTGGAAATGACCAACCGCGCTCGTTGTGTGTCGAGCTCGGGTACGAGCGGCGGATTCTTAACAATCAAGCTCGTTGATCCAATCAAGATCGGTGTTACTCCCATGGACGAGATTTGCGTCGATGAGTTCCGTTCGATTCAGACAGAGGCCAAGACAGGAACAGCTGACACAGTTGCTGTTGGGAAAGCGGATGCCGCTATGCGGCAAGAACTGGGCAGCTTCGATCCGCGAGATGGTTTCTTCCACCAGCTGCCCGCATTCCCGGCGCTGCTCTTCGCTGATCTCGCAAGTTAAGTATTGGATTTCCGGGCTGCGCTTGCGCACAAACACTACCATAGCCACACAGGGCTGCCCCGTCAGCCATGAGTAACACAGCAGCTGGGGATCAAGCGCCAGGATGCCAGCGGGTTGCTCAGAATAGCGGGCGCCGCTGGTCTTCCATTCGATGATGCTGGCCTTGTGATCGAGTTCGCCCACGGCATCGATGTAGGCTACGAACTCGGTCCCGGCTGAGAGCTGGCGGGTTATCTTGACCTGAAGGTGCGGAGCTGGGTTGGCGACGTGAACACGGTTGTCCTGGCAGAAGCGTTCGAGCAGTTGCATGCCTTGCTGAAACATGGTGTCCCAGGTGTCGCCGCGGCTGTACTCGAGTCCAGCTTCCCGAAAGACGGCCCATTCGTTATGCAGCGTTTGCAGCGAGTCTTGCCCACGGAAATAGGCGGCTAAAGCTTTTTCAAAGACGCGGCCGAAGATCATGTTGGCGCGCACGTCTTTCTCCCGCCAGCCCTGCAGATAGCGGTAGCGGTATTGCCGCGGACAAGACAGATAGCTGCTGATCTGACTGTAGCTATAGATCATGCGATTCGCTCCACCTGCGAGCCACTTGGGCGCGACTCAGGCTCCCAATCTGCCGCCGGCGCAAAGCCATCGAGGCGGGTGACGGAGCGCCCATTGATAACTTCATGAGAGATGCGCATGATCCCTTCGAGCCCAATCAGTGCGCGATCATCGAGCTCGTCCCGCTCAAGCAGCTCATGGCTGTAGCGGAAGTCGCGCAGCATCCAGGCCAGCTTCCACAAGGCCTTGCTTTTGCACTCAAGACATCCGGTAATCGCGCCGCCCTTCAGCGATTCCGGTTCGAGGATGCAAAACTGCAGCTCGTAGGCAGGCTTCTGTCTATGCCAGCAGTAGCGAGCGTGCTGAATCCGCACCAGGTAAGAGCCGGAAGGGATCTCCGGGCCAACATCGATCTTGCTCAGTCCGCTGATTTGCCGTTTCATGCCGCTGCTCCTGCATTTGTTTCCGCATAGCTGTGGAGGATCTTCTGGAGCGCCGCGGCGTCATTGCGGGCCAGCTGCGTGAGATGCTCAATAAACTCCCGCATCTTTTCTCGAGTGGCCAGCCGCAACTCCGTGGTGCCGCAGTAATCAACCGCATAGAGCTTCACCAGCGCAGCGTCGAGGCGGTGCTGGCGTATGAGGACCAACAACCGATCCCGGAGATGCTGTCCATTTCTCGAATCATCGATCGTGTTGGCGACGGCCGGAGCTGCGGGTGGCGTAAACGTTCCCACCTCCTCAACCGAACAAAGTCCGATGCCGTAGGCTTTGCGCAAAGCGCGATTCACCGCGCGCGTCTCCGCCACCCGCATCACTGCTCCCAGCACGGTGGCAGACACATTGGCTGGCTCGGCATCTCCGAAGCCGACGAAGCCCTTGCAGCTTGCCGATTTGAATACCGTTGCCTGGAAGGCCCATTTCGATTCTGCGGGCACACAGAATGCCGGAACCGGCTCAACTGCCATCCCGGCACAACGCCGGCGAGTAGCCAAACGCAGTAGGCCGGTGTGGGTCACATACCAGGAACCATCAAGCAGGAGCAGGTCCCCGGACTCGATGGAGAATCCGAACTGGCGGGTTAAAGCTTTGAGATTCGACTTTGTGAATGAGTTGAGCGAACCGTACCTGAGCCGGGAAAGACGCAGGTTGCGGCGGATGGTTTTTGCCGTGTTGAAGCCCATGGAGGAAGCTCCTTTCGGGTGACGTAAGTGACTTGCAGTTGTATCGTCCGTTGCGGTACATTTCAAGTCAATTCCACTGCAAATACAGGAGCTTTGTCGGCCGGCAACTCTATGAAAACAGGCAGCAAACGCAAGACCGCCACCCTCAATCTGCGGGTATCGTCGGAATTCAAGAAGCGGCTGTCGGAAGAGGCAGAGAAAACCCGCCGATCGGTCACAAACTACTTGGAAGTTACCCTTCTGGATCTCTGGGAAAGCCGGGTTGAAACAAAGCCGGAAAGGAAAAATACCAACACTAAGAATTCGGCCGGAGTGTGATTCATATCCCCCAGACTAAACGGTGGCCGTCCCATAGTACGTTCCGAGTACTCCCCATTCTGGGACGGAATTGTTTGCTGCAGTATTAAGTACGAAAAGTTCTTGACCAGAGTCACGAATCAGGTGTTTTATCTTTGTGCGCCTGCCCAAGCCCAAGGCGCTTAGCGACAATTTCGATGGGTTGTGTCGATACTCCCCAGATCGAACTAGCAGCACACTAGCCTTCGGCACTCGCTACAAGTCCTCTTAATTATTGCATTATTACGGGGCTAATATGTCCGAGGGCCGGAACGAAACGTCTGCACTACTGTGTTTCTGCATGCTGGCTTCACTCGCCAGCCTTGCTGATTCGCGATTCGAGATACGACATGAGGGGATTGAGAATATTCGTGGCAGAAATAAGTGTGAGATAGCATTTTGAGATAGAACGGGAACGGGGAGAGTCGGCGATCTGATTGATACTGTGGCGCTTAGGAAGCGCTGCTCCCAGCCTTTCGGGGTGAGGCTAACCAAACGTAAATCGCAGCCCGCAGCTCATATCTTCAATCTCTAGCTCCGTCGGTGCTCGCGATCATTCTGGTGAGGGCCGAACGTGTAATTCGCCTTCTCGACACCTGGTAATCGCTGGGAGTTACCTGCTGATCGGCTTTCCGTCCTGGCTATTTGGATGTTGGTATCAGCAAGTGGTCTGTCCTAGACCAAAGTGCCCGATATCGGCGTTCTATCCCAAAAAGAGCAACTCTGGTTAACTATTTTGCTTCTATGCATGCTGACATGTACATAGAATCGCCAATACTTGCGCGCTGCGGCAATGAATCAACGGATCGACAATGGCAGGGTTTTCCATATGAGCGTCTTAGTCGAAGATGAATCGGATTTAAGTGTTCTGATCTGTGAACAAAGCCAGTTGTACTGGGAACTTTTGTCGCGTGGAATACAAAGCTTGGATTCCCGAGTTCGGCTTAGCCGCGCACAGAGCTTTGAACAAGCTACGGCGCAATTAGCTTCGGAACGAGTGTCGGTCATTCTAGTGTCCAGCTTACAGACCACCATCACAAGAGATGTGTTTCGCGTCATGAGAATGTTGCGCGAGAGTTTCCCGGAAATCCCGATGGTCTATCTTGCCGATTCATGTACAGAAGACGCTGTGGTCGACGGCTTTCATGCGGGGGCCAGGGGAGTGGCTTATAGAAATGAGTCCTTTGCCGCGTTATTCAACTGTGTGGAGCAGGTGAGCAAGCACGGCGTGTGGGCCGGCCACCGCGAAATCCAGTTCATTATTGCCGCATTCGCCAACTCCACTGTTTTTCAGACACAAAACGCGATCGGAAATGAGCTCCTTACATCTCGTGAAAAACAGGTTGCGCATCTTGTCGCAGAAGGAATGAGCAATCGAGAAATTTCGATGAGCCTCAAAATTAGTGAACATACGGTAAAGAACTACATGTTTCACATTTTTGATAAGCTAGGAATTTCAAACCGCGTAGAACTGGTCCGATACACGCAAAGCCGCTGGGGAGAAGCTGCCTGAGTTGAAGCTTTACCCCCCGTGGGTCTCTATTTGTCAATAGGACTTTTTTCTCTAAGTTGCCTATCTCCCCGCAGCCTTCTTTTTGTCAAGAGGACTTTTGTCTCTGAGTTGCTCGGGTGGGAACATCAGGCTTTGCCCCAAAACAAAGTCTCTCCTATTTTCGTTACCTATTACGCGAGTCGCACGTCCGTGCAGAATTTCATCTCACTGGACTGTCGAGTGTTGCTGATCGGCAGGGCAACGGTCAACGAGATTTAATTCGGGAGACGACAAAGTGCGAAATAATCTTGCAATAGCTTGTCTTTGCTTATGCGCGTGTTTCTCATTTGCCAGCGGCGCCGAAGACCAACATACCTTTGCCTCTCGAGCTCCCCGATATACATTGCGTCCCGGAGATGTTGTTGACATTTCTTTTCGATACTCTCCGACACTCGACCAGAGTATTTCTGTGCAACCGGACGGCTTTGTAAATTTGCGTGAGATTGGCGAACTCGACGTTCAAGGTATGACGGTTCCAGAGTTGACCAAAGTTTTGTCGACTAAGTATTCGGCAGTGCTGAACAAGCCTGAAATATTCGTATCATTGAAGCAATTCGATAGTCCCCACGTAGTTATTACGGGACAAGTGGCGCGTCCCGGCCGGTACGATCTCCATGGTGACACTACGTTGAGCGCTGCAATTGGGCTGGCCGGAGGGTTGACGCAACGCTCCAAGCATTCCGACGTGCTGGTAGTTCGTCTGATGCCAGACCACAGCTATTCCGTGAAGCGCATAAACCTAAAACAAATTTACGCGGGGAACTTTGCAGAAGACATTCACTTGCGGCCCGATGATTTGGTGGTTGTTCCCCAAAACAAGAGTTCGAAAATACGCGAATACTTGCCGCCAGTAGGCATGGGCATCAGCCCACAGAGCTTTTGAAAGGAGTGCAGAATGGGCGAGCTTGTTCCCGTCCCGATTCGCGACGTGAGTCCCAACTTGCGACCGCTTCCCACCGCACGCGATTTGATGTTCGTCATTTTTCGGCGTAAGAAAGCGGTGCTCGGCGCTGCCCTTCTAATCCTAGCGGCGGGCTGTTTTTACATTGCAACCTATCCGCGGTATCAGTCGGAAGCCGTTTTCTTGCTCGAGCGAGAACGCGTCGATCCGCTGGTCACCCCAGAACAGAACTCAAACCCGCAGCTTTTGAATGAAGATATCAATGAGGAGCAAGTCAATAGCGAGGCAGCACTGCTGAAGAGCCAAGACCTTTTGCGCGAAGTGGCGCTTCGCAGCGGTTTGGTGCCAACTGCCGGCAATCCCTCTGTAGCAAATGACACTGAGGTTGCAAAGGCTGTTCGCAGGCTGGGTAAGCAGTTGCATGTGGCAGTGGTGCGCAAAAGCAACATGATCACCGCGAGCTATGCCTCTAACAATGCGACGCAGGCAAAGCGGGTCATGGACCTGGTGACAGAGCTTTACCTTGCTAAACATGCCGAGGTTCACCGCCCAGGCGCTCAGGTGCAATTCTTCGAGCAGCAAGCGGACAAATTTCGTCAGAGCTGGAATCAGGCAAAGCAGCGGCTTGCGGAGTTTACCAAACAAACACAAGTAGTCTCAGCCCCTCTGGAGCGGGATGCCACATTGCAACAAAGAATAGCGTTCAGCCAGAGTTTGGCCACTGCTCAGGCAGATATTCAGCGCTTGAGCCGGCAAGCTAATTATCTTGAGCAACAACTCCAACCCATGCATGCGCGCATGGTCACGCAAGAGAAAAAAAGTGACAATGAGGTGTTGTTAGGTCAGCTGAAGTCAACCCTCCTCGCCCAGCAACTAAAGCGCACACAGTTGCTCGAGATTTACCTTCCGAATCATCGGCTGGTGAAGGATGTTGACGGGGAGATCGCGCAGACGCAGCGCGATATCGCTAAAGAATTATCCTCGCCACTTGCTGAACAGACAACCGACCAAGATCCGGGCTATGAAATGGTGCGCGAGCAGCTGCTAAAAACACAGACAGAGCTGGCTGCAACACGTGCTAAAGAGAATGCATTGAAAGCAGTCGTCGCGCAGTACCAAAAAGAAGCCGAACAGCTCAATCTTCGAGGGTTACAGCAGGCGAATCTTGAGAACGATGCGAAGCTGCAGGAATCCAATTATCTCCTGTACGCGCAAAAGACTGAAGAAGCCCGTATCACTGCCGCGCTGGATGCCCGGCGCATCGTGAATGCGGTCGTATCTCAACCTCCGCAGTTGCCGGCGCTTCCAAGGCATTCTCCAGTGTTCTTGGCTTTGTTGACCCTAGCGGCTGCAGGCGTTGTTGGTATCGGCGCCGGGTTGTTGAAGGACATCACTGACCCCACATTTCAACATCCTGACCAGATCGAGGCCTACTTGAGGGTGCCCGTTATTGTTTCACTTCCAAGTTCGCCAAGACTATTACAAGGTATCGAGATTGAACAGAGGCAAGCATAATGGCGGCAAAAACAGGTATTGACTCCCTAGCGTTGAATCCCTTTTGCGTGCCGGCGCAATTAGAAGCGGCAACAGAAAGCATGGAACCAGTCGGAACAGAAATACAGGCACTTGCGCAGTGTATTCAGACTGGAAATCCCCATTGTGTAGCAATGATGCCCTTAGATTGCGACGAAGAGGTTTATGAACTCTCCATGCTGGTCGGTCAGGAGTGGGCGCGCCGAACGAAGCTCAAGATTTGCGTCATATCGGAGCTAGATCGCTCGCAAAAACCCGAGCCACTGCACGTGCTTACGAATCGGGTGGACCTGCTGCCATCTGATCCAGGGCGCGTAATTGAATTCTCTTACTGCGAAAATAGCGCCTCGGAGATGCAAAGATCTACACGGGAGCTTCGCCAACAATTCGAAAATGTAATCGCAGTGCTGCCTTCACCTCTGGTCTCGACGGAGGGGCTCTCGATCGTGCGCGAATATGAAAAGCTGGTCCTGATAGTCAAGGCCGGCGTAACGCGTCGGCGCGCTGCGGCACGCGTGATCCGCCAAATCGAAGCAGCGGGGGGCACTGTTGCCGGTGTTGTGTTATGCAATCGCCGATATCCAATTCCGCAATGGCTCTACGAGAGGATCTAAGGCTACTTTTGATTGACTGTTCTACTTGCTTTAGGGTTTTGATCGCTGGCGACAGGGGTAATCGAAAATAGGTTCTTTTTATCAGGCACATTGAATGTGACTGACAGGGCGAAGCTATACCATGTCAACGACGGTCGTGTCAGGGAACGTATTTGAAAGGTCATTGCCAGCAGCGATCCATTCTGAATCTCTGGGCTGGTACGCAATGATGACCCATTCCCGCCATGAGAACAAGGTTCACAAGCTGTTGCAGGAGAAGTCCTTCGAGTGCTTTCTGCCGCTGGTGAGCGAGGTAAGACAATGGAAAGATAGAAAGCAGCGTGTCGACATTCCTCTATTCTCCAATTATCTGTTTGTGCGGGCGGATATGAAGAGCGCTGATCGACTCAGAATTCTCGGCACCCCCGGGGTACTGCAGATTGTCAGTTATGGAGCGGCCCCAGCCCGCGTGCCCTGCCACGAAATTGACACGATTCGAGCCGCTCTTGCATGCACGTCATGCAAAGCGCACCCCACGGTAATGGTTGGGCAACGAGTAAAGGTTTTGAACGGCTGTCTCAGCGGTGTCGAAGGAAGAGTTATCCGCTCTTCCCGTCCCTTGACCATCGCTATCAACATAGGATCAATCCACCAGGCCATCTCCGTCCAACTCGATGGCTTCGAAGTCTGCGCGGTTTAACTCAGTCCAATTCTCCAACAGGCCCTAGGTATGGCTACACCAGGTACGCCGGTCTCGAATTCCCGCCGGTTTCGGAGTTCGGCTAGACCGCCGAAGCGAAGGTCTACACCGGTTGACTCCTCAAATGTGTTGTCATTCCCCACACAGGAGGGGGGCCAGTTTGCGTTTGTGCGCGATGAGCACTATGCGGAGTACCTCGCGCTAGACGTATTCATCCTGATGATGAATGCATTCCTTTTTTCCTCGCTGCTACCTTGGGTTGTAGGGTTCACCTCTTTGGCGCCCGTGACATTGAATCAACGGGAGCTGTCCGCATTTTGTCTGCTGGCGTTGTTCATCATCGCTGCCATGTTGCATGCGATAGATATCTACGGTCTTGGCCTTTACCGTGGAATGCGCGCTCAGGTTCAGAGAATTACGCTAAGCGCAGCCGCGACAGCCTGCGTGCTCTTCTGCTTCGCCATGTTGGCACGCGCGAGCTTTTGGGAAGTCTCGATTGCCGCGGCCACCTGTGCTGCCGACGTGTGCTGGCTTAGCGGATGGCGGTATGCATTGCATTCCGAGCGAAAACGCGCGGCAGTGGAGCGACTCCCATCGGCGCGCCGAGTGGCAGTACTTGGACAGCACGCGGCAGATGTATCTCGCAAGCTGAGGGAACGTCCGCATCTCGGTTACATTGTCTCCGCGGTCATACCCGATAGCGAGCTGAATCGGGCGCCATTTCTTCTCAAAGAGCAGCTCGACAAGATACTGTTCCGGGAATTTATTGACGACCTGTTTCTATGTGGGCTGGATGCCGCAGTACTTACCAGTCTGCGCGATTATGCCGGAAGGCGCACAGTTAAAGTGCACCTTGTGCCCGACCTTCAGCTCATGCTCAACACGAAGATACCTTTGCGCTGGATTGCAGGAATTCCCGTACTCACGCTCAACAGCCATGATCGCGATCATCTCAAATTGATCATTAAGCGGATGAATGACATTGTGGGCGCCGGGATCCTGCTGCTGCTGTTCGCGCCACTGATGCTACTGATTGCACTGGCAGTCAAGCTGACGAGCCGAGGTCCAGTACTGTTCTGCGATAAACGTGTAGGAGAAAAAGGAACAACTTTCCAATTCTTCAAGTTTCGCACCATGGAGGTAGGCGCGGATCTCAAGTGGCACAGCCTGCGTAGCCTGAACGAGCGCAACGGACCATTCCTCAAAATCAAAAATGACCCGCGTCTAACGCGCATCGGCGGATTCTTGCGAAAGTACAGTTTGGACGAACTCCCACAACTGTTGAACGTGCTACGCGGCGATATGAGCCTAGTAGGCCCGCGTCCGCCGCTCCCGGCTGAAACGAGCTTATACAAACTCGAACAGCTCGGCCGCCTGCATATAAAGCCGGGCTTGACGGGATTGTGGCAGGTTAGCGCACGGCGCGATCCCTCATTCGAGCGCAACGTGGAACTCGATCTGCTTTACATCGAGACGTGGTCGCCGTGGAGTGATCTCAAAATACTGGCAATGACCTTGCCCGTCGTTTTTGCGGGGACGGGGCAATGAGGGGAGTGTGTCGACGCTTCATTACGGGGCTTAGGCGGAAGAACCCGAATCAGGCGATCGCGATCGTCGACCAAGGACTGGTTAGCGGCATGAATTTCCTTACCAGTCTGATTCTGGTGCGGATGTTAGGAATCAGACAGTTTGGAATTTTTGCTTTGGCATGGGCGGCGGTTCAGTTTGTTTATAGTCTTCAGCTCGCGTTGCTAATTGCCCCTCTGCTAAGTAGGGGTGCGAAGCAGACCGGCGAAGAACAGAGCGAGTATCTGGGCGCGACCACCCTGCAGCAGTTCGCTTTTGGGACGGTTGGTTCAATCTGCCTCTACGCGGCAGCGCACTGGGCTCCGTCGAGCCTGGTGGGTAGCGAGGGCGCTCGTCTGGGGGGCGTATTGGCTCTGACGGCCTTCTGTTACTGCGTGCAAGACTTCGCGCGAAGGCTGCTGTTCTTGATACAGCGCCCCTGGGTTGCACTCTTGAGCGACGTTTTGAGCTACGCCGGACAGGTAACACTGTTGGTAGGAGCTGCCGCTCTCGGATGGCTTACAATCACCTCCGCTTTCCTGATTGTTGCAGTCACTTCGCTACTCGGCGCATGCGCGTTGCTCCTGGTATGGCGCGTACGATTTGTGATGACCGCTCCCGTACAAATGAAGCATTTGCGCGGGAACTTTCACTTTTCCAAGTGGCTCTTTGCCTCCTCTCTGCTGCAGTGGTCAGGGACGAATATGTTCCTGATCGCCATCGCAACGTTCTTGGGACCGGCAAGTGTCGGGATGCTCCGCTTAGGACAGAGCTTAATGGGGGTACTGCACATCTGGTTTCAAGGTATGGAGAACTTTGTTCCGGCTGATGCCGCGCTGCTGGCGTTCAGAGTGGGCACAGAAGCCATGCATGCGTACTTGATGCGTATCGCAGCGACCTGGGGCGGCCCAATTTCGCTCTACCTGCTCCTCGTAGCAGTGTTTCCCGCGCAGCTCGTCAGCTTGGTTTATGGAAAGACAATTCCGCACGAAAACGACGTTCTCCGAGGCTACGTTTTGATTTATGCGCTGATGTTTATTAACACACTGCTGCGGGTTGAATTGCGAAGCCGCGAAGATACAAGAGCAATCTTTCTTTCGAATGTAGTAAGCACAGCGATTTCTTTGCTGCTGGCCTTTCCTCTAGCACGAAACTGGGGCCTCCTGGGAGTCATCGGCGGACTCGCAATTCAGCATGTACTAGCAATGCTCATTCTGAGTATGAATACCGCCAGAGCTGCGAGACAGAGAACCGTATGCGCTTCATCCACCTATTGATCGGCACCGCTGATCCGAACACAGCTAACGGTGTTAATAAGGTTGTCGATTCACTGGCCACAGCGCAAGCGGAAGCCGGTGTTGCGGTTGAAGTCTGGGGTGTTTCGAACCGCTGTCCTGCCGCGGCAGGCCGTAGATCATACCCTTTACGATTATTTCCCCGCAGACGCGCGCGCTTTCTGTTAGACGAGCAGCTGGTGTCTTCGATTAAGACGCTCGGCCCTGAGGATTGGGTACAACTACACTCTGTATTCGTTCCAGAGTTAGTTACGGTGGCAAAGCATCTGCGCGAACGAAATGTCCCTTATGGAGCAACACCGCACGGGGCATTGGCTGGTCCGGCTTTTGCAAAAAACTACGCACAGAAACGCCTCTTTTTCCGGTGTTTCGAAGAGAACAGAATGCGGCACGCAGCTCTGTTGCATGCAATCAGTAGTGAAGAGCGTTCCGCTATCATGCGCCTTCTGCCAGGGAAGGAAGTGACTGTCATACCGAATGGGTGCGATGCGCGCCATTTTGCTTTCGTGAAGACCTATGCAGCGCGAACCGAGCCCGTATTCGGATATATCGGGCGTATGACGATTCCGCAAAAAGGATTAGATCTGATGCTCGCAGGCTTCGCGGAATATGTGCGTAGTGGCGGCAGGGGAAGCTTGTGGATGGTAGGTGAGGGAGAAGATGAGGGCAAGCTTCGAGAGATCGCCCACCAGCACGGGATGCGAGAGCGCATTATCTTTCATGGCCCGAAATATGGCGCCGAGAAGGATCGGCTCTTGTTGGGCATGAACGCATTCCTGCACACCTCACGCTGGGAGGGACTTCCGACTGCCTGCCTGGAAGCGGCGGCCATGAGGCGCCCACTGATAGTTACGCGCGAAACTGGAATGCAAGACTATGTTCAACGTTACCAGTGCGGAATTTCTTTGGCGGACTCACAGCCGACAACCATTGCTTGCGCTCTGCACGAGTTTTCCGCGCAGCACTGTTCAGGAGCTGCGCTGAATTGGGGCGAGAGAGCTGCCGAAATGATTCAACATGAACTGAACTGGCCTCATGTGGCGAGGCTTTTCGAGCAGGAGATCAGCAAACTCCAGGCGAGTGCCGCATGTGCCTAATGATTCGGGAATGAATACGGCGCATAAGAGCGGAGAGCAGCAGAAATGATCAGCTACGGACTTGGCTTGCCGAGAATAGCAATACTCTTCGAGTTCCGAATCAGCATCCATAATCAGCCTGCTTTTCTGGCGCAATCTAAACGCTTGCAGGACACGCAGGATTGCAGTAGGCCGAGCTGGCCTCAACACATTTTGGTCAAGAGAGTTTCATAATGTCCGGTCGAGCAACTCTTATTCAGCAGGAAACATTCATATGCGCGCCTGCGGCTGGGTGGCCCAGCGCTCTGTCGGTCGACTTACTATATGAGCTCATCACTTTAATCTTTTGGGTTTGGATCGGCCTCAAGCCGCTGCTGGTGATCTTATTTTCCAACAACCCGGCAGTGGCCACACTGGTTAGGGCAATAGGAGACACGAGCTTCCTAGCCGTTCTGTTGTTCCTTGTCCTGCTCGACTCGAGTCGGGGAGTGCCGCGTGTGGAAAGCCCCCGAACCATGGCTACCGTTGCGGCTTTGGCCTTAATAATCTGGTCGGGGCTGACGTTATTATGGTTGCCCCAGGATCTCCAAAGTGTCGCATTCGGCTACTGGGGAAATGTGTTTGTAGACTTCGCGGCCATGGCAATAGTTTTGTGGAGGACAAGTCCAGCAAGGATTGTCCTCGCCTTAACGCGAGGTTTCGCGATTGGCGCGACGGCGTTTGCGATAGGAGTTATGCTCGTCGTCGGCTCCGTTGGAGGCCGACTGGGAGACAGTGAGCTGTTGCATCCCAACATGCTGGCTGCGGAATTCAGCGTTGCACTGCTGCTTGTTGGATGGCTCCTCGTCACGTGCAAGTCCCACGGCGCCCGCGTGGCCTGCACGATTTCCATAGGAGTGCTAGGTACTGCTCTGGCGCTTACACTGAGCAAGACATCACTCATCGCCACCGGCGTGGCGATGTTAGTTCTCTTCTTGAACACGAAAGTAAGCCCCAGGTCAAAGGCGGCGACGCTATTGTTAGCAGGGACTGCGGCCTTGCTTATTTTTCCATGGGTGTACGGACGGGTGAATACGGTCATTGATTTGGATCAGGTAGATACTCTGACTGGGCGTACTGAAATCTGGGCAGAAACATGGCAAATGATTGAGGAACGCCCTTGGACGGGCCACGGGTTTATGTCCTTCCGCGATTTGGGACCCCAACTGTTCCCTGAAAATCGCCTCGTTCATGCGCACAACGAATGGTTGGACACATGGTTCACTCTGGGATTCGTCGGGGTCTGCCTCCTCGCAATTCTCTACGCCGCGGTTTTTAAGAACGCTCTTGGCGGCTCGGTTCCAAGAGCTGTGAAGTTGCTAGTACTGCCACTTCTAACTTATCTGCTAATCCGGAGCATGACGGAAGTAAATATCGTCTCCGCTTATGACGGCTTACCGATACTGTACCTCCTTGCCAAATGGGAGAAGTCTGAGTCTTGAAATCGAAAGCTTTGCGGACAGTACTGCTGCTCTGGATGGGCTTGGCGTTGGCTTCTGAGACGGATAACAAAATCTTTCTGCAATCCAGCTCTGGCCGACTCATCCCGGCAACACTCTTCGATCTGAATCTCTTCAATCTAGAGTGGGGGGTCACTTGGCCGATCGTTCCGTTTGCGAGTTGGCGTTCAGGTAAAGCGGTTTGGAATAAGCTAGAAGCTCAGCCCGGGCACTTCGATTTCAGCGCACTGGATCATGAGTTTGCCTTGGCCCGAGAACACGGAGTCTCTCTTCTGCTGCTCCTCGAGAGCCCTCCCACGTGGGCTTCGGCGCGTCCTGAGGAGGTTGGTTGCTGCGGAGCAAACGCGGCTGGGGGAACGCGGGCTGAGCCCAAAGATCTCGAAAGATGGGAGAATTATGTCCGAACAGTTGCAACGCGATACAAAGGACGCGATGTCGCGTATGAATTATGGAACGAACCTGATGTGCCGCGGTTTTATTCAGGTACTCCTCAAGACCTAGTGCAGATGTGCCGCACCGCCTACAAGGTCATCAAGAAAATAGATTCTTCGACGATAGTCGTCTCGCCGAGCATGTCGGGCGGATCTAAAACCGCGATACCTTTTCTAGAGGCTTTCTTGGCCGCGGGAGGCGGCGAATGCGTTGATGTCATAGGATTTCACTTCTATGTAGCTCCGCAACCACCCGAAGCGATGCTGCCGAAGATCAATGCGGTGAAATCCGTGATGGCGCGTTATGGTGTGCATAAGCCAATCTGGAACACCGAAATTGGCTGGAACAT
>Ga0134125_10005701_pt1 | contig 14113 bp, 16 predicted proteins | sample KB31751_FD_96464 | JGI IMG/M metagenome (GOLD analysis project Ga0134125, IMG submission 96464) | Terrestrial soil microbial communities with excess Nitrogen fertilizer from Kellogg Biological Station, Michigan, USA - KB3-175-1 | ecosystem: Environmental > Terrestrial > Soil > Unclassified ... | reverse complement strand
TCGATCAAGTTCTGCCGCATCGCCGAGGGCGCGGCCGACATCTATCCGCGGCACGGCCCGACGATGGAATGGGACACCGCCGCCGGGCACGCGGTGCTGGTCTGCGCCGGCGGCCGGGTGACGACGCCGGACGGCGCGCCGTTCGTCTACGGCAAGGCCAGCGAAGGCTTCCGGAACGGCTGGTTCGTGGCGCGCGGCCTCTAGCTCGCTAGCGCGCCAGAAGCGGCGCCAGGACGACGTAGCCCCAGAAGCCGGCCGTGAAGGCGATAGCCGCGATCCAGGCGAACGGGCGCGCGACCTCGGCGGGGCTGTCGATGCGTTGCGCGCGGCTGATGGCGACCGGCTTCATGCTTCGGCCTCTGGCCACTCGCCCCTAGGCGGCCTTCGCGCGATGGCGCGGGTGGAAGAACAGCGCCTGGCCGATGGCGGCCTTCACCGTCTCCGGCTGGAACGGCTTGGTGATCAGGAAGGTCGGCTCCGGCCGCTCGCCGGTCAGAAGCCGCTCGGGGAAGGCGGTGATGAAGATCACCGGCGCGTCCTGCTCGGCCAGGATGTCCTTGACCGCATCGACGCCCGACGAGCCGTCGGCCAGCTGGATGTCGGCGAGCACCAGGCCGGGCGCGGACCGGCGCGCGGCGTCGACCGCCTCCTGGCGCGTGGCGACGATGTCGCTGACATTGTGGCCAAGCTCGCGGACCAGCGCCTCGATGTCGGCGGCGATCACCGGCTCGTCCTCGATGATCAGTACGTCGGTGGCGAGCTCGGCGTCGATCTCGGACTGCGCCTGGGCGATCAGCTTCTCTACTTCCTGGAAGTCCAGGCCGAGGATCTGGGCGGCCTCGGCGGGCGTGAAGCCCTCCAGCGCGGTGAGCAGAAAAGCCTGGCGCGAGCGCGGCGCGATCCGCATCAGCCGGTGCACCGCGTCGTCCGAGCCCGCCGCATCGCTCTCGGCGTCGCGCGGCTCCAGCTTGGCGCCGGCGCTCTGCCAGATGGCGTGGAAGACCTGATAGAGCGCCACGCGCGGCGAGGCGCTGGCGTCGAGCTCGCGCTCGCCCGCCGCGAGGGCCTCCAGCGTGGCGCGCACGTAGTTGTCGCCTGTGGTCTGGTCCCCGGTCAGGGCGCGGGCGTAGCGGCGGACATAGGGCAGGTGCGGGGCGAGGCGAGCGAGAAGACTCAAGGGCGGAACCCCTCCGTTGTAAGCCGCGCCGACAGCGGCGCACGTGCAGGGCGCCAGGCCAGTCTCACCTCGGCGGCGTCCCCCTTCAACGCGGCAAACGTCCGCCGGGAAGTCCGGTTCCCACGCCAGCTGCTTATTTAAGAACGAGCGTTGTCGTTTCGATGGCGCCCCACATCAAAAAAGAATCTTTTCGAGTCCGAGAGTTCCGTTCGGAACCTCTTGCCAACCGCGGCGTTTCGGGTCCGAATTGGCCAAGATTGGGGGCGCGAGCGCGTGAGTTTGCGCCGGAGAATGATCGAACATCAACCTATGAAGCGCTCGCGCTCGAAATCGCCCAGCTTGGACGAGGCGCGGCTTCGGCAACAGGCCATCGGCGTCAAGCTTCGACAGATGTTTGACGAAGTGGTCAACGAGCCGGTGCCGGACGAATTCCTGCAGATCCTTCGCCGGGCGGACGAGACCCGCCTGAAGGAAACCTGATGGAGCAGGCCCAGAAGCAGCGGCAGGCGACAGACCAGGACCGCGACAAGGCCTTCAGGGTCGAGCTCGAGGGATTGATCCCGCACCTGCGCGCGTTCGCCCGCACGCTGTGCGGCGATCCCACCGCCGCCGACGACCTGGCGCAGGACGCCATGCTGAAGGCATGGGACGCGCGCGCCAGCTTCGAGATGGGCACCAACATGAAGGCCTGGACCTTCATGATCCTGCGCAACCAGTTCTACTCGGAGAAGCGCCGATCGTGGCGGCAGAGCCAGCTCGACCAGGAAGCGGCCGAGCGGACGCTGGTGGCGGTCGACGATCCCGAGGCGCCGGTGGCGCTCGACGAGCTGCGGCAGGGGTTGGCCATGCTGCCGCCCGAGCAGCGCGAGGCGCTGATCCTGGTGGGCGCCGGCGGCTTCGCGTACGAAGAGGCGGCCGCGATCTGCGACTGCGCCGTGGGCACGGTGAAAAGTCGGGTGAGCCGCGCCAGGCGCGCGCTGCAGGGCATCCTCGAGAGCGGGGCGTACCGGCGTGACGGATCGTCCGCCGGCGAGGCGATGGCCACCATCCTCGCTGACGCGGAGCGCCTGAGCCAAGTCAAATGAAGCCCGCCGGGCTCGTCCGGCGGTTCCGCCCGATGTGGACAGCCACCATCCGGGTGCGGCTGGGCGTGGCGCTGGCGCTGGCGCTGTTGCCGGTGCTGCTGCTGAGCGCCGTGCAGGCCGGCCTCGCGTTCCAGCAGCAGACGCGCGAGCAGCGCCTGGAGTTGACCGCTGCGGCCGAGCGCAGCGCGGCCATCGCCCGCGCGCGCATCGAGTCGGCCGAGGTGCTGCTGCAGACGCTGGCGCCAGGCGCCGTCGGGTTCCAGTGCGCGCAGCGGCTGGCGGAGGTCGCAGGTCGGCTGAAGGGCTACGAGAACCTGATCCGCTTCCAGCCGTCCGGACGGCTCGCCTGCGCCGCCTCCAGCGTGCCGGCCGACGCCCAGCGCGCCGACCGCCCGTGGTTCCGGGCGCTGGCCGAGGGCGCGCCGCTGGCGATCGAGGCCAATCCCGGCGTCGCCTACGCCAGGGAGCCGGCGCTGCTGGCGGCGCTGCGCGCCGAGGACGCCAAGGGCCAGTTCGACGGCGCGCTCGTCGCCGTGATGAGCCTGGCGAGCCTGCGCCCCGACGTCGGCGACCCGTCGCTGCCGCAGGGCTCCGAGGTGGCCCTGGCCGACTCGCGCGGCCATTGGCTGTCCGCGACCGACCTCTCGCGCTTCCCCGCGCGACCGTCCGTCACCTTCGGCGGCGTCTCGCAGCTGTGGCAGCAGGCCGACCGCAATGGCCGCAAGCGGCTCTTCGCCGCCGCGCCGCTGGTCGGCGAGAGCGTGTTCGTGGCGATCTCGGAGCCCGACCAGGGGCTGATCTCATGGGCCTGGCTCAATCCGGTGAGCGCGGTGGCGCTGCCGGTGCTGGCGTTCGTGCTGGCGCTGACCGCCGTCTGGATCGTCGCCGAGCGCGGCGTGGTGCGCTGGATCACCTACCTGCAGCGCATCGCGGCGATCTACGCGCGCGGCCGTTTCAGCGTGCGGCCGCTGCAGGCCGAGCTGGCGCCGCCCGAGATCCGCGACCTCGCCGACACGCTCGACGCCATGGCCGCGACCATCGTCGCGCGGGACGCATCGCTGAAGGATCACCTGGCGCAGAAGGACGCGATGCTGCTGGAGATCCACCACCGGGTGAAGAACAACCTGCAGATCATCTCTTCGCTGCTCAACATGCAGCAGCGGGCGTTGACCGACCCGGCGGCGCGCGCGGCGATCTCCGACACCCACCAGCGGATCAGCGCGCTGGCGCTGATCTACCGGGCGCTCTACCAGAGCCCCGACCTGCGCCGCGTCGACCTGCGCGAGTTCCTGGAGGAGCTGGTCGGCCAGCTGGTGACCGGCGACACCGGCCAGCGGATCGCCGCGCGCACCGAGCTGGCCTGCGATCCGGCGGCGATCGATCCCGACCGGCTGGCGCCGATCGCGCTGTTCGCGGTCGAGGCCATCAGCAACGCCTGCAAGCACGGGCTGAGCGAAGGCGGCCACCTCACCGTCACGTTCCGGGTGCGCGAGGGCCATGGCGACCTCGTCATCAGCGACACCGGCTACGAGGGCCGCACCGCGCGGCTCGGCGTCGGCGTCGGCCGCACCCTGATGACCGCGTTCGCGCGTCAGCTGCGCGGCGAGGCGACCTTCAAGGCCAATCCCGACGGCGGCCTGACCGCGCGGCTGATCTTCCCGCTGCCGGAAGCCGGCCCCCAGGTCGGGCAGGCGGCCGACCAGGCGTCGGAGCGCCCGCTCAATCCCGCAGCAGCTCGTTGATCGAGGTCTTCGAGCGGGTCTGCGCGTCGACCGTCTTCATGATCACCGCGCAGTTGATCGAAAGCCCGGTGTCGTGCGCGGCGGCCTTGCTGCCGGCCATCACCACGGCATAGGGCGGCACCTCGCCGCGCGCGACGATCTCGCCGGTCTTGCGGTCGACGATCGGCGTGCCGGCGTTGATGAAGACGCCCATCGAGATCACCGCACCCTCGCGCACGATCACCCCCTCGGCGATCTCGGACCTGGCCCCGATGAAGCAGTCGTCCTCGATGATGGTCGGGTTGGCCTGCAGCGGCTCCAGCACGCCGCCGATCCCGACCCCGCCGGACAGGTGGCAGCGCTTGCCGATCTGGGCGCACGAGCCGACCGTGGTCCAGGTGTCCACCATCGTCCCCTCGTCGACGTAGGCGCCGATGTTCACGAACGAGGGCATCAGCACGACGCCCGGGGCGATGAAGGCGCCGCGCCGCACGATCGCGCCGGGCACCGCGCGAAAGCCGCCCGCTTCGAACCGGGCGGCGTCCCAGCCGTCGAACTTGGACGGCACCTTGTCCCACCAGGGCCCGACGCCACCGTCGCCGAAGTTGCCGATGGCGCCCGGCCGCATCACCCTGTTGGGCGTGATCCGGAACGACAGCAGCACCGCCTGCTTGGCCCACTGGCAGGTCTCCCAGCGGCCGTCCGCGCCGCGGCTGGCCGAGCGCAGCTTGCCGGCGTCGAGCAGCCCGAGCGTCTCCTCGACCGCCGTGCGCACCGGCCCTTGCGCGCCCGGGCCGATCTCGTCGCGCCGCGCCCAGGCCGCCTCGATCTCGGTCCTGAGGTCGGCGTAGGTGATCTCGGTCATGCGGGCTCCTTTACGCGGACGTCGGCGAGGAAGTGGGCGAGCTGCGGGGCGCGGTGATGCACGAAGGCCTCGGCGTTGGCCTCGCAGCCGGCGCCGACGAGCACGGTGGTCATGCCGAGCTCGGCGGCGGGCGCCAGGTTGACCGCGCGGTCGTCGAAGAAGGCAGTCGCCTCGGGCCTGACCGCGTGCGCTGCGATCAGCCTGGCGAAACAGGCGGGCTCGGGCTTCGGCGCGAAGCCGGCGCTGACGATGTGGAAGACGCCATCGAAAAGGCCGGCGAGGCCGAGCCGCGCGGTCACCCGCTGGGCGTGGACCTCGTCGGCGTTGGTGAAGATCAGCCGCCGGCCAGGCAGCCGGGCGAGCGCCGCCGCGAGCGCCGCGTCCTCGGTGAGGCTCTCCAGCGAGATGTCGTGGAACAGCGCGTTGAAGGCGAGCGGGTCGACGCCGTGGTGCAGCATCAGCCCGCGCAGCGTCAGTCCATGCTCGGAGAGATAGCGCTCCCTCAGCGCATCCGCCTCGGCCGCCGGCAGCCCGGTCAGCGCGGCGACCACCTCGGTCATCCGCGCGTCGACCTGCCGCGTCAGCCCGCACTCGTGCGGATAGAGGGTGTTGTCGAGGTCGAACAGCCACGTGTCGACGTGGCTGAAATCGCCGGTCACGCCCGCACCAGCGTGCCGGCGCCGTGCTCGGTGAACAGCTCCACCAGCATGGCGTGCGGGCGGCGACCGTCGAGGATGACCGCCGACTCGACGCCGGCCTCCACCGCCGCGACGGCCGTCTCGATCTTCGGGATCATGCCGCCGGTGACGACGCCGCTCGCCACCGACTTGGCGGCTTCCTGGCAGGTCATCTGGCGGATCAGCTCGCCGCCGGGGCCCATCACGCCCTGCACGTCGGTGAGCAGCAGGAGGCGCTTGGCCTTCAGCGCGCCGGCCAGCGCGCCCGCGACCGTGTCGGCGTTGATGTTGTAGGTGTCGCCCTCCGCCGAGACGCCGATCGGCGCCACGACCGGGATGTAGTCGTCCTCGGAGGCGATCAGCGCGCCGATCAGCTTCGGGTCGACGTGGGTCGGCTCGCCGACGAAGCCGAGGTCGACCACCTCCTCGATCTTCGAGCCGGGGTCCTTGCGCGTGCGGGTCGCCTTCTCGACGGTGATCAGGCGGCCGTCCTTGCCCGACAGCCCGACGCCGCGGACATCGGCCTCGGCGCCGGCCAGCGTGATCAGGTTGGCGATCTCCTTGTTGATGGCGCCCGACAGCACCATCTCGGCGACCTCCATGGTCGGGGCGTCGGTGACGCGAAGCCCGTCGACGAAGGTCGACTTGACGCCGGCCCGCTCCAGCATCGCCGAGATCTGCGGCCCGCCGCCGTGCACGATCACCGGGTGCAGGCCCAGCAGCTTCAGGAGCACGCAGTCGGCGGCGAACAGGCGCGCCATCGCGTCCTCGCCCATGGCGTGGCCGCCGTACTTGATGACCACGATCTCGCGATCATAGCGCTGGATGTACGGCAGCGCCTCGGCGAGCGTCTTGGCGGTCGCCCAACCCTGGGCTTCGCGGATGTCGGCGGCGGTGCTCATGGCGGCGCCTCGATAGCGAAGGGGCCCGCGCCTGTCACCCGCTAGTCAGTCCTGCGCCGCGCGCGCCGCCTCGGCGCGCAGCAGCTCCAGCCCCGCGCCGGTGACGGCGGAGGCGGCGAGCACGCGCGGGAACGCGGCGGGGCGGCGGGCGACGGCGGCCCCGGCGCGCGCTCGCTGGGCCTCGGCTTCGGCCGGCTTCAGCTTGTCGGCCTTGGTGAGCACGATCTCGTAGGAGACGGCCGCCAGGTCGAAGGCGGCCATCGCGTCCTCGTCGGCCTTCTTCAGCCCGTGGCGCGCGTCGATCAGCAGGAAGACGCGCCGCAGGTTGGGGCGGCCGCGCAGATAGTCGCGCGCCAGGTTCTGGAAGCGCCGGGTCTCGCCCTTGGAGGCTCGCGCGAAGCCGTAGCCGGGCAGGTCGACGAGCCGGATGCGCCCGTCCAGCAGGAAGAAGTTCACCTCGCGGGTGCGGCCAGGCTCGGACGACGAGCGCGCCAGCCCGGAGCGGCCGACGAGCGCGTTGATCAGGCTGGACTTGCCGACGTTCGAGCGGCCGGCGAACGCGATCTCCGGCAGGTCGGGGGCGGGCAGCTGGTCGATCTTCGCGCAGCCCATCAGGAACTCGGCCGGCCGCGCGAAGGCGATCCGGGCGGCTTCGATCTCGTCGGCCGAGAAGGCGTCGCTCACGCCCGGGTCACCGCTCACCCTGGCTCACTCGGCCGCCTTCACGTGCGCCCTCGGATGGGCGATGCGGGCGATGAAGCTGTCGATCGGGTTGTCGACCTTGAAGCGGCGCATCAGCACGTACTGCTGGCACATGGTGAAGATCGACGAGAACGACCAGTAGATGACGAGGCCCACCGCGCTCTGCGCCAGCACGATCATGAACACCCACGGCATCCAGCGCATCATCTTCTGCTGCGTGGGGTCGATTCCCGTCATGGTGGGACCGGTGAGCAGCGACAGGAACATCGTGCAGGCGTAGATGATCGGCCACGCGCCGAGGTGGAACGCCATGCCGGCGATGGCGCCGACATACGGCGCATGCATCAGCGCCTGCACCCAGCCCGTCGTGAACGGATCCCAGGGGATCAGGCCGAACAGGTTCCAGACCGTCGTGGGGTCGGGGGCCGACAGGTCGTTCACCCATCCGAACGCCGCGTGACGCATCTCGATGGTGACGTTGAAGACGTTGTTCAGCGCGTAGAACACCGGCAGCGGCAGCAGCATCGGGATGCAACCGGTGACCGGGTTGATCTTCTCCCGCGCGTAGAGCGCCATCATCTCCTTCTGCAGCGCCGGCGGATCGCCCTTCAGCTTCTCCTGCAGCGCCTTCATCTCGGGCTGCACCTTCTTCATCTTCGTCGACATCGCGTACGAAGCGTTGAAGGCCGGGAACATCAGCCCGCGGATGGTGATGGTGAGCGCCAGGATCGCCCAGCCGAAGCCGAGCCCGATGTGGCTGAGCCACCCGGCGTAGATGTCCAGCAACTGGAAGACCGGCTTGGAGAGCACCTCGAACCAGCCCCAGTCGACCGCCTTGTTGAGGCCGAACAGCCCAAGCCGCTGACTGTAGGCGTCGAGCGTGCGCACCACCTTCGCGCCGGCGAACAGGTGCGAGACCTCGGTGGTCGAGCCGCCCGGCTGGATCACCCGCGGCGCGCCGACGTAGCTCACCTGGTAGGTGTCGACGCCGTTCACGGGCGTCACCTGGAAGGCGCCGTGCACCGCCTCGTTCTGCGGCGGCGCGAAGACGGTCATCCAGTACTTGTCGGTGATGCCCGTCCAGCCGCCCGTCGACGTGCAGTCCTTGCAGGCGTTGGCCGCCCCGAACTTCTTCTTCCAGTCCGGGTACTTCACCTCCTGGAGGCGGCGATTGAACATGCCGATCGCCCCTTCCATGCTCGCATGGCCGAGCGCGGGCGGCACGCCGCGCCGCTGCACCGCGCCGTAGGGCGCGATGTTCACGGGCGCGGCGGAGTGGTTCTCCACCGTGTCGGTGACCGTGAAGAGGTACTGGTCGTCGACCTTGATCTCGCGGTGGAAGACGAGGCCCGACGGGGCCGCATAGGTCAGCTCCAGCGGATGCTGGGGCGTCAGCGGCCCGCTCGAGGCGGGCGTCCAGGCGGTGGTCTCGCCGGGCAGGCCGGGCTGGTTGCCGACCCAGCCTTCGACGGCGAAGTAGGCGTACTGCGCCCGAAGCGGCGTCAAGAGTTCGACCGGCGGCGAGTTCGGCGCGGTCGTCTCGCGGTATTGCTTCAGCGAGAGGTCGTCGAGGAGGCCGCCGGTCAGGCTGATCGAGCCGGCCAGTTGCGGCGTGTCGATCGCCACGCGCGGCGCCGCCTGCAGCGCGGCGGGACGGGTCAGCGGCGGCGGGGCCGACGGCGCGGCGGGCGCCGCCGCCTTCGCCTGCGCGGCGGCGGCGGCCTGGCTTTGGGCGGCCTGCGCCTGGCGGCGCTTCTCCATCGGGCCCATCACGAACTGCTGGTAGCCGATGAGCAGCAGCATCGTGACGGCGATGAAGATGATGAAGTTGCGGTTATCGTTCTGCATCGGACGCGGGCGGCGGGCCTTAGGGTCGCGGGTCAGGGAACGGGCCGGCGGGTCGGTTCGGAACCGGCGTCGACGACTCACCGGAAGCGACGGACTGGGGGCCCCCGAGATCGGCGGCGAGCCTTATCAGCGCGCTTTTCACATCGTCAAGCAGCCGCGGCCAGGGCCGGGTCGCGAGCCCCCCGCGGGCGATGAGCACATAGTCGCACCCGGCCCGCCCGAACTCAGGCAACGTCAGCCGCGCGGCCTCGCGCAGCCGCCGCTTGGCGCGGTTGCGCACCACGGCCCCGCCGATCCGGCGCGTCGCCGTGAAGCCGACCCGGATCGACCGGGTCCCGTCGTTTCGGTCCCTGACCTGCGCCAATACGGCTCCTCGCGCGCAGGCAAACCCCTTCGCCGCCGCCAGGAAATCGGCCCGCTTGCGCAGCCGTTCAAGGGGTGGGCCCTGCGTCATCGGTCCACGGCGGCCGCTAGCGGGTGGTGTGGCGACGAAGGGTTGGCCACGGAAGACACGGAATGACGAATGAGGCCGTGCCGGTCGAACCCGACCGTCCGTGGCTTCCGTGTTTTCCGTGGTTTCAAGGAGCCCGCTTGCGCGGGAGCTGGCGCTAGGCGGTCAGGCGCTTGCGGCCGCGGGTGCGGCGGCGGGCGACGACGCGGCGGCCGTTCTTGGTGGCCATGCGCGCACGGAACCCATGCCGGCGCTTGCGCACGAGGCGGGAGGGCTGGAAGGTGCGCTTCACGGGAACTGGCTCCAAGGGTCAGGCGAAGCGCGCGGCAATAGGGGAAGCGCCCGCGGAAGTCAATCGCGGGCGCCCGGTTCGCTCCCGGTTCGCACGGCTGCGGTCAAGCCGGCGCTTGCGTCAGACGGAAAGCACGCGGCCGAAGAACGCGCGGTAGCGGCGCAGCGCCTGGCGAAGGTCCTCGGTCGAGACGTCGCCGCCGCGGTCCCACTGGCCCTCGAGATGGCCCTTCTCCTCGGCGAAAATCTCCGCGAGGCGCCGGATCGCGCTGGCGACCAGATGGTCGGCCTGCTCGACCGACCGGCGCGGCTCGTCGACGAAGCTCGCCTGGATGGCGTTCCACTCGCCGCGCAGACGCTGCGTCTCCTCGGTCGAGAAGAGCGGCTCGTGGCGCTCGCCGCCGGCATTGGCCGCCGCGGCGCCGTCGCCGCCCGCGAAGCTGCGGGTCGGCTCGGCGGCGGCGTCCTCGGTCGCTTTCGCCAGCGAAGCCGTCGTCAGCTCGTCGTCGGCGGTCTTGGCGTCGCTCGGACGCGGCACTTCGGGGGTCGGCTCGATAGTGTCAGGCATAACGGACCTCGTCCTGTGGCGTGCGCTCCGACCCGCCGGCCTCGCCGACCAGGTCCTCGAACAGCGTCCGGTAGTGGATCACCGCCTGGCGCATGTCCTCGGTGCCGGCGACGCCTTCGGCGTGCTTGGCCACGATGCCGCGGGCGACGCGATAGTTCTGCACCGCCTCGCCGTGATCGACCGAGACGTCCTCGAGCCGCTGGTCGATGTCGGCCGGCGGATACCCACGGGCGGCCATCACCTGGCCGAGCAGGTCGTCGGCCTGCCGCGCCGCGCCGCGGGGGTCGTCGACGAACTTCGACTGCACGCGCCGCCACGCATCGAAGTAGCGTTGCTTGTCCTCGCGCGAGAGCGGGCGCAGGTGATAGCGGCGCACGCGCGCCTTGCGCGCGCTGAGCACGGCCTCCGCCTCCCGTTCGCTGCCGGTGTCCTCGACCGCTCTGAGGTATTCGGGTCCGAAGCGGGCCTTCAGGCCCTCCGTTTTCTGGCGACGCCAGAGGAACACGCCCGCGGCGATGATGATCAGCGCCACGATGACGCCAATGACGATCCAGGTGTTGGTGTCCATGACTCGAAGCTCTACTTTCCGTACTGCCGCGCTGCGCCTTATTAAAGCAACACTGCGCGGAGCTGCTGACGGCTACGCACGCTAGACTTCAAGCCGAACGATGTGGTCCGGACCCGGTTCCGGCCGATCCTTTCACGATTTCCGGCGACGGCCTCTCAGCCGCCGCCCTTGGCCTTCATGCTGGTCTCGTCCCAGAGGCGGACCAGGTAGCCGTTCGGGTCGCGCAGCTCGGCGCCATAGCCCCAGGACAGCCTCCGCGGCGCCTGCTCGAGGCGCACGCCGGCCGCGGCCAGCTCGGCGGCCTTGGCGTCGACGTCGGCCACCTGCACGGTCAGCGCCAAGCCGGGCGGCGCGCTGACGCCGTCGGCCTGGCCGAGGAACACCGTCAGGTCGGCCTCGTCGCGCATGGCCGCGACGCCCGCGTCCGGCATCTCGAACTCGACCTCGAAGCCGAGCTTGTCGCGCCACCAGTCGCGGCTCGCCCGCCAGTCGTTCACCGGCAGCGAGATATGGTCGAGGCGAGGCACGACGCCTGGCCGGCCTACTCCGCAGCCGCCGCCATCGGCGCCGCCTGGGCGCCGCGCAGCAGCCGTCCGGGCAGCGCGCCGGTGGCCTCGCCGTCGCGGTAGGTGACCTCGCCGGCGACGACGGTCGCCGCGTAGCCGCTGGCGCGCTGCAAGAGGCGCTTGCCGCCGGCAGGCAGGTCGTAGGCGACCTCCGGCGCATGCAGCTTCAGGTTCTCCCAGTCGATCACGTTGAGGTCGGCGCGGTAGCCGGCCTTCAGCACGCCGCGGTCGTTCAGGCCCACCGCGCGGGCGGTCTCGCGGGCCTGCAATCGGATCACGTGGGCGAGCGGCAGCTTCGGCCCCAGCTTGCGGTCGCGCGTCCAGTAGGTGAGCAGCGTGGTGGGGAACGAGCCGTCGCAGATGGTGCCGACATGCGCGCCGCCGTCCGAGAGGCCCGGCACGCAATCCTTGTGCCCCATCATCCGGCGGGCGGGCTCGAGGTTGCCGTCCGCGTAGTTGAGCACCGGCGCATAGATCATCGCATGGCCGTCGTTGGAGACCAGATGGTCGAGGCAGACCACTTCCGGCGCCTTGCCGGTCCGCTGCGCGACGGCGGCGATCGAGGTCTCGGCCTGCGGCTCGTAGTCCGGCAGGCCGGAGATCAGGTGCATGTTGGCCCAGTCCTTCATCCGGCCGCGCACGCGGCCCTCGGGCGGATGCGACAGCAGCCGCTCGCGGAACGCCGGGTCCTTCAGCAGCGCGACCCGCTCGGCCAGCGGGCGCTTGGCGATCTCCTTGTAGACCGGGTAGGGCGAGAACGGATTCAGCGTCAGCTCGAGGCCGAAGAGCACGCCCACCGGACGGGCGGCGACCTGCGCCTTGATCTTCAGGCCGGCGGCGACCGCGTCCTCGACCTTGTCGAGCAAAGTCAGGTAGTTGGTCGGGCGCGCCGGGCTCTGCACCAGCGAGAACGACATCGGCCGGCCCGAGCGCTCGACCACCCGGCGCAGCATGGCGAACTCGGCGTCCTCGTCGGCGAAGTCGGAGACCACCTGCAGCACGCCCTTGCCGGCCGCGGCGATGCCCATCGCGATGCCGGTCAGCTCGTCCTCGTGGGCGGTGAGCGTCGCGATCGGCGAGCCGTCGGACGAGCGGTGGTTCAGCGTGCGCGAGGTGCCGAAGCCGATCGCGCCGGCCTCCATCGCCTGCTTCGCGAGCTGCGCCATCGCGGCGATGTCGGTCTCCGTGGCCGGCTCGCGGTCGACGCCGCGCTGGCCCATCACGTACACGCGCAGCGCCGCGTGCGGCAGCTGGCTGCCGATGTCGACGTCGAAGCGGCGCCCGCCGAGCTGGTTCAGGTAGTCGGGGTAGCTCTCCCAGTTCCACGGCAGCCCCTCGGAGAGCACCGGGAAGGGGATGTCCTCGACGCCCTCCATAAGCTTGACCAGCAGATCGTGGTCGGCCTCGCGGCAGGGCGCGAAGCCGACGCCGCAGTTGCCCATCACCACCGTCGTGACGCCGTGCCACGACGAGGGCTGCATGCGGCTCTCCCAGGTGGCCTGGCCGTCATAGTGGGTGTGGATGTCGACGAAGCCGGGCGCGACCACCTTGCCCCTGGCGTCGATCTCCTCGGCGCCCGCTCCGGCGACCTGGCCGACCGCGGCGATGCGGCCGTCCTTCACGGCCACGTCGGCCTCGAACGCCTCGCCGCCGGTCCCGTCGTAGACCGTCCCGCCGCGCACCACGAGATCGTACTCACGAGCCATCGGGCGTCCTCCCTGGGTCTTTCGTTATCGCTGGTCACATACTGCGCCGCGGCAGCGGGCGCGTCGAGCGGGCATCTACGGGCCACCGCGACAGGCCGGCCAAATCAGCCCATGGTCCGGGCACGATGAGCCGGCCGCCCCTCAGCTTCTACGAGTTCTTCGCCGGCGGCGGCATGGCGCGCCTGGGGCTGGGTACGCGCTGGGCGTGCGCGTTCGCCAACGACTTCGACGCGATGAAGGCGGCTGCGTACCGGGCCAACTTCGGCGAGGCCGACCTGCGCCAGGGCGACGTCTGGACCCTGCACCCGCACGATTTGCCCGGCCGCGCGGACCTCGCCTGGGCGTCGAGCCCCTGCCAGGACCTCAGCCTCGCCGGGGCGCGGGCGGGGCTGTCCGGCGGCCGCTCGAGCGCCTTCTTCGGCTTCTGGTGGCTGATGGAGGCGCTGGCGGCGCAAGGTCGCGCGCCGCGCGCCATCGTCATCGAGAATGTCTCGGGGCTCTTCAATTCGCACGGGGGGCGCGACTTCGAGGCGGTGTGTGCCGCGCTGGCCGGGCCCGGCTACCGGTTCGGGGCGCTGGAGATCGATGCGGCGCACTACCTGCCGCAGTCGCGCGTGCGCTGCGTGATCGTCGCGACGCTGGAGGATCCGGCCGGCCTGACCGGTCCGCCGTCGGCCGCCAGCCGCGCGGTGCGCGAGGCGCACCAGCGGCTGCCGCACCACCTGAAGGCGCGCTGGATCAACTGGCGCCTGCCGCCGCCGCCGCGGCGCAATCTCGACCTCGCCGCGCTGCTGGAGCCGGACCACGCGGTGGCCTGGCGCTCGGACGCCGAGACGGCGGCGCTGGTCGCGCTGATGGACGATCAGCATCGCGCGCGCCTCGAAGCCGCCCTCGCGGCCGGCGAGCGGCGGGTCGGCGCGGCGTTCCGGCGGATGCGCGGCGATCGTCAGCGCACGGAGATCCGCTTCGACGGCCTGGCCGGATGC
>Ga0134125_10005699_pt1 | contig 14114 bp, 11 predicted proteins | sample KB31751_FD_96464 | JGI IMG/M metagenome (GOLD analysis project Ga0134125, IMG submission 96464) | Terrestrial soil microbial communities with excess Nitrogen fertilizer from Kellogg Biological Station, Michigan, USA - KB3-175-1 | ecosystem: Environmental > Terrestrial > Soil > Unclassified ... | reverse complement strand
CACTATCACGAAGCCCAGGGTCCCGGCCGCCACGTGTTCGCGGATCACCGCGATAGGTTAGAATGCCAGAGGCGGGCCCCTTCGCATGGTTCGGCGGTGAACCTGGTCAGGTCGGGAACGAAGCAGCCATAGCCGTGCAGAACCAGTGCCGAAGTCAGGCTCGCCACTTCATTTCCTCGTTTTTGGGCGGCCATTCATGAGCTATCTCGTTCTGGCGCGCAAGTGGCGCCCCCGCTCCTTTGAGACGCTGATCGGGCAGGATCATGTGGTGCGGGCCCTGACCCATGCCCTGTCTTCGGGGCGGCTTCACCATGCGTGGCTGTTCACCGGTACACGCGGCGTAGGCAAGACCACTTTGTCCCGCATCCTGGCCAAGTCCCTGAATTGCGCCACAGGCGTGACCGCGACGCCGTGCGGGCATTGCCAGGCCTGCACCGAAATCGATGCGGGCCGCTATGTCGACTACATCGAGCTGGATGCGGCCTCGAACCGGGGCGTGGACGAGATGACCCAGCTCCTGGAGCAGGCGGTTTATGCACCGTCGGTCGGCCGCTACAAGGTCTACATGATCGACGAAGTCCACATGCTGACCGGTCATGCCTTCAACGCCATGTTGAAGACGCTCGAAGAGCCGCCTGAACACGTCAAGTTCATCCTCGCGACCACGGACCCGCAGAAAATTCCGGTGACCGTGCTGTCGCGCTGCCTGCAGTTCAATCTCAAGCAGATGACCGTGCCTGCGATCGTCGAGCACCTGCAGCACATTCTGTCCGAGGAAGCCATCCCTGTGGAACCCCAGGGCTTGCGGCTGATCGCCCAGGCGGCCGCAGGTTCGATGCGGGACGCGCTGTCGCTGACGGACCAGGCCATTTCCTACTCGGCCGGCCACCTGACGGCGGCGTCCGTCGGGGAGATGCTGGGCACGCTGGACCAGCACCATCTGGTTCGCCTGGTGCGCGCCCTGGCTGCGGGGGATGCGGCGGCGGCCGTCGGTGTGGCGGACGATCTCGCGTTGCGCGGCCTGTCGTTTCAGTCGGCACTGGCGGAGCTGGCGCTCCTGCTGTCCCGCGTGGCCATCGCGCAGCGCCTGGGCCATGCGCAGCCCGATGATCCTATGGCTTCGGATATCCAGGCGCTCGCCGGGGTGCTCGCCGCCGACGAGATCCAGCTTTTTTACACCGTGGCCGTCCACAGCCGGCATGAATTGAGCCTGGCTCCCGACGAGTATGCCGGCTTTGTCATGGCGTGCCTGCGCATGCTCGCACTGCTGCCGGCGGATCGCGTGCCGGCCGCCCCGGCGGAGCCTTCTCCGTCGGTGGAGTCTCCGCCCGCGGTCGAATCTTCTTCAGAGGAACCCGCAGCCTGGGAGGCTTCGGCTCCGGAGCCTTCAGAGGCCCCGGCGGCGTCAGCGGGCTCCGCCGTTCCGGGGCGTCCGAAACGGCCGGCCACTCCTGCCGTTTCGATGCGTTCAGCGACCCTGGAGGCTTCCGCAGCCTCCAAAGTGACAGTGGCCGAACCCGAACCTATGCTCGAATCCGAAGCGGAAGGCGGGTCAGCGCCCGAATCCGAATTTGAATCCGACTCCGAATCTCGATCTGGACCGGAAGTCGAACCGGCGCGTGCTTTCGCGGCGGCCAGTCCCGCTGTTGCGGACGCCGCGTCGCCCGACGAAGGCGCGGTGCCGGCTACAGCCGAGGATGCCGGCGACTGGACGCAGGACGTGCCTGTGCCGGCCGAGGATTTCGATTCTGCAGTGCCTTTGGGCGCAGCCGACATCGAACATATGCCGGACTTGTCGGCGCTTTCTCCGGTATCGAGGCACACCGAGGCTGAAACGCCGGATCCCGCGCGCGTCACGGCTCAGGAATGGCCGATGCTCGCGGCGAGCCTGCCGGCCGGCGGCGCGGCGCGCGCGCTGGCCATGAACAGCGAATGGATTTCGGGCGATGAACGGCAGATCCGGCTTCGGGTTGCCATTCACAGCCTGGTGGAAAGCAGCGGCCAGGACCGGTTGCGAACCGTGCTGTCGGAACACTTCGGGCGCGTGCTGCGGCTGGACGTGGAATACGGGAGCACAGGACACGACACTGCTTATGCGGTCGATCAGGCCGAGCGTGGCCGTCGCCAGGAGGCGGCCGAAGCGGCCGTGGCGCAGGATCCTCTGGTCCAGGCGCTGGCGCGGGAGTTCGCAGCGCGCGTCGTGCCGGGTTCCGTGCAGCCGCCGCCTCGGGCGCCAGGCTGAGCGCGCCGCGTCATCAGGTCGGCTGCTGCGGTATAGTCGCGTTCTTTGATTGATCGACTCATCTCATCAGGACATCAACATGATGAAAGGACAGATTGCGGGCTTGATGCGTCAGGCCCAGCAGATGCAGGAAAACATGAGGAAGGCCCAGGAGTCCTTGGCGGACCTCGTGGTCGAGGGCGCCGCGGGCGGGGGCCTGGTCAAGGTCACCATGACTGGCAAATACGATGTCAAGCGCGTGAGCATCGATCCTTCGCTCTATGACGACGATCGCGACATGATCGAGGATCTGGTCGCAGCCGCTTTCAACGATGCACAGCGCAAGGCGGAAGCGGCCGCCCAGGAAAAGATGTCGGCTGTCACCGCAGGCATGTCGCTGCCGGCGGGCATGAAGCTCCCGTTCTGAGCCATGGCAACCGGCCTGCCCGAACCCGAGCCCTTGCTCACGCTGGTGGAAGCGTTGCGCTGCCTGCCCGGCGTGGGGGTGCGATCGGCCCGGCGCATGGCCTACCATCTGCTGCAGCGGGACCCGGAAGGCGCGTTGCGCCTGGGCGCGGCCCTCAACGAGGCCGTGACGGACTTGCGCCACTGCGAACGTTGCAATTCCTTCTCGCAGGAGCCGGTCTGCCCCACCTGCCGCAACCCTGAGCGGGACGGCGCGCTGCTGTGCGTGGTCGAGACCCCCGCGGATCAGAACATGATCGAAGCCAGTCATGGCTATCGGGGTTTGTACTATGTCCTCCAGGGCCGGCTGGCTCCGCTGGAAGGCGTGGGCCCGGATCAGGTCCATTTCGCGCAGCTGATGGAGCGCGCCACGGACGGTCAGGTGCGCGAAGTCATCCTGGCGACCAATTTCACCGCCGAAGGCGAGACCACGGCGTATTACCTGGCCGACATGCTGCGCGCCCGGGGGCTGACCGTGACCCGCCTGGCGCGCGGCGTCCCCAGCGGCAGCGAACTCGAGTATGTCGACGCCGGCACCATTGCATGGGCGCTGATGGAGCGGCGTTCGCAGTAGGGCTTTCCGCCGACGTTTCGGGGCGCATCCGGATGGCGGGGCGCGCGTTGCAGCGCTCGTTGAATTTTGCTGGTCTGGCCGGCGTGCGGGTTATTATTCAGAGCTCAGACAACGAATTCTGCGGAGACAGCACCATGCCCATTTCCCGTCGTGAACTCTTGAAGACCGCCGGCGCCGCCGGGCTGGCCGGAATGCTGCCGGTAGCGGCGCGCGCCCAGGCCGTCAAGCCGGAAAAGCCGTCGCTGACGATCGCGGTGGGCGGGCAGGCGCTGATCTATTACCTGCCGCTTTCCGTGGCGCACCTGAAGGGCTACTTCAAGGACGAAGGCCTGAATGTGACCATTGCCGACTTTGCCGGCGGCTCCAAGGCCTTGCAGGCGGTCGTGGGTGGCAGTGCGGACGTGGTGTCGGGGGCCTTCGAGCACACCATCAACCTGCAGGCGAAAGGTCAGTTCTACCGCTGTTTCGCCCTGCAGGGCCGGGCGCCCATGATCGTGCTGGGCGTTTCCAAAAAAACAATGCCCGACTACAAGTCGCCGGCTGACCTGAAGGGCAAGAAGATCGGCGTTACGGCGCCGGGTTCGTCCACGAACATGATGGCCAGCTTCTTCCTGGCGCAGCATGGTCTCAAGCCCACCGATGTGTCTTATGTGGGCGTGGGTGCGGGCGCGGGTGCCGTCACGGCCATCCGCTCGGGGCAGGTCGATGCCATGTCCAATCTGGACCCCGTGACCAGCACGCTGGTCAAGGATGATGCGCTTCGCGTCATCGCCGACACGCGCACGCTGAAGGATTCCCAAGCCATTTTCGGCGGCAACATGCCGGCGGGTTGCCTGTACGCCTCGCAGTCGTTCATCGATGCCAATCCTTTGACGACACAGGCGCTGGCCAACGCCATCGTGCGTGCCGACAAATGGATCCAGTCGGTCACCCCGGACGAGATTGCGAAGCTGGTTCCCGAGTCCTACCTGCTGGGCGATCCGGAACTTTACAAACTGGCGCTGAAGGGCAACCGCGAGGCCCTGTCGCCCGACGGCATGGTGCCCGAGGACGGCCCGCAGACCGCGCTGAACGCGCTGGCGGAATATGTGCCGCATTTCGACCGGACCAAGATCGACATTTCGCGCATCTGGACCAATCAGTTCGCCATCAAGGCCAACCAGAAATATCCCCATGCCTGAGGCGGCGCTGCTGTTGGACCGTGTGACCTGCACGTTCGCCTCGCCCGACGGCGGGGCGTACACGGCCATGCGGGATGCCACCGTCGCGGTGGCGCCGGGCGAGTTCGTGTCGGTGGTGGGGCCGACGGGCTGCGGCAAATCCACCTTGCTCAACATGGCCGCGGGCCTTCTCCAGCCGACGGCGGGCACTGTGGACGTCTTCGGCGAGCCGCTGCGCGGCGTCAACGCCCGTGCCGGCTACATGTTTCAGGGCGAAGCCCTGATGCCGTGGCGCAACGCCCTGGCCAATGTCGCGGCCGGCCTGGAATTCGCGGGGGTGGCGCCAGCCGAGGCCTCCGACCGGGGCCGCGAGTGGCTGCGCCGCGTCGGGCTGGGGGGATTCGAGAACCGCTATCCGCACCAGATGTCCGGCGGCATGCGAAAGCGCACCATGCTGGCGCAGACGCTCATCCGCGATCCGGACATCATCCTGATGGATGAACCGTTTTCGGCACTCGACATCCAGACGCGCCAGTTGATGGAGAACGAAGTCCTGGACCTCTGGATGGCGCGCCGCAAGGCGGTGCTGTTCATCACGCACGACCTGGACGAAGCGATTGCCATGAGTGATCGCGTCGTCGTGTTGTCGGCGGGCCCCGATACGCACCCCATCGGTGAATTCCACATCGACATTCCGCGTCCACGTAACGTCGCAGAGATCCGCATGGAACCCCGCTTCGTGGAGCTGCATCGGGCGATCTGGGAGGTATTGCGCGACGAGGTCCTCAAAGGCTACGAGCGGCAGCTCGGGGCATCCTCATGACGGGCGGACTCTCCAGACCGGTGCTGCGCGTGCTGCAGGTCGCGCTGCTCGTCCTGATCCTGGTGGTTTGGTGGTGGGCGTCGCTGAACCGCAACATCGCGTTCTTCTTTGGTCAACCGATCGAAGTGGCCAAGGTCATCTGGGCGTGGTTCGTGACCGACGCCAGCATTTACCGCCACCTCTGGATCACCCTGACCGAAACGGTCCTGGCCTTTATCATCGGGACCGTGGGTGGCCTGGCCTTCGGCCTGTGGCTGGGATTGTCGCGCAGTGCCAGTGCGTTGCTGGAGCCCTACGTCACGGCGGCCAACTCGATGCCCCGGGTCATCCTGGCCCCCATTTTTGCCATGTGGTTCGGCTTGGGCATCTGGTCCAAGGTCGCGCTGGCGGTCACGCTGGTGTTCTTCATTGTGTTCTTCAACGTCTACCGGGGCGTGCGCGAGGTCAGCGCCACACTGCTGGACAACGCCCGCATGCTGGGCGCCACGCAGCGCCAGTTGCTGCGCCACGTTTACATTCCGTCGGCCACGAGCTGGGTGTTCTCCAGCCTGCACACCTCGGTGGGGCTGGCTTTCGTGGGCGCAGTGGTGGGCGAGTACCTGGGGTCAGCGGCGGGCGTAGGGTATCTGATCCTGCAGGCTGAGGGTACGCTGGATGTCAATACCGTCTTTGCCGGGATCGTGGTCCTGACGATCTTCGCGCTGCTGCTCGATGGGCTCGTATCGCTGGCCGAGCGGCGGCTGCTGGTCTGGCAACCCGGTCAGGGGGTGACCGACAAGACCTGATCGCGTTCAGCCGGCCTGCGCCATCAGCGCATCCAGTTTCTGGGCATCGGCTGTGAAGATCCGGATGCCCTCGGCCAGCTTTTCCGTGGCCATGGCATCCAGGTTCAACTGGGTGCGGAAGGCGACCTCGTGACTTGCCCCACGTTCGGGCGCGTGTTCCTTCGCTGTCGCCACCGTCAGCGCGGCCGGCAGAGGGTCGTTCGATGACGCCAGCTCGCCCAGCAGCGTGGGGCTGATGGTCAACAGATCGCAACCGGCCAGTGCGCGGATCTGGCCGATGTTGCGAAAGCTCGCACCCATGATCTGGGTCGGGATGTCGTAAGCCTTGAAGTATTGGTAGATGCGGGCGACGGACTGTACGCCGGGATCTGCTGATCCCGCGTGGGCCGACTCGTCCCAGCTGGCGCCGGCGGCCTTTTTGTGCCAGTCGTAGATTCGGCCCACGAAGGGAGAGACCAATCGCACGCCGGCCTGGGCGCAGGCGATGGCCTGTATGAGCGAAAACAGCAGCGTCATGTTGCATTGGATGGCCTCGGCCTGCAGCACGCGGGCTGCCTGGATGCCCTCCCAGGTCGATGCCAGCTTGATCAGCACGCGCTCCCGATCGATGCCCTGGGACTCGTAGAGCGCGATGATCTGGCGCGCCCGTTCGATGCTGGCCTGGGCGTCGAACGAGAGCCGCGCATCCACTTCCGTGGAAACGCGCCCCGGCACGATATCCAGAATGCGGCAGCCGAAGGCGACCAGCAGCCGGTCCACCTGCTCGGCGAGCGGGGCTGACGGGTGGTCGCGCCCGACCTGCTCCAGCAACGGACGGTAGGCATCCTGCTGTACGGCCTTGAGGATCAGCGACGGATTGGTTGTCGCGTCGGTCGGCCGGTAGGTCAGCATGGCGTCGAAGTCGCCCGTATCGGCCACCACGGTGGTCAGGGTCTTGAGAGCGTCCAGTTGATTGCTCATGGCATCAGGCGAGGCGGAAGGTCACAAAGGACTTACTGTAGACCATTTCGCGGTGATTGTCGGTCGAGCGGGCGGGGCGGCGGGAGAGCCGGCCCGCTTGCAGGTGGCGGATGGCACCGGCGTGCCCGCCTCTGCGTATTCCGCCCGCTCCCGACCGGAGGAAGATGCAGCGTCCGCTGTATAATAGGAAGGTTTAATTGTTGACTTTACAACCGGGGTTTACTTTGCTGCCGTCAATCTTTCCAGTGGGTCCTTACGGCCACGTTCCAGCAATTCTCGCCTTGGCTGACGGTACGGTATTCAAGGGCATTTCCATTGGTGCGGAAGGCATCAGCATCGCCGAAATCGTGTTCAACACCGCGATGACCGGCTACCAGGAAATCCTCACCGACCCTAGCTACAACGGCCAGATCGTCACGCTGACCTATCCACATATCGGCAACACCGGCGTCAACGCCGAGGACGTCGAATCCAGCCGCGTCCAGGCTGCCGGCCTGGTCGTTCGCGACTGTCCCGCTTACGTCTCCAACTTCCGGGCTCACCAGTCGCTGCCCGACTATCTGAAATCCCAGGGCATTGTGGCGATCAGCGGCGTGGACACCCGCAAACTGACCCGCATCCTGCGCGACCGCGGCGCCCAAGGCGCCTGCATTCTGGTGGGCGAGGACAGCGCCCGCGCCGTCGAGTTCGCTCGCGGTTACAGCGGAATGGACGGTCAGGATCTGGCCCAGAAGGTTTCGACCAGCAAGGCCGAGTCCTGGACGGACGGGACGTGGCAGCTGGGCGAGGGTTTCCGGCGTCCGGGCCAGGCCCGCTTCCATGTGGTTGCCTACGACTACGGGATCAAGTCCAACATCCTTCGCCTGCTGGCGGACCGCGGCTGCCATATCACGCTGGTGCCCGCCACCATGCCGGTCGCCGACATCCTGGCCAAGAACCCCGACGGCATCTTTCTGTCGAACGGTCCGGGGGACCCGGCGGCCTGCAGCTACGCCATCGATACCTGCCGCGAGGTGCTGGAACGCCGTATCCCCATGTTCGGCATCTGCCTGGGTCAGCAGATCCTGGGGCTGACGCTGGGTGGGCGCACGATCAAGATGAAGGCCGGGCACCATGGTGCCAACCACCCGGTCCAGGAAGTCGCCACGGGCCGCGTGTTCATCACCAGCCAGAATCACGGCTTCACCGTGGATGCCGGCAAGCTGCCCGCCAACGCACGGGTGACGCACGTGTCGCTGTTTGACGGCACCCTCCAGGGTTTCGAGCTGACGGATCGACCGGCGTTCTGCTTCCAGGGCCACCCCGAGGCCAGTCCCGGGCCCCATGACATCCTGGTGCTCTTCGACAAATTCATCGACCTGATGGCGCAGCATCAGGCCCGGTCACCCAAATAAAGAATACAGCTTCCTCATGCCCAAGCGTTCAGACATCAAAAGCATCCTCATCATCGGCGCAGGCCCCATCGTCATCGGCCAGGCTTGCGAATTCGACTATTCCGGCGCTCAGGCCTGCAAGGCCCTGAAGGGCGACGGTTACCGCGTCATTCTGGTGAACAGCAATCCGGCCACCATCATGACGGACCCCGAGACGGCCGACGTGACCTACATCGAGCCTATCACCTGGCAGGCGCTGGAAAAAATCATCGAGATCGAGCGGCCCGATGCCGTGCTCCCGACCATGGGCGGGCAGACGGCACTCAACACGGCATTGGATCTGGATCGCCATGGTGTCCTGAAAAAGTTCAACGTCGAATTGATCGGTGCCAACGCGCATGCCATCGAAAAGGCCGAAGACCGCCTGAAGTTCAAGGAGGCCATGACCTCCATCGGCCTCGAGTCGGCCAAGTCCGGCATCGCCCACACGCTGGACGAGGCCTGGGCGGTACAGAAAGAAATCGCCGTCTATACCGGGGGTTCGGGTTTCCCGGTCGTCATTCGCCCCAGTTTCACGCTGGGCGGCACGGGCGGCGGCATTGCCTACAACCCCGAGGAATTCGAATTCATCTGCAAGCGTGGCCTGGATCTGTCTCCGACCCACGAACTGCTGATCGAAGAGTCCATGCTCGGCTGGAAAGAGTTCGAGATGGAGGTCGTGCGTGACCGCGCCGACAATTGCATCATCGTGTGCGCCATCGAGAACCTGGATCCCATGGGGGTGCATACCGGTGATTCCATCACGGTGGCGCCCGCACAGACGCTGACCGACAAGGAATACCAGATCATGCGGGACGCCTCGATCGCGATCCTGCGCGAAGTCGGGGTCGAGACGGGCGGGTCGAACGTCCAGTTCGCCGTCAATCCCAAGAACGGCCGCATGATCGTGATCGAAATGAACCCGCGTGTGTCGCGTTCGTCGGCGCTCGCCTCCAAGGCGACGGGGTTCCCGATTGCCAAGGTCGCGGCTCGGCTGGCGGTGGGCTACACGCTTGACGAGCTGCGCAACGAAATCACGGGCGGCGCAACGCCCGCCTCGTTCGAGCCCACGCTGGACTACGTGATCGTCAAGGTCCCCCGTTTCACGTTCGAGAAATTCCCGCAGGCCGATGCCCGCCTGACGACCCAGATGAAATCGGTGGGCGAGGTCATGGCGATCGGCCGCAGCTTCCAGGAAGCTTTCCAGAAAGCCTTGCGCGGCCTGGAGGTCGGCGTGGACGGCCTGAACCAGAAGACCACCGACCGCGAGCGGTTGCAGGTGGAGCTGGGCGAACCCGGTCCGGAACGCATCTGGTACGTGGGCGATGCCTTTGCCCAGGGTTTCAGCCTCGAAGAGGTCCACAACCTCACCAGTATCGATCCGTGGTTCCTGGCCCAGATCAAGGAAATCGTCGATATCGAACTCGCCCTGGAGCAGCGCACGCTGACCGAACTCGACGACGAAACCATGCGCGGGCTGAAACGCCGCGGCTTCTCCGATCGGCGCCTGGCGTTCCTGCTCGACACGACTGAATCCGAGGTCCGCAAGCTGCGCCATCAGATGAATGTGCGGCCGGTCTACAAGCGTGTGGACACCTGCGCGGCCGAATTCGCGACCACCACCGCCTACCTGTATTCGACCTACGAGGACGAGGACGAGGCCGATCCCACCGACCGCAAGAAAATCATTGTGCTGGGGGGTGGTCCCAACCGAATCGGTCAGGGTATTGAATTCGACTACTGCTGCGTGCACGCCGCGTTTGCGCTGCGCGACGACGGGTTCGAGACCATCATGGTCAACTGCAATCCCGAGACCGTGTCCACCGACTACGATACGTCGGACCGGCTGTATTTCGAGCCGCTGACGCTCGAAGATGTGCTGGAGATCGTCCACAAGGAAAACCCCGTCGGCGTCATCGTGCAGTTCGGCGGCCAGACGCCGCTGAAGCTCGCCCGCGCCCTGGAGGCCAATGGGGTGCCCATCATCGGCACCAGCCCGGACTCCATCGACGTCGCGGAGGATCGCGAACGCTTCCAGAAGCTGCTCACCAAGCTGGGGCTGCGCCAGCCGTCGAACCGCACGGCCCGCACCGAAAGCGAAGCCCTGGCCCTGGCGGGCGAGATCGGGTATCCGCTGGTCGTGCGCCCCAGCTATGTGCTGGGCGGCCGCGCCATGGAAATCGTGCACGAGCCGCAGGACTTGGAGCGCTACATGCGCGAAGCGGTCAAGGTCAGCAACGACTCTCCGGTGCTGCTGGATCGCTTCCTGAACCACGCCACCGAAATCGATGTGGATTGCCTGGCCGACGGCGAGCAGGTGCTGATCGGCGGGGTGATGGAACACATCGAACAGGCGGGCGTGCACTCCGGCGACTCGGCGTGCAGCCTGCCTCCGTATTCGCTGTCGCCCGCGATCGTGGACGAGATCAAGCGCCAGACCACGCTGATGGCCAAGGCCCTGAACGTGAAGGGCCTGATGAACGTGCAGTTTGCGGTCCAGGACGGCGACGTGTACGTGCTGGAAGTCAATCCTCGCGCCTCGCGGACTGTGCCGTATGTCTCGAAGGCGACCGGCAAGCCGCTCGCCAAGATCGCGGCCCGCATCATGGCGGGCGATTCGCTGGCAGCTCAGGGCGTGGCCTCCATTCCCAGTCCCGGCCATTATTGCGTCAAGGAGGCCGTCTTCCCGTTCGTGAAGTTCCCGGGCGTGGACACCATCCTGGGTCCGGAGATGAAGTCGACCGGCGAGGTCATGGGTGTGGGCGAGTCCTTTGGCGAGGCCTTCGTCAAATCGCAGATTGCGGCGGGGGTGAACCTGCCCGAGTCCGGGCAGGTCTTCATCAGCGTGCGCGACCAGGACAAGCCGCGTGCGGTTGAAGTGGCGCGCGGCCTGATCAGCATGGGTTTCAAACTGATTGCCACGCGCGGGACGGCGGCAGCCATCGAGGCGTCTGGCCTCGCGGTTGCGGTCGTCAACAAGGTCACCGAGGGTCGTCCCAACATCGTGGACATGATCAAGAACGGCGAGATCGCGCTGGTCATCAACACGGTCGAGGAGCGGCGCAACGCCATTGCCGATTCGCGGGCCATCCGCACGCAGGCGCTGGCCAATAGGGTGGCCTTCTACACCACCATTGCGGGTGCCAGTGCGGCCGTCGAGGGGATGCAATATCTGCGTCATGGCAGCGGCCTCACGGTCTACTCGCTGCAGGCCATGCACGCCGCCGCGCAGGCTGCCTGAGCCGCCATGGCGGGCGCGGCCATCCCGTCCGTCGCTCCTGGCGGCTCCTCAACGGAGCCTCCTCCAAATCCTGCTTCTCCGCTCGCGGGGAGCAGGATTTTCATTACCGGCGCGACCAGCGGGATCGGCGAAGCCTTTGCCCGGTACTATGCGGTCCGGGGCGCCACGCTGGGGCTGGTGGGGCGCCGCGCCGGGATCCTCCAGTCACTGTCCGACCGGCTGCCGGGCGACGGGCATCGCTCCTACGCCCTGGACGTCCGGGACGCGGTTGCCTTGCGGGCGGCCGCAGAGGACTTCCTGGAGGCGGGACCAGTGGACGTCGTCATCGCCAGTGCCGGCATCAGCGTCGGCACGCTGACCACCGAGTCCGACGATCACGCCGCTTTTCAGGCAGTCTTCGACACCAATGTGGTCGGAACCGAGGCTACCTTCGCGCCGTTTGCAGCCGCCATGCAGGCGCGCGGGCAAGGAACGCTGGTCGGCATCGCCAGCGTCGCCGGCGTACGCGGACTGCCGGGGGCCGGCGCCTATTGTGCCTCCAAGGCGGCCGTGCGGTTGTACTGTGAAAGTCTGCGGGTGGAGTTGCGGGGGACGGGCGTGCGGGTGGTCACGCTGGCGCCCGGTTTCATCGCCACTCCCATGACCGCCGGCAACCCGTACCGCATGCCGTTTCTCATGCCGGTGGATCGCTTCGTCGAGCGCGCTGCGCGCGCGATTGCGTCGGGCGACCGCTATCGCGTGATTCCCTGGCCCATGGCCTGGCTGGCCAGACTGCTTCAGTGCGTGCCGCGTCCGCTCTTCGATGCCGTGGCAGCCCGGCGCGAGCGCAAGCCGCGCCAGGTTTCACCATGATTCACGCGTTTCCGGAGTCGCGTGGACGGAATCCGTGAGGCGCGGTCGCAGGCCGCTGCTCCATGCGGAAACAAGTCGCCGTAAACTGTCGCGAAACTTTTGTTGCGCCTTCTTCAATACCCGTTTTCTTAACCCCTTGTGAACGGCTTCGAGCCGTCCTTCGATGAACACATCCTATTTCCCCCGCTGGCGGCTGGTCTCCGGCACGACGGAAGATGCCGTCGTGCAACCCGATGAAACGATGCCGTTGCCGCAGACCGTCGCCATGGGCGCCCAGCACGTGGTCGCCATGTTCGGTTCCACCATCCTGGCTCCGCTGATCATGGGGTTCGACCCCAACATGGCCATCCTGATGTCGGGGGTCGGCACGCTGATCTTTTTCCTCTTCGTCGGCGGGCGGGTGCCCAGCTATCTGGGCTCCAGTTTTGCCTTCATCGGCGGCGTGGTCGCAGTCAGCGGCTACTCCGGCAGCGGTCCCAATCTGAATATCGGCGTTGCGCTGGGCGCGATCATCATCTGCGGGCTGATCTACACCGGTATTGGGGTGCTGACGGCGCTGGTAAATGCGTGGCAGGGTGGTGCGGCCGACTGGATCGACCATTGGATGCCGCCGGTAGTAACGGGCGCGGTCGTGGCCGTCATCGGCCTGAATCTGGCTCCTCTGGCCGCGAAGGGCGCCATGGGCGGCTCGCTGTTCGAATCCGGCATGGCCTTGCTCACCATTCTGTCGGTCGGCCTGGTGGCCGTCTACACTCGCGGACTGATTCAGAGGCTGCTCATTCTGGTGGGCCTCTTCTCGGCCTGCGTCATCTATGTGATTCTGACCAATGGGCTTGGGCTTGGCAAACCCATCGATTTCTCCGCCATCGCCTCCGCGCCGTGGCTGGGCCTGCCCAACATCACCCATCCTGTGTTCGAGTCGCATGCCATCAGCATCATTGCGCCGGTGGCCATCATCCTCGTGGCGGAAAACCTGGGCCACATCAAGGCGGTCAGCGCGATGACGGGGCAGAATCTGGATCGCTATCTGGGACGTGCCTTCATGGGCGATGGCGTCGCGACCATGATCTCTGGCTCCTTTGGCGGGACCGGCGTGACCACCTATGCCGAGAATATCGGCGTGATGACTGCCACCCGGATCTATTCCACGCTGGTGTTCGTGGTGGCCGCTCTGGTGGCCCTGGTCCTGGGCTTCTCGCCCAAATTCGGTGCCGTCATCCATGCCATCCCCGGCCCCGTGCTGGGCGGCATGTCGGTCGTGGTGTTCGGCCTGATTGCGATTGCCGGGGCGCGCATCTGGGTGGTGAACCGGGTCGATTTCAGCGATAGCCGCAATCTCATTGTTGCCGCCGTTACTCTCGTCCTGGGTGCCGGCAATTTCTCCCTGACACTGGGTGATCTGAAGCTGGATGGCATAGGCACCGCCACGTTCGGGGCGATCATTCTGCATGCCTTGCTGCGGGGGCGGAAGAAGCGGGTTGCCGCAGCGCAGCCCGCATCAGGGCTCGATGCCGAGGTTTGAAAGGATGCTGCGAACCAGCGAATTCTTGCTGGTCGTGCACCACGCCATCGCCGTTGTCACCACGCGAATGTCGTCGCTCAGATTCAGGACGGCGACATT
>Ga0134125_10005698_pt1 | contig 14115 bp, 10 predicted proteins | sample KB31751_FD_96464 | JGI IMG/M metagenome (GOLD analysis project Ga0134125, IMG submission 96464) | Terrestrial soil microbial communities with excess Nitrogen fertilizer from Kellogg Biological Station, Michigan, USA - KB3-175-1 | ecosystem: Environmental > Terrestrial > Soil > Unclassified ... | reverse complement strand
GGAGCGCCGGCGGCACCCCGCTGCCGTCGGCGGCGCGGTAGCGCGGCGGCAGGTCGGTGATCTCGACGGTGCGGGTGCCGCACAGGATCGACAGGCGCTCGATGAGATTGGACAGCTCGCGGACGTTGCCGGTCCAGCCGTAGCGCCCGAGTGCCTCCAGAGTGTGCGGCGCCAGCTGCACGCGCGGCCGGCCTTCGGCCACGTTGTGCGCGATGAATTCCTCGACCAGGTGCGGCAGGTCCTCGATGCGCGAGCGCAACGACGGCATCTCGATCGGGAACACGTTGAGCCGGTGGTACAGGTCCTCGCGGAATGTCCCGCGGCCGATCGACTCCTCGAGGTTGCGATGGGTGGCGGCGACGATGCGCACGTTGCAGCGGATCGGCACGTGGTTACCGACGCGCTCGAAGACGCGCTCCTGCAGCACGCGCAGCAGCTTCACCTGCATCGACGGACTCATGTCGCCGATCTCGTCGAGGAACAGCGTACCGCCCTCGGCGATCTCGAAACGACCGCGGCGTGCGGCGATGGCACCGGTGAACGAGCCCTTCTCGTGACCGAACAGCTCGGACTCGAGCAGCTCGGCGGGAATCGCGCCGCAGTTGAGCGCCACGAACGGCCGCGCGCGACGCGGGCTCAGCTCGTGGATGGCGCGCGCCGTAACTTCTTTGCCGGTGCCCGACTCGCCCAGCACCAGCACGGTGGAATCATGGGCGGCGACCTGGCGGATGAGTGCGCCGACGCGGCGGATGGACTCGGACTGGCCGCTCGGCATGCGGGCCGGCGGCTCGACTAGGACGGGAGCAGTCGCGGCTTCGAAGACGTGCGTCTGCGGCTCCGGACTCACTGCACGACCTGCCCTCACCGTTGACATCCGCCGCCTTTCAAACGCTCGACCTTTGTTCTTGCGAAGCGGCGCAATTATGTAGTGCGGGCGGAGCGATTCGACGTGACGTGGTTCCTAACTTCAGGGCGACATAGCGCAACACGCGCGCGTCGTGACGTCAGTCACAGCGCCGTGCGCGGGCGGCCTGTTGGGTTCAGCGCGTCGGCTGGCGGGCGCCGGCCACCAGGCGCCGGTGACGCCGAAAGGCCAGCTTTTCCAGCAAATCAGCCACTGCCTCGCCGACCGGCGCAAAACGCGCCTTGATGTGGCCGTCGGGCATGACGCTGGCGACACGACCGGGCAGCTTGAGCGGCTCGGCCAGCCCGTCGTGCAGATATATCTCCACGATCCCCTGCGCGCCGGCTTCCGGTAAGGGCGTGGCGCTGCTGCGCCAGGTGGCTCCGAGCGAATTGAAGCGCACCGGAACCGCCGGCGGCCGCGGGCGGTTGGTGTTCAGAAGCTGACCGACCAGCTCGAGCAGCAGATTGACCTTGAGCTCCAGGCGCATGAGGTCGGCGGCGTGCGGTGAGTCTTCGTCGGCAGCCTCCGCCGGGCCGAGCTGGTCCATGGCATCGCGCGCCTGCAGCAGCCGCACGTTGCGCTCGCTGTAGGCCGCGGCCGTCTCGGGGTCCACGATCCCCGCGAGCGTGCGCCAGCTCACCGGCAGGACGTCCTGCAGGGCGAGTTCCTCGTAGAGGACGACCGTATTGGCACCGTCAAACATCCCACCGCTCTCCATTTGCGTCCTCAAGCCTCGCCCGGTCGTACTCACGATGTCCGCGCGCCCGGCGCGGTACGCAGCCACCGGCTGCCGGGCAAGGCTCAAAGATACCTAAACCGCGTAGCGGCCGCAGGTGACCAATACTTGAGCAGTTTCCCCCCGGGCGTGACCCGTGCCCGCCCGTGACGGGCCGCCAGTCGAGCGCCGGCCGGCACATTGAACCTAATGTCCATCCGGTGCTGCCGCGGGCGCCAGCCGGTCAAGTTTGAGCCGCCGCGGCCGCTAACTTCGCTTGAGTGGTGGCGCCACGGCCGGTGGGTGCGTGCGGTCCGCCGACAACAGCAAAGGCCGCATCGACCATGGGCAATCTCCACCGCGGCGCATCGCGCCGCAGTCTCCCCGTGCTGCTGGCGGGCGCGTGCGCTCTCTTCTCAGGGTGCGGCGGGTCGTCCGGCACCGCCGCCGGTCCCCCGGACACCTATTCGGTCGGCGGCACCGTGTCCGGCCTCGGCACCGGGACGCAGCTGGCGCTCCTGGACAACGGCCAGGACGCGCTCATGGTCTCGGCCAGCGGCGCCTTCACCTTTCCGACGCGGCTGGCCGCCGGCTCGCGCTATACGGTCGCCGTGCAGCGCCAGCCGCGCGGTTTCAGCTGCGCGGTCAGCAACGGCAGCGGCGTCGTGGGTGCCGCTCCGGTCGCGAGCGTGCGGGTGGCGTGCGGCGCGAGCGTGTTCACCGTCGGCGGGGTGGTGAGCGGCCTCGACGGCACGGGTCTGGTGCTCGCCAACGGCAGCACCGTGGTGGCGGTACCCGCCAATGCCGGCAGTTTCAGCCTGCCCGGTTCGTTCGCGAGCGGCGCCAGTTATGACGTCATCGTCACGGCGCATCCGCCGGGGCACCGCTGCAGCGTCACCCAGGGGAGCGGGGTCGTCGGTACCGCCAACGTCAGCAATATCATGGTGGCCTGCGTACCCGGTGCCGAGTCGGTGCTGCACGCCTTCCCGGACGCGAGCGCCGACGGCGCGACGCCGTACGGGACGCTGCTGCGCGGCAGCGACGGCGCACTGTATGGGCTGACCTTCTCCGGCGGCGCCAACGGTCTCGGCACGGCGTTCCGCATCGCAGCGGACGGCACCGAGACGGTCCTGCATGCCTTCGGGGCGGGCAGCGACGGCGCCAATCCCCACGGCAGCCTGCTGCAGGCCAGCGACGGCAACTTCTACGGCGTCACGGCCTTTGGCGGCGACTACGGCCACGGCGTCGTGTTCGAGCTGACCCCTGCCGGTGACGAGAGCGTGCTGCATTCGTTCGGTTCCGGGGCCGGCGCCCAGGATCCGTACGGCACGCTGCTGCAGGCCAGCGACGGCAACTTCTACGGCACCAGCCTGCACGGCGGCGCCCATGGTCTCGGCGCCGTATTCATGATCCGGCCGGACGGCAGCGAGCTGGTGCTGCACTCCTTCGGTGCCGGCAACGACGGCCAGACACCGGCGGGCAGCCTGGTCCTCGGCAGCGACGGCAACCTGTACGGGATGAGCACGGCGGGGGGTGGCTTCGGCTACGGCGTGATTTTTGTCATGACGCTGCAGGGGGCCGAGACGGTGCTGCATTCGTTCGGCTCGGGTGGCGACGGCGCGAGCCCGACCGGCACTCCCATCCTCGCCAGCGGCGGCAGCTTCTACGCGCTCACCAGTGCCGGCGGCAGCAACGGCAAGGGCGCGGCCATCCGCTTCAGCAGCGACGGCAGCGAGACCGTGCTCGTGTCCTTCGGCGCCGGCAACGACGGTGCCAGTCCGGGCGGAAACCTGCTGCAGGCGAGCGACGGCAATTTCTATGCGCTCGCCAGTGCCGGCGGGAGCAACGGTGCCGGCGCGGTGCTGCAGATCAGCCTCGCCGGTGCGGAGTCGGTGCTGTACTCCTTCGGCGGCGGAGCGGACGGCCAGGCACCTTTCGGCAGCCTCATCGAGGGTCCGGATGCCGCGCTCTACGGCATGACCTCGGGGGCACGCGCCGGCGGCACGGCCTTCCGCATCGATTGAGCGGCGCGCGGGCGCAGTTCACATTCTTGGCGGCCGCCGGTCGCGCCCAGGCGACTTAAGGTTCCGGCGGTGGCGGTCGATAACCTCTAGTAAACCGGCGCGGACCTACAGGCGATGCTGCAGATAATCGGCTCATTGGTGGTTATTGGATGCATCCTCGGCGGGTTTGCCGCGGAGGGCGGCAAGATCCTGGCGCTGTGGCATCCCTTCGAAATCCTGATCATCGTCGGCTCCGCCTGCGGTGCCTTCCTCATCAGCAATCCGCCGAAGGTGGTCAAGGCCGCTTTCACCGGCGCGCTGTCGCTGCCCAAGGGCCCGCGCTACAAGCGCGAGCACTACGTGACGCTGCTGCAGCTCATGTTCGAGATCCTGACCAAGATGCGCCGCGACGGCGTCATGAGCATCGAGCGCGACCTCGAGCAACCCCACGACAGCGCCCTGTTCAAGAAGTACCCGCACGTGCTGGCGGACCACCACATGGTGGAGTTCATCACTGACTGCCTGCGCCTGATCGTCGGCGGCAACCTCGATCCGCAGGAGCTCGAGACACTGCTCGAGTACGAGCTCGAGACGCACCACAAGGAGGCCTCCGAGCCGGCGCACGCGGTGCAGAAGGTGGCGGACGCACTGCCGGGCTTCGGCATCGTCGCCGCTGTGCTCGGCATCGTGAACACCATGGCCTCGCTCGAGGGGGCCGATACCGCCACCATCGGCCACAAGGTCGGCGCCGCGCTGGTCGGCACCTTCCTCGGCATTCTCGTCTCCTACGGTTTCGTCGGCCCGATCGCCGCAGCCATGGAGCACCTGGCGCACGAGGAGGGCAAGGCGTTCGAGGTGGTGAAGATGGCGCTGGTGGCGAGCGTGCGCGAATACGCGCCTTCGGTTGCGGTGGAGTTCGCCCGCAAGCTGTTGTTCAGCGAGGTGCGCCCGAGCTTCAATGACCTCGAGGCGCGCCTGAAGAACAAGGACAGGCCCGCGGCCGCCGCCGGCGCCGCCGCGCCGGGCGCGACGGCGAGCGCGGCCGCCCGGTAGCGACGGCCGTGGCGCGCAAGGGCGACGGGCGCCCCATCGTCATCGTCAAGCGCTACAAGCGCGCTGGCGGTGGGCATCATGGCGGTGCCTGGAAAGTCGCCTACGCTGACTTCGTCACCGCCATGATGGCGTTCTTCCTGGTGATGTGGCTGGTGACGGCGGTGTCGCGCGACCAGCGCGCGGCGATCTTCGACTACTTCAAGAACCCGAGCATGGAGCAGGGCAAGAGCGTCAAGCCCGCGCCTGGCATGGCCGGTCCGGGCGGCGCCAGCACCAGCCCGATCAACCTGCACGGCGGACTCGACGCGCCGCGCGTGGCTTCGGTCGTCCAGCCCGGCATCGGAGCACCCGTGACGCCGCCCAAGCCGCCGAGCGATGCACCCCAGCACGGCGAGGGCGAGGATCTGGCCGCGGCCCGCGAGGCGGTCAACGCCGCCGAACGCCAGCAGCTCGAGTCGCTCATGGAGGATCTCAAGAAGGCCATCGACAAGAGTCAGGCGCTGCAACCATTCAAGGATCAGCTGCTGCTCGACATCACTCCCGAGGGGCTGCGCATCCAGATCGTCGACCAGCAGAACCGGCCGATGTTCGACAGCGGCAGCGCGCACCTCAAGCCCTATACCCAGGACATCCTCACCGAGCTGGCGCGCTACCTCAACACCGTGCCCAATCGCCTGAGTCTCACCGGGCACACCGACGCTGCGCCCTATGCCGGCGGCAGCGGCCGCACCAACTGGGACCTGTCGAGTGACCGCGCCAATGCCGCGCGGCGCGCGCTCGAGGCGGCCGGCCTGTCGACCGACAAGACCGCGCGCGTCGTCGGTCTGTCTTCGTCGGTGCTGTTCGACAAGGGGGATCCGCGCGATCCGATTAACCGCCGCATCAGCATCATCGTGATGACGCGTCAGGCCGAGGCCGACGCGCTCAAGACCGACACGCCCGCGACCCTCGGGGCGGCGGTCGAGGCCGGCGCGGCGCACTAGGCGCGCCCGCCGCCCGGGCTCAGCTAGTCGGGCAGGTGACTTCCTTGGGCGCGCTCTCCTTCGGCTTCACCAGCTTCCAGTCCGCCGGAACTTCGAACTCCGAAGCCGCGACCGCTCCGGGCGTGATGGCGGTAGTCTCGGTGGAGAACTCGGCCGCCTGGATCATGCCGGGCGGGGTGCTGGTATCTGGCGCCGGTGCCGGCGTCGCGGCCGCGGCGTCGGCCTTCTTTTTCGCAAACAGGCCGCTCACCAGCTTGCTGCCAAAGGTGCTGGCCGCGGAGCCGAGCACCGAGCCGGCTACGCTGTTGCCGGCCGCCTGGCTGGCCGCCGCACCCGCGGCGCTGCCCGCGGCCCCCGCGGCGGAGCCCGCCGCCGCCTCACCGGCTGCCTGGCTGGCGTCGGCGACGGTGTTGCCGCTGCCGGTGCCGCTCTGCTGCGCCTGCTTGGCGGCCCCGCACTGCGGGCCACCGAAGGAGATGCGCACGGCGGTCTTGAGCGGGTAGCCCTTGAAGTCCTCGCTCTTCAGCCCGAGCTGCTTCAGGCTCTCGGCGTAGGGCGCGAGGAACTGGCGCAGCTGCTTGGCCACCAGGGCGTTGGCGTCATCCAGCCCGAGCTTCTGCAGGTAGGCCTTCTGGAACGCACGCCGCTCGTCGAGCCCGGCGATCTGGTCCTGGCTGAGCCACGCATCGAGCGTGATCACGAAATCGCACACGTCGCCCGTTTCGCTGTTCTTGCAGCTCTGGGTCAACGCCAGCTGCGACAGCCGCGCGTCATGGCCGGCAAAGCTCGCGTGCTTATCGGTCTGGCGCGAGTCGATCTTGGGCGGGGACATCTGGCACTTCGAGGTGTCCGGAGCGGGCGTCTTGTTCTGCGCCGCCGGGCATTGCTTGAGCTTGTCCAGTGTCGCCTGCACCTGCTGCGCGGCGGCCTGGCGCTGCGCGGCGGTTGGGAACGGCGACTCCCGGTATTCCTTTTTCTTGGGGTCGAGCGTCCAGGTCAGGTCGCGGTCGAGGCGCACGATCTCGCCACTCTGCGTGTTGCCGCACACCAGCGACAGGAACCCCTCGCAGTGGAAGGTGTTTTCGCGGCGCTCCTTGTCCGCGGTGACGTACTCGGTGTCGGTGCCGTGCGCCTTGACGATGCTTAGATTGAAGGTGCTCTGTTGCTGGACCGTGACATCGGCGCGGGCCGCCGGCCATGCGCTACAAGCGGCAAAGACGACGCACGTGGTGAGCGCACGACGCACGTGTCTGTGAACGGAATGCATGTGGTTCTCCCATGGCCGCGCCACCCATCGACGGGGCGCGCGTCGTTTGCCCGCAGTCTACGCGGACCCTGCACCGCGGACCAAGCCCGCAGCAGCGGCTGTGCCCGCCGTCTCCTGAGATAAAGAACCGCAAAAGCCGCCCCGACCCGCCACCGCTGGCGTGCGCCAGGCCCGTCGGGTCGGTCGTTCCCGGGCGGTGCATGCTTGCCGCGCACGCGCACCTTGGCGCAACATCCCGCGCGCCTGCGCTGCGTCCGCGCCAGGTGCTGCTTAAGGGGATGCGCCATGTGCGACAACGACTCGCTCGATGACATGATGCGGTACCAGCTGCGCGCCGGCGAGCTGTCGCGGCGGCAGTTTGGTGCACTCACCCTCGGCGCGGGTCTGGTCTCAATGCTGCCGGTAACGGCCGGGGCGGTCGAGGTCGCAGAGGCGGACGTCGACATCAAGACTCCCGACGGGAGCGCCGATGCTTACTTCGTGCATCCGGCGCGCGGCAAGGCCCCGGCGATCCTCATGTGGCCGGACATCTTCGGGCTGCGGCCCGCCTTCCGGCAGATGGGCAGGCGGCTGGCCGAGTCGGGCTACGCGGTGCTGGTGGTCAATCAGTTCTATCGCAGCAAGCACGCGCCGACCGCGCCCGAGCACGCCGACTTCGACGACCCGGCGACCCGCAACGCCCTCATGGACCTCACCCACACGCTCAGCCCGGAAACGCAGATGACCGACGCCAAGGCGTTCGTGACCTGGCTCGACGCGCAGCCGGCGGTCGACCGCAAGCGCAAGATGGGCACCATGGGCTATTGCATGACCGGCCCCTACACCATGCGCACGGCCGCGGAGTTCCCCGACCGCATCGGTGCCGGCGCCTCGTTTCATGGCGGTGGTCTGGTCACCGACAAGCCCGACAGCCCGCATCTTCTGATCCCGAAGATCAAGGCGCACTACCTGTTCGCGATCGCGGCGAACGACGATGAGCGCCAGCCGGAGGCCAAGACGGTGCTGCGCGAGGCATTCGCCAAGACGCACGTGCCGGCGGAGATCGAGGTCTACGCCGGCACGCTGCACGGCTGGTGCCCGACCGACTCCAAGGTCTACAACCAGGAGCAGGCCGAGAAGGCCTGGAGCCGCGCCCTGGCGCTGTTCAAGTCGACGCTGGGCTGAAGCCTACAGCCCGAGCTCACTCAGTCCCGGGTGGTCCTGCGGGCGCGGCCCGGGAGCCGGCCAGCGGTAGCTGCGGTCGGCCTCGCTGATCGGCAGGTCGTTGATCGAGGCATGGCGCCGGCGCATGAGGCCGCTGGCGTCGAATTCCCAGTTCTCGTTGCCGTAGGAGCGGAACCATTGGTTCGAGTCGTCGTGCCACTCGTAGGCGAAGCGCACGGCGATGCGATGCTCGCCGAACGCCCAGAGCTCCTTGATGAGGCGGTAGTCGAGCTCGCGGCTCCATTTGCGGCGCAGGAACTCGACGATGGCGGGGCGACCGCCGAAGAACTCCGCACGGTTGCGCCACTGCGAGTCCTCGCTGTAAGCGAGCGAGACGCGCTGCGGGTCGCGCGTGTTCCAGGCATCCTCCGCCATGCGCACTTTGGCTACCGCGCTGGCGTGGCTGAAGGGTGGCTTGTTGGGGGCCGGAGCGGATGCAGCCGCTGTGTCGCTCATGGATTCTCCTCGCCGGCGCTGCCGGTCAGCCGCACGCTGCTTACCACGGCCGCAGTCAGCGCCAGCGCTGCGGCCAGGTACAGCGCCAAGTGTGAGCCCTCGGTGCCGTAGGCGCGAAACAGGATCGCGACGCCGGCCGCCCCCAGGGTCTGCCCGAGCAGCCGGGCCGCGCTCAGCATGCCGCCGGCGGCGCCACTGCGCGAGCGCGGCGCGGCGGCCATTATGGTGCGGTTGTTGGGAGCCTGGAAGAAACCGAAGCCCAGGCCGCACAGGGCCATGCGCCACACGAAGCCGGTGATGCTGCCGTCGTCGGGGAACGCCGCGAGCAGGGCGAGGCCGGCGGCGAGGGCCAGGAGCCCCAGCCCGCCGAGCAATCCCGCCGCGTGCCGATCCGCCAGGCGCCCCGCGAGCGGCGCCGCCAGGGCCAGCGCCAGCGGCCAGGGAGTCATGAACAGTCCGGTGGCCACGGCGCTGTGTCCGAGGCGCTGAATCTCGAATGGCAGCGCCACCAGCGCGGCCATCTGTGCCATGAACGAGCACACCGAGGTCACGATCGACAGCGAGAACAGGCGGCCGCGCAGCAGGTCGAATGGCACGATCGGTCCGGGCCGCGGCAGCTCGTGTCTGACCAGCAGCGCCCCGAGCAGGGCGCCAGCGGCGATCTGCAGCAGCGCCAGCGGCGCGGCGCTGTGATGGGCGAGGGACTGCAGGCCGCTCAGCAGCAGACCGAAGGCTCCGGCACACAGCACCGCGGCGGCGAGATTGAACCGGCGCTGCGAGCGCTCGTTGTCGGGCAGCGCGTAGAGCGCGATGGCGATGGTGAGGATGCCGAGCGGCACGTTGATACCGAACAGCCAGCGCCAGTGCGCGACCGCCAGCACGGCCGAGGCGATGGTCGGACCGAGCGCAGCGGAGGTGGCGACCACGAAGGCGTTGATACCCACGGCGCGCCCGAGGTAGCGGTGCGGGTAGGTGAAACGCACGAGCGCGCCGCTGACGCTCATGATGCCCGCCGCACCCAGCCCCTGCACGATACGCGCGATGCTGAGTGTCAGCAGGTCGGGGGCGAAGGCGCAGCCGAGCGAGGCGAGCGTAAACACCGCAAGACCCGTCTGTGCCACGCGCCGGTAGCCCACGATCTCCCCGAGCGAGGCGAGCGGCAGCAGCAACATGAGGATGGCGAGCTGGTAGGCGTTGATCACCCAGATGGAGGCCGCGGCGCTCGCGTGCAGCTCGCGCGCGATGGTCGGCAGCGCGACGTTGACGATGGTGCTGTCGAGCACCGACATGGTGATGGCGAGCGCGATTGCGGCGATCGCCCAGTAGCGGCGCGGCACGGGCAGGCCGTCGTGGCTTGCGGGGCTGGCGCTCGGTGGGGGCATCGGCGCGCCATCATATAGAGGAGTGACGCCGGTTGTCATAACGCGGCGCGGTCGCGCAGCGGCGCCGCGCTGTGAGCTGCGTCACGCTCTGCGGCCGCCGCAGCCGCCGTCCGCACCGCTAGAATCATGCCGCATACGGCCGCGCCACGCGCACCACGACAACGACAAGAATCATGGAAGAGAACGGGCGCGACCTCCTGGCCGCGGCAACAGCATCCGAACCGGAACGTCGGCGCACCGAGCGCCGCCGGCACGTGCTGCGCGCGCTCTTGCACGGCAGCTTCCGGCCGCGGCGGCGGGGTCCGCGCCGTGCCGACGAGCACCAGGTGAGCGCGGTCGACTGGCACCATCCGCAGTGGCTGGCGATCGCCATGCTGATCGTGGTGTTCTCCGCCGCCGATGCGCTGCTGACCCTCATGCTGATGGAGCGCGGGGCGTACGAGGTCAATCCTTTCATGGCACTGCTGGTGGGCGGCTCGGCGCTGTCGTTCGCGTTGGTGAAGGTCGGGCTGACCGCCGGTGGCGTGGTGCTGCTCACGCAGATTGCGCGCATCCGCGCCTTCGGCCGCATCCCGGTCGGCGTGTTCCTCTACAGCGTGCTGGCGCTGTACGGGGCGCTGATCGCCTACGAATTCAGCCTGCTGAACGCCCCGTAGGCGCCGCCGTCGGCCCTGCGCCCCGTCCGGGGCGGTTTTCCGTTAAACTAAGCCCCTGCGCTGCGCTTTCCCATGCTGGAACCAACTGCCCTCTACGGCGGTAACGCCGAATTCCTCGACGCGCTCTACGAGCAGTACCTGCGCGATCCTCAAAGCGTAGCCGCGCACTGGCGCGACTATTTCGCGCAACTCGGTCCGCCCGCCGCCGAGCGTGCCCACGCACCGGTGCGCAGCCAGCTGGCGCAGCGTGCCGCCGCGGGCCCCGGCGGCGCCGGTACCACTCACGGCGCCGACGTACGCCAGGCGGCGGTGTCGCGCCTGATCCAGGTGTGGATCAACCGCGGGCACCTGCTGGCGAGCATCGACCCGCTCGGCCTCATGACGCGCCCGCGCCCCCGGGTGCTGGACCTCGAGTACTTCGGCCTGTCGCCGGCCGACCTCGACAGCGAATTCATCACCGGCAGCCGCACGCCCGCGGTCCCCAAGCGCATGAAGCTGCGCGACATCCTGGCGCAGCTGCAGTACATCTATGCCGGCAGCGTGGGCGCGGAGTTCGCGCACATGTCCGACTCCGAGGAGCGGCTGTGGCTGCAGGAGGAGTTCCAGGAGGGCCGCCTCACGCACCGCTTCAGCGCCGAGGAGCAGCGCAACATCCTGTGGCAGCTGACCGCCGCGGAGGGCCTGGAGCGCTACCTGCACACCAAGTACGTCGGCCAGAAGCGCTTCTCGCTCGAGGGCGGCGATGCCTTCATCGCGCTGCTCGACGATCTCATCCAGCGCGCCGGCGCCGACGGCGTCGAGGAGCTGGTCATCGGCATGGCGCACCGCGGCCGGCTCAACGTGCTGGTGAACATTCTCGGCAAGTCCCCGGCGGCGCTGTTCTCCGAGTTCGAGGGCGTCTACGACCCGCTGGGTCTCAAGGGCTCCGGCGACGTCAAGTATCACAAGGGCTTCTCCGCCGACCTGCGTACCCCGAGCGGCAATGTGCACACGGTGCTGGCGTTCAACCCCTCGCACCTGGAGGTCGTGAATCCGGTCGTCGAGGGTTCGGTGCGCGCGCGCCAGGAGCGCCGCGACGATGCGCAGGGCGCGCGTGTGCTGCCGGTGCTGGTGCACGGCGATGCGGCCTTCGCCGGCCAGGGGGTCGTCATGGAGACGCTGCAGCTGTCGCAGGCGCGCGGCTTCTTCACCGGCGGCACGATCAACATCATCATCAACAACCAGGTCGGCTTCACCACCTCGGACGTGCGCGATGCGCGCTCCACCCTGTACAGCAGCGATGTCGCCAAGATGCTGGAAGTGCCGATCTTCCACGTCAACGCCGACGATGCCGAGGCGGTGGTGTTCGTGACGCGGCTGGCGCTCAAGTACCGCATGCGCTTCCGCAAGGACGTGGTCATCGACCTGGTGTGCTACCGGCGCCACGGCCACAACGAGGCCGACGAGCCGGCGGCGACCCAGCCGGGCATGTACCAGGTCATCCGCCAGCACCCGACTGCCCGGCGCCTGTACGCCGATCAGCTCATCGCCGCCGGCGCGCTGGGCGAGGCGGACACCGAAGCGATGTTCGAGCAATACCGTACCGGGCTCGATGAGGGGCGGCCGCAGGCGCGCGCCTCGCTCGGCATGATCGGCAACAAGTACACGGTGGACTGGAGCGCCTACACGCAGGTGGACTGGACCGAGCGCGTGTCTACCGGCATCGAGCTGACGCGGCTGCGCGCGCTCGGCGAGCGCATCACGCAGGTTCCCGAGGGCTTCACGCTGCACCCGCGCGTGGCGCAGGTGATCGCCAACCGCAGAAAGATGATTGCCGGCGAGCTGCCGCTCGACTGGGGCTGCGCCGAGACGCTGGCCTATGCCGGCCTGATCGCCGACGGCTTCGGCGTGCGCATCACCGGCCAGGACAGCGGCCGCGGCACCTTCTTCCACCGCCACGCGGTGTGGCACGACCAGAACAGCGACGCCACCTGGATTCCGTTGCAGCACATCGCAGCGCCGCAGCCGCGCACGCAGGTGATCGACTCGGTGCTGTCGGAAGAGGCCGTGATGGGCTTCGAGTACGGCTACTCGACCACCGACCCCGGCGCGCTGGTGGTATGGGAGGCGCAGTACGGTGACTTCGCCAACGGCGCGCAGGTGATCATCGACCAGTTCATCAGCTCCGGTGAGGCCAAGTGGGAGCGCTTCTGCGGCCTGGTGCTGCTGCTGCCGCACGGTTACGAGGGGGCGGGCCCGGAGCATTCCTCGGCGCGCCTGGAGCGATTCCTGCAGCTGTGCGCCGAGAACAACATGCAGGTGTGCGTACCTTCGACGCCGGCGCAGATGTTCCACATGCTGCGACGGCAGATGCGCCAGTCGTTCCGCAAGCCGCTCATCGTCATGTCCCCCAAGAGCCTGCTGCGCCACGAGCTGTCGGTGTCGGCACTCGAGGACCTGACGCGCGGCTACTTCGCGCGCGTCATCGGCGAGGTAGACGAGCTCACCGCTGCCGACGTGCGGCGCGTGGTGTTCTGCAGCGGCAAGGTGTACTTCGATCTGCTCAAGGCGCGCCGCAAGGAGGGTCTGCAGGACGTCGCGCTGATCCGCCTCGAGCAGCTGTACCCGTTCCCGACCGAGGAGTACCAGACGATTCTCAACCGCTATCCCAATGCACGCGAGGTCGTCTGGTGCCAGGAAGAGCCACAGAACCAGGGCGCCTGGTACCAGATCCGCCATCGCCTGCAGGAGCTGGCGCTCGGGCGCAGGCCCGTGCTGTACGCCGGCCGCGCCCCGGCGGCGGCGCCGGCCACCGGCATCGGCAAGATTCACGAGATCGAGCAGCAGGGGCTGGTGTCGGCGGCACTGCACTCGACCGCGACCGAGGAATCCGGACGCGACACCACGCGCCTGAAATCCCTGCCGGCGCAGTCGGCCGCGCCCCCGGCGCAGCCCGCGCCGCCTGCGACCCCATTGAGAAAGCGCTCATGAGCACCGAAATCCGAGTTCCGCAGCTGCCCGAGTCGGTCGCGGACGCGACCCTGGTCGCCTGGCACAAGCAGCCCGGCGATGCCATCCGCCGCGACGAGAATCTCGCCGATCTCGAGACCGACAAGGTCGTGCTCGAGGTGCCCGCGCCCGCCAACGGCGTCGTGCGCGAGATCCGCGTGCAGAGCGGCGCGGTCGTCACCAGTGGCCAGGTGCTCGCCGTCATCGAGGAGGGCGCCGCGGCGGCCACTAAGCCGGCAGCCGCACCGGCGCCCGCCGCGCCGGCAGCCACCAGGGCAGCCCCGGGCAAGGCACCGCCGTCCAAGACCGCGAGCGCCGGCGCCGATGGCGGCCGGGACGCGGCCAAGCTCAGTCCGTCGGTACGGCGCCTGGTCGAGGAGAATCGCCTCGATCCGGCATCGATCGCCGGCTCGGGACGCGAGGGGCGCCTCACCAAGTCAGACGTGGTCGACTATCTCGGCAAGCGGCCGGCGGAAAACGCGGCACCCGCGGCACCCGCGGC
>Ga0134125_10005697_pt1 | contig 14115 bp, 12 predicted proteins | sample KB31751_FD_96464 | JGI IMG/M metagenome (GOLD analysis project Ga0134125, IMG submission 96464) | Terrestrial soil microbial communities with excess Nitrogen fertilizer from Kellogg Biological Station, Michigan, USA - KB3-175-1 | ecosystem: Environmental > Terrestrial > Soil > Unclassified ... | reverse complement strand
TCCGCGTCCGGTCGGCGTCCATTTCCTGCCGGGCAAGCTCGCAGGCTTTCCCGAAACCCACGATACCCGGCACGTTCAGGGTGCCGCTTCGCATCCCGCGCTCATGGCCCCCGCCGTCTATCTGGGCCGCCAGCCGGACCCGCGGCGACCGACGCCGTACATATAACGCGCCGACCCCTTTCGGTCCGTAGAGTTTATGAGCCGACAACGCCAGCAGATCGATCCCGTCGGCATTCACATCGATGGCGACTTTCCCCGCCGCCTGCGTCGCATCGGAAAAAAAGAGCACGCCATGCCGCCTGGCGATCCCGCTGATCTCCCGGACCGCCTGAATGACACCGACTTCGTTATTCGCATACATGACCGCGATGAGCGTGGTGGTTGGCCGGATCGCGGCCTCGAGGGCGGCAAGATCGATCAGACCGGCCCCATCGACCCCCAGCCAACTGACCTCCGCACCCAGGCGCTCCAGGTGATGACAGCTATCCAATACGGCTTTGTGTTCCGTGACGACGGTGATCAGGTGATTGCCTTTGGAAGCGTACGCCTCGAAGACGCCCTTGATCGCCAGATTGTCGGCTTCGGTCGCACCCGACGTGAAGACGATCTCTTTCGCCTCCGCGCCGATGAGCGCCGCTACTTGCTCCCGCGCCAGTTCCACCGCCTCCTCCGCCTCCCAACCCTTCGCATGGCTGCGACTTGCCGCATTTCCGAACCGCTCCGTGAAATACGGGAGCATCGCCGCTACTACGCGCGGGTCACAGGGCGTCGTGGAATTGTTATCGAGATAGACCGGGAGCCTGAGCATTCCGCAAAATTAGCAAATTCCGGCCGCCCGCTCACCGGCAGCTCCATTGGTAACTGTCCGTTTCGGGGTTCGCGCCGGAAGCGGTGATCTTCGAAATCTTTCCCGTCCCGTCCATGGCATACCGGAAGGTCGTCGTGCCGTTGATGTTGGAGATACCCGTCACCCTGTTGGCCGTCCGAATAAAGGGAACGGGGTAATTGAGCAGTTGGTATTCGCTCCAGTAATCGCCGGGTGCCGCCGGTTCGCTGTTATAGCTGTATGTATTCGTAAAACTGGTGCCGCCGATAGCCGTGGTGACGCTCACCAGGTTGCCGCCGGTCCAGGTGAAGGTTTCTGAGCTGATGACCGTCCCGCTGCTGTCCTGTTCGATTAGCTTCTGTACCTGATCCCCCGCAAATGTGTAGATCAGCAGATAGCTGGAGCCTCCGCTGAGACTCGTAAAATGATCCGTCTGAACGCGCCCGCTGCTGTCCAGCGTCACCGAATCGGCGCTTCCGGGTTTTCCTGAGACCGACGTGTTCATGATCACCATGTTTCCCGGGTAGGTGTAAGTCTTTTCCGTTGTCGGATATCCGGGATCGGTGGTCTCGGCGGCCTGGATGCGCCCCTGCTCGTCATAAGTGAGGGTTATCGTTTGAGTGCCGGTACGCTGGATCGAGATCCTGGCCAGCTCGCAGGCCTGCCCCGTCTGCCCGCCGTTGCCCTTCTTGCTGCAGGCAGGTGGAAAAGTGAGTAATAAGAGGGCCGCCACGAAATAGGAAAGCGTTCTTGTCAGCATGTCCGATAGTTTTTTGCGCTCCGCCGATACGACTGCAAAAGCCGATCCCACCTTGTCCGGCGCTTACCTGGCCGGCCCCTTCGCGTCCACATTTCCCTGGCGGCGGCCGTCCCCTGCAACCATTCGCCCTGATCAAACTCATTAAATTCCGATTTTCACGCGTACATTCATTCCATGCAAAAAGTCGAACACATTGGCATCGCCGTGCGGGACCTCGCCGTCTCGATCCCGCTCTTCGAGCGATTGCTGGCGGCAAAATGCTACAGGACGGAGACCGTCCCGTCTGAAAGGGTCGAGACCGCCTTCTTCCGTAGCGGCGAGACGAAGGTGGAGCTGCTACAGGGTTTGAGTCCCGACAGCGTGATCAGTAAATTCGTTGAAAAAAAAGGCGAGGGAATGCATCATATCGCGTTCGCCGTAGCGGATATCCATGCCGAGATGGAACGGCTCCGCGCGGAAGGGTTCACCCTGCTTAGCGATTCGCCCAAAGAGGGCGCCGACAATAAATTGGTCTGTTTCGTCCACCCGAAGGATACGGGCGGCGTACTTATCGAATTGTGTATGGACAGGCCCTGAGACCCCCAGCGCAGCCATCCGCGCGTCACCTACGGGATGATGAACTCGCTCAATACGCTGCTCTTTCCCTTGAGGTCCGTTGCGCGCACGAAATACGTTCCTGCGGCCAGTTTATTCTGGAAGTTCACGGTCATTGTCGCAGACTGCATGAAGACATTCCGCTGCACCACCTCTCCGCTCGCCGCCACGATGTCCACCTGCCAGTCCGAAGCCTGCGGCTGATCCGGAACGACATTGACGAAACTTGTCGCCGGGTTGGGATACACCTGGATTCCATGGCCGCCCGCCGTCGTGCGCACAACCCGGATCTGCGAATAGGTCTCCTGGCCCGTCTGGTCCGTGATCTTTAGCCGATAATACCAGCCGCCGTCATCGGGCGCATTGCCCAGGCCCAACGGAAGTTCGTCCGGGTAGCGGTAATGGGCGGTATTGCCGTCCGCAGTCGCAGGGAGGGTGGCGATATCCGTGAAATTGTCGCTACTGTTGTGGCTGCGCTGGATCACGTACTGGCGACCCGCGGTCTCGTTTTCGGTATTCCAGTTCAGTTGCACCGACCGCTGACCGGTCGGCATGGCCATCCAGCCGGAAAGGCCGGCTGCGAGCAGAGCAGGGCCGCGACTATACACGTATTGCACCGTAAAAGTCATCGTGTTGGTGATGCCTGCGCTATAATAATAATCCGCGTGGTTGGCTGAATTGAGATTGGTAAATGTGAAAGCCTGGTATTGGAGGCTCACATTGCCCGATCCGAGAAAATTGGCGACGACGTTCACCGTATCGGTGGATACGTGGTTTTTGAGGAGGCTGACCGGCGCCTGGGTCACCTCCTGACCGGCCGACAACGGATAATCTCCAAGCGATTGGCTCGAGACGTTTGCGTATGGCGCCGGGAGTGCGGCACCCGAAAACTTATCCTGCAAGCCCACGGCCAACGTATAAGTTTCCGCCACGGAATCGGAGTTCCGGAGCGTGAATCCGTACATCGTATTCGTGAGGGCGGAGATCCTTACCGACACCAGCGTGCCCGAATCTGGACTGAACTGGGGGAACTGCAGGTGATAAACACCAAAACCGTCACTCGACAGGGTGGTGTCGTAGGCCTTGGTATCCTGATTGCTATAACCAGTAGTAGACTGTGCCCTGAGGGCCGCGCCTGATATGAGGGTGGCCACCAGGACGAGGCCCACTTTTTTTCGGATGAGAGGAATGTAGCTTTGCATCTTAGTAAGGATATTGGGTTGCAGCCTTTGTAGAACTGATTTGACCCATTATTTATTTTACTTATTTAGCAGTTCTGGCAAAAAAATTTGTCTTTTCCGGCGTTGTGGCCTGCCTTCTTTGGGCAGGGCTGCCGGGATGTGCTAAATAGAGAAGTTCAGGTGGGAAATACTTATCAAAAATGAGGCCGGAGATGGGAAAAATACTACTCATTTCGGGACCTTTCTAAAAATAAAAAAAGGTCGGCTTTTTGAGAATAAATCTCGCCGACCTTTTTTTATTAATGTCCTGTCAGACCAGGTCTTTCAGGCACCTCCGCTTTAGAGGCGGTTTCGAGTGGTGACCCCTACCTGGCGATAAGTATTTTATTTACCTGTTTGGAGCCATCTGATCCCGTGATCACGATCAGATAATTACCCGCCGGCAAAGATGATACGCTCAGCGCTACCGTCGAGCCGCCGGCGTTCGTCACGTTCCTTTCGAGCATTACCTGTCCTGCCAGATTCACGAGTCGGATGTTGGCGTTGAAATTGGCTTCACCGCCCAGCGTGATGTTCACATTGTCCGTTGCGGGATTCGGATACACGTTCACCGTTGCGGCGGTCCCGAAGCGCACGGCCCTGACACCGGAATACGCGGTGCGGCCGTCGCGGTCCACCATGACAAGACGGTATTCGTTCGTGCCATCGGCGGGATGGCCGTCCCTGAAACTGTAGTTGATCGGTGAAGCGGAAGTGCCGGCTGCCTGCACGGAGCCGAGGTCATTCCACTTCTCCCCGGCATTCGACGATGCCTGGACCGTAAAATGATCGGAGTTGGCCTCCATGTCGGTCGTCCAGCTCAGGTTGACCGACCCGTTATCGACGGCGGCATTGAAGTCCGCAAGGATCACCGGCAGCGTTCCCACGCTGTTGAGGTTGTTCGGGCCCGCGACCAGGTTACCGAACGATGCGTTGCCGTTATTGGCGATCGTGTTATTGACAAAGCCGTTCGGCGCGTTACCGATCTGTTTGAAATAGGTGGTCGACCCGCCCGAGGGGAAGGCCGTGAGCACCCCGTCAAAGTCCCCGGCGCTTTTGGCATTGATGAGCGAACTCGCATCAGCCAGTTCGATCTTGCTGCCCGTCGCATCGTTTACGATGATGAGGCTGTAGGAATTGGCAAAGGTGGTGGCGCCGGAACTGCCGATCGTCAGGGTAGCTCCGCTGGCCAACTGCATGATCGTCGCATTCGAGAGGTTGACGTTGGCGTTGAGGTTCAGGCTCACGCCCGAGTTGAGCACAATCAGGCAGTTGCTGCAATTCTGGGGCGGTTCGGCGGCTTGCCAGACGCCCGGACCGGTCGGCGTGTGCCAGTTCCCGGAAACAATAGCGGTGTAGGTGCCGCCGCTTTGGGCGGAAGAAGTGAAAGAGAAAAAGGTGAGGGTTAACACGGTAAGTACCGCGGAGTAAAACTGTTTCATGATCGCTAACGCATTATTAGATAATTAAATGTGGTTTCGGTGCCGAGGAAACTGGAAGGGTGGATTCAATGCGTATTGGACATAAGTATTTGCGGTCATCCGGTTGACGGTGCGCACAGACATGCCACTGCCGGGTGATAGATCGGTTTTAATAAATTAGAGGATGATTGGGTTGTCTAACGTAAGCCAGGAGACTTGTCTTTCGGTAGGAGGGAAGTAATGGACAAACATAGAAAGAAAACGACGAAAATGCAAGAGGGGCCCCTAAAAATTTATTCGGATTATGAACTCCCTGAGGACGAAAAGGATACGAAGTCGGGCAGCGGCGCCTACCTGTCTCTTTTTATAATTACCGCGAATTCCCACCATTTTAATGGTAAGAGTACCCGCCGGGTGCCGAAGCGCCCCCGACCACGCCGCCTACACCCCGTCTTCCGCGGCATCTATCTTGCTGATTCCCAACTTATCAAGTGCTAACTGCGCGGCGATCTGGCTCGCGTCTTTCTTATTATAGGCCTTGCCTTGCGACAGCAGTTCGCCATCCACCACCGCCCCGACAGTGAAAAGGCGCCGGCCCCCCTCGACCCGTTCGTCAAGCGTTTCGAATTCGAGGTTCTTCCCGTTCTTGTTCGCCCAGCCGTAGAGCTTGTTTTTGTGGTTGATCTCCAGGTTTTCGAGATCGTCGAGGAAGAGGTAGGGCTGGATCACCCGCTCCATGACCCATTGCCGGGTCTTTTCAAACCCCTTGTCGAGGTAGATGGCCCCGACGATGGCCTCCAGCGTATTGCCGAAGATCTGGCTCATCTTCAGACTGGAATCAAACTTATTAAAATTGCTTATCTTCTTCAGCCCCATCTTGATGGCGATCTCGTTCAGCTGGTTGCGGTTCACCATCTTACTCCTCATTTCCGTGAGAAAGCCTTCTTCCTTGTAAGGGTATTTCTTGAAGAGGAAGTCGGCGATGATGGCGCTCAGGATCGCGTCACCCAGGTATTCCAGCCGTTCGTTGTTTTCGTCCGCGCCGTCCTTGACCGAGCGGTGCGTAAGGGCAATCTTGTACAGGACGGCCTTGTTTGGTGCAAAACCAAGCACATTTCGAATCTGCTTTTTTAAAGAAGCGACCGTGGCATCGCCCTTTATGATCTTTTCAAGGATTCCCACAACAACAAGCTACAATTTTTTGTCCAATTATTAATATATTTTCACCAAACACCCGACCCGGTGGGACCACGACGCGGGGTTCAGGCCTGGTGTTTTTTCAGAATGATGCAGGCGTTATGGCCTCCGAATCCGAAGGTGTTGCTCAGCGCCGCACGGACTTTTCGCTGCTGCGGTTTCCAGAAAGTAAAATTCAGGCGGGGATCCAGGTCCGGATCATCCGTAAAGTGGTTGATCGTGGGAGGGACTTGGTCGTGGACGACCGACATCACGCTCGCGATGGCTTCGATGACGCCCGCGGCCCCGAGACAGTGGCCCGTCATGGATTTGGTCGAGCTGATGTTGGCGGAGTAGGCATGGTCGCCGAATACGTCGGTGATGGCCTTCATCTCGGCCGTATCGCCGAGCGGGGTGGAGGTTCCGTGGGTGTTGATATAATCGATGTCCCCGGGCTGCATGCCGGCGTCGCGGAGCGCGGCCGTCATGACATTTTTTGCACCGAGGCCTTCGGGATGGGGTGCGGTCAGGTGGTAGGCGTCCGCCGTTGCGCCACAGCCGGCGATCTCGCAATAGATCTTTGCACCGCGAGCCCTGGCATGGTCGAGGTCTTCCAGCACGAGGACCCCGGCCGCCTCTCCCATGACGAATCCGTCGCGATCCTTGTCATAGGGGCGGCTGGCGCTGCCCGGATCGTCGTTCCGCTCGCTGAGCGCCTTCATCGCATTGAATCCGCCGATACCGCTCTCGCTCACGACGGCCTCGGAGCCGCCCGCGATGATGATGTCGGCCATGCCGAGCCGGATGAGGTTGAAGGCTTCCATCATGGCGTTCGTCGAAGAGGCGCAGGCGCTGGTAACGGCGAAGTTCGGTCCCCGGAATCCGTGGCGCATGGAAATATGGCCGGCGGCGATATCCAGGATCATCTTGGGAATGAAGAAAGGGTTGAATCTCGGAGTGCCGTCTCCCTTCGCAAAATTGATCACTTCATCCTGGAAGGTGGTGAGGCCCCCGATGCCGCTCGCAAAGACCACGCCCACGCGATCCGGATTGGTGGTGGCTTCGTCCATCCCGGCATCCCTGACCGCCTCATCGGAGGCCGCAAGGGCAATTTGCGTATACCGGTCGACTTTTCGCGACTCTTTTCTATCGAGGTATTCCAGCGGATCGAATCCCTTTAATTCACATGCGAAACGGGTCTTGAACTTGGAGGCATCGAAGAGCGTGATAGGGCCGGCACCCGATACGCCATTCAGCAACGCGGCCCAGTAGCTGGCCGCATTGTTCCCGATAGGTGTAAGGGCTCCGATCCCCGTTATGACGACTCGTTTCAATTGCATATAGGACATTAAGGATAAATCCGCCTTCTAAGCCCGATTGCTTGAAAAAGGCGGATCCAACGAATTTATTGCAGCGAACCAAAGATTACAAAGTGAAGTCTCAGCTTATTTTGCATGCTCTTCCAGGTAAGCGATAGCCTGACCCACAGTGGTAATGGTCTCGGCTTGTTCGTCCGGAATGGAGATATTGAATTCCTTCTCAAACTCCATGATCAGTTCGACGGTGTCCAATGAATCCGCACCGAGATCATTGGTAAACGACGCCTCGTTAGTCACTTCGGCTTCTTCCACCCCGAGCTTGTCCACTATGATTTTCTTGACTCTTGTAGCGATGTCAGACATACAGATTTGATTTTTATTAGTTATACGGCTGCAAATGTATAAAAAATGGGGAAAACCAAACAAAAAACTAACATTTTTAATAACTTCGGCGTCCCGGCCAAATGGGGTTAAAACGGTATGGCGCTAAGGATGATTGATCACGGTACAAAGGAATACCAGCAGATGGTTCAACTGCGTAATGACATGTTGCGCAAGCCGCTGGGGCTTGAATTCGACAAGGGGGAACTCGACAGGGAAAAGGACGACATTCTGATGGGCGCATTCGAAGACGACCGCCTGTTGGGCTGCTGTCTCATGACGCGCATGGACGCCTCGACGCTCCGCCTCCGCCAGATGGCTGTCCCCAACAACATGCAGGGCAAGGGTGTCGGCCGTGCGTTGATGATCTTTGCTGAAAATATCGCCCGGGACCTGGGGTACAAAAAGCTGTGCATGCACGCCCGGTCCACGGCCGTCGGTTTCTACCAGAAACTCGGCTATCATATCAGCGGGGACGAGTTCACTGAAGTGACCATCCCGCACTTTGTCATGGAAAAGGCCTTATAGGGCTGCGAAACAACGCAGCCTCCGGCGAGACCGGTCGGCCCCCCGCGAAACCAGCCACCTACGAAACGAGGCGGAAATTGACCGGGTACCGGTAGATCTTGTTCTCGTTCGCCTTTATCGCAGCCATGATCACGAGTATCACATTCATGACGCCCAGGACCCACAGCAGGACGAAGCCGATTGCGATCAGGCAGAGCGGTATACAGACCAGCGCGAGGATCAGCACCGTGATCTGAAAATTCAGCGATTCTTTGGCGTTCTCCCTGACAAATTCGGATTGGTCCTTCCGCAGCAGATAGATGACCAGCGGGCCGAAGACGCCAACCCCGTAAATGAGGGCCAGCACGTGGGCAAGTACGGCCAGCAGCCGGTCGTCGGCAGACGGTTTGAACAGGGGATAATCTTCCGCCATAGGAGGTTATTAGGTAAACGAAAGGCACAGCGTTTTCCGGGAGTTCAGGCGGGAACGCCGTCGGCCAGCACAAAATTCCCCATTCGCCGCAGGAAGCCAAGCAGGTCGGCCATCGTGCGGATGTCGGCCGCGACCAGCAGGAAGTGTTTGCCGGTCTGTTTCAGCTTCGCCTTATTGGTATGTTTCTGCAGATACTCGAGGATCAACCGGAACGTCCCGGATTCGAAATAAGGGGAGTCGGGCCGGTCGATGAAGTAACAACGCAGGTCCTCCTGCTTCAGGATCAGTTTCTCGAACCCGAGGTTGACCGCGATCTTCCGGATCCGGACCGTATCGAATAAGTCTTCGACCTGCGGCGGGATCGGACCGAAGCGATCGATCATTTCCGTATGGAGCGCCACCAGCTCCTCCTCTGTTTCGCAATTGTCCAGCCGGGTATACAGCGAGAGCCGCTCTGTGATGCTTTCCACATAGTCGTCCGGAATAAGGATCTCCAGGTCCGTGTCGATCGTGCAATCCTGCACGTAGTCTTCCTGTTTGGCGATCTCTTCCTTGAACAGCTCGCGGAATTCCGTGCGCTTCAGCTCGCGGATGGCTTCGTCCAGCACCTTCTGGTACATCTCGAACCCGATCTCCACCATAAAGCCGCTTTGCTCGCCGCCCAGGAGGTTGCCGGCGCCGCGGATATCCAGGTCCCGCATGGCGATCTGGAAGCCGCTGCCCAGGTCGCTGTGTTGCTCGAGCGTCTGCAAACGCTTCCTCGAATCGGTGGGCAGAGTGGCCAGCGACGGCGCGAGCAGGTAGCAGAACGCCTTCTTGTTGCTGCGTCCTGCCCTCCCGCGCAACTGGTGCAGGTCGCTAAGGCCGAAATGATGGGCATTGTTGACGATGATCGTGTTGACGTTGGGAATATCCACGCCGCTTTCCACGATGTTGGTGCAGACCAGGACGTCGTATTTCCGGTCGATGAAGTTCAGGATCCGGTCCTCCAGTTCGTGCCCTTCCATCTGCCCATGCGCATAGCCGATGCTGAGGTCGGGGCAAAGCGCCTGTATGATCGCGGCCATTTCGGCAAGGCCCTGGATGCGGTTGTAGATAAAGAAGACCTGGCCGCCGCGTTCCGTCTCATAATAGATGGCATCGCGGATGAAGTCCTCGTTGTAGCCGTGCAGCTCGGTCTGGATCGGCTGCCGGTTTGGCGGAGGCGTATTGATGATACTCAGGTCGCGCGCACCCATCAGGCTGAAATGGAGCGTCCTGGGAATGGGTGTCGCCGTTAGTGTCAGGCAGTCGACATGCGTCCTTAGTGTCTTGATCTTTTCCTTGTGCGCGACGCCGAATTTTTGTTCCTCGTCGATGACCAGCAGGCCAAGGTCTTTGAATTTGACATCCTTGCCGAGGATCGCGTGGGTACCGATGATGATGTTGATCTTTCCCTCAGTGAGATCTTTCAGCGTCTCCTTTTTCTCTTTCGACGATTTGAACCGGTTGATAAAGTCTACGCGCACCGGGAAATCCCGCAGGCGTTCGGAAAAGGTCTTGTAATGCTGGAACGCGAGGATCGTCGTCGGCACCAGGACCGCCACCTGCTTGTTGTCGCAGCAGGCCTTGAAGGCGGCCCGTATCGCAATTTCCGTTTTCCCGAATCCGACGTCGCCGCAGACCAGGCGGTCCATCGGGGCTGCGGCTTCCATATCCTTCTTCACATCGGCCGTCGCCTTGCTCTGGTCCGGCGTGTCCTCGTAGATGAAAGAAGCCTCCAGCTCGGTCTGCATATAGTTGTCGGGCGTGAATGCAAAACCCTTTTCGGCCTTTCGCTGGGCGTATAGCCTGATCAGGTCGAAGGCGATTTCCTTGACGCGCGTCTTGGTCTTTTCCTTCAATTTCTGCCAGGCGTCGCTGCCGAGCTTGTTGACCTTCGGGACCGAGCCTTCCTTCCCGGTGTATTTCGAGATCTTGTGGAGTGAATTGATATTGACGTAAAGGATGTCGCTGTCCCTGTAGATGATCCGCACGGCTTCCTGCAGCCGTCCGCCCGCTTCGATCTTTTGCAGGCCGCTGTATACCCCGACGCCGTGGTCGATATGCGTGACAAAGTCGCCAGGCTGCAATTCCCGGAGCGTACGGAGCGTGATCGCCTTGTTCTTGTTGTAAGCCTGCTTGACCTTGTACTTATGATAGCGCTGGAAGATCTGGTGATCGGTATAACAGACGAGTTTGAGATCGTCGTCGATGAAGCCCTCGTGAATCGACTGCGGAATCGGGTTAAAGGTCACCTCGGCGTGAAGGTCCTCGAATATCGTTCGGAGCCGTTCGAGCTGGCGGGGGTTTTCGGCGAAAAGGCAAAGCGTGTATTTCTTGTTTTCCCAGGACTTAAGGTCCTTGATGAGCAGATCGAACTGGCGGTTGAACGCGGGTTGCGGGCGGGTGTGGAACTCCAGCTCGAACGGCGCTCCCCCGCCCGGCCACGGAGCGGTGTCGGAGCGGGTGCCGGCGCCGGGGCCGAATTCCACGAGATGGAACCTGGTCAGTATCTTTTCGATCTCCGCCGCCGTGACGAATTCGTCCGGCGTGACGTCCGCCTTTTCCATCCTGTCCTCGTCCTCCTCCATCGCGGCCCTCGCGGCGCCGCGCTGTATGCGCGTTTCGGCAGGCGGGGTCCGGGCATGGGTGCGCATGAACAATTCCAGCTCCTCTTCCTGGAGCACGAGCCTTTCCCGCGTGAAACCCCAGTCCTCCATCCAGACGACGGTGTTCTCCGGCAGGAATTCGAGTAAGGAGATCTTTTCCCCGCTGTCGGGGCGGTTGTCCACGTTGGGAATGATGTTAACCTGGAGCAGTCTGCGTTCGCTCATCTGCGTTTCCGGATCGAAGATGCGGATCGAGTCCACATCGTTGCCGAAAAGCTCCACCCGGTAGGGCTTTTCGTTCCCGAAAGAATATATATCGAGGATGCCCCCGCGCAGCGCGAATTGCCCCGGCTCATACACGAAATCGGTTCGTTCGAAGCCTTTATCAACCAGGGACTGCAGTAAGCCGTTCAGGTCGAGCGCATCGCCGGCCTTGATCCCGATGATATTCCCCGATAAGGTCGACGGCAGGACCACCTTTTCGAAAAGCGCTTCGGGATAACTGATAATCAGCTTCTTTCCGCCGCCCCTCGCCGTCGTCAGCCGCGTCAGTGCCTCGGTCCGGAGCATGACGTGACTGCTGTTGAGCAACCGGTAGTTCTTTTTATTCTTGAAAGACGACGGGAAATAGAACAGGTCGAGGGCGCCGGTCAGGCTTTCGACCGTATTGTGCAAATAGGCGGCGGCTTCGGCGTCGGTACAGACGACCAGGTGGTTGAGCTGCCGGGTCATCTCCTGCTGAACGAGCGCGCTGATCAGGAATCCGGGCGAACTGCCGTGAAGGTTGCGGCAGGCGATCCGTTGAGGGCCGGACAATAGGATCCTGTCCGCCAACTGGAAAAGGCGGGGTGAATGAATAAAAGACCCAAGGAGCTCCTCACTTGTCATTTCCTGCCGCAAATATACATAAAAGCGCTTAAGCAACCGATCGGCACAAATTCACGTAAATCTTAATAAAGTACTCGTTGATCGGATTCTACGCTGATGTCTAGCCGGGTCATTTTCCCCGGCAACACTTTTACCGGTGCGATATTGTTCTGTTCATCCCTCCGGGTCGCATAGAACAATTTGCCCTTCCTGGTAAAGACGGAGTAGGTCCCGGGGGGCAGCGGGATCCGAAAGTTTCCCTTGTCATCGGTATCGGCCTGGCGGATCAGTTTCGTATGGACAGCTTCACAATAAGGAGAGGTCCCCTGCCGGGTCACCTGGCGGTCGTTGGTCAGCTCAAACACGCAGATCGTACCCTTTATTCCTGGTCCTTTCGGGGGATGCCGGACCGTGTCGTCCCCCGGTGCTTTGGCATGGCGGGGCGGAGAAGGCATCCGGTTTCCTCCTACAAGGTACAGGCGGCCTTGCAATCCGGATGTTTGAAGGCGGAATACGTCGCAGGCACCATGAGCGCAAGGGGGGTCAGCGAAACGAAGGCCCAGGATCGAAGCCGCGACCACCCAGCTCGCCGCCACGATCACCCGGCGCGTGATCACGGCCACGCAGCTTGCCGCCACGGAGAGGAGGTGCGTGATCACGGCCAGCAGGCGCGCTGCCACGGCCATCCAGCGCTTCAGCACGGTCATCCGGCGTGCCATATTTAAACCAAAAAAGTCCATAAAAACTGTAATTTTAGAAAAAGTTATATAAAATACACTTATGAACAGAAGGGACCCGTCCTTGATCCTAGTACCCGTCGCCCTATCCATTCTCGTACTCTCCGGATTGACTTCCCGGGCCCAGGTGCCTGTTACAGATATCCCCACGCTTCAAAGGAACATACAACAGCTCGAGCCAATGATTCGCCAGGATCAGGAGCGACTGACCCGCACCGCCCTGCAAAAGGGCTGGCCGTTGATCATACCCGGCAAGAAGGGCCAGTTGATGTACCTGCACGGCATTGACGCACTCGGCAGACCGCTCTATGTCAAAACGGTCGACAACATTATTTCCGCCGCCACCATCCGGACAAGCCAGCTCTGGGCGGGCGGCGCCACCCATCTTTCGCTCAGCGGTTCTTCCGACAATATCAAAGGTAAGATTGCGGTTTGGGATGAAGGCCTGGTTCGGCCAACCCATGTCGAGCTCACCGGGAGGGTGGTCCAGGTCGATAATTCCCCCATTTTGAGCGACCACTCCACGCACGTGTCGGGCACGATGATCGCTGCCGGCGTCAACCCGGTCGCCAAGGGGATGGCGTATGGGGAGCAGTTGCTCCAATGCTACGATTTCACCGGGGACGCGGTGGAAATGAACGCGGCGGCCCTGCAGGGCCTGCTGGTCTCCAACCACTCCTATGCCACGGTCACCGGGTGGAACCCCGACGGCACCAATCCCAACCAATGGGACTGGTTCGGGAACCCGGGCGACACCGTCGACATCAATTTCGGGTTGTACGATCAGACCACGCAGATCTGGGACTCCATCGCCTACCACAACATTTACTACCTCATTTGCAAGGCCGGCGGTAATAACCGCGGGGACACCGGTCCTCCCGCGGGCACTAATTTCTTTGAGTTCAGGGGCGCCACGCCGTTCAACGCGGGACCCCGGCCAAAGTTCGGCACCGCCCAGTCGATCAGCAGCAACTCCGGATACATGACGATCGCGACCTACGGCAATGCCAAAAATATCCTCACTATCGGCGCCGTACAGCCGATACCCGGAGGCTACTCGAAGCCCTCCGACGTTGTGCTCGCCGGCTTTTCCAGCCTGGGCCCGACGGGCGACGGCCGTATCAAGCCCGACCTCGTTGCCGATGGCGTTAATGTGCTGTCTTCGGTTGCATCCGCCGACAATGCCTATGACATTTTCAGCGGCACCTCGATGGCGACGCCCGCGACGACCGGTTCCGCCCTCC